>Ga0213868_10000067_pt1 | contig 82425 bp, 102 predicted proteins | sample PICome_9_FD_160087 | JGI IMG/M metagenome (GOLD analysis project Ga0213868, IMG submission 160087) | Coastal seawater microbial communities near Pivers Island, North Carolina, United States - PICO127 | ecosystem: Environmental > Aquatic > Marine > Coastal | place: USA: North Carolina... | reverse complement strand
CGGCTCAAATTGTTTGGACTGCCCGTTTTCCGTAGGAAATGGGAACGGGGGGTGTTATACTCACAAGTTTACTCAGTACGTTGGTTTCCTATCTATGCTTAGAAGCATATCCTATCAAGACCTTACGCCTTTGAATCGATCGAAACAAGATGAAATCTTGAAGATGTCCTACAACACCTATGTTAGGTTCGGGACGTATGGTGAACCTTCGCTGTTGCCTAAAGCATTGGTTGAATCTATTACATGGGTTGCCGACGGCTGGACCGGGTATACACATCAATGGGAGAAAAAGTGGGCCAATGATTTTGGTAAGTGGTTCATGGCATCAACACATGACGAGAAGGAGCAAAGCAAAGCACGTTCTATTGGCTACCGCTCATTCATTGCTACGACCATAGGTACTGAGAAGGCCGTGAGTTGCCCAGCATCTAAAGAGATGGACTACAAGAGCAATTGCGCTAAATGTGGGCTATGCAGTGGGCTGTTAGGTAAGGGCACGAAGGACGTGAAGATTCTGCAACACTAAATTTATAATTTATGCTAAATTCAAACGACCCGTCATTTATGGCGGAACAAAATGAATTCTATGCCGACAAGTGCGGTTATTGTATGGAGTACGTTGGTCATGACGACGAATGTACGAACACGTTCTGCGAAGGACGATGGCCCGAAGGGAGAAATTAATTTGTACGCTTTAACATTTCATTAACTCAATTCTAATTTTCGGCGGTGTATCATTGCACCGTTGAATCAAAAACAATTTTATGCTAACGGAAGACCGATTATGGGGCTATATGGCCGACTACAATGAGCGTTTCACGGACTATGGGTACGAGGACGACCAAGACCAGCAGTTCAAACGTGAGAAGCGCGAAGCAGACGCTCAAGACTGCTTGGATTTAATATGCAGTTGTTGTACTGAAAGCATATACTACGGCCCCTACGGATTTGAGAAACCCTATGACGCTGAAGACCATGTATAGACACGTATTTTACACTCAAAGCAGTGAACACGGCCCAAAAAAAATATGGGCCATCAAGCATTGCAAACGCCCTAAGGCAACGAAGGTATACAAGTACATGAGGCAGTTGTTTGATAGCGGTGAAGTCGCTGTTTATGGATACGATTACGGGATATATGCCGAAATAGAATCAAATTTTTAATGCTTATGGAAGAGATAGTAGTTTATATGGAAAAAGGTACCCAATCCAATGTTTTGGGGGTGATTTATGGAGAAGAATTGTACATGTCTTTGCTTCCTACGTTGGAAGCGTACGCTAAGGAAAGAGGCGCAATAATAACTGAAGAAGTAAAATACTAATTATGGCTACGAAAACTTATTGTGTTGCACACACATCAAATTTGCAAGAAGACAATTACTTGTACGCTTTGGAATCAATGGAAGAAGCGCAGAAGGTATTCGAAGGTGTGGTAACCCACATGAAGGAATACGCTACGGAAGTATACGAGGAGAGCGAAAGGTCGTTTTACTGCGAGACTGATGAATCCTACGAACGATGCTCAATATTCGTAATCGAGAAGCGAAGCCGAGCGAATGGCGCAATGGCTGTATATATGTAGGGACTACGTCCTTGGGGCATCATGTCAAGACAATTGGTTTGGTTTTGGTTCATGTTGTTGACTCGGTAGGTTCGTGACCTACGATGCCCCCTAATTTAATTGATGCTTATGGAATACATTGAAAAGAAAAGTAACTACGAGTTACTATCATTCGAGAATTGGGAGCGTAAATACAAGCCCATAGAAAACACAAAAAGTACGGGTATTTTCTTTTGCACTCACGATGAGGACGACATACAGTTCCTTAAAGAAAATCAAGACAACGATGCGTTAAACATATGGACGCTGGTTGATGGCGATGGGGAAGAATTATTCATTGATAGTGGATATCGATTTGTAAACCGCATTGAGTACTTGATAACGGAGGTACCGCGAGAATCGAAGGACATCTTGGTACAAGCAGAATACTAAATTGAATTTTATGTACTACAAACACTGTGAGAATTGTGCCTACGACATCGTAGATGATGAAGGGCAAATAATGGATCATGAATGCGCCGATGAAACGGGAGGCATACACATGCACCCTAAATACTCATGCGATTGGTACGTCATTGTAGACTACCAAGGGAAGCATGAACTACTGACATGGAAGGACGGAGATGTTATAGTCTACGGGAATCACGAAGAAGCGTGGGAAGATTTAGGAGTGAACGATATGGCTGTGCAATGGAATGTATTAGATGCACATCTACAAAAGCAAATTATTAATCAAATATTTAAAAGGAAAAAGTAAGCGTATGGACGGAATTGGATTACACCTAACCTCTAAAGAGGAGCGTGAGGAACGCATTGAAGAACTGATGCAACAAATAAGTATCAGTAGTATTGAAAATTATGCAGTTGAAGGCCTTATACGAGGCATGAAAATAGAAATGGAAAACATAGGCATTGACCGTGACCATGAGTTATATGGTGCGCTGTTAGATGAGTTGAATAATTACGATGGCTGGAACATTGCTTAGAGGTTTTAACATTTCATTAACGCAAATCTAAATTTAGGGGCCGTACGTTTGCCCCATCACTTAAAAACTTTCGTATGATAGAAAATCAGAAGACTTATGCACTACGCCAATTGACAAAACAGTTTATTGCTCGTGAAATGCTATACGACCAATATCGGGACATAGGAATAAAGTTCATTGTACAACCAAAAGAACATCACACATCGAATAGATTTGGGTGTGCTCAAAGCGTTGCAGAAAACCACATTCGTGCAATATGCAAGGCTTATAATGAATGGGGCATTTTTGACACGGTCAACGGCGATAGCAATGAAACATACCATGATGCACTTTTAATCCAGCGTGATGGCGCAATAGAATGCTACTTGGATGCATTGCATTATTCTAATGAAGCGGTGTACGATTGGGAACGTAATGGAGATGCAGAAGATAGGGAGTTTTTCGAAGCCAAATTATCTACGATATGGAATGATGCTATGCAAGAGGTATATGATGCTCTTGTAATCATTAACCAATGCGTAAAGGTATGTCGTGAGATGAGCCGTCTACCTGAATTTATATATGGATAGCATGGAGGACACAAAGGTGTACGTTAAAAGCGTAAGGTATTTTGAAACACGTAGAGGTTTAGGATACCAATGTAAAACCAATCTTGGATTCGAGATTTGGAATGATGGAGCGGGGGGAGGTACCTACATAGATGGTGCTGGGGTAATGCCTAACCGCGTTGTATACGAGGTGTTACGAAAGCAATTCCCCGATGCGGACTTGCATAGTTACGATATTGAAGAAGCCTTAGAAGGTTTGATTAATGAATATGAATCAGTTAAATAAAATGGATGACGATATGATGGATCAGTTTATTTTCTTTTGTAAGAAAACTATTGAGGAGAACCCACACCTAAAAGCAGAAGTCATGGGCTTCTTTGACTTAGCGATGATGGAGATTGAAGAAGGTGGTTCACAAGACCACGAAATTGAGTTGGCTATTAACGACATAGAAGAATTGTTAAATGAGTAATCAAGTAAAACTTATTGAGCAAATTACACGAGATGTGTATCATGCCCTGGAAACTGCGGAAATATTACACCATAGTTTTGAAGCACTCAAGTTACGTAACGCTGTTGAGAAACTTGCGATGCTTGAAGTAGAAGTGCGCCGTGAATTATCTATTGTTGAATTATGCATGAGGGATTTATCTCATGCTGGAATTGAAAACGATTAATGCTATGGATATACTATGCTTTAAGGACTTTGTAAAAGTTGCAAACAATTGGAAAAGGAATAACGCTCATGGTAACATAACGAAGGCGGACATAGCAATCATAACCGCTTGGTATGATGTAAGTGACGATTTATTTGCAGACGTCTTGGGATATTATAAACTTGAATGTAACGTTGACCAAAAAACATGGCGACATAATGTACTTTTTTTATGACTGAAAATGATTTTAAACCTAAGCGCAAACCATCTATGCTGGTGGAAGCGTTGGCTTGGTTCTTTCTTTATGGGCCAATCTTTACTTTCTTTTATTGTATTGTTCAAGTAATTAAATACCTTGCTGGAGTATGATACGTAAACGTAAACACATAAGAAGAACGGAAGCGTACCTACGTATGCTTGAGTTAGATCAGATTAACCTCACGCTATATGCAAGTAGGATGGGTTGGTCAAAAGATATTCAACATCAACTAACTAATTCTGCGCTGTTGATTCGTAAGTATCAACGTAGGCTAAGATTAATACGTATGTGATGGGAGAGTTTATGTTATATAAGGAAGTCGAAGGGATGAAGTACCCACAAGAAGACTTAAACATTGAACGCTACCATGTGGTCATGGTTACCCATGCACTACGTAAATACAAGAATGTCAAGGAAGCATCTAAGCATTTAGGTGTGACCGCCAGGACTGTATTCCGTATGATTAATAGATATAATATCGAGTATAAATTAATTGAAATAGATAAACTATGAGAAAAACAAACTACACGTTTGAAGTGCCTTGCACATTGACCTATGAAGTAGAAGCATACACTGAGGAAGATGCAAGAAGAATTCTGTCACGGGATGCTGGAGTAAGCATTACAGGTATACGTCACGTTGATAGGGACAAATACGAAACCGCAGAACTAATCCATAAGGAAGAACTCACGCCGAACTATCCCTTTGAAGATGGTGATACCTACTACACAATTGAGAAAACCGGTGCTGGTTACGAGCCTTGTGAATCTACATGGGATTCTGTGAGCGAAGAGATGCACGATGAAGATCCCGACACGCCCTACTTTATTAACAAAGGCAATGCTTGGAAAGGAGTGCGTCTTGTGAATAACATTGAAGCACACGACAAGACATATGCACGTTCGGATGACTTCATTGCCTATGAAAGGGGGCGTCAGCAGTACAATGCAATACGATTACTTGCAGAAGAATTAGGAGAGCCGGGGAAGAAAATAATGAACAAACTTCTTTGATATTAACATTAGAGTGTGTATTATTGTACAAATAAATTTATGCTATGAGCAATACTTATCAGTTTAAAACTACAAACATCAAGGGCAAACAGTACGTTGAAGTTAATCAACGGGTAATCGCCTTCCGTACTTTAAGTGAGTACAAAAACTTTTCATTACAAACCGACGTCGTGCAGTTAGATGCTGACTCATGTGTAATCCAGGCAACTATAACCAATGCAGAAGGCAACATCGTTGCTCAAGGAATGGCTCAAGAGGACAAGAGTTCATCTCGTATCAATCAAACATCGTACGTAGAGAACTGCGAAACTTCAGCGGTGGGTAGAGCACTTGGATTCCTGGGCATCGGTATAGAAACATCTATTGCTACGGCAGACGAGGTAGACATGGCTATTGCTAAACAAAGTAATGGTGCACCCGAAACAAAGCAGTCGTTGAACGAAGTGTATAAAAGCGCTGTTGATTACATCAAGGGAGGCTCGAATAAACCTGAACGTGCTCAACGATTAGGGCAGATCAAGACCAAGTACGGCACAACATTATCTAAGTCTCAAATAGAGAAGTTAAATAAATTGATATGACTAATGGATGGTTTGAATCTTTAGTAGATAAGACCGGTAAGAAGTATCTCTCTTACTCATCTATTAAACTTGCACTACAAGACATTGCGCTGTTTGAGTTATACATGCAAGGTAAACTTAAGAAGACGTCTAAGGCATTAACTTTTGGAAGTGCTTACGATTGTCTTTTGTTTACGCCCGAAGTCTTTAACGATCAGTTCTATGTGTTAGACGACGCTCATATACTCAAGGAGATTGGAGGTAAAAGTCCAGCCATGACAAAGAAGTACAAAGAGTGGAAAGCAATGGAGCAGGAGAAGGCTACCGGCAAAGAACTCATCAGTGAAGAAGACTATACTCAATGTGTGGACATGATCACTCGTCTTGATGATAGTGGTGTACGGCAGATATATCTTGAAGGAGATTTTCAGGTAGAGTTTCTACAAGAGATTGATTTTGACGGCATAACAGTTCCGGTACGTGGATTCCTGGACGCACTTGGAGATGGATTCATATCGGATTCTAAATCCTCACGAAGCGTTAAAGGATTCTCAAGAGATGTAATCGCCTATGGCTACGACATACAAGCATACATATACACCCAAGCATTTGGGGTGAAAGATTTCTATTGGGTAGTGCAAGAGAAAGCATACCCATATTTACCAGCAGTATTTAAAGCATCCGAAGAAACCCTTGACTTCGGTAAAAAGAAGGTTGCTAAAGCCCTCAACATAATCAAGTCGCATTATGAAGAAGGTGGCACAGCCAGTCATTTTTTTATTCAAGGGGAAATTTAATTCTTTATTGACCTATGTCAGAACAAGAAAAAAAGGACGTCTACATTGGATATGTAGGCGAGAAGAAGGAGTACGACAGCGGTGTCGTGAAGTATGATATCTCTTTTAAAGAGCATCAACTTGATGAGTTGAAGAAGTACCTTACCTCATCAGGTAATGTAAACATCGACTTCGTGATCAAGAACGATGGAGTTGCGTTCATGTCGACGTTCAATCCAAGAGCGCCGAAGAACCAGCAGTACACCAAGAACAATCAGAACGACACGGTCGCGGCACAGCCCGCCGGTGACTTGCCGTTCTAAATTAAGTAGGGGCGTTCTAAATTAAGATAACGCAAAACTCTTTTGAAAAGGGGCGCCCCTTCTTTAATCTTATTATCATGAGTAATTTCGGAAACGTATCAAAAGATGAGGTTAGAATTCCTAACACTTATAGTATAACTTATAATAGAAGAAGAAAAAGATGGCAACTAAAAAAAAGGAACTCAGTAGTATTCAGCGCGATTCAAAAGGTGGACGTGGAATTTTGGCACCAGGAGGTGATAAAAAAGAATTGTCTAATCTTTTAACGGGTAGGAAATACTTTGTTGAAATAGGTACTTGTTACTTTGACACACTAAACGAAACACTTGGTGATGCTGGGTGGCACGGCGTTGTTGTTGAGCCGGTGGTTAAATACCTTAACATGCTGGATCGTTATAACGGCATAACGTACATTAATTCTGCGATAGACGACAAACGTGGTAGTAGAGTTATGGATGTATACAAGGAAGACAAAGTTGAAAAGGATAACGATTATGCGGGGATGTCTACCTTCACTGAGTACACTAAAGAAAGGAACAAAAAGTTCGTAGATCAATACACCGTTAGTACAATAACGTATGAAGACGCTGTATTTATGGGTGGGATTCCTCGTGTAGACTTTCTAAAGTTAGATACTGAGGGTCACGACTATACTATATTATCATCTATTGACTTTAATAATAGAGCCTTACGCCCGTCTTTGATTAAGGCAGAAACAAAACACTATGATTCAAATAAAGTAATTGAGTTGCTTGAGAGTAATGGATACTTGGTGTTTGAAGAAGCCGACGACGTATATGCAATTGATAAAGTTGTTTACTTATGAGTGATCTAATGAAACAGTTTCTGAGAATCGCTAATGCGAGGTTAAGAAAGGTATACCCTAACAAGCAACAGAGAAAGGCTTGGGCCGCAAAAATGTATGCAACATGGGTGAGCCGAAAGAAGTAGTAGATAGTTCAGTCATAACAAAACTGATTCTTGAAAAAGTTTATGCGGATGGTGCTTTGTATGGTAAGCGTATAAAATTTCAAGACTACTACGACGACACCTTTAACACCAAAGAGAGATGATTGTATTGGTATTGGTATCTATAATGTCATTTACTTTAATTCGTAAAAATCACATACGTATTAAGGAGATAAAAAAAATCCTAAAGAGATATGAAAAATAAATGTACCGCTGTTAGCCGGCGTGCTATGTGTAAAGAAGTACGTGAGTACGTTGATGGTAAATTAGAGGAGTTGAGTTTACTTCATGCATCTAACGGAACTAAAAGCAAACATGATCCAGGATCAAGTGAATCTCTACGAGAGAAAGAAGTTATACTCTTAATGCAAATCGAAAAGGTTGCGCCAGAATATTTTAAAGTTATATCCGAGAAGTAATGGACTACCACACATTTATTAATAGAAAGAACAAGGCGATAATCGATGCTGTGATTACTGTGTATTCGAACCTGAATGAGGTTCACGCACCGCATCTATACCTAAGCAATCGCAATCGTGATTTAGTACAAACCCGGACATTAATTTGGTCTTACTTGAGATTTAATACCGCTATGAGTTACCAATCTCTTGGTAAAATATTCAATCGGGATCACTCAACAGTCATACACGCTGAAAAAACTCATGCTAAATGTATGGGGGTATATGCAAATGGTAAAACTGTAGATCCTGATTATCAAAGAAAGTATTTTGAAGGCATTGAACTCATAAGAGATTTAGTTGATGAGTCCGAAGTAAGCGATACTAAACTAAAGTACAAGGTAATAATATATGCGGACGCTCCTCAGAATTGGAATGAGTTTGCAATATTAAGTGCATCAGAAATAGTAACACTGCCGGTATGATGGAATTAAAGGAATGCACCATATGTGGTTCGGAGGAAGATGAGCAGTTTGTGTATGGAAACTTTGGGATCATGCCGGTAGCATTTTGTGTTTGGTGTCAGAGTAGTTTACAATCTTATTGCGATCACGTATTTCATATTAGAGAAGACCTGGAAGAAGAGTGTGATTGCAAGAATAAAAAGGATGAGTAAAGGCCAGGACATCTTTTATTACAAAGTCAATATCATATACCAAAGAAAGATTGGTAAGAAGATGCATCTCTTTAAGGGTTATGAGTTGGAGTGTGTAAGCAGAGCCAAAAATCTGCATGATCTAAATAGGGATTCAAAAGCATTATTTTTTTTAGAAAAATGCATGAGTACTAAAGTTAAAAAACATAACTTCAGGGTCTCCAAAATTCTTGTCCAAAAGAAGATTGGGTTCTCTGAATACCATAAAGAAGATTCCTATGTCAGCGATTTCAAATGAAATGATTACAATATTCTCATCGATAACTAACATTGATGACCCTCATTATATATCATTAGAAAGCGCATTAGATAGGATACGAGAAGGTAAGTCACAAGCAAAGGTTGATGAAGTCAGAGGTGGTCAAAGCGCTGTTAAAAAGACTTTGCCCGTTGCTTTGTTCTCCGGTGTGTTTAAAGGCAGAAGAGATGACGACATCCAGGGACATAGTGGGTATGTTATATTAGACTTTGATCACATTGATGTAGATGACTATAAGGCTTTATTAGGAACCGATGAACACATACGTGCATGTTGGAGATCTCCAAGTGGTGATGGCCTTAAAGCATTGGTGAAGATATCCAATAGTGAAAGACATCGTGACCACTTCCGTGCACTGCAAGCATACTTTGATAGAACATATGGCTTAGAGGTTGACCCTTCAGGTATTAATGTATCACGGGCTTGCTTTGAAAGTTATGACCCGGACTTAATTAGCAACGACAATAACAAAGTCTTTGGGGCTATGCTCTCTGAGAACACTCAGCATGAGGATATCACTGAAAGAAAATCATATACCGACTACGATAAAATAGATATCGTTGCTCGTATGATTCGTAAGGCACCTGATGGCGAGAAGCACATCACTCTTTTAAGAGCATCAATTCTATGTGGTGGATACATATCTGCTGGAAGAATGGAAGAGGATGAAGCAGTGCGTGTAATGCTACGTGAGTTACAACTACGTGACTCCGTTGAGGATTTAGATTTAGCCAAGAAGACTATTGTCGATGGGTTAAGCCAGGGCAAGATGATGCCTATTCGTGAGATCATCGACGATGAGAATAAGATACGTAGGGAGATGCGTATCAATGACGGGGACATGTCTTTCATTTCTTCTGATGACAGTGACTATGAATGGATTAATAAGTTTGCTAACGGAGAGATTGAGAAGGGTTTGACTACGGGATTTCCTGAACTTGATAAGCACTACTTATTTAAAAAGGAGTTTACAATTATAAACGGGCACAGCAACGTGGGTAAAACTACTATGGCGCTGTATCTCATGGTATGCTCTTCGATTAAACACAAATGGAGATGGATAATTTACTCCTCAGAAAATAGAACTGCGGCAGTTAAGATGAGACTGATGGAGTTTGTAGTAGACATGAAGATTACAGACATGCACTATGAAGAAAGAGTTGCCGCATACAAATGGGTAAACAAATACTTTACAGTGATTAGTAATGAGCAGGTATATTCTTACACCGATCTACTTGTATTTGCAGAGAAACTTATACGCCAAGAAGATTATCATGGTTTGTTTATTGATCCATACAACTCATTAAAGATGACGGTGTCAAAAAACAATCAAGTGTCTTCTCATGAGTATCATTATGAAGCCGCTTCAGAGATGCTTACGTTCAGCGTTAAGAACAACATGGCGGTATGGCTTAACACACACTCTATTACTGAAGCACAAAGGACTGTTGGGCCTGATGGCCTGCCGGTAGCACCTCGTGCCGCAATGACTGAAGGCGGCGGTAAGTTCGTGAATAGGGCCGATTCTTTTCTTACGTTCCATAGAAAAGTGTCTTCACCTGACTACGATCTTCGACAACGGACGGAGATACATGTACGTAAACAACGTAACCAGGAGACCGGAGGAGAACCTACCGCATGGGACGAGCCAATCATTTTAGAAATCAATTCAACTAAAACCGGATTCAGTGGTCTGGCCACCGGTAATAAAAGTTTTAAACCCGCAGCATATAATGTTGCATTACTGAAGTTATAGTATTATATTCATGGGTATGAATGCTTACGAAGAAATCGTAATACAATTACCCAAGCCTCCATCACTGAATAAATTCTATAGTGGGCGCCACTATGCAGTGCGCGTGAAATACAAGAAAGAATATTGGGAGTCCATAGCCGAAGCAATCAAAGATCACGATAAGTTCTGGGTTGATTCAATGGAGATACATGTGCGTTACAATTGTCGGTTTGATGTTGATAACGCTATATGTTGTTGTAAATTTTTAGCAGATTACTTACGTAATCACGGTTACATCCATGATGATAGCCCTAAGTTCTTCACTAAGCAGTCAACTCAGTATGATCCTGAGGTAGAGAAGGATAAGTTTGTTGCAACAATTAAGGGTTATGGATACAAAATCATTGAGTAAGATTTATTTCCTGGCAACCAGTAGAATGCATGATGCGGCTACTGAGTTGTATGAGAGTCTACACGACTCCTCAGGAGATCCTCGTTCTGACGCAGAGCGATTACACAACACAATCAGAAAGTTTAAAAGAGACATTGATGCAGAGTTCGATATGATTCGCTCTGTATTACTTGAGTATTATGATGACACTGATTTATCTTGATGGACTAAACGGTATTAACTATCATAGGTTAATGACTCCGTTCCTAAGACTTAAAGAAGAAGAAGGATTACAGATCCATTTCTTTGAGGACTTCAATGAGATGAAGGAGTGGGACTTGTCTCAAATAAAAAACCTTGTGGTATCAAGAAGGTGCAGTGTATCTGATCACAAAGAATTTAAAAAGTTCTTAAAGAATAATGACATCAAACTTATTCTTGATAACGATGACTACTGGAATCTACCTAAAGATAATCCAGCGTATGAACATTACAAAAAAAAGGAAGGTCCTAATATTACCAATACAATTAAAATAGCAGATGAGATCTGGTCACCATCGTCGTATCTTATTACAATGATGAAGAAGATTAATCCTGGCGCTGTTTATAGGCTTATTCCTAATACGGTATATGAAAAAGAACAGCAGTGGGCAGATCAACAGAAAGATGCAAGTCCGGATTTCAAAGTAAGGTTTGGATACCTTGGTGCTAATGGTCACCAGAAAGATCTTGATGAGATGGGTATGACCTTTGAAGACTACGAATTATACAGCATGAATCTCATGGACTATGCCGACAGACTAAAGGCTAAGTATCGTATGAACCCCGTAGACATAACTCAATACGCACAACTGTACAAGTTCTTTGATGTATCACTATCTCCACTAAAGAAGAGTGTATTCAATAGATGTAAATCAGAATTGAAAGTAGTTGAAGCCGGATACACTAAGACTGCAATTATAGCAAGCAGTGTCACTCCTTATAAAGAGGTAATCATACATAACGAAACCGGCATACTTTGTAAGTCTCAGTCTGACTGGCGCAGAGAGATCAAGGATATGAATATGACTAAAGCATGGAGGCTGGCTAACAATCTATATGAGTACGTCAAGGAACACTATGATCTATCAACTCTTAATAAAGAACGCTTAAAAGGATTGTCATGAACCGGCTACCTATCCCGTCTTATCTAAAGGAATATTCTGACGACTTAACTCTCAGAAGAATAGAAGCGAATAAGAAAAGATATGAGGGGACAAACAAGCAGAGAACCGGGACTAAAAAATCCTTACTACTGGGTGAGGTACCTCGTGAATATTATACTGAATACTTAGGTATACTTGGAGAGTTGTTAGTAAGGTACTACTATGAGATCACACCAGAGTACTCAAGATACACAGTGTCTACGCTGTTGAAACAAACAAAGGATGTAACAGATGATCCGGACATTCATGTAGTAAAGAATGGAGAGACTCAGAAGATCAGTATCAAGACTTGTGAGAATACATTCAAGGCAAACAAATATGCAATCGATAAAGAGGTCTCTGATATAGTAGTATTTATACTGTTTACCTCACCCGAAGATTACCTTGTAGGCGATTTTACACCAGCAGAAGTAAGAGGCTGGAACCTAAGATACGCATACTCACCTTATTACGAATTGAAACCCTAATCAAGGTATTTTGTATCTTCGAAGTTCCCGCAATTTCGTGGGGGTTAAACCTTTTTAAAGCCATTATGGAAGACTTCGAATCATTCGTATCGGAACTTGAGTCCGCTGAACAACCAACGTGTAATTTTGAGAACCCTTCAGACTGTGAAGCCTGCGGAAGTTGATCCTAAATTATATGATTCTTCCGGAAGAAACGAAGAAGAAGTAGAAGTAACAAAAGGTAAAAAGAAATCTTGTATACCTTGTTGTACCACCTGTTGCTGTCCTTCATAACGAGGGATGGCACAGGTACTTCTATTACCTGTACAATAGTATCGCTTTCACATATTGCATCTACCATGATAGTATCGAACGAACGTACAATGTTTACTTTAAGCCTATCCTTAGTAATAGTAATAGTGTCCCGCTGTTGAAGTGTTATAGTATCACGCACCGAGACCGGAGCAGTTACAATCGTATCCGTAACAACAACCGTGTCTTTGCTTAATAGACTGGGGTTTTTCTTGACTGCCTTTTTTAGGTGCCATTGAGCGCTGCAACTGCTTAACAATAGCGCTATGATTAATCCGGTTAGCCATTTCATTTATCTAAATTGATAGTTAATACCTGCTCTTAGGTTAAAGATATTTCTATCCCAGTACTTCATATACTCACCTTCAGTAAATATACCCCATCGCTTACCTAACTTCCAACCGAAAACAATACCTGTACTGTAGTCAACCCATTGATTCCCATCTACGTAGTTGCTATAAGAAAACTCTTCTTTGTCACCTACGTGCATGTGGTAAGGAAGAATGTTTAACCAAGAGTGTATCCAAAAGTCATCCTCATAGTGATAATAGTCTACCCCAATTATCGCAGACACAGACTGAATAAGACCAACACTATCTATGCTAAGTTTGTTGAATTCATTTACGATACCAGGGTAGATATATCTGCGGAAGTCTTCATCGGTATCAGCAACCTTCTCCCCTTCTGGGTCTAACCAGAACCAGTCGCCGTTATCTATCTCATCATCATTGTCGTAATCAATGCCATAGTAGACGTCTTCATAACCCATGTTGCGTACTAAGTCCCACCAAGGGTTGTGTGCTAAGAAGTCTGCTATTGGATTATATCCATATGACCTGTGTAAACGCCCGGCAACACCTGCTGAAAAATCTAACTCACCTATATGTAATCTTAGTCTTGATTCTACTTGCGTATAATTCAAATCAACAAGCCCTTGACTATAGTACTCGCCCTTTACCATAAAGTATTTAGCAAGGTATCTAAGGAAGTATCTTTGGTTTACGTATGCTGACCCTTGCTGACGACCCACGTCGTACTGAGCAAGGTATTCAAGTCCCTTCACAGAACCAACTGTAGCAGACAACGCTGTTGTAGACTCTGTTTGTCCGTCATAGAACCTGTTCTGTCTGTTCTCATAGTCATACCGAGCAACCCTACGTACTCCTATGGTTGCCTTATAATCAAACGGATTCTCTATAGTTATGTTTTGAAGATCCCCGCCTTGAGTTACATAGTATTCTTTTTGAGCAGGCATTGGTGAAGAAGCAAAAGCACTCGTGTAAAATGTAGCGTACTTAAATATACCCCCCACCACCTGTGCCTGGGAGAATATGGAGGACAGTACAAAGAAAGTAATTAGTATGTTTCTCATCAGAATTTACTTGCTCCAGTTATTTTATCAATGACATCCTGTATATCCTGGTGTGTAACAGAAAGGCTTAACGAAAGACCTGGCTCCCACCGCTGTATCTCTTTACCGTTTTCGTAAAGTATTATTGTAGGAACAGACTTTATGTCTGCGTATTCTTTAACCTCAGCATCATCAATCCATGCGTCGATAACCCGGGCGTCACTAATTTTTTTTAATGGTACGCTGTTGCTAGAATTAAACTCAGCGTTATAATGAACCACCACCAATCCCCTGATCGGTACCTTGAAGGCACACAGCAGGGTGAATGCTATGGCGAGGGCAGCCTTTTTCATTTCATCTCGAAGAGACGCCCCTCTATTTTGTCTAGTTGCTTCTTGATGTCATCAACATCCGACTTGGTGTTCATGATTGTGGTGCGTATCAACTCATCTTTTAAGTCGTACTCTGTTCTTCCTATCACTGGTGCAGGTAATTCTTTTGCCTCTTGCACCTCAGCCTTTAGGTCAAAGTATCCAAGGCTAACTATCACTGCGCCGCCGATAATCATACCAACGGTCTTTAGTGATAGCCCTACTACTGTGTCCTCTGATATTTCTTTATTTATCTCCACCGGACTTAGCAAATTTTTCTAATCCAGCAATTCCAAAACATCCTATCGTGACGTACACGAAAGAGTTGTAGACACCTTCATTGATTACTAAATCCTTTCCTAACGCACCTGTTACCAGATCAAGCGTCATGACACAAACCATTACAGCAAATGAAAGCGCACCGAGAATACTCTTCTCGTTCCAGTCATTGCTGTCTTTAAATATTTCTTTCCAACTCATTACTTGCCCGATGATCCCGAAGAACCAGACGATCCAGAGGAACCCGATGAGCCAGATGAGCCAGAGGAACCCGATGAACCAGACGAACCAGACGGGGAACTAGCCCCCGAGCCATTGTCGCTCTTGCCTTCGCAGTATTTACTTTTTCTTTTAAAAACCTTTACGGCTAGCCAACAATATAATTTCTTTAATCTTTCCATTCTACAAATATAAGTATCCTATTTGGGAAGTTCGAGGTCGTACTTCACATACATAGCCTCCTCTGGGCTCTTAGCAAACGTCCTGTCAATAGTGCTCTCTACACTAGAGATGATACTGTAGTTGCCAAACTTAGCAGAATAATTAGCAGCGAATTGATACGCTCTCTTTATCTCATCCAACCGCACCTGTCTGTTGACCTTTTCTGCATCACTCAATGAGGTGTAAGGCTTGCGGAAATTCTGCTCGCTCATATTGTAGTAGAACTGTCTTGCTATATCAACAGGATAGTCTCTAAAGATTACGGCAGTAGATAACTCAGCCGCTGTTTCAAGGGGTTGCAACTCTATGTCTGGGTTTTCCTTCGCTTCCTTCATGCGCTTGCGATATGCACGAGCGATGTAGTTAAAGTTAGGCGGTATAAAAGTCTCCTTAAAGATATAAGAACCATAAGCATCTGACCACTCCGTTAGGTTAGGCCCAATGATGTACCTGTGGAACCAACCTACGTCATCGTTACTAAGGATTGGCCGTCCATAAGAGTCCTTTCCATCAACAAGATTAAAGAGTAATCGCGCTGCAAGGTTAGGGTCTTTGAAATCAGCGGCTATACTTTGTAGCATATTGCTTCTGGATATACCGTTACGTCCATATATAAGCCCTTGCAATTCATCGTATGGGTCTTCCGAACTCATGTTAGCAAATCGAATCTTACCGTCTTTGTCCATCCCTACAGCGACAATGTTTGAGCCCTGCATCCATGGAGGTAATACATAATTAGTAGACCTTGCTTGTTGTCCAAGTTCATCTTCCTCGTCGTCCTTCAATAACAAACCTGCTATGGCTTGATACCCTACCTTAGATAAGCCGGCAAGTGCGAGCCCCATGCTTAGTGTACCTGCACCATCTGTCATGTACGCACCACGTTGTGATTTGGTTAGGTTCTCGTTAGTCATAGCCTGTCCCAGATCTGCAACTGCATTACGATAGATGCTAAAGAAACTACGGAAGGCTTCCACACGGAACGAAAGGAAGTCACCAACAGGTAACTTAAATAGATTGCGTAATGACGGATGTATACGAGACATGGTAGGCATGTTCTGCTTGATACGCTCGGCTGTCATCTCGTCCACCTGCTGCTTCTGAGCAAAAGAAAGTTCATCGTATGACTTACCCTCGGGATTAGACTCAAGTCTCTTAGCGAAGTTCTCACGCTTAGTGAGGTAAGCAATCATCTTGGTATAGTCATCAATGAATCCATACTGATAGGCGGTACGTGCTGCCTTTATACCTAGTTCCTGCTGTGCTTTTTTCACCCCTGCTGGTAACCACTTCCACGCTAACTCTGGCGACACACCTTCCAATTGCTGGATGAATGAATCATTGATGTCACTAAACATACCCATGTTTGGAGATGAGCCAAGCAATCCAAGTTCTCCCATGCGGTCAAGAATTTTTTCATACTCTGGATCTAACTCACCGTCCTTCATTTTCTTGAACCTGTTCCTCAAGTCTTCCATTGCAGTAAGCCCTCCTCTGTGCTTATTAAATGGAAGCACAAAGTTTGCTCCTAAGAAATACCAACCACCCATGATGTTCTTTCTCCAGGTAGGTAGGTTGTATAGTACACGCACACGACGCATCTGTAACAGAAGTTTATAGTATCCTTGAAGAACCTTGTTGTCAGACTGATACATCGGTGTTTGCTTCAGCATGCTAACGAAGTCATTCTTCACAGCCTTGCCGCTCATTGGAGATTTCTTCTCCTCAATAACCGTATAGTTCTCTAGAAAGTAATCCTTTAGTTTGTCTTCGATGTAGTCAATACGATCTGAAGGAAACGCAGGGGTTTGACCATCTATTAGTTGACCACCTGTTCTTGTATAGAAATCATCAAAGGACTCTTCCTTACCCATAAGGCCCATGTCACGTGCAATTTGAGGAACCCTTACACCAAGTCTTTTCTCTGGGTCTTTAGACATGATGGCACGTACAATCGGAGTAGTAACAATTAAATCCCCAAGGTCACTACGCTGTGCAATCTCATTTACTCTATCCACCAGTGTGAACTGTTGCACCATGTTGGTAAGAGTAGCAACGGTTTGACTGAACTTAATGTATGGGTCTTTCTCTACGCCCATGTAGTCCATCAACTCAATAGGTAAGTCTTGACGCTGTTTTAATTTCTTAGTAGGTATTCTTAGTTTACCCAAGTCTTTAGTGCCTGCCAAGCCTTCGCCATATCTACCTTGAGATTCTCGTGATGCTGCCTCTATGTTTCTTAGACTATCCTTGACCCTGTTCTTAACCTCTTCTATCTGAGTTGTCTCTACGAACTGAACAATGTCATCTAACTCATTCATATCAAGATTCCTTGCCTCCATCTCCTCAAACATTTCATCAGTGAAGTTGTCGTTTTCATATATGTCAAAAGCGATGTCGTATATCATGGCATCTACCATAGATTTCTCAGCGGCTGCTCTTAGTTGTGGGTCGAACTTAAAGTTGGGATCAGTAAACGCACGATATGTTCTTGTGCCGTATGACGCTGTGTTATCTATAATAGTCTCCTGCAATTCACTGCTTAGGTTATCAAAGACAGCGCTGTTCTGTATAGACTCCTGCATAGAAGCACGTATCGCTGTTAATCTTCCAAGTTGTTTCATCAACTCGGGGTTTATTTCTTGCAGTTTATCGAAGGCTTCTCGTCTTGTCTCTTCCTTTGCACCAAACAGATAGTCATTAGACAGGTCAGCCACCTCTTGTCTCTGCTCGTCTGGTAACTTATTTGTTATCTTATTTATCTGACGCAACGCAAGGTAAAATCTATTAATGTGCTGTACGTTTATAGACTCCGAAATCTCCAATGCTTGAAGCACATCTCTACGTGTTCCTCTAAGCCTGTCTATACCAAGAACCTTCTCGAGTTTCTTTGCTAATGCGTTTAGTTTAGGGCCTAGAATTCCGGTTAGTTTTTCTAGAGGATCAAAGGTCTTGTCGTAGTTCTCTGGATCTGGTATACCTGCCACGTTTTTACTTGGCTCTACATCCATCTCGCCCGTAGGCTTTTCAAACCCGTACTCGTCCTTCTCTGTTTTTTCCGTAGTCGTTGGTCGCTCTCTTTGAAAGCGTTCTGTCTGCAAGGATTCGGCCATAGGTACTTGACTGATGTCTGCACCAGCACGTACAGCCTTACTCATTCCTTTCATGTACTCAGAAATATCTTTAGCCAGACCAGCCTCTTCAAATATCTGTACACGATTGCCTGTTATCTTACTTACGACACCATTTAAAAACGCTTTGAGTTCCTCGAGAAAAGATGCTTCAAAAACAATTCTTTCACTACCGAGTAAGCCACCAAGTTGAACCATAAATTCCTCTGACTTGTAAGCACCAGCAGATTCTCCATCCTCACGCTCCATGTATCGCTCCGCAAAAGCATTTAACTCCTTGACATTGCTCTCGCTTAACCTACGAATCACAAGTTTCCTAAACTGATTGAAGTCAATAGGTCTGTCGTTAAAAAACTTTGAGAATATCTTGTGGTAAACCTCATGATACGCAGTGCCTTCTGCTGTATATCTATCTACCTTACCTCTCTGAGATAGGGATTCATCTGCGGATGGTATAGACACTATAATAGGAGCGTCTTTAGTGCCTACTCTACCAGAGGTTATACCAGCAGCATTTTTTAAATCTGCTTTTTTAAAGCCAGCCGCTTTACCCGCTGCGTAGAAACCCTTTCTTCCAAACCCTACATTGAAATCTTTAGAGTCTGGATTCAAAAGTCTGTAGGCCTCACTTGCTAACACAAGTTTGCTTAGTATCCGCTGTTCTTTTATAGGTATCCTTTTACCGTCGCTATATTTTCCTTCCTCCAGCATTGTTCGCAATGCACCCGCGTCGTTCTTATCAAACAGGTTAAAGAAAACTCCTTTCTTCCTGTCTCTGTTGTATTTAAAATCAGTCAGCGCGTCGGCTACACTTTTACTTCTTGATTTTCTACCTACTTCTTCTTGGCGTGCTTGAAGTATTCCACTAATTTGAGCCTTCGCTCTGCTTGTTTCCGACTTGGGTACGTCCCCAAGTTCTTCCCCGACTTGCTCTGCACCTGGTACTTCTTCGGGCTTAACTTTTTTATCATCTGGTTGCGCTTGTGTTTGCTCTTCTGTTTGGCCCGACAGCAACTGGTCTAACTCTTTGGCTGACTGCTCCATCTCTTCTTCGATAGCAGCCTTTTCTTCCGCAGTAATATTACCTTCCTTTAATACTGCCGCTGCTGCATTAAGGTCACGCGTTAACTGGTCTGCTATTTCTTCTTGTACCCCCTCTAGTTTCATAACTCTCTCAGAGGTTTCTCTAAGTAGGCTGTACTTTTCTTGTTTTAGTCGCTGTAGTTTAGCGTCTACGGCTTTCTTTGTGGTTGGGTCTTTCTTCTTAGACTCTCTAAGTTTTTGAATCTCATTATCTATAGATGCAATCTCCCCATTGTTAGCCACAAAAGATATCTCATTGGCTACAGAGAGTTTCTTCTGATCCTGTTCTTTTGCCCAGTCTATGTATGATAATTCACCAGGTGTTTTACCGATGCGACCTGCAAGATTGTAGGCCATTACGGGTGCTGCTGGGCCTAACTCAGCGAATGCCTCGAGTGCTATGTCTCTTGGTCTGATTTCCTCACCCGATATTACCTGTCCCGCAAACTCACCAGTACCCCCAAGCCCTGCTTGAACCAAGGTTTCTGCCGCAGCCACCTTCATGGCTCTGTTTGTCGCTGATTTACCTACAGATTTTACGAGTACGTTACCTACTTTACCCGCAGTACCCCCCGATATAGCATCGAATACCGCGATAGGGATACCACGCTTGAGGCCTTTCTCTCGTGCCTTAGACATTATTCTTTGGTCACGTGATGCTTCCCTTAGTTGATCTGGAGAAGTGACGTCTACGCCCTCCTCACGAAGTACATCCATAATAGAATGACCATACTCAAGAGCCAATGATGTTCCACCAAAGTATCCTGCTATAGCACCAGTAGTTGCACCTGCCGCTGTACCTGCACCGGGAATAACAGAGCCTACTCCTGCACCTACACCAGCACCTGCCGCTGCACCTCTGACACCAGTCTCATACGCAGTAGCCATAGAGATTAATGACTCTGGTATAGTGCGTATTACATCAAGCACAAAACTACCTACAGGATTATCGGTGTCGTATAGGTAGTCTTCTTCTTTTGGTGCGTCTCTTTGAACTATGTTGTTGAGGTAGGCTATCTTTTCGTAGTCCATCACCCCTGTGATTTCTGCCTCTTGTATTTCGTTAGCAAGAATACCACCAGATACAGCGCGATTCCACAATCTACCTAACTCACTTGGGTTATCGTCAATGATTAACCAGTGGTCTTTCATCTTGCGATTAACAGGACGTTGAGACTCTATGGTTTTGTAGTATTGACTGGCTAAATTGTACGCGTCATCAGACAACTTACCCTGCATTTGCTCAAGGGTAACACCGCGTTCCTGTGCTGACTTTACAGCATCTAACAAACCAGAAGAAACCGCCTTTGAATCAGAGTCGAGTCGAGTAGATAGAGATACCGTACCGTTTACCGAAGGCTCTGATGCTGATACCGAAGGACTGGCGATCTGAGAATCTTCGGTACCATCTTTTTTTTTTGAAAAGAAATCTTGTGCGACAACCATTGCGTCATCGCTAAGTTTACCCTGCATCTGCTCAAGGGTTACCCCTCTATTGTACGCGGACTCAAGTGCTTCTAATAACTGCTCGTCTTCCATTAAATATCAATTTTCAATTGTAGTCTTAATTCATTGCGAACTTTAGCCAATTCGTTTTTACGCTCAGTAGGTGTCATCGTGTCCCATTTTCTGCGTTGACGACCATTGAGTTCAACTGTCTCGCTGTTACGATTTACTGCTTCATCCATGATGAAGTTCCGCTGTGCTGGCTTGCTCATGTCACTCCACTCGTCTACTGTGATTTCAATTGTAGGCTCTGCAGTAGAACCTTGTGGACGTACAAACTGACCTGCCATTGTACCTTGGTCGGATGTCCCGACACCCTTGGGAGCAGCAGGGCCTTGCATTACGCCTGTTTCGCTTGTCTCGACTTCCATTTCACCAAGGACATTTATATCTCCCTGGAAGTTTTGCTGTGGCTCACGACCCGCAAAGTTTGCCGACCACATAGGTAGCATATTGTTGTATGTCTGACGAATCTTATCTGCTTGCTTGGCGTTACTCAATCCATTCAACGGTATTTCAGATGCGTCTACCACTGTTCTAGCAACGTGAGTTTCAGTTTTATTACTCCTGTTCTTTACTGACTGATTAGTTCTAATAATAGCAATCATCTTCCCGTCTTGGTCTATACCAATGCTCTCGATATAATTTTGATTACCATTCACGTCTCTGTACATAGGTTGTGTGCCCTCTATACTCGCGTGAATTGCCATGTTAGCGTTAGCCAATTCTGGGTCACTAGTTTTTAAAACATTTCCATTGGCGTCTGGAGTAATAGGTGGCATGTATTGTAAATCACCAGCCTCTACAACAAATCCACTGTACCCAGAAGCGTTCGACGCTGCCCTCGATTCTTCTGCTTGTATTCTTGATTTGGTTCTGTAGTCAGAGAGTTCCGCTTGACGCTTCTCCCGCTCTGTTGTTATATCTTCAGCCAACATATTTTGCAAAGAACCAGTAACATACTGCGCGTACTGACCTATGTATCCTTCACGCTCTTCATCTGATAGGTTTCTAATTTTAGAAAGGTCATCCATAGAACCGTTTAAACCACCGAGTTGGTGGAGTACGTATGCAATGGCCTGGTCTTCTTCTTGTTGTGACAGAGAATTACTATTGAACCATGCGGTAACACTGGAGGCTACTGAATCTGGGTCAATCTCTCCAGATCCACTCATGTCGTAGAAGTTATTGATACCACCAGAGGTTTTCAAGTTCTCCAGTATCATGCCTGCTGCTGCGTTAGGAGCAATCTCTGGCAAAGAAAATCTTCGGAACTCATTTAGTGATGGTAATTCACCCGCTACTAAACCTATGTTTTGAGCACTCACCTGTACATTACGTGCATCTTCTAATTGAGACATTAAATCAGCAGGGTCATTGTATGCATTTGGGTCTGCTAGTATAGATGCCTCTAAATCATTAACAGTGTTTGCGTATTCAAGAGCATCGGCAGCGTGTTGCTTGTAGTTATTATACAGCCGCTGTCTTCGGGCCTTTGCCTCAAGAGACATATCTCCCTGATCCAGGTCGGATTCAATAGCATCCCACTCTGCTTGCAGTTCATCCTGCATACCCGTAGTGAAAGCACCACGTTCCTGTTGGAACTGGTTAAGGTATTGTAGTTTCTTCTCTTCTTCTAACTCGCGACGGGCCTTGGCGTTTCTGTACACCGCACCATAATCTACTTGTGGTACCTGGCCCACCGCCATGAATGTGGATGTATCAGCCATTATTTAAATTGTTCTTTGTTTAGTAAGTTACGAACGAATTCGTGTAGTTCGGTATCTCCTGCCTTAGAAAGTTTACGCATTTCTTCAGCCTGCTCTGGGTTAAATATGTATTCTCCTCCAGTCATCTCCCCGATTTTTGCTCCCTCTTGAACGATATCTATAGGATTGTCATCATGCGAGAACTCTCCTGGTGTTTTCTGAATACCACCTTCTTCCATTGGTCTGATAGCATCTAGTTCATCAACCATTTCATCGGTGATAACATTTGATTCATCCTCCAGTATATTGAAAGATGCTGCTTTATCTGCCTTGGTCTGTTTAGTAAAATCTATAAGCCCTTGCTGTGTTCCCTGCAGAGCAGCGTTAGACATAGCGGTTAAAGCATCTGTCTTCGGGGCAACAGGATTAGTAGCAGGTAGTTCCAATGCTTCTGGCTTCTTCTTTTTAAATCCAGTTTTTGCAACCGAGCCAAGAATTTCTGCCCCACCTTGGATTGCAGTTGATACACCACCTATAGTTGTTTGTCTTGCTGCATCTGCTGCACGACTAAGCCTGTTTAAGTTAAGACGGGCCTGCTGGTTTTGACCTGCGGTTAAAGATGTTTCGTCAAGCGTAGGGACGCTGTTAATAGCACGATTCGAGGCTAATTCTGTTGCTCTCATTAAGCCAGGTGTTGCTGACTGAAGAGCACGAGCGCCACCCTGTGATGCTAAACGGTCTGCCGCTGTAGCCTGTGCGCGTAATGCTGAATCCACACCCGCTTGAGCATCACTTGTTTGACGTGCAATTCTTTGGCGTGCCGCTTGTGATCTGATTGGGCCAGTGGCTGCTTCGTCTGCCTGTGCCATTTTCTTTTTGGCTTGACGCTCTTGATACGCACCGTATGCTGCTGTACCGAGCCCTGCCGCTACATTTATTAGGCCTCCTACAAAATAATTTTTCATCTTTTTCATAATACAAAAATACTGATAATACTATTGCCCTTGCTGGTTGTGTAAATTGGACTTAGTGTATATAAAGTTTATAGCATACAACTCATGCTTTGAGGTTGTGGAGTTTACAAACCTGCCCTTCAAGTAATAGTCTCGCAAAGAGTCACCTTCAATAGCAGAATTAGCAATCAATACAATCTCATCATTAGCAGTAACACCACTTACGGTTCCGTTACACTGTAATACTTTCTCTCCATCAAGGGCTGTGGCATATAGATTTAGTGGTACCAGATTGGCCCCGCTAACTTTAAATAATGCTGTTGTTACACCCAGCGGAAATCCTATACTGTTAATTGCGTTCTTAAATGTTATCTTATCTGTAGCAATAGATGCCGCAGACCCTAAGCCAAAGACCTCAGACGTTCCGCTAATGGAACTAATATTTGCTGTTGCTGTATAAGACACATTGTTAGTTGAGTCCTGGTGTAAGGGTGCGTAGTAAAACCCTTCTTTCTCCTCCCATATAGAAGTAGCAATCGTGCTTGTTTGGTCAACATTAGTTAGTGTTACACTCCAATCTTTATTGTCACCCTCAAGGCTTACCGCTTCGTAGACCTTGACCATAGATGGATTGAAGTTAGAAATACACTCTACAATACTATCTCCTGCAACACCATAGAATGTATTACGGGTAGCATCTGGATTATGCTCATATATACCGCCGTTTTTAAAGGTGTATAACCTGTCGGAAAGACCTATTATATTTTCTGCTTGATAAGAATATCTTGTGCTCCAGTAATCAGACTTTACATCATAGGCTATAGTGAACTCTGCAAGAGTCTCTGATGTATTGCTTATAGTTAAAGAAGATTGACCTGCACTATCGGGAGTTACCACACCAGTAACCTGATCGTATCTCCCTGTATGATACGCCTGGTAAGCCGATGAGGTAATTAATATAGGTATGCTTGTAGTCACGCCAGTAATGCTCGGAGATTGATCCTCAGACAGTCCTACGATAGGGTTGTTAGTCAAGGTGTCGATAAGCAACAATCCTTTACCTGCGTCCTGCCATTCCTGTTCAGCACATTCCCAGTTTACAGCGTATGTATTCCAATCAAAGGTTAGTGAGTCATCATACACAGCGCTCACGTTGATTAGATTGCCGTCCTCGTTTGTTTTACCAAGTCCAGTTGCGGTTGTGCCACTACACGAATCATCTATTGAAATGGTGCTCGAGAACAAAGCGGGTGAACTAATGATGTACTCATAGTTTTCGCGGTCTACTCCTGCTATATACTTTCTGTTTTTAGCAGATGGGTTAGCCGAGAACATTTTGTTTTTAAAGAAGTTGTCTACCAGTTGCTCACTGATTAGATCTAGTCCACTCTGGAAGTTTATACGAGCAACCTTGCCCGCCTTAGCGTCAACAAAGAACACATACCCTCTGTACCACGACACGGACTCCGGGTTATTGTTACACCCGTATTCTCCGACATAGTATTTCACCGGGCCGAGTATCATATTAGTAGCAGTCAAAGATTCTCCATCGTTCGCTGTTAATATGTTTCTTCTTACGGGTACTATACCTGCTCTTCGCTCATGTATTACGTACAAGAACTCATCGTATGGTACTAAAGATTTTATGGAACCGTAATCGTATGACAGGTCTTTGTAGTTTAACTCGGTAAGATTAAAAGAAGATAAGCCAAGTCGTGTGTTCTCAAATGCAAACGGCTCTGAATAAGTAATAGAGCCAAACCTTTTTAAGGTGGTCGCTGTTGGGAGATATGGGAAAGGTTTACCTAACGATGTGTAGTTTGATTTATAAAAGTCACTCACCCGTGGGTCTTCTACAAAGTCAACAATCGCATTCTGAGAATAGGCTTGCGCCATGTTTCTCCATACATCACCCTTTCGTGGTGCGCTTCCGTAAAACAGTGTGCGCAATCTAAAGTACGAGTCGCCCTGGCTAAACTGAACAACAGACCCTGGGTTGGTTACGGCCATGCTGTAGACAGTGGTAGGATTAAATGTCCCAGACTGTACTTCTCCGTAAAGTTTAAAAGGATAAGTTGTATCGTCATTGAAAATAACATTGCCTACCTTGATTACAGCCCCGCCAGGGATTTCTATAAAATCCCCCTTAAAAACTCTTTTATCTACTTCAGCAACAACAGTGTTTGGTGTACCAGCGGATACTGACTCGACCTTGACGCTTAACAATGTGCCTGTACGTTGAGTCTGGGGTAATCTACGGTTGTCTACAGCAAGGTTCTCTCCTATTTCGTAATAGAATGTTTCCTCAAACGCACCAGACTCTCTGTATATTTCTATCACACACTTGTTGTTCCATTTTGAAACCCCTTTTAGTATGCTCGTTGTGTTCCACTCTTGTGTATTGTTGTCCTCTATAACAAGGAAGTCTCCTGTTGTGTTTTGTATAGCGGCCTTAGAACTTCTGTCTAGAAGAGGGTTTGTTGCAGGATCTGCAATAAGCGTGACGGTCTTAGCGACCTTCCAGGTTGACGTTTCTTTTAAGTCGTCACCATACCTAACTATTCTGATTCGGTCACCCTCTGCGAATCCGTAGTTAATTAACGCTCCAGTTTGATTGTCGTATGAATTCGCTCTACTCTGTAATGTACCTAGAGAAAGGTATATGTTTTGCGAGGAGCCAAACGAACCAGCGTCTGCGTCATTTAACGCAATATAGGCACCTCCTATTGAGTACTGTACTTTGTTTACTATAGACCCCTGTCCTGCATAAACTATACTGTATCGTTCAGCCCAGTCGGGACAAGTAAAGGTGTCATCAAACCGAACAACTATATCTGCTCTTCCATCAAGGGAGTTCTCGTCTGAGCGATTGTTTGTGTGCTCTATAAAAACCTCATTGTCTAAGGGCTGAACACCGGCTGGTCTTCCTTTGTCGTCAAAAAACAAAAGCCCAAACTCATGGCTAGAACCAGATTTAAAGCAGCGATAGCCGTCCATTTCGTCCTCATCAATAAGGAAGCAGCCGCCTGGATTGACCGAGGAGCCAACCCTGTCTACAGTGAAAAATTTTCTTTGAGTCTGAGGGTTGGTAATTTGCACCCATTCTCCGGCTAAGTTTTGCACTCTTCCGGTAAAATCAATGTCGTTAGTAAATCCATCTATGTTTCTTTCTAACACATCAAACTGAGAGACTACCTGATCGCCGTTTATAATTTGAGACTCACGTGTTCCAAAAACCAACTTGTCTACCTTGAAGGTAACATGATTCATGGTTACGCCATAGTAGTCTTTAGTGGGCACAGGGAAACCTGTATCTACTCTTCTTATCCAAGCGTTTCCTGTTCCTTTAAACGCTGCTGATTCGTCCGTAAATGTGGTCTGTCCACCTGTAAATAAATTACTAAATCCAGCCTCTCCGTTTTGTGGAGTAAACTGTATTGGATATAACCCCTCAATAGTTTCCCTAACTAGCGCCTTTACTTGAGCCTGGGTTGTACCTTTTTTTACTTTGATAATTTCCCTTACCTGCACGCCGCTACTCACAACCTTTATACCCCCTACAATTTTACGTATGGCTATGGTTTTTTCAGTACTGTCTGACGTTCCTTTTTGAGCAATAAAGGTTACAACAGGCGGGCTGTTCAAAAATCCACCATCTAGGTCTACTGCTGCTTGGTTTATATTGCCATCGTTTAAGTAACGTATTCCTGCTAACGCCTTAAGTTCAGTTGCTTTAGAAAGATTTTGCGAGGTACCTCCGGTTTCATTGTCGTAAACCCGTATTCCTGGAGCAAAACTTGTAAAATTGTAATCCTTGTTGTTGCCTTCGTTGTTCCTAATAACAACAGGCCCGTCCTGCCAGGAGAAGGAAAGCAAAAGAGAACTATCCTCAGATATGACTGACGGTATGTTTGCAAAGTCTACAGAGAATTGATTTTGGAAAGCATCATACTTCTCTATAGGTATGTTAAAAGTGTTTGGTTTATTATAGTAATTAGGCACCGCTGTCATTCCACCTGTACCTGTGTTTGGATAACCATCTGTGTATCCCCCGTAGAACAAACGGCCCTGCGACATCGCTTGGCTATCTGCACGCTGAGGTACATTTGAGTATGTATTATCCTGGACTATAGCGGACAAGCCTTTATAGTTAGAGTCGTTACGGAATGTGCGAACCTGTGTTCCTGATCCGTGCACATTAGGTATGCTTTCTATCAAGAAAAACGCGCTGTCCTTATCACCCTGTCTTGCGTAAATGTTAATGTTCTTTACATCAAGTTCTGAGTTTGTTACCGTAATTTTTATTTCGTTCCAATAATTTCTTGCACCAGCATCTATGAATCCGTCTTTCAATTGGGACTTAGATATAGCCAGTTCAGAGTATGGGCTTAACGCTGTTTCCTCTCCGTCATAGTACTCGTATTGATACGCAAACTGAAAGTTCTTTTCGAATATGTCGTTCTGAGGATAATCTGGATTATTGTTGAATACTGTTGTTGGAGGAAGTAATGGAGGCTGCTTTGCTACAGTGATGTAGTTTCTGCGTTGTTGAGTTGTCCCGTTAGAGAAAGTGCCAGGATACCCTCCTGCTCCAGATATACTTTGTTCTGCTAGGGTAGCGTTTATTTTCTTAGGCGCCGTCTGTCCATCATTAAAGTAAAGCAAGATATCTCTGTTTGACATCTCAACTATAGACGCATACACGAAACCATCCTCAGTAAAATTAAGAACGGAGTCTTCATAAACTAGGTATGTCTTCTTGGCGTTCTGGTCATAGCGAAGTATCGTATGATTCTGGTTGCTGTTCCAAACAAAATAATACACCTGTGCTGCGGAATCATCACCGACACTACCGATAGTGAGATTTGTACCCGAGGGCATTGAGCCGTTTTCAATACTTGCTGAACGATGTGTGTTACCCCATGAGTTTTTTAACACAAGCGCCTCACCGTCGGCGTCGATAGACACACGAATGTTTTGCGCATCCGTCATTTCCACTCGGGTAACTAGACGCTCATCATCATCTTTGTTTAGAGAGCGAGGAAGTAGTTTATCTATAGAAGCCATCTATTACGCTTTAGGGCTTAGTTTGAAGTTTCTGCGGGTAACGCTCAATGCATCAAACTTATTAAAGGACTTGAGCCTTGCGTTAGCCAGGCGTCTTTCATTATAGTATTCTGCACGTGCCCGCTGTTTCTCGTTAGCCGGTACGCTGGCCTTGCGTTGTATTGTGTGGTAGTAAACATATGCGCGTAATGCTTGCTCCGCAAAAACAGGGACGCAAGGATTGTCGCATTTGGCTGCATCTGATATATACTCAAGAACAACTTGTGTTGTATTAGATACAAGTGATATCTCTATCCGACATTCTTCCCAGTTAATTCTGTACTCACCAGCACCTTGACCACCGCCAAGACCGTAGAGGCGACCCATTGTATTCTCATATAAAAAGTTTCTAAAAACATAGGAGTCAAAACCAAGTAGATAATCTGGAATAGCATCAGCGGGTTGATCTGGTAGTATGTTCATGTTGGGGTTTTCTGCAAACACATACACCAACCCATCGTTTCCAAGTTGACCAATCTTAACCATCTCCACGAAGTCAGAGGGTAAATCAACTGTGCCTAGCGATTGGTTTACGTCCAACAGAGTTGTCTTAATATTATGAGACATGTCAAATCCAAATTCACGTATGCCTCGCAACGCGTATTGACGTAACATATAATCAGATGCGGCTGACCCGTAGTCATCCATATCCACACTCATGATGTAATCGTTGATTACTTTATCTACTGTAACGTATGCCTGGCTCATTATCTACTTTCGTCTTTAGTGGTTTCTGAAGAGCCGTAGTTGTACACATCGCTGTCACGTAAATTTACACCAGCAAGTGTAAGTATCTCGTTGACGAGTTCAGTGAAGTACTGCTCTGGTAATTCAAAGTCCACACTATTGGCTGAAGAATAAATCTCTACACCAGCAACAGATGAAGTATAACCAAACTTAGGGGACTGTGATGTCTTTGCACCAGTGTCTGGAAGAATGCCTTGTGGTACTTTGTAATATCTTAAGTTAATCTTAGCGATGCTCGTATTCACATTTGGAAATACCTCTATGTCGTTTGCTATTAGAGCGACAGGAGCGTCATCAGAGGGTGCTGATAAATCGCTGTTAAGTATTCTGTCAATGTGGTCTTCATTGTATACAAGAGATACTAGTGACTGCTTCTGTACACCGAGAATCTTTTTCCCTATAGTTGATATAGATATGACACGTGCAAAGTCACTTGGTTTAGCAACCGTTCCGCTCGAAAGGGTTAATTCAACCTTCTTAGCGAAGGTCGATAGGTCTTCCTCTACTTTTTTTGAGAAGGCAAACTGACGCGGGCCATCAATAGCCATGCGGCGCATTCTGTTTGCCATTGATATATCATCAAACAATCTGTTGAACAGATTCATCTGTGCCACACCTGCGAACTGATTAAATATAGAGGGAGTTATAAACCCTCTCTGGTCTTTGTTCGCTATATCTTTTACTGCTTTATATACTCTTTCTACACTTGCCATATGCCTTGAGGCTTTGTAGCAAATATACGAATAAAAAAGGGGGCCTTACGGGGCCCCCTTTCTTGCATTAACCGATTCTCATTACTATGCCTATGTACTGAGATAAGACAAACTTACGAAAGTTTTTCTAATCTAGAAAGGAGTTCTTCGTAAACCGGAACGCCTTTCTCAGTGAGACAGAAACGAACCATAATATCTACAGGATCCTGCCCTGCAGGAACTGATAGAATTAATCTGCCGCTGTCAAACCAATATACTCCGTCTGGCTTTGCTGCCAAAATCTGGAAGTCTGATCCTTGAATAACAGCGGAACGTACTTTTACACGTGGGTCATCGAACATTGATATAAACTGAGCGGGGTTTGTTTTAGCCTCTCTCAGTAACTCACGACGAATCTCAATCATCTTCTGCTCGATGTTGATGCCAAGGGCAATCGCTACCGATAAAATCTCATCAGAGTCTTTATTGCGAACCAACGCAATAGCATCGTGTGTTAAAAATTCTTGCTCTACTTGTTCTTCAGAGTCTGTGCTGTTGTCGACAAGTTTGAATTTGTTACCACCATTAGCCACATTGCTTGGGTGCTTGTCTAAGAACTCCATGAGGTTTGGTTGTGACACGTTCACCGCAAGTAATCCGTTATTGAAAGCAATATGAGAACGTCTAGCACTTGGGCTTTGTTCTTCCTTATAAATACTAGACTCCCCTGGGCAGTATCTAATAGCACGCACAGTGTTTGACTCTGCGTCGAATACTGTTGCCTCTGTTCTTAGTTTGAATATGATACCTCCACCTTTGATAATCTCGTACACCTTCTGTGATGGAGCGGTAGGGGTTTTTTTGATAGCGCTGTAACCCTTCTTGGGCGCAGTCTTTTTATTTGCCGCAGGTGCAGCCTTTGCTTGTGTTGCCATTTTAATAGAATTAAATAATTAAAAAAAGGAGAGGGGCAACGCCCCCCTCCGATGTTTGTTCTCCTTATGCAGTGATAAGGATGTGTTGGTTTGCTGCACGAGTAACCAATGCACACTCAGAACGGTAGTTGAACTGAAGGCTATCTTCGTTGGTGTTGTTTACACCTAAGATAGAACCTGTCATCCAGTGCTCCATTTCGCGAGAGTAACCGTTAGTGTCTTTGTAGTTTAACTCCAAAGCAGCAGCACGATCGCCTGTCTTAGGATCAACAACAGTTGTTAACGGAATCATTGCTCCCAAGTAGTGTGCGTTCGCAGAACCTAATAGTGTTGGTTCGTTCAACAATTTCCAAGAGTGCTTGTGGAATGTGTATCCACCACGCTTGAATGAGTCGAAACCAAGTTCTGATCCACGTCCACCGAATGCACCGATACCAGTGGTTACGTTAGTGAAACCTGCAGCACCATTTAATGAAGCAACCATGTCGTCAATCTCTAATGCTTGAGAAGAGTTTACGTACATAGCGTACTCTGGAGCAGCACCTTGCTGGTCTAGTGTTTCAATCAACGTGTCCATTTGAGTGAACGTAGTGATTTCACCATCTTGTACAATACCACGGTCTTCGATAGCAGCGAAGTAACCTTCACCCGCTGTTGGGTTGCCACCGATGTTTGTAGTTGTCAATGTATTGGTGATTGTCTCACCTAGCAACAACATCATTTCACGCTTGTCGAGGAAACGAGCACGAGTGTCCATTTCTCCTTTTACGTACCAGCGGTAGTCGCCGTTACCTACGTTAACCCAACCAATGTTAGTTGCTTGAGAACCTGTAACCTTGAATACTTCCTTGATAATGTTGTAAGAGTTTGTACGCTTGATTACGTTTGACTCTAGGTAACCAGCGTTCTGATCAGATCCTTGAGCGAACAAGTTACCGATTACTGGAAGGTTGTAAGCACCAGTCGCTGCAGTTGCACCGATGTTGCCACTTAGAATCTCAACAGTGTAAGAAGCAGTAGCAGCGTGACCAATCTCACCTGTTGGAGAGATAGCAGTTACGATACCACGCTCTTTGCCGTTCCATAATACAACGTCGTTCAAACGCAATACGTTAGCATCACTTGTTGCTTTAGTTAAAGTCAAGGTAGTAGCCGCTGATGCCGCTGTTGCTGCCAAGTTAACTGAAGCGTAAGAGTGTAGACGAGTTTCTTCCCAGTACTGTACAGCGTCAGCAGTTCCGCTTGCGCGTACTGCACCTGTAAGACTTAAGAAACCTGTAAGTCCACCAGAGATTTGCTGGTAACCATAGGTCTTAACCAATTGGTCACGGTTATCTGGTGCGTTGATTTCGTCAATGAAATCAGCCAACGAAGTGTACTTCGCTGGGTCAAGGCGACGGAATACCGCTGCTTTGTTGTCGTTAAATACCGGAGGGTACGAATTTGCCATGATAATATTTTTTTATAGCAGTTATTTTAAAAACATTTGCGGACGTCCTAACGCATCAAGTACTTGTTGTGTTAGCGAGTCCTGTTGACTCATATTAGGATTAGCCTGCGGTTGTTGCGGGTCTATGTTAGCAGCCTTCTCAACGATGGTACGCTGACCATCACTAAGACCTTGTGAGTAAATGCTGTTTAGAATTTGTGGCAGATTGTCTGTCACTGTTCTATGCATGTTCCACAAGTCGTGATCCCATTGACCTTCACTTCCAACATACTTATCGAAATACGAAGTCATGTCGCTGTTAGATTTACCAAGTTCGTTTCGATAATCTTGCGGTACCCCAAAGTTGAATCCTTTACCACCTGGTAAATCAAAAGCAATTTCGCTTAATTCACTAAGTGATCTTTGATTCGCATTGAGCCAAGAATCATCGAAGGGATTTGGTTCCTCTTCGGCTGGTGTAGAAGCCTGCACAGCAGGTGTGGTGTAATCATTACGGAGTTCACCAATACTGTTGCGCGCCTTCTCTGCATCAATCTTCAACTGCAGGTTTGCAAGTCTTACTTCTTCGTCGTTATACATTGAGTCATCGGTCTTATACTTAGAGTTGATTAGTAAATCAATCTCGTCGTTTGCCAATGATGGATATTCACTTGCCATTTGTACACGCATCGCAGTGCGATCATCCATTTCGGATGGATCTAATGCCTGGTAGCGGAACCAATCTTCTGGTGAACGTCCAGTCTTCTCAACGAAGTCAGCAATAACTTGAATTCGTGGGTCGATTTCTGTTGCAGTTATTGATTCAGTACTGTCTACCTGCTGTGGAGTCTCTGTTTGCGTTTCGCTCAGAGCACCAAAGAAAGTTTCGAGTGCTGATAAATCCTCATTAAAAGAACTTTGCTCTTGCTGTACAGGGTCTGGTGTGGACTCCTGTACGGGAGCGGTTTCTTGTTGAACCTCTTGAGCAGCGGGTGCAGGTTCTGCATTTGCTACTGGTGCGCTCGGCTCGGGCGCTGTTTGTTTCTCAACCGGTGGCTGTTCGGCCTGCGGTTGTTCTGGTTGCGCCTCCTGTGGCTGCGCTTCTTGTGGTGCAGAGTTATCTCCACCTGGCATCGTATCCGAGATACTAAAGCCAGCGTCTTTGATTTGCTGCTCCATGTTTGATTCTACACTGTTCATTTCAAAAAAATTTAACTGATTGTTGCAAAGTTAAAAAGGAATTACTATGTTTACTGCAGTGAAATTTTAACCGATTTATTATGAAACATTTAATTATGAGCCTATTACTCCTTACTGGAGTAGCAGCAAATGCACAAGAAAGTATCCTCGATTTAGCAGCAGGATACGAGTACGAATTGTCAATCCCATTTCCTGGAGACACCATTGTTCACATCGACTATGTTGACCTACCTACAGAGATGCAGTTAGCACAACCGCACAGGATTGTAGAAGATTTGAATGGACACAGTAGAATCTTCTATCACAAAAAGTGGAGAATCTCCTACCACGTTTGGTACGGACGAAGAGAGACAACTACTATCTCTAGAATATAAAACGAAGAAGGGGGCTTAACGGCCCCCTTTTTTTATTCATCATTGTAACACAGATATTACATTCTGCGTCTGTCAATTTCTCTGTCAAACAAATCTTTTGCCGCTGTCATGGGGTTCAATCCTTTTTTACGAGCCGCATTTAAAAGTTCCTCTGGTCGCATACCACGTGGGCTGATACCTTCTGCGTCTAACAGGCGTGCCGCTTCTTTGACAGCAAAGAACTTTAAGAGTTTTCCAGCGTCTTCAATATCTTCTTCACGCTGCTCTAAAAAGTCTTGTCCGGCATACTCAAAGTTTCCACTTGTAGAATCTTGTATTCTGTCGAGATCCATTTCAGTAATGACATCTTCGTCTTCACCAGGCATATTACCACCCATGCGGTACTTCATTACGCCTCCCATAGCGTATTGGTCTTTAGCCCCAGGATTAAACCCTGCTGGTGCGCCAAGCATTGTTTTGATGCGCTCTTCTACTGAGCCTCCGGCAACATATTTTTTAGTGCCGCCTCTACCGGCATTACCATCTACAACAGAGTCGCTGTTAGATGCAAGCATATCGGCAGCCATCTTTCTTTGAGACGGATCCTTTAAAAGCGCCTTTAGTAAGCCACCGCTTTTGTACATCTCTTTCATTCTGTCATTCATAATACTATGTGTTTGTAAGGCAAATTTAAGTAATGTTTTGTAAGTTTACTAAAGTGAGTTACGCAGATGTTACTATAGAATATGGCCCGTTTACGCGCAAAGGATGGTACTCCATAGAGGGTACTGAAGATCCGTTGTTTGTCTCTACCGTCAATGATATAAAAAAGTTAGACCTGGGAGAATATAAAGCGTATGTCCTAGGGGGTGCTTTAGAGGGTTGGCTTACATGGGATATCGATATAGCACTAATAGGGACGCCTAGTAAAGAGGCTTACGATTTAATGTGGAAAATATGCGCCATTGGTTTTACTCACGGCATATACATAGACATACAGTTAAAGGAAACTATAGATAATTGTGTACTGAACTGTGGTGGTATAGATAAGTGGGACGGAACATATATAGAAGAAATGTCTTATGAAATAACAAACTACTTTAGTAACAGTAGTGCTCCAGAGGGAAACAGAAAGCATTATAAAACAGGGCCGTTCGGACTATGGTTTCGGTCAATACAATATCCGTTTGAGAAAAATCTAAAGAGACATCAAGAGGGTCACAAGTTTAGAAGCCCTGTTCCTATAGAGGAGTTATGATCGGTACTTCTTTACCTTCTTCTTAATTTTATCTGGTTGAGCAACGAATTGCTTTCCCTTTTTATTACCCTCTGCTTTCGCTTTATTGGTTGCGGCTTTCTCTGCTGGTGACAACGCCTTCCATGCAGCGTCTGGTAGATAGCGCTTCTTCCCTTCCGACTTACTTCCGTCAGAGGTTCTCCACTTTTGCTTTGTCCATTTCTTTAAGGACTCTTGTGATTTCTTAAGCGCCATTAGTTTTTGTATCCACCTCCTGCTGCCTTGTATGCTTTGGCTAACATTTGTGCTTTACGTGCAGACCACTGCCCTGCATTACCTCCTTTGGTTCCTGCTTTTATCCTATTGAATATACGCTTACGCATAGAAGGCTTAGTGTAATTACCCGCCTCGTTTACTTTGGACTTGCCTCCTTTTCTATACTTCTTTACCATCACCACTTTACTTTATTAGCCCAGTAAGCGGCAGACATCTTTCCTTTCTTAATGTTCTTAGCATGACGCGCTTTAAATGATGCACGTTTCTTCTTCATTCTGTCAGACTCACCAGACTTTGGCTTGCCCGCTGTTGATGCCCCTTGCTCTCCGAAGCGTATAAGTTTAACCTTATCTCCTTCTTTGGCCGCAACAACATGAGATTTCTTAGAGTGATCTGGTGTGCGCTTAGGCTTGTTAAATCCTTTTAAACCGTGACGCTTTAGAAAATTTGCATACTTACTTTTTGCCATAGAGCAAATATAAGCATTATCGTTTGACCCCAGGTACAGCGAGGTGGGTCTCGAGTTTCTTTACTATCTCCATAACCTTTTCGCTTTCCATGTGGTGCGATGGTATTAGTATATAAAGCAACCTTAATTGCTCTGTCGTTAGGTCTATAAAGTGTCTCATACTATGGCCTTTTACAAAACGATACCTGTACATATCGCTCTCCCTTAACCACAGGTCTTGCTCCATGAAGGTGTGTGACTTGAGATGGGTGAATCGCTATGTGTCCAACCTTCCCTTTATGCAGGGCACTCTGTCTACTAAAATAAGTTCCTCCTCCTTCATACCCGTCGTTAAGAGCAAGCACACAAGATATGTCTGCAGCATCGTGATGCAGGTCAAGATGTCCTTGTACAGACTCTTCGTATTTTATAATAAAGGTTTCAGTATTCATTACATTCCATCCCTTACCACTTAGTTGCCATAAATGTATTGCTGCCGGGTACACATATTCTTTTAGTATTCTTTCATAGTACCAGTGCAAGCCTAGTTCACTAATCAGCATATCTGTAGCGGGATAATATTCGTGTCTGTCCTTCGTCCACTTTCCAGAAGCATTTGCCTCTTTGATTACTAAGTCACAAAACTCCTCTGTGAATAACGGAAACGTAAAGACGTCCGGTATAGGCTCATCTACTATCAAGTCAAACTTCTTCAACTTTGCGCTGTATGTCAAGAACTTTTCCACGAACTCATCGTAAGGTATGTTTCTCAAAAAACTCTTCGTATAATCAAATACATTGTGTCCCATAGATTCCTGGTCTTTTTGTTTAAACATGTGCTTGTTTTTTGCTAATGCAATAGCGCGTGTATCTCTAGTGATGTATCCCAGATCACCTCTAGGATGTTCTGTAAATGTTGCACTAACAAACTCGTCAATAGGAAATATGTAATGATTAAAGTTTTGCTCTAGCAACAAGCGTATTCCCTCACGGGTAAGTATATAAGAGTGAGTACAGTAAGTTAGTTTTGGCTTTACATGATTCTCAGAAAGAACCTCTGGCTTCTCAACAAAATTACAAGACAGGTAGAACAGAGTCCAATCATAGTCTGTCTCCAATTCCTCTTTGTTAAACTTCCTTGTTACCTCAAAGTCATCTTCTAAGATTAGTATCTTCTCATAACCCTTTTCATAAGCATCCTTCCATAATCTCCAATGAGAAAGAGATGTGCCTGCTTCTCCCGGCAAAACATTTCTGTCCCACCATTTATTTTTATGACCATCTATTTTCCAATGATTACAAACCTCGTAGTCAGTAGGCATGTTCTCCCCGGTATGCCCATTGGTTCCATGGAATATCGTTACAGGACTCATCATTCCAAACTCCATAAATCGATTACGTAGTTCTTGCTCCTTCTCGGGATGGAGGGTAATGATGTACGTCATGTCTACAAAAGGAAGGGGAGGTGTGTTCTCTAGATTAGAGTAATCAATAGAGTCCTTTGCAGTAAGTGAAGGTATGTTTTCTATAAGGCCATACCATTCCTCTTTTACCTTACCCCAGTCTTTGGTCTGTATATACTTCTCTACCGCTGTCCAGTCTTGTATCTCTTTGTTAAATCCATTGAGCGTTTCCTCTAGTCCAGCGATTGGGTTTGCAACCGGAAGAACCTTGTGTGCTAACATCTCTAACGCAGTAATACAAAATGTTTCATTGTATTCTGTTGGGTAATACCAGGTTTCCATTTGCGACAATAGTGCGTACAGTTTTGTTACAGAAAGGTTACCGTGATAGATTACGTTTTGCATTTGCTCTACACGCTCTGCGAAATGCTTTTCATAATACTTCAATCCATAAGAAGGTGTAGATATGTGAAGTTTATTTGAGCCTGTTGAATACTTAAGTTCCCAGTCATCTAGAACTCTGTCTAACCCTCTTTCTGGATGCGAGGTGTATACATAAGATCCTGGCTCTTTCTTAGAAACTGGCGCGACATTGCTTACACTTATACCATTGCCTATAACCTTGATTTTATCTGGGTGTATCACAGCCTTCTCTTGAATAGAGAAAACTTCTTTATGCCAGTTCGTTACACAGACAATCACCTCTGTTTCATTGTAAGCCCGCTGTATGTCGTTATCCGTCATGCGCTCACCTTGATACCAGTAGTAAGGGAGTTCGTTGTGTAGCCAAAATATCTTTTTAGTTTCTGGGCCTACGTCATAATATTTTAAGTAATGTAGATAAGCCACACCTATTAAAACATCTGGAGTTCCAACATCGCTTACATTCTCTAGAGGTGTATAGTATACATCTCCACCACCAAGGTATTTGTCGTGTCGTTCTTTTACCATACCTACAACGTATACCGAGTTATTCGCAACAGCGGCAAACTGCTTGGCTAGATTCGCTATACATTGTTCTGTGCCTCCCAATCCCTCTGTGTTTGAGTCCCATGGTTCAGCGTAGTATCCTGCGTGTATTACTATTTTCATCGTTGTGTATTAAAAAAGAATGTTTGAAACAACCTACCCGTATAAAGGTCATTACCAAAGTAATCCATGGAGGTATGAAACAAACTACCCTTGTAGAGTATTAATCTGTTGTATACGTTACCAATGCTACTTGCTAATTCCCATTTAGTCACATCCTGCGCCTGGTTATCCCACGCTGCATCTTCACCAGGCGTAGCCGGCTCTAGAAGCCCTGTTGCTTTATGTTTATAGAATCCAGTGCCTCCAGACAATGGTGCATCTGGTGTTAGATACAACACGCCAGCCCATTGGGTTCCACCATCATAGTGAATCCAAGACCTGTCTTTCGCTGTTGTTATTTGGAATGCTGCATTGTAACCCTGATCTGACCAATAGGTTATAGGGCCGTGCAGAGGGCTGACTATACATTCGATTGTAGCCTTTGTGCTATCTGTAGAGAACGACTTTGTTCTGGCACCAGGGTAGTTTCCCTTTTGGTCAAACGATTGTTCAAGCGCAAAGTTCCGAACGTCATCCACATTATCATAGAAGTCATCTACGACATAAGTTTTAATGTCCATTGAATTAAATTTGTATCACTCAAGATACAACATCTAACCCACCTTGTCTAATGTAGAGTATAAAATGTTTTGTTCCTCTTCCTTTATTTGAATGGTAATCGCCTCATCTCCAGTTGAAACCAATACATAAGGAACATCGCCCACGAGCCCATGACCGTCGTAGTGATAGGAATCGGTATCGCCCTCTTCGAACTTGAATACTGTACCAGAAATAAACTCGTCTCGTGTCATTAGTAATATGATAAAGTGGATTCATTAAGAGTGGTAATGTCTTCCTCAGATAGGGCTTCATCAAAAACCCACATGTGACCAATCTGTCCATTGAAATATCTTGAGTTTTGACCCATAGACAAATACAACGCATCAACAGAACCGCTTCCGCTATCGAATGACATTGCTCCTCCTGATCCGCTTAAGAAAGTCATTCCGCTTGCTTGTCCTCCGTTGTAAAAAGTATAAGCCCAGTTTGTTGAACTGCTCGCTGAGTTGACGCTGTTAGATAATATAAACGCACACAACTGCCATCTTCCTGTTTGCAATGTCCAGGATGTACCAAAACTACGGCGATCTCCCGAACCCGAACCCGTACCATCACCGCGCACCGGACGAATCTGTCCATCGGGTCTTAAGTTAAAGTGGAATCCTTTGTAGGGACTGTTGTTCCCTTGACCCGTGGCATCTGTTGTAAGAAAGTTTGTATTGTTAGAAGGGAGTGATTCTACTTTTATCCAAAAGCAAATCGTTGCGTACCCGCTTGGATTTTGTTTATATGCTGTTCCACTACCTACGCCGTCAAAGTATGAGAAATCATTTGACCCATCGAAAGACAACACGCCTGTATTGTCACCCGTGCTTGTTCCATTATTATTTAAAGATAGTCCTGGCCCAAGAAGAGTTGTAGAAGTATCTCTATAGGTTTCATACTCGTTTGGAGGATGATACCTAAACTTCATACCCAAACTATCATAACTCTTGAACGGGTCAATTTTTATGTTCGTCGCAGTATCGGTAGTAGCAAAAGACTGATTGTAAATATCGTTTACCCCAAAGCGTAATTCGGCTAATGACTGATTAGCGCTATCAGCCTTCCCCATCTCTGTGTAGATATCTCTAATAGAAATGTTGGTTGTTCCTAGGGCCATGCTTGTTTATTTAGGGCGATTATTATCTATCTCTTTTATGGCTTCAATCAACAGCGCAATAATCTTTTCGTATTTAACAGCGTAGTACCCGTTGCTTCTTTGGGTCACAACCTCTGGTAATACTTCTAAAAGTTCCTGTGCAATAACACCTACATCATGTCCGCTGTTTGGATGCAACTCTTCATTCTCTATCCAGTCAAATCTTACACCATTAATTTTATGGAGTTTATCGAGAGCCGACTCAATAGGCTTGACATTTTCTTTAAACCTTTTATCTGAAGTAGCAAATGCGACTACATCGTTTTCTGCGTGAATGACACCATCAGTACTCGGCGTAGTTGCTGACAATCCAACTGACAGTCTTTCTACTGTTAGCAAACCTGTACTGTTATTAAACACCATGTCTGCACTACCTGCAGCACTACCACTGTTGTTGTATAAGACCTGTGTATTAGAACCCCCTACTGGGCCTAATGCACCTTTCTGTCCCTTAGATCCATCAGAGCCATCAGAACCCGCGGTACCTTGAGCACCTTTAGATCCATCTGAACCGTCTGAACCAGCAGTACCTTGCGCACCTTTTTGTCCCTTTTGTCCTTTGTCACCGCCAGTACCAGAAGAACCTGGATTACCCTGCGCACCCTTTTGTCCTTTCGAACCATCCGAGCCATCAGAACCAGCAGTACCCTGTGCACCTTTAGCACCATCAGAGCCATCGGAGCCCGCAGTACCCTGTGCACCTTTCTGCCCTTTATCACCGTCTGTACCAGCACCACCTTGAGCACCCTTGGCCCCATCCGAACCATCAGAACCAGCCGTGCCTTGTGCACCTTTTTGTCCCTTTTGTCCTTTGTCACCGCCTGCACCAGAAGTACCTGGATTACCTTGTGCACCTTTCTGTCCCTTAGAACCATCTGAACCATCCGATCCCGCTGTTCCTTGTGCACCTTTCTGTCCTTTATCTCCGTCTGTTCCGGCACCACCCTGTGCACCTTTTTGTCCTTGTGCACCTTTTGAACCATCCGAACCTGCACCACCTTGAGCACCTTTCTGACCCTTAGCCCCGTCAGAACCATCAGAGCCAGCACCACCTTGTGCGCCTTTCTGTCCTTTGTCGCCACCTGCACCAGAAGTACCTGTAGCACCTTTTTGTCCTTTGGAACCATCTGTACCAGCGCCACCTTGAGCACCCTTTTGTCCTTGCGCTCCTTTTGCTCCATCAGAACCATCAGAACCCGCGGTACCTTGAGCACCCTTCTGTCCTTTATCTCCTTGCGCACCCTTAGCGCCTTGAGCACCTTTATCACCAGCGGTACCAGAGTTACCTGCATTACCTTGTGCACCCTTCTGACCCTTGCTACCATCAGAACCATCTGAACCAGCAAGACCTTTCTGTCCTTTAGCACCATCAGCCCCATCGGAACCAGCAGTACCCTGTGCACCCTTCTGTCCCTTATCGCCTTGTGCACCTTTATCTCCTTGTTGACCAGAAGTTCCTGTTGCACCTTTCTGCCCCTTGTCTCCTTGAGCACCTTTATCACCATCAGTACCAGCGCCACCTTGAGCACCTTTTTGTCCTTTAGCACCATCGGTACCAGCACCACCTTGTGCCCCCTTCTGGCCCTGTGCACCCTTAGCACCATCGGAACCATCGGTACCCGCTGTGCCTTGCGCCCCCTTCTGACCCTTATCACCTTGATCACCTTGAGCACCTTTATCTCCTTGTTGACCAGAGGTACCTGTTGCACCTTTTGCTCCCTGTGCACCTTTGTCTCCATCGGTACCAGCAGTACCCTGTGCGCCTTTCTGACCCTTATCACCTTGTGCACCTTTGTCACCTTGCTGTCCAGAAGTTCCTGTTGCACCTTTTGCTCCCTGTGCACCTTTATCTCCTTGTGCGCCTTTAGTGCCATCGATACCCTTCTGTCCTTTGTCACCATCAGTACCAGCAGTACCCTGTGCACCTTTCTGACCTTTGTCTCCTTGAGCACCCTTGGTACCGTCTATACCCTTTTGTCCTTTTTGTCCTTTATCTCCTTGTGCACCTTTGTCTCCTTGTTGACCAGAGGTACCTGTTGCACCTTTTTGACCTTTGGTTCCTTGAGCACCCTTGGTACCGTCTATACCTTTTTGACCCTTCTCACCTTTGTCTCCAGCAACACCTTTGGTTCCATCTATACCCTTCTGGCCTTTCTCTCCTTGGGCACCCTTGGTTCCATCTATACCTTTCTGACCTTTCTCACCCTTGTCGCCCTGTCCACCTTTGTCGCCTTGCTGTCCAGAAGTACCTGTTGCACCTTTCTGCCCTTTATCTCCAGTCTGTCCTTTGTCACCAGCAGTGCCTTTTTCTCCTTTAGTTCCTTGAGCACCTTTAGTTCCATCTATACCTTTTTGTCCCTTATCGCCCGCTGTTCCTTTTTCTCCTTTGGTTCCTTGTTCACCTTGGTCTCCTTTAGCACCTTGTGCACCTTTGTCACCTTGCTGTCCAGAGGTTCCTGTGGCGCCCTTCTGTCCTTTGTCACCATCAGTACCAGCAGTACCCTGTTCACCTTTCTGACCTTTTTGGCCTTTATCTCCTTGAGCCCCCTTATCGCCTTGTTGTCCAGAAGTTCCTGTTGCACCTTTTGCTCCCTGTGCGCCTTTAGTACCATCGATACCCTTCTGACCTTTTTCACCAGTCTGTCCCTTATCGCCTGTTGCGCCTTTGTCGCCTTGCTGTCCAGAAGTACCTGTTGCACCTTTCTGACCTTTATCGCCTTGCTGTCCTTTTTGTCCTTTATCTCCGGCGATACCTTTTGCACCACCTTTTCCTTCAGCGCCTTGGTCTCCTTTCTCACCTATTTCACCCTTCTGACCCTTCTGTCCTTTTTGGCCTTTATCTCCTTGCGCACCTTTATCTCCTGTAGCACCTTTGTCACCTTGTTGACCCGATGTTCCTGTAGCACCTTTCTGTCCTTTATCCCCTTGAGCGCCCTTGGTTCCATCGACACCTTTTTGTCCTTTATCTCCTTGTGCACCTTTATCTCCTTCTTGCCCAGAAGTACCTGTCGCGCCCTTCTCACCTTGTGCACCTTTAGTACCATCGATACCCTTCTGTCCCTTTTCTCCCTTATCACCTTGAGCACCTTTAGTACCATCGATACCTTTCTGGCCTTTGTCTCCAGTCTGTCCTTTTTGGCCCTTGTCTCCTTGCGCACCTTTATCTCCTTGAGCGCCTTTATCTCCTTGTGCACCTTTATCTCCTTCTTGCCCAGAAGTACCTGTAGCACCTTTTTGTCCTTTATCTCCTTGAGCGCCTTTGGTTCCGTCTATACCTTTCTGACCTTTTTCACCTTTATCTCCCTGTGCACCCTTATCACCTTCTTGTCCAGAAGTACCTGTCTGGCCCTTCTGACCCTTGTCACCAGTCTGTCCCTTCTGACCCTTGTCTCCTTGCGCACCCTTGGTTCCGTCTATACCCTTCTGACCCTTGTCACCAGTCTGTCCCTTTTGACCCTTGTCACCTTGGTCACCCTTGAGACTTCTTCCGGAAATTTCAACAGAGTACAGTTGGATAATATCGTCATCGTCAATATCACCGTCTTGATCTATTATGTAGAAGTTATCGCCACTTGTGATGGTTGTGTTATTGTTTAAAAACTCACCAAAACCTTCACCATTTGTGAATGAATTACTATTGGTGAAACTCGAATTATCCTTTACTACAACAGCAGTAAAAGAAGCGTCTTGTGAAAGGTTCTTAAACTTTAGGTATATGATTGGATCATCTATAGCATAGTCAGACCAGCGGTTAGCCACAGAGTTCAAGTACATGTTGACAGCGTTTGTAGTAAGAGACGACAAAACGCCTGTGTACGCTAAGTAGGCATCGGAAGAGAAACCTAAATTGTGAACTCCATCGTTGGCTAGGTTCATTGTACCACCACCAGTTATTTGATGTGTCTCTATGTATAATGTACCAGAGGTAATTGAAGAAGGCGATACAGGATTGTTGCCACCGTTAGTGAATACTGCTGCCTTGTAGTATAGGTCGGTTTGCGCTCCGGCAGCACCACCACCACCCTGTGTACCTTTATTTCCTTTGTCACCTTTATCTCCCTTGTCTCCTTCTTCACCTGATGCTCCTTGCGCACCTTTATCTCCCGTTGTTCCTTTCTGGCCCTTATCGCCTTTCTGTCCTTTATCTCCTTTATCTCCTTGTGCACCTTTGGTACCGTCAATACCTTTTTGACCTTTATCTCCGTCGGTACCTTTCTGTCCTTTATCTCCTTGTTCGCCTTTATCGCCCTGGGCTCCTTTGTCGCCATCAGTACCCTTCTGACCTTTGTCGCCATCAATACCCTTCTGACCTTTGTCTCCGTCTATACCCTTCTGACCTTTGTCGCCATCAGTACCCTTCTGACCTTTGTCTCCGTCTATACCCTTCTGACCCTTGTCTCCGTCTATACCCTTCTGACCCTTGTCACCTTGTTCTCCTTTGTCTCCTTGCTCGCCTTTCTGACCCTTGTCACCTTGTTCTCCTTTGTCTCCTTGCTCGCCTTTCTGACCTTTGTCTCCTTGCTCGCCTTTCTGACCTTTGTCTCCATTTCCATCAAGACCTTTTTGACCCTTGTCTCCTTGTTCACCCTTCTGGCCTTTATCGCCTTGTTCACCCTTCTGGCCTTTATCGCCTTGTTCACCCTTGTCTCCTTGTTCACCCTTATCTCCTTGTTCACCTTTATCTCCTTGTTCACCCTTGTCTCCTTGTTCACCTTTATCTCCTTGTTCACCTTTATCCCCTTGTTCACCTTTGTCACCAGTCTGTCCCTTTTGACCCTTGTCTCCGTCTATACCTTTCTGGCCTTTGTCTCCTTGTTCACCTTTGTCGCCGTCAATACCTTTCTGACCTTTGTCACCTTGGCCACCCTTTTCTCCTTGTTCACCTTTGTCACCAGTCTGTCCCTTTTGACCCTTATCTCCCTGTGCACCCTTATCTCCTTGGGCACCTTTATCACCATTTCCGTCGAGACCTTTTTGACCCTTCTCTCCTTGTTCGCCTTTGGCTCCATCTATACCCTTCTGGCCTTTGGCTCCTTCTTCTCCTTTAGAACCCTCTTCTCCTTTAGAACCCTCTTCACCCTTTTCTCCTTGAGCGCCCTTTTGTCCCTTCGCACCTTCAGCGCCCTTATCACCTTCAACACCCTTAGCGCCCTCAGATCCTTTTTCACCTTGAGCACCTTTCTGACCTTTGTCACCTTTGTCACCCTTAGCGCCCTTCGCACCAGGAAGTTGCTTGACATCTCCCTTTGTAACAAGGATAGTTGTACAAGGAGGTATCGTCAAGTCAAAGACAAGTCCAGATCCGTTTTCTACAGTGACATCTATTTTACAGGCCATTGGTTTTGTTTTGTTATTGCACTATATCCTGCACTACATCAAAGGTTCCATAGAACCATGTGTCTACACTAGAGTCTGAAATCAGTGTAGCCTGCAGGCCGTACACATAAGTACCGGGCTCTACCTGCATATCTGTAGCGGAAATAGAAATAGTTAAAGCACCAACATTGGTGCCGCTAATTGTTATGTCTGTACTAGGTATAATTAATGGGCCGTCATCATACTCTCTGACTTCCATTTTATACGTGTACAGTGTTAGGTCTAATGCCGTTCCATCAGAGTCCTTTACTTGGGCGTCTAATTGAAAAGTATCACCGCGACGGGCACATATATTTACTTGTGCAGCGTTATTCAAATTTACGTTTGTGGGGTCTCCACAGGAACATTGGCTTGTTGAGCAGGAGCAAGACATCTTATGATATTGTTAGGTTGGTTACTATATCCTCACTAAGAGGTGGGCGTTCGCCTTGGCGTTGAGCAATCAGTTTACTTTGAGCCAACGCTTGTTTATCTATTCTCTGATCTTTACGATTTTCTGATTCAGCATCAGCCTGCATACGAACTCCGCTTTCCACTTGTTGCTCAACTACGCCATACTCTCCTTTAAGTTGTTCGATTTGAATTTTGAACTGATACTCTAGTTGTATGAGTTGCGCTTTGGCTTCCGTCTCTAATTGAATCCGCTGTGCTTCGATTTGGGCTTCGAGTTGCTTTTTCTGCATCTCCATTTGAGCGGCTACCTGTGAGGCTTGCTGATTTGATTGAGACTGAATCTGAGCCTGCTGCGCCATCATCTCTTGTTGTTGTTTGATTCTTTTCTTTCTGCGAACCACCAAGAGTCTCTCTGCTTGTTCCACGTCTTTAATCTGACGAATGGCAATCGCATCTTCAAGGTCAATTTCTTTTTGTCCAAGAGCAATCTGTATGTTTTGTTCTAGGTATTGCTTGTCCATTTCGTTCATCTCAGTAACAACCACCACGCCGAAGTTGTACATAGATAGGTTATCAAAAGAACTAAGCACAGCCATATTGGTTTCTCCCACGGCATTTGTATATACTTTATACAATATACTATCTGGTGGTATTACCTGTAGACAGCGAACAATATCGTCACACACCTTTTGGTAAAGAACCATCGCGGCATTAGTGATGTCGTATATAGCGTTATTTCCAGCCTGCACTGCCATTTGGTTTACACCTACTAAGGCTTCTCCTTTCGGAGTGGTTCCATCCATAACCTCATTGATACCAGTGGCATCTCTTATCATTCGTAGGTAGTGATTGTAAAGAGAAACAAGTTCTTGTATGTTTCTAATATTATTACCTATCTCTCTGACGGGTGGGTTTTGAAAACCTCCCTCTGGATTCTTGCTACGGTAATAGAACACACCAGTTTGTTCGTAGATGTCTTGAATCTCTAATGGCTGTAGTTCACCACCGCGTCCTAGTTGTACGTTCTCTAACCCTTCAATATCAATGATGAGTCCATCTGGTTTTGCTTTAGCAATAGATTGCTGAAGTTTCAAGTGTGTAATCTGGAGCATGTCAGCAAACCCTATAACAGAGGATACCATTGACTTAGGTATCATCCCACGGATGTTAGTTGCTACAATACTATATGATAAACGAGCACGTGAAATATCATGTACGTTCTTAGGTATATTTTTCTTTGGCCCGTAGTTATACAACTTCTCTGTACCCACAATGTAAGTACCGCCATATACCGTAGCGTTCTTCATGTATATTGCTTCTCTGTTGTATACAGATTGCTGAGGTGCGTTATATTCGTTTCCTTTAAAATAGAAACCTATGTTTCCGTATGCCGACTCTTTCTTCTCGTATATGATATCATCAACAGACATAAACTCAAAGTCCATTACCTCTATCTTGTACTCATCATATCCTTGGCGATATCTTGTACCGGGTCTGTCGTAACCAGATCCTGTTGTAGAGAACTGAGTAGGGTTGTTCCCATACTTGTTCATTACAGTCTTAGCAATCTCCTCATACTCTTGCTCTGTAAACTGGTTACCAGCAATGCGCTTTAAGTCCATGATTGTTATGTACTTAAAATGACCAGCATAGGTTAGGTCAGAGAATGTTGGGTCGTCTGTATAGTTGTGTATAAATTTCTTTGGGTCAACATACTCCTCGTTGATTCCATAGTTGGGGTCATTGCTTCTTTTAGCAACACCCATACCAAGAGTTGCTAGGTCTTCAACACAGCGACGGTATATAGATTGATTAAAGTCATTCCACTTCAATGTCATCTCAGTAGCAATCTGAGCAGAGATTTCTGCGTCCGTCTTAATGTTTGTGTCTAAGAATATCTCAGTTTCTTCTGGTGTGTCTGGTAGTTGTCCAGGGTCTTGTTTAACACGCAGGCCTAGTGACTTCGCTTCCTCAATCATATCTCGATTCTCGATACGCAAGACGGTAGCGTTTTTCTTCTTATCCTTCTCTGTTCTTGAAAGGGGGTCAATGGCCTCAATCTGAGGGTATGGTTCTTTTGAAAGAATTTTGTTTACAACAATCTTAACAAACTTAGGTATAATAGGAACTGGCGTATAGTCTAGCGTCATCAATGTTCCATCACCATTGTTGTTGTCGAGAGAGTTTAATATCTGACGATAGATAGATGTGTCTTGTGTTCCTTGCGCATAATCTCTACAGCGTTCCATTTCGCTGTTGCGTCTTCCATACAATGAGTTTTGATAGTCACTTCCAATCCATTGCGCAAACATAGCCTTTGCATATTGCAGACCATATTGCTTAGACATCTTCTCCTCAACACCAGATAAAGGATCTGGAAATGAGGATTGTCCATTTGTGTATTCGTTGTCCATACTTTAGATTGCTACTGTTGCAAATATACCTCTTATTATTTTCGTATAATTATCTGACCTTTACGGAAGAACTGCTTACTATTGAAATCTGATTTTGGCTTTTCGGGCCTATGACCTTGAGCCGCAAGAAGGGCTAGTCCGCTTGATATAGAAAGGTCATATTTTGTACGATCGTCTATCTTAAAGTTTACCCAGTCCTCTAGGGTTCTCTCGAAGTACATCTTTCCGTACTCTAGTGTCTGCTCGTTTAGACCGACGTTCGCGTGTATAAAAGATTCTATAGCCTGTGCGTGCGCTTGTATGACGTCTTGTGAGTTGGATGGTATACCTTTAGTTTTTGTTTTGCTGCCGTAATTCGATGTAAGGTGAGCCGGTCTGTCTAGCAAGAAGTGGTCATAACCTCTTGATTCAAAGTGTCTTGCGATTCCGTATTTGTTATTCTCAATCAAAACAGGGTACCCATAAAACTTGGATGCCATTAATATGTCTTCATAAAAAATCTTTGCTAATGGTGGTCTTGAAGCGTACTCTGCTACAAACATATTCGATGGGTACTCAAGGTTGAATTTGTTAAAGAAATGACAAGCACCTTTAGATCCTCTCCCATCCACTGTTGCATCTATATCATAACTATCTACTCCAGCACATCCTAACCAGGCGTTCTCTGGTTTCTTTTTATTCCTTAACTCTACAGGTGGCATCCATGCTACCCTCCATCTTCCGTTAGGATCAGGACTAAACACTACCTCTGTATCCTTCTGCCCTAGCGCCCAAACAAAGTTTCCTACAACCACAGGGTTCGGGAACAAATCCTCGTTGTACTCTACCTGTTCGTATATCTTTTGTACGTTAAACAGAGATGCCTTTGCACTATCTCTAAACGCTTCGGCTTCTGTAAAAGGGAACTGGCGTATAACCTCGTTTAGTTCGTAAGAGTCTCCAGATAAACCTTTTCTTTCATTCTTTAAGTAAGTCTTTGAACCTAGGCTTATATACTCACCCTCTAGTCCTATAATATTTTTTTCTAAATCCTCAACGACTGGCATGCCATGTTTGTCGAAGAAACCTTCCAAGGCATCGTATGCTGGTATAAAACACCCATACAAACCACTCTTTGTTCTACCGTTTTCATTTCTGTCATTTACATTACTTGCGTAGTACAGTTCTCTATACTGCCGACCTCCTCTGTCTAGGGGATTAACAGTGCTTCCTACCAATGCTTTACCTACAATCTTTCTACCTACAAGCAAACAAGTTCTTTGTATTCGCCATGCTTCTCGTATATCATTACCTTTTTCCCACTTACCAGCCTCATCCAAATACAAGATGTGTAGTTTCTCACCATCATAGGCATTGTTGGTTGTGTTCTTCCAGTTAATAATTGTATTAAGAGCCTCACCTCTTGATGAGGTTTTGTTCTTTTTGGTAATTCTTTTTGATGGCTCACGAAAGGCGAGTTCCATTCTGGGATTGGTAGTACCATCTTGAATAGGTTTAAAGAAAAAAGGCAATGACTTATATATAGGCACCACCTTCTTCATGAATATATTTTCCTGTGCATCGGTACCTGTCTTAGACATGATGCCCAGTAGTTTCTCTTTAACCTGTGTTCCTTCGTTTACAAGCACTGATGCCGACATGTTTGTGTATCCAGATCTACGACACTTTACATATACCTGTCCAACACATCTCGGGTCTGCTACGCAAGCGTCAAGGTGTACGAATAGTTCTCTTTGAAAATCAAGGTAGGATGGGTATCCGATATCAATCTTACACCACTGTAAGAAAAAGTAGTGGTTTCCGGTAATATAGGTAGGTACCCCGTTGTTGTAAAACCATACTCCATTTCTGCGTCTCTTGTATTCTTCACTAATGTAGGGGGTGTGTTTGTTTCTAAACGACTCCGGCATAGACATCCACTCTTCCATAGACTTTACTCTTTTGAGTTCGTCTGGTAATGGTGTGCGTTGCCAGTGCTGTTCTTCCTTTGGCTTGTCGTGAAATAGTATGTCCTTTTTGCGAGGCCGCTTTGGTAACTGTATGGGTAAGTCAAAGCATAGCCTGACTTTTCCCTGGGTTTTGTCAGGACATATGTTGACTACGGTATCACCTTCTATCTCTACGAGTCCTGCCATTTAGTAATCCCAGTATATGAAGACTTGATTACTTTGAGTATTGCTCTGCGAATCCTCCCGAGTAATCTCTTTCCTCTTTAATTTCTCCGTCTTTCTTAAGACCTCTGATAAGTTGTTCGAGTCTTTCTCTTTCAACAATAAGTTCTTTAGCATCTACCGCTGTTTGTTTTATAGATTGCAACTCGGCTTTTCTTTGGGAGCCACTAAGTTCCTGGTCTACAGGCTTTTGTATTTCCTGTATCATATTCTCTATTGCAATCTGCATCGCCTGCATTAGGTTTACAGCGGTATCTATGTTGTTATACTTCTTTGATCTTGCCATGAATTGATTGTAAATAGGTTCTCCATAACTTCTCTCCATTCACCTCCATCTCATAGGACGAGTTCTTCCTGATCAGCACCTTGTCTCCAGGGTTTAATTCTAGTTCCTTCAACTTAGGTGAAGACCATCTGATGTAACCTTTCTTTTCTTTTGGCGGGTTAGCCTTGGGTATGAGTTCGATGATGTCACTCTTTATCGTTTCCTCTTGCTCTTCCTCTGGTTCTGGAGTAATGAATATCCAGTCACTAATCAACTCTATCTCTCCTGTGTCCTGGCATTTATACGCGTAGGCTTGACAGGATATAGGATCTAAGTTACCTCCATAGTGTACAACGTATACGTCGTCGTCTGGGTCTATGAATTGACCACGCTTCTTAGTTTCTTCTAACTGAACTGTTTCCTCGTTCATCATCATGTGGTTACCACCAAGCACAACGTGGTGATGGAAATACATAGTGTCTCCTACCTTAACATTGGTATCAAACTTGGCTGGTAGAGCAACCACCTCGCCTTCCATGGTTCTGTGTTTGAACTCGTCAAACTTGGTGTCGAGATACATTTCTTCACCGTTGACCTCCATGGTGTCCTTGGTTACTTTAGGTACACGTACTAAAAAGTGATAGAGGGATCTCATTCCTCCTTGAGTTCTCCTGTTGGTTTCTTGTCCCAAAGGTTGATTGCAATAGCAGATCTGGTACCTCGTGTTACCTCTGTAACTCTGTGGTGTGTTCCTCCTGCATCAAATATGATTAGCCTATTGTGTTTTGCACGTATGCGCTCCGGCTGTTTCTCTGGGCCATTAGAAAACACTTCAAGGTATCCTCCGTCGATATCCATCTCTACAGGGTAGAATACAGTACCTACAATCGGAGATGATATCTCCCCAGTGCTTTTCCAGAGTGCCTCATCTTTATCCAGGTGCATACCAAGACTTGCATTAGGCATGCCTTCCCCGAACTGGCCTGTCCAATACTCAAAGCCGTCTAGGTTTACTGAAGGGTATAGTGGATAGTCTCTCCAGATATACGAGATTAGTTGTTTTTTGATAGTATCGTCTGATGAGTTCCACCATCCGTTCCACCAGTGATAAGATCCGTTATCTCCAAAGAGGTAGTCTTTGTTATCCTCTAGTTGTTTGATAAAGGAAGGGTCTTTGATAAAGTTGTCAATTACAATCATAAGAATTCGCAGTCATGTTCAATTAATACAGGCATGTTATCTACGGTCTTCCAAAGCATCGTTCCCTCGTCTTTGTTGTAGATGTACACAAGGTAACGCCTTATTCCGTATTTAACAAAACATCTTTCGTCCTGTATGATTGAATCAATAACTGAATCGCCTGCTCTTTGGCCCACATAATAAGCCATAGCATCTTTCGGGTTAGTCCCGATGATGATTTTTCTAATAAGTTCCATTCTATTTATTTAGCCAGTAGTCTATTTTACTTGAATCACCCTCATCCTCTTCATCGTTGATGTGTGTTTCAAAAACTTCGTCTACAGTTTCTATCATTAAATCGTATTCGTCTGGTGCAGCCATATGCATCCCTGTCATCATCTCGTACTTCTCCTCTTCCTGATCTGACTCTGGTACAAAGATTCCAAAGCAATACATAGACAGGTACTGCGTCTTTCCTCCATATACTTCCATTATCTCTTCTATCTCCCCTAGTTTAAGCCTTATGAGTTGGAATGCCTCGTATCTCTGCTTATAGTTCATTAGAAAGATGTGTTTGTTCCCAGGAATCTTACTTCAAGATGTGAGTTGTCAGCGCTGTATACCACCCCGCTGCTTCCTGCAAACCCTCTGAGTTGAATCTTGTATCCTGCTAGTCCGTCGCTGTACCATAATACGTTGAACTCCAAGTGATAAGTCTCACCGTTCTTTACAGTTCTGAAGGTTTCTGCGAGTTTTAAACTAGCGCTATAGTCATAGATATCGAAAGTAACATCTGTGTTTGCTGTAGAGGTAACCTCTATAGATGCGGTCAACTGAAAGAATCCTTGCTTCTCGTTGATTAAGATATTATCTCTAGGGTCAGAAATACCTGTTTCTGGAATACTCATGTAAGTATTGGCTGAACCAAAAATTACAGATGATGTTGCTGCTGTTACTGATCCTGTAGCACTAGAGTCTCCAAATATTTCTGCGAACTGCACAGCGTTGAGGACTGTGGGTACAGCGTTACTACTCTGTGGTCTTGCATATAAAGTTTCAAGACCCTGGCCAACTACTTGAGTAGAGACTGAGTTCACTAGGTCTACTTGCTCTATGTATTTATAGGCACTAGCAGTTTCATCCCAGATTAAGTATTTGTCTGCATTAGCGGGAGATGTAATCTGCCCTAAGTTTCCTGCATCTTGTAGTTCAACCGTGCTCCCTGTTGCTGACAGAGGAGTATTCGCTGTAATAGATGCGGTTCCAATTGGGTTTGTGTTGAGGTCACGGGTAACTACTACTCCAGATGTACTAAGCATAAGCGCCTTGGTAATGCTGGTAGAGGTAGAGGGTGTTCCAGATATCTTTAATTCACCCGTAGTCTCGAGTGTGTCGGTAGAAAGTTTGAGCGCACTGTTGTTTCCAGCCCCGTCTTCTACTACTTGTTCTGATGCTGAGAGTTGCGCTGACTCAAGTTTGAGTAACTTGTCAAACGTATCCTTTATTTTATTTCCACTAAGTGATGCCATAGTATTACTTTTACCTAACAAAGATACTGATATGCCCAAAAGTACTGTAAGCCGAAAGAAGAAGTTTAGAGAGTTCTCGAAGATAGACAAGAAGTATATCCAGGAGAACGGTATGAAGAACCTACATTTCCTTTACAGGGATGCGAAGGATAACATGGATCTGGGAAAGGCTGAGGTGGATTTACTTTTCTTTATCTATGACCTGGAGTTTTGGACGATATCCTATGTTTCAGAGACTATGAATAGAAGCCATAAGAAGTTAGCGGATAGATACGTGTATCCATTAATGAAGAAGGGATGGATATACAAGCACTTCGATAAACTCACACCGAGCCAAAATATGGAAGACCATTTCTTTAGAGATGAAACCAAGATGAATTACAGGGTACGGTATGCCTTGACACAAAAAGGCAGGCTCAATGTGGCCCGCCTATATAGAAAGATGAGGGGTGAAGAACCGTTTAACCTTTCTTCGCCTTCCGAGCAGCATCCATAGCAGGACTGCTCTTCCCTTTATCGTGGGTTACCAGTCTGAATGGCGCCTCTGGTGATGCTCCCTTGTGTGGCTTATAGTCGCCCTTCATTAGAAAGTGGCGTCCACCCTCTGTCATCCAGTGGTATCCCTCTGGTGCTTTTACCTTAACGCTCTTGTTTGTCTTCTTTAGTTTCATTTCTTCTTGCGTTTACGGAAGGGGAAAGGTGTATCGTACTCCTTGATGCGTCCCTCTGGTAGTTTGTCTACATCGACACCACGCACCTTGGCCTTCTTCTTTTTCTTGGGGTCTCCTGTTCTATATTTCATATTACAAATATACTATCTTTACCCTTATGGAACTACGTGTAATAAGAATGTACAGCCAAGACGACTTCACTCTTGGAGCACTGTACCTAGAGAGCAAAGAAGGTAGAGAGTTCCTCTGCTTTACATTAGAAGACGAACATCGTGACGAGAAGGTTATGGGTGAAACCAGGATCCCAGCAGGTACATATCGTATTACCCTGCGTACCGTAGGTGGTCACCATAGTAGATACTCAGACAAGTTCCCTAATATGCATAAGGGTATGTTATGGGTACGCGACGTACCAGGATTTGAATACATCCTAATACATATTGGAAACACAGATGAGCATACAGCGGGTTGCTTGTTAGTAGGTAACTCATCAGACATGAAAGGCTTCATAGGCAAAAGCACATATGCATACCAACACATGTATCCCAAGGTAGCCAACGAACTGCTTGACGGCAAAGATGTTTGGATTACATACGAGGACTTTGCTTAATGAAGATAAAGATTCTATTGATACTGATATTGCTGACGACCTTGGGTAAGGGTCAAGAGTGCAGTCCTTATCATAAGATTAAACATATTAAACACAATGCTCCTAAGTCTGTAGGACTTGGTTATGTTGCTTGTCTTCACGCTACGGGAGTTGTTGCGGAGTTAGGATATGATAATATGTTTATTGGTGTTCTAGCAATGGGCCAAGGTCATCACGGAGCAACCTATTCTTTCTTACAGTATGAGTATGTTATCCATCAATTAATAATATATGGTGGGCCTGCTTATAAACTGAATCTTGATCCGGGTCTAATCATTGGTCGTGTTGGTGCAGACCTTCGTTTGTATAAGCGTCTTTACGCATCAGCAAGCATACTACAAATCAACAGAGAGTTAAACTACTTACACGTAGGATTTAAAATTATGTACTGATTGGGTATTTACTACTATTGACTTTATCATTTTTTTCTTGTACCTTTCCACCGTCTTACGACTTATGGGTCACAAAGTTATTAATCCACAGCAACAGCGTAAGTGGATTCAAAACGACTAAAGAAGAAACTCAGAACACAACAAGACAGTAGAAAGTTTCAAAGGGCCCCTAATTTGCTCAAATTTTTCGCATGCTTCGCGTATTACAGCGACAAGAAATACCCTCCGTTTATCGGGGGGTGTTTTGTTATGGGGGTATCGATTCGGCACATCAGTTGAAACAACACGGGCCATTACTCCTGATCCGTAAAAATTGCTGAGAAATGTTTCTGGTGGGGATAATATATTATATGGACGCCAGCGCGCGCGCACCCGAACGCATCCGCACGAACGGGGGGGCATGCATACAAGCGAACACGCGCACAGGTTTGGGCGTTTGTGCACGAGCACGAGCGCACCTACGCGAGCACGTACGTACACCGGCACGCCTATGTGCACACACGTAGTACACACACGCCCCCATGGGTGACCCGTACAGCCCCCACCCGCCCCCCGTACATATGAGGGGGGGAACAAATCACGCCCATACACAACCCCACAAGGAAACCACAACCCCACGCCCCACCATTGGAGGCACACTGACCACCCCAAGAGAACGCCTAGCGAATCCATTACCGCCAACAATACCAACACACCACCCAAGAGGAGAAAAGCCCTTAGAACGGCTTAAAATAGCCTCGCGTATATGTGTAACGCATAGGCCCATATGTATGCACGCTCGCGCAGGTCTGAGCGCGCCTGATCCCCTCGCGCATAATGCCCCCGCGCAACGGTTGTTTTTCGATTGGGGCAAAAAAAAACCCCGCTCAATGGCGGGGCTTCGTGTGTGCATCATGTAGGCTCAGTCCATGTGTTCTGTGTACACCTGCAAGTGTGAGCCTTCATCGAGAACTTCGAATGTAGGGCTGTAAATCGAACGAGTGGACATTTCTACCTCATCAGTGAGTATTGTTCCAATCAGTTCACAAACAACTTCCATTCGTGTATCATGGCCATGTGCAAAGTCGCAGTACGAGTACACTAGGCTCATGTGACACAGGTGCTCATGGGTCACCTTGCACACATCATGCACAAGGTCGAGCGCATCGGCAACTTCATTGACAATTTCAATCAGTTTAACTACCGGTAGGTAGTCTTTAGTAATTGCATTCACTTCGTGGTTCACAATCGAGTCGTACATGTACACTACGCAGTCACGCACTTGCTTGTCGAAGGCTTCCATGTCCCTACGTAGTAGTTCAATCGTTCTGTCGTTGTAATTTTTCATCGTATTTCGTTTTGGTTACACCGCAAACATAGGGGGTTATTTCGCTGTAAAGTGTTAACGCCTTGTTAAAGTGTGTTTCTATCTTACGTGTGCATTATGCGCACGCCAGATCCTGTATGCGCTCACATGTACACGCTCGGTAGGGGGTTGATATATAAAAGGGTGGGAAGAATCAACCCATGCACGCGCGCACACACATACGCACACACACGCGCACCTGTACATACATACACACTCGCGCCTGCACGCCTGCGCTCGGGCACGCCTGCGCCCCTGCCTGCGCACACATACGCCTACACACATGAATACAAAAATTTTCTGTTAAAGCCTTGTTAAAACGTGCTGTTAAAGTTTTGTTAAAGCGTGTTTTTTCATTTGGATTTGTCAATTATTTTCTATAGATATACCCCCTACTACGTAGTGGTAGGGGGATATCTCTATACTATCTCGGCAATCCCCTACCTCCCATACCTCGGACTCCATTCGAGAAGCACCACACCCCCTTAGAATGCGAAATCTCAAATGTGAACCATTCCTTCGTGCTATGCGCGCGAGTGACGCGCGTACACATACATACACACACGCCTTCGCAAGTCATGGACTTGCTCATCACGGGATGGACTGACTCGACCCTTCCCTTACGCGTGAAGCAGCATCGCGCGACGCCTGATCCTGTATGTACGCAGGAAAATTGGTGGGCATAATGCGCAGGGATTTTAACATTTTGTTGTGATATTATTAAAAAATCTTGTTGGTTGTTTGTGGTGTTGAAACGATAACCGAAAACTAAAAACGATTGCCTTATGGACAACACAACACCCAACACAACCACACAATTGCAAGCCCTCGAAAGCACAATGGGGCGTGACTTCATCGAAAACCTGTTCGAAGATTTCATCAACACCGAAGCCTTCGCATCGTTCGGCTTCTACACAGACCTACTGGCTGGTGCCTACAAGAGTGTCCGTGACCCGCAGTTCCGCTTACTTGTGCAAGGCAACTTCGATATGTTTGTTGCCCCTCAAAACACAAATGTGTAATGGGGAATTTCGCAACACAACGCAACCACAAGGGCTATGAGTACGTAGTCCGAGTGGTGAGCGCACCGACTCTGGGCGGTAAGACTGCAAGTGCAAGTAAGCGCAAGGTTCGGGGTAAGATGAAAGCCGATGCACTTGAAAACATGTACGCTGACCGGATTGACCGCAAGGTATACAGGGCACAAGCCCAACGTGAAACCCGTAGGGCAAAGCGGAAATAGAACTGTACTTTTTGGATGGTGGTGACCACACCTACAACGGACTACCTGCAAAGGGGATACCTATGCCCCTGTTGCACTGAGTGAGCGAGACACTCGTAGTCCCCTAAACAAATGTGAATGAGCATGAATGAGTTACAAAGACTGAGCCGGGCTGTTGCTATACACACCGGCAGAAGGAGAGGGAGCGAGAAGGAAATACGCGAGGCTTGGGCGTACCTATGTAAGGTACATGACAAGTACGGTACGGTAGACGTAGGTATTATCCGATCGCTCATACGTTGAACCGAAGGTTGAGAATGAGTTTTAACATTTCTTTAACGCTGATTGTCAGATAGTTACCCTATGTTTGTAGGGATGATTTGGTAGTGGAGACCACACTATAAACGGACTGCTACACAAGCACCAAGTCTTTTGGTTTTGGTTTATAACGTGGTGTTTGGGTGTACTATGGGTTCGAGTCCCATGCAGTCCCCTAAGCCTAAATGTGCAGGGCTAATGATGCACATAAACATATGCCTATGGATGAATTGAAAGATGGACAAGTCGTTTGTTTTAACGGCGAAGTCGAGAATTTAGATGACTGCTTAATGCTTACAGCACCGAGCGAGTACGAGGGAGAGTTTGCTCGAGAAGCGATGTGTGATAGACCTATGTTGCACCACGATGGGGGTTTCAATAGAGTCACCATACTTAATGACGAGTACGTGTCAGATGTAAAAACACTTGTGTGTGGTGACAAGATATGGTGGCCAGACTACGACAATGAGTGCAGTGTTTCCTACATAGATGGGTCGTACAGTATGTACGAAGGCGGGTGGTGTTGGACAGATGACACGCTGTACTGCGAGGAAGATGGGGGCACGTACCACATTGATGATTGTGGTTCGAATATCTTTTGGAGTGAGCGCAATGAGGAGTACCGACTTCAAGAGGAGAATGACCGCCAACTGCATGAATACCATAGTGGGTTTCGCAGGGACTTCACTTCACGTGACACTGTGTACACAATCGGCTTCGAGGTCGAGAAGGAAGATGATGACCCGTTAGATACGTGGGACTTGGATGCTGTGGATGAGACAGGGTGGTGCCGCGAGTCGGATAGTAGCCTATGCGATGAGACCGGCTTTGAATTAGTCAGTCCAATCTATGACTTGAATGACCCGCTGTTAGACAGTGCTTTGGAGGGCCGAATACTTCGTGACCATATCAACGCTGACTACGGCAGTAATTGTGGTGGACACATCAATGTAGGTAAGCGCGGTATATCGGGTGAGGAATTTTTCGATTCGATTCAAGCATTCGTGCCGTTGTTTCTAACTATATGGAGACACCGGATTACTAACCACTACTCGCAAATACAACGTAAGCCGGACAACTACAAGCGTGCCGGCAAGTATTCAGCGGTCAACATTCAAAGTAGATACATTGAGTTCCGCTTACCACCTGCGTTCAAGAACGTGACCAACCTGCTATGGCGTAGGGATCTGATGCGTATTATGTGTGCTAACGAGAACATCAAGCCGTTGCAATTGATTACTATGATGCTCAATCCTAAGAGTGCATTGGGTATTCACTTGCGTAAGGTGTACTCGAATGACCAAGTGCTGAAGGTAGTGAGCCTATACGCTCAGTTTGCCGATGACTTGTACGGTTCATTCAATTTTAGTGCTGATGGTGTAGGTGTATTCTACAAGAGTGCTGTGCGTAGATTGAAGAACCGCAAGGTAGACCCACGTACTATCGTGTCGTACTCAAGTGAGGCGGTGGATAGACTGCGAGACAAGTTCGGTATGAACTACGTGACTGATGCGCAACCTACTTTGGAGGCGATGGATAAACTTCTTGAAGAACAAAAATAATTATATAACCGAAACCGAAGAGTGCGATGGGATATAACCGCACAACTATGCTTATGTGTATTGCAATTATGAATGATGGTAAGATGTTACCTAAGAAAAAACTAAAGAACTGTTGGAACAACAACGATGATGGGGCCGGTATGCTCTACATCATGGATGGCTTGTTGTGTATCGAGAAGTTCCCTAACAAGGGGGGCAACTCGTTTGACAAATTCCTTGAGCGTTACCGCGAACTCAAGACTTCCGATGTGGGTGACAAGCCCATGCTCTTGCACTTCCGTATCGCTACACACGGTATGAGTGACGAGTACCTACACCCATTCGCTGTGACACCTACACTTGGACTCATACACAACGGTGTTATTTCGGGGTTCGGAACTAAGGACAAGAGTGACACTGCCGAGTTCGCAGAACTTGTGGGCACCATACCCAACGTAGATATTGAGATGCTCGACAACCCCTTTATCGAGGATGCAATCTTCACATACTTGGGTGGCTCAAGTAAGGTGGTGTTCATGGACAACGAGGGGTTGTACCGCATATTCAATGAGGGTGCAGGCTCATGGATTGGTGACAATTGGTTCAGTAACGACAGCCATTCACGTGCCGTACGATACTACGGAAGCACAGCCGTCACAGGATCGAGCCAGTACACCTACGATTGGGATGATGACAAGGCCGATGTGGATTCTTGGAACGCATCCTTTGGTGTAACTACTACCGATGAGTTAGATGACATAGCATACGACACTGAAGCACCACTGCAAGGAACGTATGACTGCGTAGGATGTGGCACACAAAACACGAAGATAAACTTCAACGCAGAGTGTATGAATTGTAGTGCATACCAACTCGATGCAGTCGATGAGGTCATGGAATTATGGACAAGCCTTGAGTGTGGCTACGAGGGTGATGACCTTAAAGATATAGCGTAATGGAATTTGAATTAGAATACAAAGACAACACGTTGAACGTGGTGGCCACTGTTGCTGTGTACCGAGATGAAGGTACATACGACACGCCACCTTACACCGAACATGAGGTGGAAGATCTGGAGGTGAGTATGTATGACCACGAGGGTAACCTTGTGTACTTGCCTACCGAACTGCTCTCTAAAGAGTTACGAGATAGTATTGATAAAATTATAAACGATAGAGTTGAGTAAGTATTTAGTCTCAATTTGCGAGACACATTTGGAAATGATTAACGGATTAGTAACCTTATACACATGAGATATGGATAAGAAACACATAAAAAAATTCGGCGAAATGCTGGAGAACAAGACCGTAAAAGCGGTAAGAAGATTGGAAGATTCAGAGATGAACGATTTAATGTGGTACAAGAACCCACTCGTATTGATATTCCAAGACGACACGCAATTGATATTGCAGTGCGATGATGAAGGGAATGATGGAGGTGCCGCCATGTTTTATGACTACAAGACAGGCGTAACGGAAACTATTTACACAGTTTAAAATGGATGACAGGATGATAGATAACTTTATTACATACTGCAAGGACATCGTGGCCAAGCACCCAGATCTTACGGATGAGGTGCATGACTTCTTTGACCTATGTATGATGGAGATAGAAGATGGTGGGTCGCAACCCCATGAAATCGAATTAGCGATGAGCGACATAGATGATTTAGTAACAACCAAACTCAAGAGTGCAAGAGGATAACACCGCACAACTATGCTTATGAAAGTATTTGCAGTAACCGTACCCAATCCTTACTTGGGTGAAGGCAGTAAGAGTATTGACCGAGTAGCACCTGCGGGTGAGACAATGCTATCTTACTTTACAGTCTTCGCAAAAGACTACGAGGATGCGCGTTTAGCGTTCGTAGAATTTTGTGGTAGAGGAAGGAACCTACCTACCCTCACAACTATTACACCTATCGCAGAGGACTCACGAGTACTCAAGCGAGCGGTAGTACCCAACACCCCTGCGATCCTGGATAGCGTGGAGATTGAAGCACTTGATGCAAATCAAGCGAAACAATTACTGCGTGAGTTCATATCCAATGACAGCACCGACCCGCTGTTGGCTATGGCTATCCGTAAGGTGACTGAACTCGATGAGTTCGTTGCATTCAGAGGCCTTGAGTCTACTCTACAATCTCAAATTGAGATAGAGGAGGTACCACTAAGTGAACTACAATCTCTTGCAGATGAGGTGAGTGATGATGTGAACCAAAGTCTTAGTGGCTTAAAGAACACCGGGCTAAGTCGTGACAAACTTAGTTTCATTGAGCGTTTAACTTCTAAACGTGGTGGATAATGAATGAGTTCCGTAAAGCGGTACGTATTGTGGAAGAGGCGCGGGATACCGCCGCGCTTCTACACAGTACCTACATACGTATACAATTAGATCAGGCACTTGAGGTGCTTGCCAAAGCAGAAGTAGAATTTAATAAACAAGAGTATGACTTATAGACAATTGGTGGACTACCCACCTACACTAAGAGTACCGGATTCGATACGTCAAATCAAGATTGACTTGGTGTCCGTGATGTGCGACAACAAGTACAGATGGATAGCGAGTAAGAACGACGATGGAGATTTCGTAATCCGTACGGGTGGCTATGCATTCAGCAACTTTGGAATACCACACCACAAGGATGACCTTGAGTGGGCAATGGATGCTAATGATTGGGATAGCGTGTTCGATATGATTAACGAAGGCACCGTGAAGGTGTGGAAGATAGAGTACAGATAACTAAATACAACTTGCCTTATGAAAGTATTAGAATTATTTGCTGGCTCACGTTCAGTGGGCAAAGCCGCAGAAGAACTTGGGATGAATGTATTCTCAAGTGACATCAAACAGTTTGGTGGTATCGACTACGTTGTTGACATCCTGGACTTTGATGTAGCAGAAGTGCATGGATTCACTAAGAATCTATGGGTACCCGATGTGATCTGGGCATCACCCCCGTGTACATCGTATAGTATTGCAGGTGTAAGACACCACCGCAATGGACAAGAACCTACGTCAGATTTCGCTGTAAAGAGTGACAAGATTATGGACAAAGTTCATGAGTTGATACACTACTTTACACTGTTGAATCCTAACCTTGTGTACTACATTGAGAACCCTCGTGGTATGCTACGCAAGATGGACTTCATGAAGCGTCATCCGATACGGCACACGGTAACGTACTGCCAGTATGGAGACACACGTATGAAGCCAACCGACATATGGACTAACGACTTGCGTTGGAACCCACGCCCTATGTGTAAGAATGGTGCGCCTTGTCATGAGCCTGCACCAAGAGGGTCACAAACAGGCACTCAAGGGAGAGCCAACAACCATGAGCGGAGTAAGATACCGCATGACTTATGTTTAGAAATATTAAAATTAAATGAATTGACTTATGCCTAAGACACCCAAAGAATTTCAACCGAGAAAGAAGCCTTCATTAGTAATGGAGTTGCTTGCTTATGTATTTATTTACGGCCCAATCTTCACGTTCTTCTACGTGATTATCAAGGGGCTCAACACTTTATTCGGATACTAACATGTTCCGTAAACGCAAACACATAAAAAGAACTGAGGCATACCTGCGTATGCTTGAGTTGGATCAGATCAACCTTACCCTACATGCGAGTAGGTTTGGTTGGTCGACTGACATTCAACATCAACTAACAAACTCAGCGATGTTGATACGCAAGTACCAACGTAGACTTAGGTTAATACGAATGTGATTCGCGAATCGCAAATCCTCACAACGATGAACCTTAAATTGTCACAAATTAAGGGTAAAATTGTACGTTTAAACATACAAAATAAGGGTAAACCTTCACATTATACGTACACACATATAACCTTTAACACCAAAGAGAAATGAAAACACTAATTGTACTTACACTTATGCTTGCTGTCTTGTTTATGTATCTAACCGGTAAAGGAGAACAGCAATGAAAAGGATGAAACAATTTATGCGCATAGCAATGGCAAGGCTACGCCCTATCTACAAACACCCCGCTCAACGCAGAGCGTGGGCTGCAAACATGTACAGAAGATGGCAAGAAAGAAAGAATGGACACTCTACAAAGAAGTAGAGGGAATGAAGTACCCCCAAGAGGACTTGAACATCGAGAGACATTGGAGGATAATGGTAAGGTACGCATTGTGCAAGCACCAGAATGTTAAGGAGGCATCCAAGGAACTAGGGGTAACACCCCGCACAATATTCCGGCTCATCAACAGGTGGGATATTGAGTGGAGACTTCCAGATCTTGAGCCGTTGAAAAAAAAAACAGTGTAACATTTGTTAGTTAAATGTGGATACTGTAAATTTGAATCAATTAAATTTTATACTATGTCTAACACTTATCAGTTCAAAACAACGAACATCAAAGGCAAGCAGTACGTTGAGGTTAATCAACGTGTCATTGCATTCCGTACTCTATCAGAGTACAAAAATTTCTCATTGGAAACACAGGTGCTACACCTGGATCCAGAGTCATGTGTCATACAAGCAACCATATCAAACGCTGACGGAAACGTAGTGGCTCAAGGTATGGCGCAAGAGGACAAGAGTTCCTCTCGAATCAATCAAACCTCATACGTAGAGAATTGTGAAACGTCCGCTGTAGGTAGAGCCCTTGGGTTCTTAGGTATAGGGATAGAGACATCAATCGCTACGGCTGATGAGGTAGGCATGGCAATCGCTAAGGAAGGGGAGCCTGCACCCAAAAGTAAGGAAAGTCTCAACGAGATATTCAAGAAGTCAGTGGAGTACATCAAGGCAGGTAAGAACAAGCCTGATCGTAACACACGCTTCACTGCGATACAAGACAAATACAAAGGCACCATGACTGCTTCTCAGATTTCTAAGTTAGAGAAGTTAGTATGACTCATGGATGGTTTGAGTCTTTAGTAAAGAAGACAGGAAAGAAGTACCTATCGTACTCTTCAATCAAGCATGCACTGCAAGACATTGCGCTGTTTGAATTATATATGCAAGGCAAGTTGCGTAAGGAATCGGAGGCACTCACTTTTGGGAGTGCTTACGATTGTCTTTTGTTTGAGCCTCACAAGTTTGACAATCAGTTTCACGTCATGGATGACACTGAGATTATCAAAGAAGTCGGAGGCAAGAACCCTCGTGTCACGAAAGTGTACAAGGAATGGAAGGCTGAAGAAAAAACAAAAGCAAAAGACAAGACTGTTGTATCTATAGAGGACTACCAACAATGCATCGACATGATAACAAGGCTCGATGAATCGAAGGTGCTGAACATATACCTAGATGGCGACTATCAAGTAGAGTTCTTACAAGAACTTGAAATTGGCGGGGAGGTAGTTCCCTTCCGCGGTTTCCTTGACTGCCTCGGCAAAGGATTCATAGCAGACAGTAAGTCTTCTCGTAGCGTGAAGGGATTCCCGAGAGATGTACGTGTATTCGGATACGACATACAAGCATTCCTATACACACACGCATTCGGAGTAAAGGATTTCTATTGGGTAGTGCAGGAGAAAGCATACCCGTATTTACCAGCAGTATATAAAGCATCAGAGGAAACCCTTGACTCTGGTAGACGTAAAGTGGCTCGTGCCTTGAGCATAATCAAGGAACATTATGAGAATGACAAGCCATCGACTACGTTCTTTTTACAAGGGGAAATTTAATCAATCAATTGCTATGTCACAACAACAAAGCAAGGGAGTTTACATGGGATATGTAGGCGAACGCAAAGAGTTTGATAGTGGTGTTGTCAAGTACAACATCTCTTTCAAGGAAGATCAGTTGGATGAGATGAAGAAGTATCTAACGGGCGCAGGTAATGTGAACGTGGACTTCATCATTAAGACCGACGGAACTGCATTCACGAGTGTGTTCAACCCACGTGCAAACGGGGGAGCGAACACTCAAAGCCAAGCCGCTAAAGCAGTGGCTCAAGGCAACGACGGATTGCCGTTCTAAATTACTAATGTAAGGGAGGGGATTCAATCATGTTAAGCAAAACTCCCCTGTTCAAGGGCCCCTCCCTGCATTAATACTTTACATTATGAATGGAAACTTTGGAGATAAAAGAAAGACGGCTGGTGGTCAACACAGTGTGCGCACTTATAACATTAAATACAATAGACGAAAAAAAAGATGGCAACTAAACAAAGGAATAAACCCAATCTTCAGCGCGAAGCAGAAGGAGGACGTAGAGTGGTGGTACAAGGAAGTGATAACGAAGAACTGCGTGATATTCTAATCGCTGTATACGGTACACTGAAGCGTGGCTTTGGTAACAACATACTACTAAGCAATGCTGTATACGTTTCGAATGCAAAGACAGAGAGACAATACCCTATGGTAGTACATGGATCAGGACTACCCTTTCTCGTAGAGAAGCCTGGTGTTGGATTCAACGTAGATGTAGAACTATACTTAGTATCGGAGGATGAACTTAAACAATTGGATATGTTAGAAGGACACCCCGATTGGTATAAAAGAAAGAGACGAGGGGCGGTCACACCCGAAGGTGAAACGCTGTTGCCTTACATATATTTTGCACCCGATGAGTACTATCACAAATCAGAGACGCTTCATGAGTGCTACTAAATGTTTTGTTGAGATAGGTAGTTGTGATTTTAACACACTGAATGACCTAGGTAAGAATGGGTGGACAGGAGTTATCATTGAGCCGGTACAAGAGTACCTAAACAACTTAGAGAAGCACGATGGTGTAACGTACATGAACTGCGCGATTGATGTGAGTAGAGGCTCAAGACAGATGGATGTATTCAAGCAGTCTGTCATTGAAAAAGACAGAGACTTTGCGGGCATGAGTTCGTTCTCTGAGTACACTCTCAAGGGCAACAAGAACCTAGTGGAGTCAAGGTTAGTTGAATCAATTACCTATGACGACATGATAAAGGAGTCTGGTATAAGCCAGATCGACTTCTTAAAAATCGACACCGAAGGGCATGACTTGGTTATCCTTAATCAAGTTGCATACGAGGGTGCGTTGCGACCCAAACTGATTAAGGCAGAGCACAAGCACGTTGCAAATGGATGGGCATCCATGAGGGAATTACTTGAGAGCAGAGAGTACCTAGTCTATCAAGAGTTTGATGACGTGTATGCTATAGACATGCGCACCAGTTCTAGCAGAGATCCCTTCAAGAATCATTTCGAATTTAATCTGAAAGAATAATGGACAAGATATGTAAGAGCGCGTATCGCGCCAACATGTGCACTCTTGTACGCGCGCAAGTGGATGAGCAGTTAGAGAAATTAGCGACACTGCACACTTCGTTTGGTACTAAAGGTAAGGGTGATAAAAGAACAAAGAAGGAACTTAAGGAAGCAGAGGCTGTGCTGTACAGGGAAATCAAAAGGCTAGTGCCAGAGTATTACAAACGAATTATAATTGACAAGTAATGAATAAGTCTCAACTAAGAGAGATGAACAATACCTCTCTCAATAATAATGCGATACCAATGAAGAAACTGCAACCATTCAGAAGAAGTGATGGGCGGTTATTGGTTGGTCGCTACAAAGGTCAATCGCTCAAAGATGTACCTAGGTCATACATTACATGGATGCTCAACAACATTGAGTTGGACTCATCCTCTATTAGTTACTTGAGAAATGAAAAACTAATATGACTGAGTATCAAATAGAAAGAAGCATAGAGCAGAACGCTATAACCCTAGCGACCTCTGTGTTCTCGAAGATTAACCGAGCACACAAGGAAAGTTTAACAATGAGCAGAAGGGATAGAGAGTTAGTGGAAACTAGGCAGATGATATGGGCTTATCTAAAAGAGAACACAAGACTTACCATGTCCTATATGGGCAGTGTATTTAATAGACACCACAGTACCGTGATAGCAGGTCTAAGGGTGCATAACAAGAACATGGATGTGTTCAGCAATGGTAAGCCTATTAACCCCTTGTATGTAAGCAAGTATGAAGAGGGTTCAGTTATCCTGGATCAGGCGCTTGCCCACACACGTGAGAAGAATAAGTCCCTAGTGTACCGAGTAGTATTATACACCAACAACACTGAGACGTTAGATAAATATGAAATAGTAAATGTAACCAAGGTATGATTATATCAGACAAATTTAAGTTCATCTTCGTAAAGATTCCGAAGAACGCAAGCACCTCAATGGAGGAAGCACTGCTTAAACTAGACCCAGAGGCAATGGTCATGGATAATAATAGTCCACCATTTGGTCACGAGACAATGGCTACTATCAAAAAGATAGCCGGTGAAGATAGGTGGAACGAGTACTTTAAGTTTGGGTTTGTCAGAAATCCGGAGAGAAGATTTATATCACACTATGTATACAACTGCGATTACCACTACAGGAATAACCCCAGTGTTGCGTGGGTGTTTGACGAGACAGGCAACTTCCCTGCCCCGGAAGACAAAATAATAACAAGGGATATGCTCATGCAGTTTCATTTCTTTGACAAGTTCTGGAGTAAGCCCTACCTTAAGTATCAGCAGGTTGAATGGATGGAAGATGACATGTGGCTAGGCGTGGTTGAAAACATCGAGGAGGATTGGCAGTATGTTTGTGAGCGCATTGGAGAAACCATTCCGCTGTTTAAAACTAATGCTACCAACTCTAAGATCTGGAGTCTAGGCGATGAGGCCAAGAAGGTTTTTGAAATCTTGTATGAAGATGACATAAAAATGTACAACGACAGGATAGCATATGGAATGGGACTTAAGTGAGAAGCAACCTATACACTACTATAATGTAGACATTATATGGCAGACCAAGCGTGGCAAAAAAATGTATACCAATAAATGGAAAGGGCTAGAGTGTGTGAGCAGAGCGAAAGACCTTAAGGGTTTGAATAAGGATAAGAAAGCATTAGAATTTTTAGAGGGCCTTACAAAACTTACAGCCAAGAAACTAAACTTCAGAGTATACAAAATCAATAGCAAAGAGATAGTAGGGTACTCAGAGATTCACAAAGAAAAAGACTACGACAATGAGTTCAAGTGAGACAATCACAATGTTTCCGTCTGTAACGGATATAGATAACCCACATTACACAACACTAGATGAATCCCTCACACGTATACGTGAAGGAAAAAGTCAAGCCAAGGTCGAGCAAGTTAGAGCAGGCAATAAGGATGTAAAGAAAACCCTGCCTATCGCACTGTTCTCTGGTGTATTTGAAGGCAGAAGAGACAGCCAGATCCTGGGGCATAGCGGTATAATAGTATTGGACTTTGACCATATAGATGTAGAGGATTACAAGTCATTACTTGGCACCGATGATTACATACGTGCCTGTTGGACGTCTCCGAGTGGAGACGGATTGAAAGCACTTGTACAGGTTACAAATCCCGAGAGACACCGTGATCACTTCCGTGCGTTGCAAGCCTACTTCGATAGAACATATGGACTAGAGGTTGACCCTTCTGGAATAAATCTTTCGCGTGCTTGCTTTGAAAGTTATGACCCAGACCTTGTAAGTAATGAAGACCCTCATGTGTTTGGGCTAATGCTTTCAGAAGGCAGTGAGCATCAAGAGGTAGTACAGCGTGAGGCATACACCGACTACGAGAAGTTAGATATTGTAGTACACATGATACGCAAGGCTGATGATGGAGATAAACATCGTACGCTTTTACGTGCTTCCATATTGTGTGGTGGATACATCGCCGCAGGAAGGATGGAAGAGGACGAAGCACTGCGTGTTATGGAGCGTGAACTTGTACGTAGAGATGTACAAGACATAGACCTAGCACGTAAGACTATGGGTGACGGCATCAACCAGGGTAAGACCATGCCTATCCGTGAGATTATTGATGACGAGAACAAGATTAAAAGAGAGTTCCGTATCAACGATGGAGACATGTCTTTTATATCTTCGGATGCCACTGATCTGGAATGGATAAATGATTTCGCAACAGGTAAGATAGAGAAGGGACTTACCACCGGGCTAACAAACCTAGATAAGTACTACTTGTTTAAGAAAGAGTTTACTATTATCAATGGTCACAGTAATGTAGGTAAGACTACAATGGCCTTGTATCTAATGGTGACAGCATCTGTACTACACAATTGGAGATGGATTATATATTCTTCCGAGAACAGAACTGCCGCTGTTAAGATGAGGCTTATGGAGTTCTTAGTTGATGTACCTGTTAGTGACATGCACTATGAGGAAAGAGTAGCCGCATACAAGTGGGTGAACAAACATTTTACGATTATAAATAACAATCAAGTGTATAGTTACACCGACCTTATAGTATTCGCTGAGAAACTTATACGACAAGAGCCTTATGATGGTATACTGATTGACCCTTACAACTCATTGAAGACAACCATATCAAAGAACGCTCAACTATCTTCTCATGAGTATCACTACGAGGCCGCATCAGAACTACTCACCTTTAGTGTCAACAACAACATGGCAGTGTGGCTGAACACCCACTCGGTTACTGAGGCTCAAAGAATTAAAGGCCCCGATGGATTGCCTGTAGCACCGAGTGCTGCTATGACTGAGGGCGGCGGTAAGTTCGTGAATAGGGCCGATTCTTTCCTCACATTTCATAGAAAAACGCAGTCAAACGACTACGATATACGCCAACGTACAGAGATTCATGTGCGTAAACAACGTAACCAAGAGACCGGTGGTCAACCCACACCTTGGGATGATCCTGTGGTTCTTGAAATCAATAGTTCACGTACAGGTTTTAGGAATCTTGGTAGTAGTGAAAAAAGTTTTACTCCTTTAGCGTACAAGAACAGTAGTTTAGACTTATATTAGAGGGTGGATGAAGTCACCGAAATCAAATTGGAGTTACCAAAGCCGCCTTCGCTTAATCAATTTTACAGTGGGAGGCATTACGCGGTACGCTCAAAGTACAAAAAAACTTACTGGGAAAAAATCCAAAAGGTTCTTGAAGGATTTGATAAGTGGCACATGGAGTCTATGTCTATTCATGTTTACTACAATTGCCGTTATGATGTTGATAACGCTATTTGTTGCAGTAAATTTCTTGCTGATTATCTACGAAACAATGGTTATATTGATGACGATAGTCCTAGATTTTTCACATCACAGTCTACGCATTACGACGGGACGGTGGCCAAGGACACCTTTGTAGCAAAAATAAAAGCGCATGGATACGAAACTATTAAGTAAAGTTTATTTCCTGGCGACTGCAAGAATGCAGGAAGCAGCCATAGAGTTGTACGAAGACCTACACACAAACAGTGGTGAGGCTCGTACCGATGCTGAACGTCTGCATAACACCATACGAAAGCATAAGAGAAGCATAGATACAGAATTTGATTTAATAAGAGCCGCATTGTTAGAGCATTATGATGACGCTGATTTATCTTGACGGCCTAAATGGTATCAACTATCACCGGCTAATGACACCCTTCCTTAGACTTAAGGAAGAGGAGGATCTGGAGATACACTTTATAGAAAACTTTAATGACCTTAAAGAGTTCGACCTTTCAAAGGTCAAGAACCTTGTAGGGTCAAGAAGGTTTAGCGTCTCCAATCATAAAGCATTCAAGCAGTATCTGGTAGACAATGATGTCAAACTTATATTAGACAACGATGACTATTGGAAACTACCAAAGGATAATCCTGCTTACGAATACTACAAGAACCATCAGTCAAAAGATATCAAGGCGAGTATACTCATAGCCGATGAGATTTGGAGTCCCTCTGCGTTTCTTGTAGAGATAATGAAAGACATAAACCCTTCCGCTGTATACCGGGTGATACCGAATACCATACATCAAAAGGAGGAGCAATGGATTGATTGGGAAAAGGATATGCCTAAAGACTACAAGGTTCGCTTTGGATATCTCGGAGCCAATGGACATCAAAAAGATTTAGAGCAGATGGGTATGACGTTTGAAGACCATGAGTTATATTGCATGGGTCTGATGGACTATCCAGAAAAGTTAAAAGCAAAGTATAGAATGAACCCTGTGGATATTACTCAGTACGCTAAGTTGTACAAGTTCTTCGATGTCTCCCTTAGCCCCTTGAAGGACTCCAAGTTCAACAAAAGCAAGTCTGAATTAAAAGTAGTTGAAGCAGGGTTCACTCGTACTGCAATCATAGCATCAAACGTAACGCCATATAAGGAGGTTATAAAGCACGGAGAGACAGGCATCCTGTGTGACACACCACAAGAATGGAAGGAGGCCGTAGAGGGCATGACATTACCCAAGGCTATGAGGCTTGGTAAGAATCTTTACGAGTATTGTAAAGAGCATTATGATTTGTCTACCATAAATAAACTGCGGCTTGAAGGACTCTCATGAAAGACCAGATCCCATCATACCTAAAAGAATATGCCAATGACCTTACGTTAAGAAGGATTGATGCTAATCGCAGAAGGTATAAGGGTACTCACAAACAGAGAAAGGGTACAAAGCAATCAGTATTATTGGGAGAAGTATCAAGAGAGTATTACACAGAGTACATAGGCATACTTGGTGAGTTGCTTATCCGTCATTACTTTGAGGTTACACCAGAGGTAACTAGATATACAGTGTCTACGCTGTTAAAAGAAACAAAGAATGTTACTGATGACCCAGACATTATAGTAGAGTCAACAAAGATTAAGTACGGACTTAGTGTAAAGACTTGTGAGAAAACATTCAAGGCTAACAAGAGAGCGATGGATAAAGAAGAGTCCGACATAGTACTCTTCATCTTGTTTACATCACCAGACGAATATCTATTTGCCGATTTCACACCCGACGATGTAAGGCTCTGGGATGTAAGGCACGCATACTCACCCTATTACGAAATGAAACCTCTATAGATACGTTTTGTATCTTCGATGCTCCCACAATTTCGTGGGTTACAAACAATTATTTATCGCTCATTATGGAAGACTTCGACAAATTCGTAGCAGAACTTGAATCGGCTGAACAACCGACTTGTAACACCTTAAACCCGGAAGACTGCGAAGCGTGTGGCTCCTGATCAGGAGATTAATTTCTTACGTAAGAAAAGCACAGATAGAAGAAGCAACAGTAAGTAAAAAGAAAACTTGTAAACCTTGTTGTACCACCTGTCGCTGTCCTTCATAACGATGGACGGGACAGGTACTTCTATCACCTGTACAATAGTATCACTTTCGCAAATTGCGTCTACCATAATGGTGTCAAACGAACGCACGATGTTAACCTTAAGTCTATCCTTAGTGATGGTAATGGTGTCCCGCTGTTGAAGAGTTATGGTATCACGCACCGAGACCGGTGCAGTTACAATCGTATCCGTAACAACAACCGTGTCTTTCCTTAGTACGCTGGGGTCTTTCTTGATTGCTTTTCTTAGGTGCCACTGCGCGCTGCAACTGCTCAATGATAGCACTATTATTAATAAGGATAGCCATTTCATTTATCTCAACTGATAGTTAACACCCGCTCTTAGGTTGAATATATTTCTGTCCCAATACTTCATGTACTCGACCTCTGTAAAAAAGCCCCAACGCTTTCCTGGTTTCCATCCAAAGACAAGACCTGTACTGTAGTCAACCCATTGATTCCCATCTACGTAGTTGCTATAAGAAAACTCTTCTTTGTCACCTACGTGCATGTGGTAAGGAAGAATGTTTAACCAAGAGTGTATCCAAAAGTCATCCTCATAGTGATAATAGTCTACCCCAATTATCGCAGACACAGACTGAATAAGACCAACACTATCTATGCTAAGTTTGTTGAATTCATTTACGATACCAGGGTAGATATATCTGCGGAAGTCTTCATCGGTATCAGCAACCTTCTCCCCTTCTGGGTCTAACCAGAACCAGTCGCCGTTATCTATCTCATCATCATTGTCGTAATCAATGCCATAGTAGACGTCTTCATAACCCATGTTGCGTACTAAGTCCCACCAAGGGTTGTGTGCTAAGAAGTCTGCTATTGGATTATATCCATATGACCTGTGTAAACGCCCGGCAACACCTGCTGAAAAATCTAACTCACCTATATGTAATCTTAGTCTTGATTCTACTTGCGTATAATTCAAATCAACAAGCCCTTGACTATAGTACTCGCCCTTTACCATAAAGTATTTAGCAAGGTATCTAAGGAAGTATCTTTGGTTTACGTATGCTGACCCTTGCTGACGACCCACGTCGTACTGAGCAAGGTATTCAAGTCCCTTCACAGAACCAACTGTAGCAGACAACGCTGTTGTAGACTCTGTTTGTCCGTCATAGAACCTGTTCTGTCTGTTCTCATAGTCATACCGAGCAACCCTACGTATACCAATAGTTGCTTTGTAGTCGAATGGATTCTCAATTGTAATGTCTTGAAGTTCTCCGCCCTGAGTAACGAAGTATTCTTTTTGAGCAGGCATAGGTGATGAAGCGAATGCACTTGTGTAAACAGTAGCATACTTAAATACACCCCCAATTTTTTGAGCGTGCAGCAACATAGAACTCATTAAGAAAAAAGTAATCAGTATGTTTCTCATTAGAATTTGATTGCGCCGGTTAGTTCATCAATACTCTCCTGTATATCCTTATGTGTTACGGAAAGGTTTAATGAAAGACCTGGCTCCCACCGCTGTATCTCCTCACCATTTTGGTAAAGGACTATGGTAGGAACAGATTTTATCTTCCCGTATTCTTTTACATCAGTCTCGTCTATCCATGCGTTGATAACACGGGCATCACTTATTTTTTTTAATGGTACGCTGTTGGTTGAATTAAACTCAGCGTTATAATGCACTACCACCAATCCCCTGGTCGGCACCTTGAAGGCACACAGTAAGGTGAATGCTATGGCGAGTGCAACCTTTTTCATTTCATCTCGAAGAGGCGCTCTTCTATTTTGTCTAATTGCTTTTTGATGTCATCAACATCCGACTTGGTGTTCATGATCGTGGTCCGTATCAACTCATCTTTTAAGTCATACTCTGTTCGGCCAATAACAGGTGCTGGTAATTCTTTTGCATCCTGTACCTCAGCCTTTAGGTCAAAGTATCCCAGACTAACTATTACTGCCCCGCCGATAATCATACCAACGGTCTTTAGTGATAGACCTACTACCGTGTCTTCTGATATCTCTTTATTTATCGCCACCGGACTTAGAAAATTTTTCTAATCCAGCAATTCCAAAACAGCCAATTGTGACGTACACAAAAGAGTTGTAGACACCTTCATTGATTACTAAATCTTTTCCGAACGCACCAGTGATAAGGTCAAGAGCCATTACCAAAACCATTACAGCAAAAGAAATTGCACCAAGAATACTCTTCTCGTTCCAGTCGTTGCTGTCCTTAAATATTTGTTTCCACTTCATTATACAAAAATAAGATTCTGATTGTTATTCGCGAAGGCTGAGTTAATCTGGTAACTCCATGTCATACAGGATGTAATCTAATTCTGCTGGGCTACGACCGAACTTCCTACGCACTTGATTCTCAAACTTATCAATAAGATCATAGTTGTCTTTTGCCTCACCATAAGTCACCCCATACTGATAAGCCTGCTTAACCTCATCGAGATGCGCCTTGCGTACAGTTCTTCTACTTTCAGGAATATCTTCCCACTTCTCTCTAAAGTTTTTGTCTTTGAGATTCCAACCAAATTGACTGGCGATATTAACTGGGTAGTCTCTAAAGAATATATTAGTACCCAATTGAAGTGCATTCAAAGGTTCTAACTCTGGATCACGCCCTTCTTTTTCTGCATCTTGTATTTCCTTTGCTCTCTTTCTTAGAGTACGCTCAATAAAAGCAATGTTCGGTGGTATAAATACTTCTTTTAAAACATAGGTGCCAGTCGTCTTATCCCAGTCTAAGTAAGAAGAAGGGATCAAGTGTCTGTAAAACCAGTTTAGATCATCGCTGTTTCTTATCGGTTGTCCGTATTGGTTTTCTCCTTTGGCTAAATTAAACACAAGTTTAACCGCCATGTTAGGATCTTTAAAGTCTGACAGTATCTCATTGATTTGAGTGAGCCTATTTATTCCGTCACGACCATATATCAATCCCTGTATCTCATCGTAAGGATCTTCTGAACTCATGTTTACAAAACGAATCTCACCATTCTTATTCATTTCAATAGGGACAATGTTAGCGCCCTGCATCCACGGGGGGAGTATCATGTTAACACCTCTTGCTGTTGCTGCTAATTCTTGCTCATCTTCATCTTCTTTCCCCGTGAGACTGCGAACAAGTTCACCAATCATTGTGTAACCAACAGCAGACATACCTGCCAGTGCTGATCCAGTAACCAATGCTTTCGTACCGTCAAGGATGTATGCTTTCTTTTGCGATGGTGTTAAACTTTCATTAGTTGCACCCTCTCTTATATCACTTACTGCATTTTGGTATACAGCAAGAAAACTACGGAACGACTCCAGTCTAAACGAAAGGAAATCCCCAAAAGGACTCTGCATAAGACCCCTGAAAGCAGGGTGTATACGTGACATCGTCGGGAAGTTTTGTTTTATTCTCTCCGCTGTCATCTCGTTTACTTCGTTTTGCTCTTGAGGATTTAACTCACTGAATGGTTTGCCTTCTGGGTTAGAGGCTAAACGCTTCGCAAAGTTTTCTCTCTTAGCAAGGAAGCCTACTAATTTAGTATAGTCATCTATCGCACCGTACTGATATGCTAAGTCTTTTGATTTTTGTTTCATCCAGCCCCATGCTTTATTGGGGTTCTCTCCACTCATCTGAGAATAGAAAGAATTATTGATGTTGTCAAACATAGCCAGGCTAATAGAACTACCAAATAGTCCGTACTTAGCCGCTGTCTCAAAGTGCTCTTGTATTTGGGGATCAGTATATTCCCCATCTTTCATTTTCTTTAATCGTGTTCTTAGATCCTTTATAATATTATAGCCACCTAAGTTTTCACCAATAGGAAGTATTCCATTAAGCCCCAGGAAATACCAACCACCCATGATGTTCTTTCTCCAGGTAGGCAGGTTATAGAGTACCCGTGTTCTACGCATCTGCAATAGGATACCATAGTAGATTCGCATACCCTGGTTCTTCGCAGCATACAGTGGCGTCATCTTTAACGCTTCTACAAAATCATTATTAATAGACTGACCTTTAAGAGGTGAGTTATTATCTTGAACTGATGTATAGTTTTCTCTAAAGTAAATCTCTATAGCATCACTTAATTTTTGGAACTCATTAAAATTAGTTGGCTCAATTACCTTGTCGACTTTACCCTCGACAAACATTACTTTAGTTTGGTAGTCTTTTTCTTTATACTCAATTCCTATTCTGTCATAGAAATCTGTAAGCGACTCGTCTCTTCTTTTTAAGCCCAAGCCTTCTGCCAAATATATCAGTTCTTTTTGCGCTCGTGCAGAGACCTCATTGATGTCATTCATGAATACCGGCAACGTATCTCCTTTAGCATCTAACAAATAGATTCCATTCATGATCGCATCAGCAATAGCCTTAGTAACAATTATGTCACCTGTGCCTGCGTTTTGCCCCGCCTTGTTTACTCTTGAAACTAATCCATACTGCCCATAGATATTGGCTAAGTTGTTTACAGTGGTAGTAAACTTTATAAATGGATTTCTTTCCTCACCTAAGAATGTTCTTAATTCAACCGGTAGATCCTGCTTACCCTTAAAGGATTTAGTAGGCACTCTGAGGCCACCTAAACTGGTGTCTTTAACAAAACCATTGTCAGCATTGTTAATGTTTTGACGAGACGTTATCTGTATGTCTTTGATGTATTTTCTTACCTGAGCCTGAATTGCAGGGGCTTCAACTTTGTCTATATAAGCGAAAAGTCCTTCGTCTGTATCCCAACGTAAATTTTGCGCTTGTATTTTTTCAGCAAGAAATGCTGCATCTATTTCTTCTTGTATCTGAGATAAATCTTTTTCAGAAAATGCTTTAAGGTTATCTGTCGCTGTTACAACCGCCGAGGTGTTACCCTCTTTGGAAATATCTTTTATCCCCTTGTTTAAGGACTTCTTCTTAGCCTCTACATATTTTTTAACATCATCTGGTTTACGCGGATCAAGTTTCATTTCCCGCATTTCAGCCAAGACTTTCATCCCTTCTGGAGCAAGAGTTAATTGATCGGTTAACTCTATAAACTTATCTTCCAAGGCTTCCAGTACCATTACCTGCTCTGCCGCTTTCCCTAACTCACTATCAAACTTAAAATCAGGATCGGTAAACGCACGATAAGTTGTGGTGCCATAGAACTGGGAATTATCTTTTATGATATCTATCAACTCATCAGGGAGTATATCAAACATAGGGTCAGACTCAAACTGTCCCTGGTAAAAATCTCTGATTTGTTTCATGATACTTACTTCCTGAGCAAGTGTCTCATTAATCTCTTTTAATCTTGCAATCCCTTCGTCCCTGGTCTTCTGATCTTCACCAAACAAGAATGCATCTGAAGCCTCATAGACTTCATCACGCTGTTCTGGTGTCATCTTATCAGTAATCTTTCTGACACTTTTAAGTCTATTGGCAAGGTTCTTTAGATATGGTATGTTAGCAGACTGTTTGAATTCCATCGCAGACAGAACCTCTCCTCTAACTTTTCTAAGACCAGTGTTTAATTTTTTTTCTAATGCTCTTGTAGCACTGCTTGTCTTGTCCTTTATACTTTTTAAAAGTTTTTCTACAGGATCAAGTGTTCGGTTATAGTTTTCAGGATCAGGTAGACTCGCAGCATTTCGTGCTTCAGTAAGACTAACTACTTCACCATCAGGCCCAAACCTTACGTCTTGCCTTGTTCTTTGGAAACGCTCTGTTCTTAAAGAAGCAGGCTGTGAAACTTCTCTAACATCAGCACCAAGACGCATAGCCTCAGTCGTTCCTTTTAAATAGTTGGCAAGATCTTGAGCAAGAACAGCATCGTTTAATTCTTGAAACTTGACACGTCCTCCTGTAACCTTTTGAATAATCTTACCTATAAAGGCTTTAAGTTGTTCTAAAAAAGAAGGAGCAAACTTAATATTCTTATTTGCAAGAAGTCCAGACAACTGAACCATGAACTCCTCAGAAGGTAGTGTACCAGTAACATCATCTGCATCTGCGTATCTTTTTGCAAAATCATTTAATTGCTTTACATCTGACTCTGCGAGTTGTCGAATCACTAACTTTCTTAACTGATTGTAATCAGATAGGTTCTCCCCAAAATGTTGATTTAAAACATTGTGAAAGATTTCATGATACGCTGTTTGAATCCCCGTAAACTTCTCACCTGGTCCACGGCCTTGAGCCTCGCCATAAAGAGAACTTTCCACTGGTACTTCTAATGCTATTCTACCTACATTTTTTTGCCCCCTATCACGAGCAGTCATACCAGCACTTCTTTGTCCTGGCTTGTCTCTTCCAAATCCAGTACGTTCAAGTGCATTTTGATACCCCTCTCTACCGAAGCCAATAACAAACATCTTTGCTTCGGGAATTGACTTGCGATATGACTCTGAAGCAAGAATCATATTTTCTAAATACTCTCTTTCCCCGGCTCTGAACTCACCCTCATCTAAAGCACGACGTAAAGCAGCAGCATCATTAGGGTCATAAAGATTAAGGCTTTGACCATCTCTATCTTTTATATTTAAGAAAGATGATGAGCGCTCAGTTGCTTCCCCTTCAATTAATTCTCCTTGCGTTTGCCCTTCTTCTTCACGCGCTTGAAGTATTCCACTAACTGTAACCGGCGTTGCGCTTCCTTCAGTGTCGGGTACGTCCCCAAGTTCTTGCCTTGCTTCGATGTCACCCTGTACTTCTTGCCCACTTGCTTGATCATTGCTTGTTGTTTTTCCGGTTATTGTTTCTTTAATCTCAGCCTTTAGTTTTTTATTTTCTTCACGTAGAACATTTGAAAGTTCAGGGTTGGCTCCTTGAGCAGAGATTGTTTCGTCGTTGACCATTACCATAGCCAACTTTGCCTTTACTTGATTTCGAGTTTCTTCATCAAGGGCTAAGTAGTTCTCAGAAAGGTCAGCCTTTAGATCATACTTCTTATCTCTAAGTTCTCTAAGTTTTTGTTTCTTAACACGGGCTTCATTTTTATCTACTGGTGTTACAGCCTCAAGTTCTTCTATCTCTGTATTTAGTTTAGACATCTCCGGTATAGCATCTACCGCATTGCTGGCCTCTACTACATCGCTTTGCTTCTCCTTAGCCTTTATGTTGTCAGCATACTTTAACTCTCCTGGAGTAGCGTTTATACGACCCGCAAGGTTGTATGCCATCACAGGAGCAGCAGGACCTAACTCAGCAAATGCTTCAAGAGCAATGTCACGAGGACGTATCTTTTCACCTGCAACCAACTGCCCAGACAGTTCTCCACCAGCACCAAGTGCACCTTGAGTTAATGTTTCTGCTGCTAAAATCTTAGCGGCTCTGTTTGTTGCTGATTTTGATATGTTTTTTACAACGGTTGTACCAACCTTACCACCAACACCACCTGAAATAGCATCGAATACTGCAATAGGAATACCCCTCTTCAGTCCTTTCTCGCGAGCACGATCCATGAGTTCTTCATCCTCAAATGCAAATGCTAATTGATCACCGTCTGTAACATTCACACCTTCTTCACGGATAACGTCCATCAAAGAGTGAGCATACTCAATTGCTAAAGATGATGCGCCAAAGAAACCAGAGACAGCACCAGTACCTGCACCAACCGCTGTTCCTATCCCTGGCACAACAGATCCTACTCCTGCTCCAGTACCGGCTCCAGTCGCTGCTCCAGCAAGACCAGCCTCTATTCCAGTTGCCATTGATATTAAAGATTCAGGTATAGCACGAATTACATCACCAGCAAAATCAAAAACAGGGTTTTCCTCACCTGTTTTCTTTACTCCGTCTCGTTGCATGATACTATTTAGGTAGGCGATATTCTCCCAATTCATGTATCCGGTTGCCTCACCCTTTGCTATTTCAGCAGCAAGGCGTCCTGAAGCCGCACCTCTATTCCATAGGCGACCAAGCATGTTAGGATTATCATCAATGATAATACCCATGCCTTCTTCGCGTGGATCATCCCATACACGAGAGTCTAAAGTTTTATAGTAGTCCTTTGCTAAGGTTACGAATTCAGGGTCGTCCTGAAACTCTTGCTCAATTTGAGAAAGATTTACACCACGATCGTATGCATCTGATAAAGATGTAAGACCTTCCTGTAAAAGAAATCCAGAGTTAGAGTCGACTGCTGTAGAAGGAGATGCCATAGTATCTTGAACCGATTCTGATTCTGATACCACGAGATCTCCTGCCTGTGAACCTTCGGAAGAGTCTTTTTTTTTTAAAAAGAAATCTTCTGCAACTTGTAATGCACCCTGTTCTACATTAGGATCATCATTTAGAGCCTGTTGAATTTGCTCCAGTGTAACACCACGATCGTAAGCCGTTTGCAATACTGATAGTAAGTCTTGATCTTCCATTTATATATATTAATTAATCAACAAAGAATTTCTCATCTATAAACTCTGAGTCAGCAAAATTATCACGCATTTCATCTTTAACTATGTCGCCTATAGCAATACCCAGTCTTTGACCACGAGGCAGAGAACCACGCTCATATTTTTCTTGTAGCCTTTTTACTAATTCATCTTGATATTTACCTATCGCATTCGCTTTACCTTCTGGACTAAGACGATCAAATCCTGTCATCCCCATCACTTCAAACTCAGCATTGTCATAGGCGCCAAGCCTAATTTGATTCTCTTCGGTTTCTTTTTCTTCTTTATCTTTATTGGCTTCCGCCTGTTTCTTCCTATTAAAACCTGAACGCTCATCAGAAAGTATTAACTCCGTAAAGGGTTTTGCTAACCTACCTTTTGCAGAACCCAATAAACGATCCCACTCTTTTTGACCACCAAAGTTTTCTTCTATGTATTTTCGTTCTGCTAAATCCAGAGCAACTCTACTGGCATCATTTCTGGTCATGATGCCACCAAGGTCTAATCCCTCTGGTAAAACTAATGACGCTTCTTCAACAGGTGTTTTAGTAGGTATTCCCTCTCCATCTATTCCTGTCATTCTTGACGGTATTCCTCCAATTGCGCCCTGCGCAACAGGCATAATAACCTGCTCTTCTGTGACAGAAGAAACTTGGTTCTTCGTAGGGAAGATATTCTCTGTCCAGTATGCTGACATACCTTCAAGGTCACTACTTATTCTGTCTACTGCTTTTTGTCCTCCTTTGATTCCTTCATTTTTGATATCCTCAAAATCAACAATAGTTCTTACAGTCTTTTTCTTTCCAGCAACTTCTTGATTAAAACGAAGAGACACTAACTTTTCTCCGTTTGGACCTATAGCAAGAGACTCTACAGTGTATACATTGTTATCTCCTTTTCTACTTACAATAGTAGGTTGACTATAACTTACGTTTTTAAAGAGGTCAGTTTGAGCCTGGG
>Ga0213868_10000066_pt1 | contig 82758 bp, 65 predicted proteins | sample PICome_9_FD_160087 | JGI IMG/M metagenome (GOLD analysis project Ga0213868, IMG submission 160087) | Coastal seawater microbial communities near Pivers Island, North Carolina, United States - PICO127 | ecosystem: Environmental > Aquatic > Marine > Coastal | place: USA: North Carolina... | reverse complement strand
GAGTGCTACAGGGACTTACACCATCGTTATTAAAAGTGAGTCACAGTATTATGTAGCTGATGGCACATATACCGTATCAGCGTCTTATTCGACAGTTACTGACGGCATCGAATTCGAGCCAAATAACTCCTCAAATCTAGCGAATAAATTAGAATTACCATTCAGCATAATTCCAAGTTTAAGTTCAGAAAGTGACAAAGATTGGTTTTCTTTTAGCATCACCCAAGGAAGAATTATCGAATATGATTTCTCGACTCCTAGTAGGTCCTCCACCTCGTTTACGTTATCAATCTTTGATTCTTCTCTTAATTTACTACAAATTGATCAATGCGCTGGAAATTGTTTAGATGATGGACTGACAAAAGTTTTAGCTTTGGTAGTGGCAGGGGAATACTACGTAGTAGTGGAGTCATCAAACTATCGATTTTCGAATGCTCAATATCAACTTGCAGTTAAATCTCTAGAGCTACCTGACATCCCAAATACGCCAGTGTCTCTGGCAGCCAGCAATGAGACCACTCAAGACTATATTCAATTGGGTTGGCCGCATGTAGCTGATGCAACCTCCTACGAATTGTATCGTGGGGTTGATCAGAATGATGTTCGGTATGTCCTTGATATTGAGCAGAATAGCTATGCAGATGTTAATGTGGTTCCAAACAACAACTATTTTTACTGGATAAAAGCTAAGAATATTGCAGGTGTTAGTGCGCTCAGTGAATACGCTGTAGGCAGGCTAGGAAATGGTCCCTCGGAAATAAATGATGTTCAAATATCGAGTGTTGGTGTAACTGAATTTACTTTAACTTGGTCGTCTCCAACTGATCCTTACGAAGAATCTGGTGTCATTTCGGGCTACGATCTTCGTTACAGCAATACAGTGCTGACAAGTTCAAACTGGAATAACGCACGCTCTATAAAGCCTGGATTTACTCCGAAAGGGCCTGGTTTGGACGAACAATATGTCCTATCTGGATTGTCACCCAATAGCACGTATTGGATAGGAATCAAATCCGTAAGCTCTCGCGGTCTCGTTTCTGATATTTCTAATATTGCTGTAGGTACTACCTCGCCTATACTGAAAATAAATCCTGAAGAAGTAACTCTTAATCTTCAGCCTAACCTAACTAGGAATACAATTGTCACTATAGAAAATCTAAGCGATTCAATTACGGTTGACTATGTGCTTTCCCTAAAAGGAAAGGGGGCTTCAGTCGAGGAAACTCCAGCATCTTCGGGAACGCAAATAACCCAAACTGCCTACCAAACCAACCGCAATCAAAATCTATCGGCTGCCTTATTAGAAAATCACTCTAGATGGATAGTCAAAATCAAGTCGCAGTCAAACAAAGTCAATACTTCAGTTAGCAAAAGAGAAGTAAATAGTTCTGCTCGCACTGCGGTTATGGATAATGCCGTTTCGCTAAATGGAGTATTAATTAGAGAAATACAGAATTCTGGTCTGCAAGTGTGGCAATTTGATAATAAAGATCAGACGACGCTAAAAAGCTCTATAAACACACTAAATAAAAATGACAATATTGAGTATATAGAGCCGGATTATAAACTATCGATTGGAGCTCTTCCCGACGATCCAAAATTTAACGATTTGTGGGGCTTGGTCAATTTAGGCCAAGATAATGGTGTATTGGATGCTGACATCGACGCGGAGCAAGCATGGGATATCACCACTGGATCAAAAGGCATAATTGTTGCTGTGATTGATACTGGTATTGACTATGAACATAGCGATCTAGTTGAAAATATATGGGTTAATCCAGGTGAAATTGCTAATAACGGAGTTGATGATGATGGTAATGGTTTTATTGATGACATTAATGGCTATAACTTTATTGGTGCTGGAGATAGTGACCCTTTAGATGATAACGATCATGGAACTCACTGTGCGGGGACAATAGGAGCGATGGTCGGAAATTCCTTTGGTGTAGTTGGTGTTAATCATAAGGTTGCTCTGATGGGTTTAAAGTTTTTAAGTGGTGGAGGTAGTGGTTACATCTCTGATGCCATCGAGTCGATCTATTATGGAGTGGATAATGGGGCGAGGGTCCTTAGTAATAGCTGGGGTCGAAGCGGAGGGACAGCCTCGCAGACTATGCTAGACGCAATAACTTATGCTGCTAATAATGATGTGTTATTCGTTGCAGCGGCTGGTAATAGCTCAAGTGACAATGATACAAAGCCTCATTGGCCCTCTAACTATGATGTCCCAAATGTAATTTCGGTAGCAGCGACAACTCGAGAAGACAAAAAAGCGAGCTTTTCGTGCTTTGGCCAAAAAACAGTTCATCTTGGTGCGCCAGGACGTCACATAATGAGCACGATAGTCGGGAACGAATTCGCCTCCTTTAGCGGCACATCAATGGCAACTCCACATGTAGCGGGAGCGGCCGGACTACTCTTAGCAAACAACCCGAGCCTATCGGCTTTGGAAGTGAAACAATTACTATTAAATAGCGTAGATAAACTCGATGACCTGTCTGGGATCACCATTACAGGGGGTAGGTTAAATATCCATAAAGCTTTGCTTGCTGATAAGCCAAATTGGATGAGTATTGTTTCAAGTAAGACGGGTTCCTTAGGTCCCGGAGAATCAGTCAATATAGACCTAACGATTGATACAACTGGACTAACATTAAAAGCATATGAAGCACAGCTAGCTATAAGTCTGGAAAATCCATTCGTCGCACGGCGGTTTGTGCCTATAGCGATTAACGTGGCAGAAAATGACGCCAATGCCACATCAGTCTCGCAGTCTCTTTCAGCTCCCGAAAATGTTCGAGTTACAAGTAAGAGGCTGTCTACCTCAATTGATTTAGCGTGGTCCGAGTCCTCAGGGGCGTCGTCTTATGATATATATCGATCAACTAATTCCGCAGATGTTGGACCGCTTATAACGTCGGTAACTTCTACATCTTATTCTGATACTGCAGCATTAGCGGATACAGGTTATTACTATACGATATCATCCAAAAACACTAGTTACTCAATTAAAGCCGATCCTATTTTTGGTCTTAGAACTGACAGGACATCTGATATTGTGTTAGCAGAGGCTGCAGGGGCTGAAAGTTTGATATATGTTGGCGACTCTTTCACACAAACGCTAACTTACAGAAATAATGGGCAATATCAGATTTTATATCCGAGATTGAAATTTGAAACTCCGGACAATACTTCGTTAGCAAGCATAACTCCCAGCAGCGGCAGTTGTGAAAAAATTGATAATTCAACTCATTGTGTTTTTGATCAGTTAGCTTCCTCTGATATGGCGAATGTCGAAGTCACTTTTTCTGCCAATATTGCAGGTGAATCATCAATTTTGTATGCCGCCACATCGGATGTATCCGATCCGATAGATCAGGATTTATCTAACAATACCATACTTAGCAGCTTCGAAATTTTAGACAAATCAGATATTCAGGTTAGCCTTACCAAGATTTCATCTCCAGTTGAAAATGTAAATATAAGAGAATTTAATACTACAGTTAGAAATAATGGTCCATCAATTGCAAGAAAAATTATGCTCTTAGTCAAATATACGGGGGTAAGCGATTTAGTATTAATTCCTGATAGGGGTAATTGCAGTCTGCAAGCATCGGGCGAGTTTAACTGTGCAATCGGAGAATTAGAGAAAAATGAAAACTCTAATTTGTATGTTAAAATTTTAGGAAATGAAGTCGCTTCACTAGAAATAGTAGCGGCGGTAGCCACTGACATATTGCTGAGTAATAACACAATTACGCACGAAGTTACTTCGTTTTTAGATAATGATGGAGATGGAGTAAGTGACGCGAATGATCCTGATGACGACAATGATGGTATCAGTGATGATGAGGATGCCTTTCCAAATGATCCAACAGAAAGTTCAGACGCTGATTCAGATGGTGTAGGCGATAATTCAGATGCTTTCCCCAATGATGCAACTGAGACAGCAGATAGCGACAGTGATGGCATGGGCGATAATTCTGATGCCTTTCCCAATAATGCTCTATACAAAGCAGATAGTGACTCTGATGGAATGCCTGATGCCTGGGAAACCAAGTATGGGCTAGACCCAAATGATGCATCAGATGCAACGAGTGATCAGGATAATGATGGTGTTACTGCCCTGGATGAATTTCTAGCTGGAACGATACCGTCAGGTTCTTTAGATATCGACGGTAATGCTCAGTATGACGCTCTCACAGACGGTCTTCTGTTACTAAGGGGAATGTTTGGTTTGGATGGTGATGCCCTTGTAACGGGAACGGTTGCCTCTGATGCTCTTTACACTGAATCAGTCGACATTGAGTCTCGTATTGCTACTCTGGGTGTCCTTGCAGATATCGATGGTAACGGTACGATAGATGCTCTTACAGACGGTCTTCTCACATTACGTTATCTATTTGGTTTACAGGGCGAAACTCTGATTAATGGTGTGGTTGCAGATGATGCTACTAGAACCTCTGCAGAAGAGATTGAGGCTCATTTAGGGACCTTGATGCCTGCCCTTTAATCCCACCCAGTCAAATGGGGGCTAGATCGAGGTGGTCACATGGGTTACAAAAAAGTAGTAAAGCCAAAGAAAAAGCCAAAGGTAAAAAAGTAAATCTTGCCACTAGATCGAGGTGGCTTTCATAACAAGACTGTCAAAATACTGTCAAATTCTCAATATTTACACCTAAAATAATCGTAAGTCATTGATTTATATAAGAAGTTAATGGGGTGGACGACGGGGATTGAACCCGCGACCACCGGAATCACAATCCGGGGCTCTACCAACTGAGCTACGTCCACCATTAAACAGGAACAACATTGGGCTGCATCAAAAGATGGCGCGCCCGGCAGGATTCGAACCTGCGACCCACGGCTTAGAAGGCCGTTGCTCTATCCAGCTGAGCTACGGGCGCAAATTTTAAAAGCCGGAAAGTGGTCGGGGATGAGGGATTCGAACCCCCGACATCCTGCTCCCAAAGCAGGCGCGCTACCAGACTGCGCTAATCCCCGATTGTCTTACCAAGCGGTCTCTCTTGCGAGCGCGCATAATACTGACAGAGCGTGTTTTCGTCAATGTGAAATCACAACTTCAGACAAGAATATCAGGGAGTTTTTTCAGATGTTGATCGATCGGACGCGATTAGATGAATTATTGTGTTTATAATTCCATCGACAATCACCAGCTATGAACCTCAAATGGTTGTGTTACGCGCCTAAAAAGAACAAATGTTGGAGTCCATATAAGTGCGAAGTGTCGTTTTGAATAGCCATTCTTGTCCTTTGTGCTGCAAAGATAATTTAGCCGATTATCACTGCGATAAGCATCGTTATTATTTGCAGTGCAAGCGGTGCTCCTTGGTTTCTGTGCCAAGGCAGTTTCATCTTTCTTCAGAGGCTGAAAAGGAGGTTTATGATCAACACCAAAACAGTCCCAATGATATGGGATACCGTGAGTTTTTGGCTAAACTAGTGACACCATTATTAGCGCGCTTACCCACCAAAAGTTGCGGTTTAGATTTTGGTAGTGGCCCCGGCCCAACACTCTCTGTAATGCTTGAAGATCAGGGTCACAGCATGAATGTTTATGATCTTTACTACGCCAGAGATGAGGCAATATTGGGGCAATTCTATGACTTTATAACCTCCACCGAGGTTGTCGAGCACCTTGCAAATCCTAAATTGGAGCTTGAGCGTTTATGGTCACTGATTGAGCCTGGCGGGTATCTTGGGTTGATGACTAAGCTTGTTATCGACCAAAAGAGCTTTAGCAGTTGGCACTATAAGAATGATCCTACTCATATTTCTTTTTTCTCCAAAGCCACATTTAATTATTTGGCTCGGAAGTGGGGAGCCAAGGTTGAATTTTTTGGTAATGATGTGATCATTTTTCAGAAATAGCGCTTCGAGCTTCTACAAAGGCTTGTACCGAACGACTGATGTCTTGCTCACTTGTGGCCCAAGAACAGACGCTGATGCGAATGACTTTTTTGCCCTTCCATATAGAACCACCGACCCAGCACTCTCCGCTAGCTTGAATTGTTTCAAGGAGCTTTTGAGTCACCTCATCCTCGTCACTTGGCGATACAAGTACTTGATTAAATACAACATCATTTATAATGGAAAAACCCGCGGTGTTGAGTTCTTGGGCAAATTGTACTGCACGTTCATGCAGTTGGAACACTAGCTCATCGACCCCTGATTTACCTAGGTATTTAAGAGCGACCCACAGCTCCACAGCACGTGCCCGACGAGACATTTCAGGGGTGTACAGCATACCGTCGCGATTGTCACTGTAGCTTGAAGTTAGATAAGCCCCAGAAGCCTGCAAAGCGGTTACTAGTGCCTCTTTATCGCGGCAAAGTAAAATGCCGCTGTCGTAGGGGGTATTAAGAGTTTTGTGCCCATCAACTGACCAAGAATGTGCCTTGTCTACTCCTTTGGTGAGATGCTTTAATCGTTCGGTACCTGCGGCCCAAAGACCAAAAGCCCCATCGATATGTACCCAGGCGCCCACTGCATTGGCTTGGTCGCATATATCCTCAAAGGGATCAAAGGCACCGGAGTTAACATTTCCGGCCTGGAGCATCAGAATACAACTATTGTCCAGCGGAGGAATTTGTGCAGGATCAATGCGTCCTTGATCATCCCCTGCAACCCATTCAATGTTATCTAAACCGAAACCAAGTAGCGCCACCGCTTTAACCACGGCACCATGAATATCTTGCCCGGCAATAATGCGCACTGGTGGTGCGCCATTGTGGCCCTGCTTATTAAAGTCCCATCCCAAATTTTTATATATACGCAATCGGGCGGCTGCTAATCCGCAGAAGATAGCTGATGAGGATCCGCTGACAAAACCGGCCACAGTAGATGCTGGAAGGCCCAACAACTGCTGCAGCCAGCGTTCGCAGATTTCCTCTAGCTTTGAGGTAATAGGGGACATTACCTGCAGAGCTGTATTTTGATCCCAGAAGTCGGTTAGCCATTTGGTGGCAAGTGTTACGGGCAGAATTCCCCCAGTAACAAAGCCAAAATAACGGCCACCAGTATTTGCAGTTGTTGCGGGCGAACCGAGCCGATGAAGTTGCTCGAGAATGTCACTTGAGTCACCGTTTTGGCTTGGCATATCTTCATTGAATTGAATAAGATCAGAGATAGCTTCATCAGAGGGGAATACATGCCGTTCGGCAATACTATTGGAATAATCAAAGGCATAGTTTTTAGCCTGCTCAAAGAGTTTTTTATCTGAATGCTCTGCATGCATTTTCTTGCTTATATCCATCTTTTATTCCCTGAGTACACCGTCTTTATTAACCGATATAGTAAATCACAGAACCCTGTTCTTAGACAATGTAGTCAAAAGGATTGTGGTAAAAACTAACAGGGGAGTTGCGGGATTAGGATGTTTTTTTGGTCACGATACACTCACCAACACCACAACAAGGGACATGAGATGCTGTTGGCGAATGCACCGCGTTTAACTCTGACAACAATTTTTAATCATGGTTCAGTTACTCAACAAATAATTCGTGATGGGATCAAAAAGATAGACAGTGCGATTAACAAAGTTAAACTACAGTTCTTGTTTGAACACTAAATACAAAAAAGCAGATTACCAAGGATAGAGAAACTATGTATCAAGGCGAAACTCTCAGTCTCACGCGATTAGATGGCGACTTTTTAGAGATTAATTTTAATAACCAGAACGGCTCAGTCAATAAGTTTGATAGTCAAACCCTTGATGAGCTGCGCGAAGCTATGGTCATGCTCAAGCAAGCGGAGTCTGTTAAAGGGCTTTTGCTAACAAGCTCTAAATCAGTCTTTGTTGTCGGCGCTGATATTACTGAATTTTCAGTTATGTTTAACGCGACTCGCGATGAGTTCGTTGCCGAGGCGGCAGACGTCAACCGAATGTTCTCCGATATCGAAGATTTACCTTATCCCACCGTGGCGGCAATTAATGGATTTGCTTTGGGTGGCGGGTTGGAAATTTGTCTTACCTGTGATAAAAGGGTGATTTCCTCAAGCGCTTCTATCGGATTACCGGAGACTAGTTTAGGCATAATGCCTGGCTGGGGTGGTACGGTGCGCTTGCCGCGACTGGTTGGTTTTAATTTAGCATTAGGTTGGATAGTCTCCGGGGCACCTCAGAGTGCAAACAAAGCAGTGGCTGCAGGGGCAGTGGATCTCATTTCAGAGCCAAATAGTTTACGCGAAGATGCCTTAACTGTTCTGACGGATCTTGCTGCTGACAGTCCTGAGTTTCTTAGTCAGCGAACTGCAAAGCTCGGCCCTGTCTCGATAACTACCCAAGAGGCTGTTGCTGCGGCGGAGGACGCTTGCAATGCTGTTCGTAGTCGCCAGGGTGAAAACTATCCCGCAGCCTTCGCAGTCGCTGAGCTCATGGTCAGCGCATGCGAGTTGACCCGAGATGATGCTATTTCCTTAGAAAACCACGCGTTCTTCGAGGTAACTCAAACGTCTCAAGCTCGTGCTTTAACGGGGTTGTTCCTTGGAGAGCAATATGTGGTTAAGCAGGCCAAGATACGCAATGCGCCTTTTGCTGCAACAAGTCAGCCTGTCGCATCTTCAGCAGTCATTGGAGCCGGAATTATGGGCGGCGGAATCGCGTACCAAAATGCCTTAAAAGGTATTCCTATTGTTATGAAGGATATTAATCAGGCTGCCCTAGATTTAGGTCTTGGCGAAGCTTCGAAATTACTCAATCGTGGCGTTAAGCGAGGTAAGTTAACCGAGACTAAAGCAGAAGCTATTCTCTCTCAGATTACACCTTCTCTGGACGATGATTCGATCACTAACTGCGATATGGTTGTTGAAGCGGTTGTTGAGCTCGAGCCTGTCAAAGCTCAGGTGTTGGCGTCTGTTGAATCTCAGTTGTCTAGCATTAACAGTGTGATCACCTCAAATACCTCCACTATTTCTATAAATCGTCTTGCTGACTCACTGCAACGTCCAGAAAACTTTTGTGGAATGCACTTTTTTAATCCTGTTCACGCTATGCCGTTAGTTGAAATTATTCGTGGTGAACACAGTTCTGATCGGACTATAGCGGCGGTATGCGCTTACGCTTTGCGTTTGGGTAAAAAACCAATAGTAGTTAACGATTGTCCAGGATTTTTGGTAAATCGGGTGTTGTTTGCGGCCTTGTTAGGTATGGAAATGTTGATTGCTGAAGGCGCAGATTTTGAGCAGATTGATCAGGTTATGGAGAAGTGGGGCTTGCCGATGGGTCCGGCTTATCTCAGCGATGTTATTGGTCTAGATACAATCGTTCATTGTTACTCGGTTCTTCTTAAAGGGCTACCAGAGCGGTTTATTGAAATAGAACCTTCAAGGTCATCACAGGTTCTGTTTGACGGGGAACGTCTCGGACAAAAGAATGGTCTAGGCTATTACCGGTACTCAAAGAATGAACAGGGCAGGCCATCTAAAACAGCTGATACCTCTGTAATTGAGACTTTCGAGAACCTGTTTGGTAAGGCTAAAGCTTTTGAAGAGCAAGAAATTGTATCTCGCATAATGGGTGCCATGGGTATGGAGATGGTGCGATGCCTTGAAGAAGGGGTGGTAGCCTCGCCCACAGAGGCTGATATGGCGCTCATTTATGGTATAGGTTTTCCCTCTTTTAGAGGAGGAATCTGCCGATGGATGGACGAATTAGGTTTATCTGATGCCTGTGCGATGGGCGACAAGTACTCATCAATAAGCCCTCTCTATGCACCTACGGAAGCACTTAGAGTAAAAGCAGCTAAAGGTGATAGTCTGTACTAATTGCTTAAATGATGTTCAAAGAAGCGCCAAATCTCATCGGTGGCACTAATGTCTCTATTAGTGGCGCCGTAAAGCTCCAGTGCTGTTTTTTCCTCATCTAAACTCCAATTCGCCATTGGCCAGCGATGCCCTCCACCTTGGAGGGTATAAGACCAGACTTCGTTGGAGCTGTAGGTTGAAAAATAGCGCTCAAACAGAATTGTAGTGTTGTCGTTTTTATCTATATCTTTCATAAACAGCTGTTCTTTTTCATCTAAGTCATTTGTCTTCGCCCAAAAGCTAACGGTTTCCGGTACGCTAAAATAGGCTCCATAACCGTCATTGTTTGCCATATCGCCCTCATAGCGGGAAATTACATCCTCTGTTCCATGAAGCTGAAAGACCGGTAAAGGTTTAGTAGGGATACATAGATTTTGAAAGTGCTTCATAAAAACACCTGTTATTGAAGCGATAGCACCATAAAGTTCAGAATTGATACATCCCATCAAATAGGCCATATCACCGCCATTGGAGTTGCCTGCTAAAAACGTACGCGCAGGGGTAGCATGAAATTGTCTCTGTAATTTTAAAGTCAGCACTTTTATAAAGTCGATATCATCTACTTTGCTAGCTACATTGGTGTCATAGCCAACATTAAAAAACCTGTAGCCACTTTGATCAATGGTGCCTTGGGGGTAGGCAACGATAAAACCCTTTTGATCAGCTAGAGTATTAAATGCCGAATATCTCATGATCAATTGCGCTGACCCCATGTAGCCATGCATGACAATGATCAAGGGAGCATCAGGCCCAACATCAACTGGAACATATAACAGATATGTACGGGTTAGACCGTCGTGCTCTAAGGTCCTTTCCATTGGATCTGCAAGGGTTGCCGCAGTACCTCCAAGACTTGCCTGTGAAAACAGTAATGCCGCCACACATAGCAGCCGATTCAGCATTGCTATTTGACCGTCGCAGCTATTGCTCTAAACATTTCCAAATGAACAAAGTCACTTGATGGGGCATAACTGATGTCGTTATAAAATGGGTTAGCTGACAGTTTCACGATCACCGTATTAGTTTCGGGGTTGATGTACATGTACTGACCATAGACACCCATTGCCATAAACTCACGGCTGTCACCATCTGTAATCCACCACTGATAGCCATAACCAAAAGATTCTGAAGGTAACAGATGCGGAGCATCAGGAGTAATTGAATCCTTGACCCAAGAGGAAGGAGCGACTTGTTCTCCATTCCAGTTTCCATTATGCAAATACAACGAGCTAAGCTTGGCGAAGTCTCTCAGGGTCAAATTTAGGCCTCCTAAGGCCATTTCCATGCCTTTGCCGTCGATTACCCAATATCCCGAATATTCCATCCCTAGGGGTTCATAAAGCTTCTCCTGCATGTAATCTGTAATTGTCCTGCCTGTGGCCCGCGTAACAATCATTCCCAGGACATGTGTATTGATGCTTACATAGTGATTTAACGTACCAGGCTCAACTTCACGCTCTAAGGTTCCCGCAAAGGCATCTTGAGAATTGCCTAGAGAAAAATCTCGCCCCCAGCGATTAATGTCACTATAAAAATCGCCATAGTCCTCATTAAAACCTACACCAGTGGACATTTGCAGAACATCTTTAATGCTTACTCCTTCGTACCCTGAGCCAATCAGTTCAGGCGCATAGACCTCAACGGGATCTTCGATGCTTGTAATATAGCCTTCACTAACCGCAATACCCACTAGAGCAGAAATGAATGACTTGGCCATTGACCAAGAAATATTTTGCGTACTCTCAGTATTGCCTCGGTAATAATTTTCAAGCCGAATCTCATCGGCTTGTATGACCAGCAACCCGGTTGTCCAAGAATCCTCCAAAAATGCTGCCGTATCAAAACCAGTGCCGTCACTGCTAAATGTTAGCGGGAGACTTAAGCGCTCGCCTTGGGCGTAACGATAGGGCTTTACCGCTTTGTTAAGCTGACGCGTTGGCCATATCTCTCTGACAGAGCGAAAATTCTCGACAATCTGATCCTCATCAAAAAGGTGGTAAGTAGTGTTAAGAGCTTTTATCTTTGGAAAAGCCCAGATGCCGACCACAAGAAGTGCGGCTAAAATACAGATAGAAAACTTGTTCATAAAAGCTGTGACCTAATGAGAGCTGAGGATAATTGACGAAGACTAGCCCCCAACCTTGATGGGTGCAAGTGCTTTCTAGGGGCATTAAAAAGGGCGGATAAATATCCACCCTTTTTATTAGCACTCAGGTCGATACTAGAACTGATTCATAGTGTTATCTTTACCTGAGGCTTTGAGAGCTGCTTCACCCGCAAAGTACTCTTTGTGATCATCACCCATGTCAGAGCCAGCCATGTTTTGGTGCTTGACGCAGGCAATTCCCTGACGGATTTCCTTGCGCTGAACACCCGCTACATATCCCAGCATGCCTTGATCTCCAAAGTACTCCTTGGCAAGGTTGTCTGTTGAGAGCGCCGCTGTATGGTAAGTGGGCAGAGTAATAAGATGGTGGAAAATACCTGCGCCTTTAGCTGCATCGGCCTGAAAGGTTCGAATCTTTTCATCAGCATCGGTGGCTAAATCAGTTCCATCGTAGTCTGCATTCATTAGGTCTGCGCGATCATAGGCAGCCATATCTTTTCCTTCATCAGCCCATGCATCAAAGATCTGCTGGCGAAAGTTAAGAGTCCAGTTAAATGACGGACTGTTGTTATAGACTAGCTTAGCGTTAGGCACCGCTTTACGGATCTCATCAACCATGGCACCGATTTGGCCTATATGGGGTTTTTCGGTTTCAATCCAAATCATATCCGCACCGTTTTGAAGGCTCGTAATACTATCAAGCACGCAGCGAGCTTCACCGGTTCCTGATCGGAACTGAAAGAGGTTGCTCGGCAAGCGCTTAGGGCGAACTAATTTCCCATTTTGGTTTAGAACCACGTCGCCATTCTTCATTTGATCGGGTGTAATTTCTTCGACGTCCAAGAATGAATTGTATTGGTCGCCAAGATCTCCTGGTTCGTTTGTCACGGCTATCTGCTTAGTGAGTCCAGCACCCAAGGAGTCGGTTCGTGCGACGATCACGCCATCGTCAACACCCAACTCTAAGAATGCGTAGCGAACTGCATTAATTTTGGCCAAGAAATCTGCATGTGGCACGGTTACCTTGCCGTCTTGGTGGCCACATTGCTTTTCATCGGATACCTGATTCTCAATTTGAATACAGCAGGCTCCAGCTTCAATCATCTGCTTGGCCATGAGATACGTGGCTTCAGCATTACCAAATCCAGCATCAATATCAGCAACAATCGGTACTACGTGGGTTTCAAAATTATCAATTTGAGCCTGAATGGCTTTTTTAGCATCGCCCTCGGCTGCATCTAACTGTCGGAATAACCCACCCAATTCACGTGCATCTGCTTGGCGTAAAAATGTATAAAGCTCAGCAATTAGGGCTGCGACGGAGGTTTTCTCATGCATTGACTGGTCAGGCAGGGGGCCAAAGTCAGATCGCAGAGCCGCAACCATCCAGCCAGACAAGTAAAGATACTTCTTTTTGGTTGTACCAAAATGCTTTTTAATCGAAATAAGCTTCTGCTGCCCAATAAAGCCATGCCAGCAACCTAAAGACTGCGTATATGCTGAAGGGTCAGCGTCGTACTCGGCCATATCTTGGCGCATTACGCTGGCGGTGTACTTAGCAATATCAAGTCCAGTTTTGAATCGGTTTTGAGCTCTCATTCTGGCTGCAGAATCAGCGCTAATAGCCCCCCAGTTTGAGCCGTTGGCTGCAATAATGTCGGCTAACTCAGCCGCTTCTTTAGAAAAAGTAGACATTTAACAATCCTTTTAATGTGTTGTGAAAATTTGACTGTGGGCGCAGTTTAGGTATCATGCCGACATTAATCTACATTATCATTTTTATCTTGGGTATTTTTTGCATGAATATGTCACGGATCGATTTAAACCTCCTTGTTTACCTAGACGTTTTGCTTAGAGAGTGCAATGTAACGCGTGCTGCAGAGGAGCTAGGGATTAGTCAGCCAGCAATGTCCAATAGCTTAAGACGTCTACGTGATCTATTTGACGACCCTATTTTAGTGCGAACAAGCGATGGAATGACTCCAACTGACAGAGCCCTAGAATTGCAGCCTTTGGTACGCACAGTACTCGCGGCGGCAGAGCAAGCAGTTCTGCCAAAGACAGAGTTTGATCCCAGTGCATCAACGCGTATCTTCAGGATCACGGCAAGCGACTACAGTGAAGCTACATTGCTGCCGGTCTTATTAACGCGCCTCCGCAAGCAAGCTCCTAATGTCCGTCTAGACATCATGACTCCGAGTGATGTTAGCTTTCATGATGTAGAGCGGGGCAAAGTTGATCTTGTAATTAATCGATTTGACACCTTACCTCAGTCATTTCACCAGGTCAGGCTTTGGGACGACAGCTTTTCATGTGTTGTCAGCAAGCTCAACCCGATTACTCAAGATTGGAACTTAAAGTCCTACCTATCTGGAAAGCACGTTTGGGTAAGTAAAACTGGTATGGGTGTTGGCGTTGGCATGAGCTCAGATGATGTACAGCGGCTTGGATGGGTAGACGATGCTCTAGATCAACTTGGTGAAAAGAGAGACATCACTTTGTTTACTCGACACTATCAGGCTGCCTTACTGCTTGGGGAACAGAAAGACCTTATCGTAACACTACCCTCTATGGCAGCTCGACAGCTGGAGCATAATCCCAATGTTGTTATTTTAGATCCGCCGTTTGAAATACCGCGAATGCGTTTAAAAATGGTCTGGAGCCCGCTACTTCAGCATGATCCGGGTCATCGCTGGATTCGGCAGCTGATCAAACAAGTATCAGAAGAAATACTTGGCTAGGTTGCTTCTCGGCTATTATCCGCTTGCTGAATAATAGGGATACAAACAATAGATTTGGAAAATGACAATCGTGTTAATACACTGACCGCCTGCTTAACCTGTTGGAGACACCTCAAATGAGTCAATCTGCTCAAGAATTTGGCCTAAAAGTTGCAAAGCCAATCCACGACCTAGTTAATCAGTCGATTCTCCCTGGAACCGGCATAAAACCTGACCATTTCTGGTCTAAATTTGCTGCAATAGTGGAGCGATTTGCCCCAATTAATGCACATTTGCTGTCTGTACGAGACGACCTACAAGCTCAAATTGATAATTGGCACATAGCTCATAGCGAAGGCTTTGAGTTTAGCGAGTACAAGGCGTTCTTGCAGGATATAGGTTACTTGGCTATTCAAGGAGATGCTTTTGGCATTAACCCAAAGAATGTTGATACTGAAATTACTCATCAAGCCGGCCCTCAGCTAGTTGTTCCAATTATGAACGCGCGATTCGCCCTCAATGCAGTGAATGCTCGCTGGGGCAGCCTTTATGACGCACTTTACGGAAACGACGTCATTCCAGAGCAAGGGGGAGCTGAAAAAGCGGGTGGTTACAATCCTGTTCGAGGGCAGAGGGTGATCGATTACGGTAGAGACTTCCTTGATGGTGCAGCTCCTTTAGAAGAAGGCTCGCATCATGGTGCAACCAGCTACAGGGTAATTAATGGTCAGTTGGAGGTGCTACTTGAATCTAATACTTCAAGTCGTCTGCGTTCGCAAAAGCAGTTTGTAGGTTATCTGGGAGAGCCAAACAGCCCAACATCAATACTGTTGAAAAACAATGGCTTACATTTTGAAATTCAGGTAGATTATAACCATAATGTAGGGTCCTCAGATAAGGCTGGCGTTAAAGATATAGTCCTTGAAGCGGCCTTAACAACGATCATGGATTGTGAAGACTCTGTCGCCGCAGTGGATGCAGAAGATAAGGCTCTGGCTTACTCAAATTGGTTGGGGTTAATCAAAGGCGATTTGGAAGAAACCATCTCACGTGGCGGCAGCAGTTTTGTCAGAAAAATGAATGCTGACCGTGAATGCAAAGCAGCTGATGGCTCTCAGATGAGCCTAAATGGTCGAAGCCTGATGTTCATCCGTAACGTAGGCCACTTAATGACCAATCCGGCAATTTTGTGTTCCGATGGTAGTGAGATTCCTGAAGGCATTATGGATGGAGTGATTACCAGCCTCATATCCCTTCATGACATCAAACGCCAGAGTGGCCTATCTAACTCTACTGCAGGTAGTATTTATATTGTTAAGCCCAAGATGCATGGGCCAGACGAGGCGGCCTTTACCAATGATCTGTTTGATGCCGTTGAGGACATGCTGGGGCTGGATCGCCACACCATAAAGGTTGGCATCATGGACGAAGAGCGCAGAACATCCGTCAACCTTAAAGAGTGTATCCGCGCAGCTCAAGGGCGTGTCGTCTTTATTAACACAGGGTTTCTTGATCGAACCGGCGATGAAATTCATACCAGCATGCTTGCCGGCCCCTTTGCCCTTAAAGCTGATCTTAAGACACTACCTTGGATAAAAGCCTATGAAGATCAGAACGTTGATGTTGGCTTAGCTTGCGGTCTCAAGGGTAAGGCTCAAATTGGAAAGGGCATGTGGGCGACTCCAGATAATATGGCCGATATGATCAAAACTAAGATAGGACATCCAAAATCTGGTGCGAATTGCGCCTGGGTACCTTCGCCTACGGCCGCTACGCTCCATGCAATGCACTATCACGAAGTAGATGTCCCAACTATACAAGACGAGCTAATAAGCCGCACCGCAGCAAACGTGGACGATATTCTCACAATACCTTTACTTGGGGATCAAATCCTGACAGCTCAAGAGATACAATTAGAGCTTGATAACAACGTGCAGGGCTTGCTTGGATACGTTGTGCGCTGGGTGGAGCAGGGTGTCGGCTGTTCTAAGGTCCCAGACATTAATAATGTGGGTCTGATGGAAGATCGCGCAACCCTCAGAATATCAAGTCAGCACATTGCAAATTGGCTTCATCACGGCATGTGTTCCTCTGGGCAAGTGATGGAAACCCTAAAACGTATGGCCGTTGTCGTAGATGGGCAAAATACTGGAGATTCTGATTACGTAGCCATGAGTCCAGATTTTGCGAGTAGTGTTGCTTTCAGTGCGGCTTGTGACCTAGTATTTAAAGGTCTTGAGCAGCCTAGCGGCTACACTGAGCCTCTGCTCCACGCATATCGCCAGAAAGTTAAAGGTTAAAAAGGATCAAAAGCGATGAAATCGACGCCAGACTTATGTGATGAATACCCCGAGCTAGTAAGTGTTGTCGAACCTATCTTTAGCAATTTTGGTGGTCGTGAGTGTTTTTCAGGTCAAATAGTAACGGTCAAATGCTTTGAAGATAACAGTGTGGTTAAACAGGTTGTTGGCACTAAAGGCAACAGCAGGGTGATGGTAGTCGATGCTGGAGGAAGTATGCGCAGGGCCTGTCTTGGAGACATGTTAGCTGAGCAAGCCTCAGCCAATGGCTGGTCCGGTATTATCATGTTTGGTTGTATTCGTGATGTGGATCAAATCATGGCGACCGACATAGGTGTCCAAGCATTGGGTGTGCATCCCATGAAGACAGACAAGAAAGGAATTGGCGAGCAGAATGTGGTTGTTAGTTTTGCTGGGGTTACATTTACCCCCGGAGACTATATTTATGCAGATAACAACGGAATTATTACCTCTAAAAAGAGCTTAGCCTGACACTAGGGCCGTCGGGCCATCCCAATATGTTCTATATTGGCTTCTAAAAACACATCACCATAGGGTGAAAAACCTAGGCGCTCATAAAATGCCCTTGCGTGTAATTGGGCATTCAAATAAACCTTTTCCATCCCCGCATGCATGGCGTATTCCAAGGCTGCCTGCATAATTTGGCGCCCAATACCCTTATTGCGGCTTTCTTTAAGCACCGCCATGCGCCCAAAGTGACCGTCTGACAACATTCGTGCCGTGCCAATGGCCCGGCCTTGCTCATTGCGCGCAAGCCAATGAATTGCTGATGCATCGTTATGATCAAAGTCTATATCAAAAGGCACATTTTGTTCTTCAACAAACACAGGCATGCGTATAGATTTAATGGTTTGTTCGTCCGTGTGCCAAGTGGCTCGGGTAATTGTGATAGCGCTCATAGTAACCATGACTCCGGATTAGTCTTGCTTCTGACCGTTCAAATAGCGATTGTAAGAGGTATCAGAGCCCTCAACTGGACGATTTTCAAGACTTGCGGAGCGCAGTTCCTCGGTCATACCCACTAGTGAGGGGTATTTAGGTTCAGTCATAAACTGAGCAAACCATTCTCCCAACATTTGTTCATCATCCAAGGTTTGCTGGAGTAGCTCTTTAACCTGCTGAATATAGGCCCCTGAAATGGGTTTATTCGCCATGGCAGCGTTAAGTGGCGGGTCTTGCAGGTGGTTTGGGGTGATGTCTCGACTAAGTAGCTCCGTAGCTAAATCGTCAAGCATCTCGGTAGCTGCAGGAGCCCTAAAACCCACAGAAAAGGTCGTACACTGGCCAATTGCAACACCATGATGTGCGATTTTGGGTGGCAAATACAACATGTCTCCCGGGTTAAGAGTCCATTCATCCGACATCTCAAGGTTTTTAAGTATTTTCAGCGCAGTCGAATCGGTGTGCAGATCGGCCTCAGAACAATGCTGCCCAATCTGCCAATGACGCTGGCCTTCACCCTGAATGAGGAAAACATCATAATAATCAAAATGAGGGCCTACATTGCCGCCATCTTCTGCATAACTGACCATAATGTCATCAACACGCCAAGGTGGGAGAAAATCGAATGATGAGAGTAAACCTGCAACCTCGGGCACCCAGAGATCAACCCCTTGTACGAGCAAACTCCAGTTGTGCTCAGGTAAGCTAGCATAGCGTGATTCCTCAAAGGGCCCATGCTCTAAAGCCCAGTCGTCGCCAATGACCAAGCGTGATTCCACCTCAGCCTCCAAGGACAAGCCTGCGAGATCATCACCATTAATCGGTGGTTCAAAATTAGGGATGGCATTGCGAATAAGTAGGGGCTTTTTCTGCCAGTATTCTGCTAAAAACTGATCAGCTGTAAGATCGCCAAGAATAGGGTGATTGCTTTTCATTGCCTACTAGCTCAAATATCGTTAGCTTGTTGCGTCGCATTACCAATATAGCTGGATGGCGTCATCGATTTTAATTCAGTCTTGGCCTGCTGGGGGATCTCTAAGGTATCAATAAATGCCTGAATAGTGCTTTGATCCATCACATTGCCGCGAGTGAGAGCTTTTAGCTTCTCATAGGGCTCCTCAATACCGTAACGGCGCATAACGGTCTGAATAGGTTCTGCTAAAACTTCCCAGCTTGAGTTCAGATCATCTGCTAAACGCTCTTCATTGAGCTGTAATTTACTCATGCCTTTGTTCAGCGAGGCAAACGCAATCATAGAATACCCAAGTCCCACACCCATATTGCGCAACACCGTTGAGTCAGTTAAATCACGTTGCCAGCGGGAGATGGGGAGTTTAGCTGCTAAATGACCAAATAGTGCATTGGCTATGCCCATATTACCTTCAGCATTTTCAAAATCGATGGGATTAACCTTGTGTGGCATCGTCGAAGAGCCGACTTCTCCAGCAATGGTTTTTTGTTTGAAGTAACCCAGGGAAATATAGCCCCAAATATCACGGGCGTAATCGATCAAAATAGTGTTTGCTCGTGACATACCGTCAAACAGTTCGGCCATATAGTCATGGGGTTCTATTTGGGTGGTATAGGGATTAAAGGTTAACCCAAGGCTTGTAATAAACTTTTCGGCAAAATCGGGCCAATCGATGCCTGGGTAGGCAGAAAGATGGGCATTATAGTTTCCTACGGCGCCATTTATCTTACCCATAAGAGGAACTGCTTTAATAGACTCAATCTGTCGTTGCAATCGATAGGCAATATTAGCCATCTCTTTACCAACAGTTGTAGGAGATGCAGTCTGGCCGTGGGTTCTAGCTAACATTGGTACAGCTGCAAATTCTTTACCCATACCAGCTAGTTGGCTCTGGATATCTTGCAGTGCAGGTATAACGATCCCATCGCGACCATCTTTAAGCATTAGAGCATGGGAGAGGTTGTTAATGTCCTCAGATGTACAGGCAAAGTGCACAAACTCACTCACAGCCTGAAGTTCGACATTATCAGCAATAGTCTCTTTTATGAGATATTCAACAGCTTTTACATCGTGATTGGTGGTTCTTTCAATTTCCTTGACCCGCTCAGCATGATCAGTAGTAAAACCATCCACTAGCCCGTTCAATACAGAATTAGCTTTTTCGGAAAAAGCAGGTACCTCGCTGATGTCTGGGTGCGCAGATAACTGCTGTAGCCAACGAACCTCCACTAGCACTCGATAGCGAATTAAGCCATATTCACTAAATACCGTTCTCAACATGTCGGTCTTGCCGCCATAGCGCCCGTCGATGGGAGAAACTGCTGTGAGAGGGGATAGTGAGAGTGTTGCCATTGCGAATCCTAGGTGTAAGAAGTTAATAGGTCGCGATTATAACCGAATTATGCGGCTATTTCAGGTTTCAATTAGCTTGTTTATATCTCTAGATGTGGTCGCCTATTTTGGTAAAACGGCCATTAATCCCTTGCGCTGAAGAAGAAGATGACTTCGTTTCCCCCCAACTTGGTGCCACAAGAAAGCACTGCGTATTCCTGAGAAAAGCAAGCAGCGCACCCGCTGCGCGATGGCAGCCTGAGTTAGATACAGCGGGTCTCCAGACACTTGGATTCTACCTTGCATGGTACTAACCGTTTCAGTGTAAAGCCCTGCAATATTGGCAATGACATTGTCGTGAGAGGGTGAGAAGTGCTCTGCTTGTTGTTGAGCTTGAGTAATACCACTAGCGACCTGAGATATTTTCTCTGAGTTGTTAATCAGACGTCTTGAAAGATACATAATGCCAATGACGTAGCGCATGACATTAGCAGAGCCTTTGGTTCGATCATTCAGCATTGTGCGCAGGGAGTTAATGCCTAACTCAAGGTTATCCGTTGAGTCATAAAGGTCCAGAACAGATGCTGGATTTTGATTCAGTAGCGTTGTCATAGCGCCAGAGAGCTGGGCATCTGTTATATCCCCATATCGAGCCAGATGGTCAACCAACTCAGCAGATTGGAATACACCAGCCAGAGCCAAGGCTTGATCAGGAGTAGGGCGGTTAAAGATCACTCAGATTGATTCCATGTCCGTTCAATAACTCCACCGCCTAAACAGTAATCATCTTGGTAAAAAACCACTGACTGGCCTGGTGTCACTGCTCTTTGTGGCTCATTAAAGCTCACCACGCAACCGCCTTGGGTATCAATCTGGACGCTGCAACCTTGATCAGGTTGGCGATAGCGTGTCTTAGCCATGCAATGCAAAGGTTCAGACGAAGATGGCTGGCCATTGATCCAATTGACACCGGATGCTGCCAGATGATCAGTAAACAAAAGCGGATGTTCTGACCCCTGGCCCACAATTAATACATTTCGATCTAGGTCTTTATCCAAGGTATACCAGGGAGCATCGCCACTGTCTTTGACTCCACCAATGCCCAAACCTTGGCGCTGTCCGATGGTGTAAAACATTAACCCTTGGTGCTCACCCATTGTCACACCCTCTGGAGTCTCCATTACGCCAGGTTGAGCGGGAATATACTGCTCAAGGAAGTCTTTAAACCGACGCTCACCGATAAAGCAAATACCAGTGCTGTCTTTTTTGTCGGAGGTGACAAATCCATGTTTATCAGCAATTGCTCGGACCTCGGGTTTGTCCAGCTCTCCCACAGGGAAAAGAGACCTAGCAAATGCTCGCTCCTCAACCGCATGTAAGAAGTAACTTTGATCTTTATTGTTGTCTAAACCTTTAAGCAACCGAGCGTGGCCAGTAGCCTTATCAACTCGCGTGTAGTGTCCGGTGGCTATGTAATCAGCCCCTAAAATCTGAGCATAATCCAAGAAGACCTTAAACTTGATCTCACGATTACACAGAATATCTGGGTTAGGAGTTCGTCCTGCGCGATATTCTTTTAGAAAGTGCTCAAAGACATTGTCCCAATAATCTGCGGCAAAATTGGCTGTGTGTAGGGTAATTCCCAACGTGTCACAAACTTGCTGGGCATCAGCGAGATCAGCTATGGCTGTGCAATACTCAGATCCATCGTCTTCATCCCAGTTTTTCATAAAGAGACCTTCAACCTGATAACCCTGTTCAATCAGCAATAGAGCAGCAACCGAGGAATCAACGCCCCCAGACATGCCGACGATAACTTTTTGGGTTGTACTCATAATAGTCGAAGGCAACTCTTAAATTGGTGAAGGAGGGCGCTACTATAAGCGGTTACGGAACATTTCCAAAGAGAAAACACGCCCAGAAATAAAGTCATCAATGGCCTGATGTACCATTTCACTGCGCGGTTTGTTGGCGGGTTCTTTGATTTCGTCCAAAGTCATCCACTCGGCGCAATCAATATCATTATCAATTTCAGCATCTGCATTGAAATTCAACGCTTCGGCGACAAACACCAAGCGATAATAAGTAATACCAGTAGTGGGGGACATCGCATTAGAAAACCCTAAAAAACCGGTAATTGCTACCTCCCAGCCCGTTTCTTCCATGGTTTCACGGAGAGCCGCAGCCATAACATCCTCTCCAGGCTCCACATGACCCGCGGGCTGATTGATAACCTGCTCACCATCAATAGTTTCGCGGACCATTAAAAACGTACTGTCCCGTTCAACGACAGTGGCTACGGTCAAATGTATAGAGTTAGGCACGATGAGATCCTTTTTTACTGAGATTAATTAATGGTTTGCTCGCGATACTCTCCGGGCTGAAGACCGCCAAGGCCCCATTCACCGATGGCTACTCGCACTAGGCGCAGTGTCGGGAGGTTAATTGCCGCGGTCATTCGTCGAACTTGACGATTGCGACCCTCGTTGATAACCAGTTCGATCCAACTATCCGGAACCGTTTTACGTACTCTAATTGGAGGGCTTCGTTTCCAGAGCTCCGGTTCTGGCAAAATTTTACAAGAAACCGCACGGGCATCACCGTCTTTTAAGCTGACCCCTGACATTAGCGCCTTGCAGTGCTTTTGGGTCGCTTCGCCCTCCACCTGTACCCAGTAGGTCTTAGTGAGTTTGCTCTTAGGATGGCTTATTTTTGACTGTAACTTACCGTCATCCGTCAGCAGTAGTAAGCCCTCAGAGTCATAGTCTAGGCGTCCTGCGGGGTAAACAGCTTTAACGTCAATGAAATCAGACAGGGTTCTACGCTCACCCTCATCTGTAAATTGACTGAGAACTTGGAAAGGTTTGTTAAAAACAATTAATTTGGCCACATCAGCCTCCATGTATACACATTATAAATGAAACATATCTACAAAATAGGACATAAATTATGTTAATATAACCTCATTAGGTAAATTTTTTACAAGACCGAATCTCACCCAACTAACATCACATTTGATCCATGGAGACAATAATGGGATACAAGCATATACAAGTTCCTCAAACCGGTGAAAAAATCACTGTTAATTCTGACTTCTCTCTCAATGTTCCAAACAATCCTGTAATACCATTCATCGAAGGCGATGGCATTGGCGTGGATATCACTCCCGTCATGGTTAAAGTTATTGATGCTGCTGTGGCAAAAGCCTACGACGGCGCAAAGAAAATTTCTTGGATGGAAGTTTACTGTGGTGAGAAAGCAGCTGAGCTATATGAGGGTGACTGGTTCCCAGCTGAGACCCTAGAAGCAGTAAAAGACTATAGCGTATCGATTAAAGGGCCTTTGACCACACCTGTAGGCGGTGGTTTCCGCTCATTGAACGTTGCCTTGCGTCAAGAGCTAGATTTGTTTGTTTGCCAGCGTCCAGTGCGCTGGTTCTCAGGCGTTCCATCACCAGTAAAAGAGCCAAACAAGGTTGATATGTGTATCTTCCGTGAGAACTCAGAAGACATTTATGCTGGTATCGAGTGGAGAGCAGGTACAGACGAAGCGAACAAGGTTATAAAGTTTCTCAAAGAAGAGATGAGCGTTAGCAAGATTCGTTTTGATACAAACTGCGGTATTGGCGTTAAGCCAGTGTCAGAGCAGGGTACCAAACGTCTTGTTGCAAAAGCTATTCAGTACGCAATTGACCAAAATAAGCCCTCAGTGACAATAGTGCACAAGGGCAACATTATGAAGTTTACTGAAGGCGCGTTCTGCGATTGGGGTTATGAAGTTGCCCGCGACAGTTTTGGTGGCGAGCCTCTTGATGGTGGGCCATGGCATACAGTGAAAAACCCAAACACCGGCGAAGATATCGTCATTAAAGACGTTATTGCAGATGCTATGCTTCAGCAAATCATCCTGCGTCCAGATGAGTACAGTGTTATTGCAACTCTAAACCTAAATGGTGACTACATTTCAGACGCATTAGCAGCTCAAGTGGGTGGTATTGGTATTGCACCAGGCGCCAACCTCTCTGACGATGTAGCTATCTTTGAAGCGACTCACGGCACCGCGCCCAAGTATGCGGGCCAAGATAAGGTAAATCCTGGATCATTGATACTCTCAGCTGAGATGATGTTGCGCCACCTCGGGTGGGGGGAAGCGGCAGACTTAGTGATTAAGGGTATTGAGGGTGCTATAACCGAAAAGAAAGTAACCTATGACTTTGAGCGTCTCATGGACGACGCCATATTGATGTCTTGCTCTGAATTTGGCGATGCAATGATCGAAAATATGTAATTGGTCCAGCGTTTTACGAGAACCCCGGCCATTGTGCCGGGTTTTTTGTGGGTATTACTTTCTCAGGTATCTAGGTCGTTTCTAGGTTAGCTGCGCAGTCTCATGTTCTTTGCGCATTCGTGCGACTTTTAACTTCACCATTGCATAGCCCAAAACGCCAAATAATACTGAGCCGATGGCCTGACCAATTAATACGCCTCCTGCTTGCCAGAAATGAGCGCCAACCAAAACAAAAGGTACTGTACCAATGGATGCTTTACCCACGTTTAATGCACTTGAAATGCGTGGTGATCCAAGATTATTAAGAGCCGCATTTGAAACAAAAAGCATGCCGTTAAAAATAAAACTGATGGCGATGAAATTACAAAATAATATAATAAGATCAGCAGCTTGCCCGTCAAACTTAAATAAATTTATAATTATATTCTGACCTATCAGCAGTAAGATGCTCATGGCTACACAGAAGGCTATATTTATAAGGTGAGCATCGCTCAAGGCCCGTTGAACCCGTGCCCAACTGCCAGCACCAAAATTCTGACCCAAAATAGGGCCAACAGAGCCAGAAAGAGAGAAAACAAAGGCAAAGCACACAGGAATCAATCGGCCAATCACCGCGTAACCTGCCACATAACCACTTCCAAATACGGCTAACGATGCCATTACGTAGGCATTGGCAAGGGGTGTGGCGGCGTTAGTAAGCATTGCTGGCAATGCAATGTTTAATATGGGGCCGGTATCTTGCCTAAAATTAAGCCAGTTGGGCCGTGTAAAGAGTTTATGTTTACTATGTACACGGTTCATGGCATAGATAAATATTGTTACCCGTGCAAATACTGATGCAATCGCAGCTCCAGTAACGCCTAAATCTAGGGCAAAGATAAAAATCGGGTCAAGCACAGCGTTCACAACCGCTCCCGTCAGCGTAGACATCATTGAGCCCCTAGCATCACCAACCGCCCTTAACACCGCGCTAGCTCCCAGCCCAAGCGCTAAGAACACCGAAGAGGGCACTACCAAGATTAAATACTCTCGAGCCGATGCTGCTACGTTGCCCTTTGCGCCCATTAACGCGATGAGTTGGTCTAGATAAAGCATCACCGCAGCGATTGAGCCGATGCTGATAAGCGCTGCAATTAACAACACATTTACCGCGTATTCTCTTGCCTTTTGCACCTGCTTAGCGCCCACAGACTTAGATACTAAGGCCCCCGCGGCAATTGACGTGCCAATTGAGATAGACGTCACCAAAAAGGTCAAAGTGCCCGCAATGCCAATCCCTGCCACTAGATCAGGGTCCCCAAGCAGGCTAATAAAGAACATATCCAGCAGATCCACAAAAAAGATCGACATAAGCCCTACAGCGCTAGTGGTCGACATCACAACGATGTGACGCAAAAGCTTGCCTTGGACGAATTTAGCCGTGTCGTTCATGGTGAGATTATCTCTGAAAGTAAGAAACCGAATGCGATTAAGCCATTAGATTGGATTATATACTGGTTATTAGGCTTGTTAGATGATGCTTACTATAAAAATCGCTAAATAGGTAAAAACCTGCGTCTAATCGTGGTTTATAGGCGACTAGTCAGGGTAAACTTCTTGCCTCACCAGCTTAGTAGCTTAATCGTTTAAGTAGATGGCAGAAGTATCTATGAATAACCAAAAAACACGCGATATCCCGCTCTTTATGCTCCTGTGTAGCTGTTTGCTGCTGCTCAGCTGTAATCCCGCCGAAAAGGCCGATACAGGCCCAAATGCCCCTGAATTTGTCTCAAGTTCATCCGTGGAGACTGTGAGAGCACAAATAGCCAAATTGCCAGCAGATGATGTCTGGTGGAACGTATATGGCGAAGATCAGGCCTGGAACTTCAAAAACCTCCATCGCTTTATGCCTACAGTTAACGTTTATCGCGAAGGGCAGGTGCGCACATTAGCCCAGCGGCCTATGAGCGACATACCAAATCAAATAGTGGATACACCCATTGGCAGCATGGGTTTTAAAGACTTTTTAGACAGTGATAAGTCTACCACTATGAGCATTGTTATATTGCACAAAGGCGATGTGGTCTTTGAGTACTACCCCAATCAACAACCCTATGAAAAGCCCATTTTCTGGTCAGTCACCAAGGTCATGGTGTCGGCATTGATAGGTATTCTTGAGGACCGAGATCAAGTTGATGTCAGCCAGCCTATTAGTCGGTATATACCAGCGCTTTTGAGTTCGGACTTTGCGACTATTAGCGTCCGTAATCTACTTGATATGGCTACCGGTCTCAATTGCCCAGAGGAGTATATTGATCAAACATCCTGCTATTACCAATACTCAACTACCATCGGTGACGGCTACTGGACCGAGAAATCAGGCCAGAGTCCCTATAGCATGATCGCCGCACTTAAGCCTGGAGTGAAGCAACCTCAGGGTGAGGAGTTTCAATATTCAGGAGTTAACACGTTTATATTAAGTTGGTTGGTCGAAGAGCTTATGGGGATGCCATTTCAAGATGCATTAAGCAAGGAGATTTGGCAGAACATTGGTGCGGAAGGTGATGCAGCATTGCTCGCACCTCGTTATGGTGTGCCTAACACGCACGGAGGTTTGCTAGCTCAACTCCGAGATGTAGCGCGCTTCGGCCTTCTATATACCCCAAGTTACCATAAGGTAACCGACCACAAGATTATCTCTGACCGGATAGTGGGACTTATTCGTAACGATGGAAACCCTAACTTATGGCAAAAGGCAAGGGCGGCTAACATGCTGCCCAATGATTTTTCCCACTCGGTGTACCAGTGGGATGCCATTTATAGCAATCATGATTTCTACAAGGGCGGCTGGGCAGGTCAAGGTCTATTAGTGAATCCTGACAAAGATATTGTCGCTGTATTTACTGGATACGCAATAGACGCTCAGGAATCACAGCCAGACTTACTGCCGATTCTTAGGCAGGTATTAAATAACGTATTTTCTAACCAATAAGGGCTAAACTTAGCACCATGGCAAAACAACTCTTTAACACAAAAATTGGACTTGCACTGGGTGGTGGAGCCGCAAAAGGGATCGCCCACGTAGGGGTTTTAAAAGCACTAGAAGACAACAACGTAGATATACGCTACATCGCCGGCACCAGCGTTGGGGCCATTGTTGCCGCACTCTATGCCTTTAACATTGATGTAGACAGCATAGGCGGCCTGGCAAAGCGTCTTACCATGTCTAAGGTCACCTCATTTAAACTCAGCAAAACCGGCTTTTTTAGCACCGAGTCTCTTAGAGATCTTATGGTGGAATACCTCGGTGAGGTAAATATTGAAGAGGCCAACATACCCCTCTCTATCGTGGCCACAGACATTAAAACTGGCGAAGAAATCATACTCACTCAGGGCTCAGTAGCCGATGCTGTCTGTGCCTCCGCTGCCATACCGGGTATTTATATTCCCGTACAAATTGGCACCAGAACCCTTGTCGATGGCGGCCTAGTGCAAAACGTACCCATCGAGGCCCTACAAGCTATGGGGGCAGGGGTAACAATTGCCAGCCACCTCAACAGCGCCAGCCACTATTCAGATATAAGCCACGTGCTAGATGTTATGCGCAACGCCTTTGAAATAGCCGTAAGCCATCACACAAGAGACCAGCTCGAAAGCGCAGACCTGCTTATATCAATGGATGTGAGCAACTTTAGCCTACGAGACAACACAGACCGCTACGACGAACTCTTCGCCGTGGGCTACAACACCGCCACACAGCAACTCAACAAGCTTGTATGGTACAAAAAAGGCAACGTGCTCCTATACCCCTGGCGCGCAGTAAAAGAGCTGGCGCCCTTTAAAGTGCCAGAGGCTGTGAAGCGCCTCACACTTGAAAAAAATAGTGTGGATAAATAAATCTAATCTGTATTAACCGGTCTTCTTATTTTATAAAATTGCACTAAAGAACTGCTATCACCCAATAAAATAAGGCAATATGCCACATTGAATTTTTAGCGCATGTTAGATTTACAAGAAGGATACTTTGATGAAACAAGTTTTATTAGCGGCCGCATGCATTGGCCTGTTGTTAGGTTGTAGTGAGAACAGTGACAAACCTGCAGCAATAAGCGAGTCTAAAACAGCCACCGAGCAAGCAAATATGACGACTAGTAATACAGCGACTGAGCCTCCAAGGGCGCAAAAAATTGATCATTTTATGTCGATACACGGTGATAAAAGAAATGATGAGTATTACTGGCTGCGAGACGACACACGCCAAAACAAGGCCGTTCTTGATTATTTAAATGCTGAAAACGAGCATACCGCGGCGCAACTTAGCCACACCACAGAGTTGCAAGAGCAGCTTTTTGAAGAAATGACCGCAAGACTAGAGCCAAATGTTGAGTCAATTCCGGTTTTTGACAGCGGCTATTGGTACTGGAGCAAATATGAAGAGGGTAAAGATTACCCCATTTATATCCGCCAAAAGGGATCATTAGATGCGCCCCAAGAGTTGCTATTAGACGAAAACAAACGAGCTGAAGGCCATGAGTTTTATAGTTTGGCAGCCATGAAAATAAGCACTAATGACCAGTTAATGGCCATTGCTGAGGACACCATTAGCCGCCGGCAATATAAAATTCGTATTATGGATTTAGACTCGGGTGAGTTTTACCCTGAGGTCATTGAAAACACCTCAGGGCAAATTGTGTGGGCAAATGACAACAAAACTCTGTTTTATGTGCGCAAGCACCCAACAACGTTGTTGCCATACCAAGTATACAGGCATGAGTTGGGTACATCTCAAGACCAAGACCAGCTCATTTACGAAGAAAAAGACACGACCTTTTACACAGGCATTTTTAAAACGCGCTCAGACAAACTTATTGGCATTGGTGTTTCATCAACTATGAGCAGCGAGTACAGTTTTGTTTCTGCAGACAAGCCTACCGGTGCGTTTGAAGTATTTTTGCCAAGAGAGACAGACCACAGTTATTTAGTTGATCACATTGGCGATTACTTTTATGTTAAGTCAGATTACGAGGCGTTAAACGAGCGAATTTGGCAGGTTGCAGACGACAAGGTTGGCACTAAAGACCATTGGCAGGAGCTTGTTGGTCACCGAGAAGATACGCTAATTGAGAGTTTTGAGCTATTTAATGGCTATATGGTGGTGAATGAGCGTTTAAACGGGGTAGAAAAGCTACGAATTAGAAATTACGCCGGTGAGCTGCTGGATGAGGTTGGCTTTAATGACGCGGCTTATGACGTTTGGTTTAGCAACAACCCAGACCCTGATTCACGTGTCTTTCGTTACGGCTATTCCAGTATGAACACACCAGATTCAGTCTATGAATATCACGTTGATACAAAAGCCAGTGAGTTAAAAAAACAAGACAAGGTGATTGGCGACTTTAAGCCTGACCAGTACAAAAGTGAGCGGATAATGGTTGACGCAAGGGATGGGCAAAAAATACCTGTTTCAATTGTGTACCGCAAAGATCGCTTTAAAAAAGATGGTACCAACGCCTTGCTCAACTACGCCTATGGTTCCTACGGGTCAACGATTGATCCTTACTTTAGTATCTCTCGGTTAAGTCTGCTCGACAGGGGAATGGTGTACGCGATTTCTCATATAAGAGGCAGCAAAATGCTTGGCCGTGCCTGGTATGAAGACGGCAAAAAGCTCACCAAAATGAATACCTTTACTGATTTTAATGATGCCACCAAAGCCTTGGTTAAGAGAGGCTATGGCAACAGTAAAAAAGTCTATGCAGTGGGTGGTAGTGCCGGGGGCTTGCTGATGGGAAGCGTCATTAATATGGAGCCTGAGCTCTATCATGGTGTGATTGCTGCGGTGCCTTTTGTTGATGTTGTGACTACCATGTTAGATGAGTCTATCCCGTTAACCACTGGTGAATTTGACGAGTGGGGTAACCCCAAAGATAAAGCTTACTATGACTACATGTTGGCGTATTCACCCTACGATCAAGTCAAAGCGCAAGATTACCCGCACTTGTTGGTAACAACAGGCCTGCACGATTCTCAGGTGCAATATTGGGAGCCTGCAAAGTGGGTTGCGAAGCTTAGAGATATGAAAACGGATAATAACCGTTTGTTACTTGATACCGACATGGAGGTGGGGCATGGGGGAAAATCTGGCCGGTATAAAAGTTATCTAGATAGGGCTAAGCAGTACGCATTTTTACTTGATTTAGCTAACGCTGAAGAGTGATTAAGGAGTAGTAATGGAAAATAGCCTGTTTACCAGCGTGGTGCTAACCCTAATTAATGTATTTTTGCTCATTTACACAAATTACTTTGCATTTATACCCATGAGCTTGGATAGACAAAACTAATAGCAAGCCCAAGTCTTGGAACCCTAGGGTAAACAACCAGTCCTGCACAGGAATATTAGTGACGGTAACATCACTGTTAATGTGCTTTAGTTGAGGTTTTTACTTGTACTATTTGATCTATTAGCACGCTAAGTTGGGGTGTGTTTCGGTGGAGTCACTAAAGATAGTCTATACTTAGTAACTTCAAAAATAGACTAACAGGGATGTGTCATGAAAAAATTCACTATTATTGCTCTTCTCATTGCCGCTATAGGTCTAATCGGGCCCAAGATTATCGGCAGTGGCGCCAATACAAACATCAATGAAGCTGTGGCTGCTATTAACGAGGCACCAGGCTACCAAGCAACGGTTGTTAGTGTTGAATCAGGTTGGTTTTCAACATCGGCAAAGGTCAGTGTTGGGCTTGACCCAGCAATATTTGGTGATATGTCGTCGAACCCTGAAGTTGCCGCAATTTTTGAAGATTTCTCAATAACGATTAATGTAAACGCTCAACATGGCCCATTTCTTAGCCTTAATGGGTTAGGTGTGGGGTTGCTGGCACTAAAAGCTGAGGTTGATGAGTCAATGTTGCGTGACAAACTAACCTACAGTGTTGACCAGAGGCTCTACAGTCTTGCTATGGATGTGAGTTTGTTCGGTAGTGTTGGTTATGCAGACAAGGTTGAAGGGTTTACTGTTATTGGAATGGATGGCATTTCATTCAGCGGTTGGACAGGCAAAGGGTCTATGTCATCGAGCCATTTAGACTATAAAGGTCAGATGGGTTCACTGGCTATGGATTTAGGGGTTGCGGCGTTTGAAATAAATTCAATGTCTTTGGTTATGGATGTGGATGATTCATGGGCGAGTATGATGACCGATCCATTTTATGACTCTACTTTTGAGTTTAACATAGGCTCATTAATAATAGGCTCATCGACAGGCCAGAGTGGCACTGTAACAATTGACAACATTGTAATGGATGGTGTTTCTGAACAGAGCGATGATGGTCAATTGTTGGATGTAGATTTTAATTACAGCGTTGGAAAAATAACGACACCCCAGTTCACTGCAGAGGATTTGGTAGTTAAAACCGAGCTCCTAAACCTAGAAAAGGGTTTTATAATTGCTATGCAAGAGGTGTCGGCTAATCCTTTAGCGCTGGAGGAAATGGCAAGTGAATTTGAGAGTAAGCTACTACCTCAGCTACAGGTATCACCAGCATTTAATATCACGGAAATGTCTGGTACTGTCGGCGATGGTGGTTTTTCAGGCAAGATGTTGACTAAAGTAGCTGGGGTGAACGGATTGCCCGCTAATATTGAAGATCCTGGCTTCTGGGTATCTAAGGTGGTTGTTGATTCTAAGTTTGAAGTTGAAAAAGCAATGGCTCTGTTTGTGGCTGAGGTGTCTCTTAACAACCAATTTAAAAACAACCCAGCGATATCAGGCCAGATGACCGACACCGAAGTTGAAGCGTTGGCGGGCCAGCAAGCTTCAACCATGGTTGATATGCTCTCTCAACAGGGGATGGTCGCGGTTAATGCAGAGGGGAATCTTGAAATAGTCTTCACCATGAAGGATGGGCAAGCAGTACTTAACGGTAACCCGATGCCGCTGCCGTTTTAACGATGATATTTGCCCAGGCTAGTTAAAGGCTATCTCTGGGTCCTGAAATCACTTGGCGTCATACCATTCCATCGCACAAAGGCTCGGCGAAAGCTCACTGGCTCAGAATAATCCAAAAGGCTGGCAATTTCTGCAACAGTGAGTTCGGTGGTGGAGAGGTATTCACAGGCCAGCAGGTTACGTACTTCATCACATATCGCGCGAAAGTTGGTTGATTCATTACCAAGGCGTCGCCTAAGGGTACTCTCACTTACATGTAGCTTATCTGCTACCTGATTAATATCAGGAAATTCACCCGCTGCACTGATGAGTATGCGCCTTATAGCCGCAGAGAAGTTCTCTATTCTATTCAAACTGCGCAACAGATCTTCGCACTGCTGCTGAAATATCACATGCCCTGCAGGGTTGGCGGTGGTGACTTTGGTGTTAACAATGTCCCACGGGATGACCAGTTGACTATAGGGTTGGTTAAAGGTCACAGGTATAGGGAATAGGGCGGCATAGTTGGGTATATCTGGTGGCAACGGGTAATTCAAATGCAACTCGCCTTTTGTGAGTTTTTGATTAATCAAAATCTCGCCAACAGCGCGAAGTTCTGAAAAGGCAAGCTCTGTGATGAGGCGTTTTTGAATGGGATTACCCAATTCGAGCTCTATGCGCAGAATAACGCCTAGATTGTGGGGTCGTAGTTGAAACCTCGGCCCTGGGCCGGTTATGGCATGGTATCGAATGAGCAGTTTTAGCGCTTCTCCAAGGTTGGCACAGCTCATCAAAGCAAAACCAAAGGCACCCAAGCTAGTTATGTCGGTTCGCTCACCTAGGCGCATCATTAATGTTGCGTCGTTGGTGAGACTTGCCATCACCTGTAATAGTTTTGGTATGTCAGTTAGCTTTATTTGGCTTATGTCTGATACGCCTAACTGCCGTCCTTCAGCGGATAAAAAAAGTTGTTCTTGGGTAAAACCGTCCTCTGCAAGAAGAGTTAGCAGTCGAAAGAAAATCGGTTGAAGAGGCTGATGGTCTGCCATACTAGCTACCTCGGTGATGACGGTTTACAAAATGTGAGTGTAAATACTAGCACTTGTGAATGAAAGTATCCCCATTAATGACCGAATATATCCCTGCATGAGGATATCTTGAGGGTATTATATCGCTGTAAACAAATGAGGCCGCCCTAATGACTGCAGTAAGATCTATTTCTAAAACCCCTAATGGTGTGACAATTCAACCAAGAAACATGAATTTTGAACTGGAAAAGTCTCTGGCCAGTGATTGGGCGGACAACGATCCTTTTTTAACGGCAGTATTCAATGCCATGAGCATGAGTTTTCCTAGCGGTGAGCGCAATTTTATTGACTCTGTTCGACATTACCAAGATCGCATAACCGATGAAAAACTTCTTAATGACGTGAAAGGGTTTTACAAGCAGGAGGGAATACATAGCCGGGAGCACCGAAAGTACAACAAAATACTCTGTGAACAACGGGGTTATGATTACGATGATTTAGAGAGCGTATTCTTAAGACGTATCGAGATGGGCAACAATGATCCGCGTATTACGCCACGGGTCATATTGGCATCAACGGTGTCAGTGGAGCATTTTACCGCAAGCTTTGGAGAGAGCTTGCTAGAAGGGCGCATATTAAAGAATATTGATGGTCCTATTGGCAAACTTTGGCAGTGGCATGCCCTTGAGGAGCTTGAGCATAAGTCTGTGGCATTCGATGTCTACGAACAGATTGGCGGATCCCATGAAATGCGCACCCGTGTGATGCGCCTTGCAATGGTTACCTTGCTCATTGATACCTTGAGAGTGACGTTTAAGATATTGCGCCATGACAAACAGATGTGGACGTGGTCAACACTTAAGGGCCTGTCCAAATTTTTGTTTAGCAAGACCGGTTTCATCCGCGCACATGTGCCAGCATACAAGGACTTTTTCAGGAAGGATTTTCATCCGTGGGATCGTGATAACAGAGACCTGTTAGAGCAATGGCAAGGGAAACTTGAGCTAACATCGGTTGCTGCCTGATAAACTTTGTGGTGGTCGGGGATGGAGTTTCGGCTAGTAGGGTAAACAATCATATCCTGTTGAGCGCTGTTCTCGATTTGTCTGTTATTACTAAATCTGTTGTTACTGAAGGGGAATGAAGGGTGACTCTGAAACCCCTATAAAATAAGGATCCTACAGATACAAACTTAATACAAAAATGGTTTAAGTTATAGCTATATTAATGATGAACTTAGAGTTAAATTAATACTATGGAAACAAATAATTTACATGATCTTGTAATACGTAACGGCAAGATTTTAGATGGATCAGGTAAAAAACCATTCTTTGGTGATATTGCTATCGATGATGGAAAAATTACATCAGTTGGGAAGATTGAGAGCTCGGGCAAGAAAGAGTTTGATGCAAAAGGAAATTTGGTAACGCCTGGCTGGGTTGATATTCATACTCACTACGACGGACAGGTATCCTGGGATCCATATCTTACTCCTTCAAGTTGGCATGGTGTGACAACTGCGGTCATGGGAAATTGTGGCGTGGGATTTGCACCTGTGCGACCTGGAGATGAAAACTTCCTTATTCAATTAATGGAGGGTGTCGAAGATATCCCAGGTTCAGCTCTACACGAAGGAATTGATTGGGATTGGGAAACTTTTCCAGAATTTTTAGATGCCATCGACAAAAAAGAATTCGTTATGGATGTTGGGTTTATGATGGGGCATGGTCCCTTGAGAAGTTATGTAATGGGTTATGAAAGATGCCAGAATCAAGTAGACGCATCTGATGAAGAGATCAGCAAAATGTCAGAACTTGTTACTGAGGCTATAGAGGCTGGGGCTTTAGGATTTAGCACCTCCAGAACAGTCCTTCACAGAGATATATATGGGAAATATGTTCCTGGTACAGAAGCAAGCTCGGAAGAGATGAGGGCTCTTGCATTTGGAGTCGACAAAGCTGGAGAAGGAACTCTAGAAATAACATCTGATTGGCTGGATGAAGAGATGGAAATGTCATGGATGCAGGAATATGTAAAAAAAAGTGATTGTGGATTAACCTTTCTACAAACCAAAGGCGATGCAGTAAAAACAATTTTATTTTCTGAGGAGCACTTTCTCAAAGGTAAGAATATTCGGCCCCAATTCCCAGGTAGAAATGTTGGTTTAATGTTTGGCTGGGAAACTTCAGTCAATCCATTTATACAATTTCCTGCTTACAAAGAAATAGCTGATCTACCCATCGATAAAAAACTCGAAATTTTAAAAGATCCCCTTTTTAAAGAGAAATTACTTAGTCAAGAACCAGACTTTGAATCAGAAATAAGAGCAAGACTTGCAGACAACCCTTCCAATAAATCCAGAGAAGAAATTGCCCAAGACGTAGCACTCCCCACAACTTTAACCTCAAACTACAAAACCCAATTTATCCTCGGGACCCCTCCAAATTATGAACCCAAAGAAGAAGATAGCATCGCTGCGATAGCTTCAAAAAAGAATATATCAGAGTTTGAGGTTATGTATGATGAGATGCTTCAAAACCAAGGCACCAATTTAATTTATGCTGCTTTCACGCCATATGAAAAATATAAGCTCGATTTTGTTGAGCAGGCATATCAATTAAAGTCATCAGTTGCTGGCGGAAGCGATGGTGGCGCTCATTGTGGATTAATATGTGATGCGAGCATGCCAACAACAAATATTTCACATTGGGGAAGAGATAGAGAGGCAGGCAGAAAGCTCCCACTAGAGATGCTGATTAAAAAACAAACTAAAGATACAGCTGAGACTTTTGGTTTATTTGATAGAGGTGAAATAAAATCCGGCATGTTAGCTGATATTAATATAATTGATTTTGATAAGTTGAATGTTAGTCATCCCACGATGATTCATGATCTTCCTTTAGGTGGAAGGCGTTTAGTGCAAGATGCTACGGGTTATATTGCTATTATAAAAAATGGCCAAGTAGTTTCTGAAAATGGCAAAGCTAATGGTGTGCTGCCAGGGAAATTGATAAGAGGTAAGCAAGTTTGTGAAGTAAAATCAGGCATATCAGAGGTTTCATTTTTCGATAAAACAATTCGACTGTTAGCAGTTAAAACTTTACGTTTCTTTTGGGGACTTAGTGGAAAGTCTATGAAAACCACAATTGTTTCTGATACCTAAGTCACCATGAAGCCAGTTTGCTTAGTTTTGGGTGCCGGTGCCGGCATTGGCGGAACTGTAGCAACAAAATTTGCTCAAGAAGGCTACTCTGCGGCTACATAGGGCATTAGCAGTTGTAAACTTTACAACAGTAGAAATGTTAAGCTGCTGATACTACAAGGATATAAGATAGCAAGACACACTGAGTCAGTGTCTAAAGCATTGTATAATCTTTTGATACAAATATGGGTGCAAAATGAAATATCTCTTATACAAAGTTAATACAAACTTTTTTGAAACCCCTATAAATAAAGGGTTTCAGAGGGAATTACTCATTGAGTGGGTATAAGTAAATGCAGTATAAGAAAGTGCTTGGTCTTGTTGTGGTGGTGGCGTTAGCCGTAGGCGGGTACCGAGCGGTTCAGGTTGCAGGTACGCTTGTTTTACCCACCACAGATGAGGATATAGAGGCAGTTGTTGCCTCAGCTAATACTCAAAACGAGGAGTCATACTACCGCCCCCAAAGGAGTGCCCTCGAAATTCAGCAACCCAATCCACTGAACAATGTGTTCTTCGGTGATCTTCATATCCATACTAATGCCTCTGTCGATGCTTATTTGTTTGGCAACAGGTTTGATATGGATACCGCATACCAAGTAGCCAAAGGTCGCAGTGTTGTGCTTAGGTCCGGTGAACGAGTGGAGCTTACCCGACCCCTAGATTTTGCCGCCCTGACTGACCATGCGGAGGGTTTTGGGCGTCGGCTAGCCTGCCTTGACCCGAGCAAAAGCGAGGAGGCCCAAGAGGTTTGCGATAAAATGGCCCGTGCCTCACTCTTCACTTTTTTAGAGGTACGTAATCGAGGGCCAAAGCGAGACCTTACCGTATTTAACAATGACAGTGCCGCAGAGCGGAAATATGCAGCAAGCACTTGGCAATTGGTTCTGGATTCTGCAGAGCGTAATTACGAGCCAGGAAAATTCACGACCTTTGCAGGTTATGAGTACTCTCCAGTATTACCTGATCGTGGTAAGCATCACCGTAATATTATATTTCGGTCCTTGGATACACCAAAATATGCCGTCTCATCTTTTGATGCAGCGTCTGAAATTGACCTTTGGAAAGAACTAGAAGCGACCTGTACCAAGGAGTGCGAGTTCTTGACCATTCCCCATAATTTAAACAAAACTTGGGGCTTGGCCTTCTCCGGCAAAACTATTGATGGGGCCACTTACACAGAGGACGACTGGAAGTTACGAGAACGATCAGAACCCCTAGTGGAGATGTTTCAGATCAAGGGTAACTCGGAATGCTCCGTGGCGTTTGGCGCTGGGGATGAAGAGTGCGGCTATGAACAATTTTTTCCAGAGTGTGAAGAAGAGGGCCAGACGTCCTGTATTTACCCTACGTCAATGATGCGCGATGGACTGCAAATAGGTTTAGCGCTGGAGGATCAAATCGGCATTAATCCTCTTAAGGTGGGCTTGATTGGGTCAACAGACACCCACAATTCCAACCCAGGTGACAGCGAAGAATGGGATTATCGTGGTGCAACCACATTTGCCTCAAGCCCAGCCAAGCGAAGGTACGCGAGTACTCGCTTAGTTGGTACTCAATACAACAACCCTGGTGGGCTAGCCGCCATATGGGCTCCGGAAAACACTCGAGAAGCGCTGTTTGATGCAATGAAGCGCAAAGAGGTTTACGCCACCAGTGGAACGCGCATTAAACTGAGATCTTTCGGTGGATTTAATCTACCAGAGGACATTGCAGTCACAGCAGATATAGCGGCTGCATATACCCACGGCGTCCCGATGGGTGGAAGCTTAGTTGCTAGCGAGGATAACAGCCTGTCTTTGTTTGTGTGGGCGGTGAAGGACCCAGACAATGCGGCCCTGGCAAAGATTCAAGTAATCAAAGGTTGGATAGAGCAAGGGCAACGCCAGGAAGTCGTCTATGACGTTGCTTGCGGGGGGTCAGACTTGGACCCTGTAACTGGTAAGTGCCTAGCTAATGGTGCGACGGTAAATATGACTGACTGTCGTTGGGATAACAGTGTTGGGGCGTCTGAATTAATGACCTTGTGGACTGACCCCGATTATAGTGCTGATGAGGATGCATTCTATTATGTGCGCGCTATCCAAAACCCTACGTGTCGATGGAGCACTTATGACAGCCTCCGCCTGGGTAAGCCTCCCCGTGATGATGCGCCGTTAACCTCAACAGAAATGGCTTGGGGATCACCTATTTGGGTGAATGCGCAATAACAATCATCTAGACTCGTTATAACTACTTACAACTACCTGCAACCACGCAGCGATCTGATAACTAGAGATAATAATTATGATAACTAGGCACGCTACATATCGACATTCAGCTTTGGTTTTACTGATGGGGCTGGGTTTGACCGCCTGTTCTGGGGACAAAATGGGGTCCTCGAATGAGGCTTTTAGTACGGCTGCAGATGTTCATGACAATCAGGAAGTTATTGCTGCGACACGTGAAATTGATGAGCTATTACAGCTGCGTGGTGGTGCTATTTTAGGTGGCCAAAAACCGTTATTTGACGTTGAGATAGAGTTGCTGGAGGACACGGGGGCACCTCGGTCGGAGTCAAAGGATAAACAGACCTTAGAGCAAGCGCGTAATGCCTATTTTGGCGATTTGCATGTGCACACTACTTACTCGTTTGATGGTTATGCGTTTGGTACTTTAGCCACACCCTACGATGCCTATCGTTTTGCTAGGGGGGAGGCTATTAAAAATCCTGCAGGCTATGAAATGCAGTTAACCCGGCCTATGGATTTTTATGCAGTAACTGATCATGGCATGTTTTTGGGGGTTGTTCAGGCCGCTGCAGACACATCGACAGATTTTTCAAAGAATCCTTTCTCTGAACCTTATCATGATCTTAATGCGCCAGATAACTTTGGTACTGGCTTTTTTAGCCGCATGAAACGCTTGCTCACATTCTCTGGATTTATTCCTCAAATTATTTCCGGTATCTCAGGGGGCAGTATTGATCGTGGTGAGGTGCTTAATGTTGTCAGGACTGCATGGGAAGACACTATTGTTGCGGCGGATCAATTTAATAGTCCTGGTGAGTTCACCACCTTTGCAGCCTACGAATACACGACCTCCAGTGTCGGGATGGGAAATTTACACAGAAACGTTATTTTTGACGGAACGGAAAGCCTGCCCAGAGAGCCTTTTTCGCGTTTTCATTCAAGTAACCCCGAGGACCTCTGGGATTGGATGGATGAGCTGAGAGCCAAAGGTGTCGAGAGTTTGGCGATACCGCATAATTCAAATGGCTCTAATGGCTTGATGTTTCAGACCAATGACTTTGCCGGTAACGCTTTTGATAAAACGTATGTCGAACAACGTAGCAGGAATGAGCCGATTGTAGAGATCACACAGATAAAGGGAACATCTGAGACTCATCCGACATTGTCCTCCCGAGATGAGTGGGCGGGTTTTGAAATTATGCCCTACAGAGTGGCAACAGCGGCGCTTAGTCAACTCGAAGGCTCCTATGTGCGAGAAGCGTTACTAAATGGTTTAGCAATTGAGAAACAAGGTGTTGGCAACCCCTATGGGTTTGGTTTTATTGGCTCAAGCGATACTCACTCTGCAGCAAGTCAAAATGATGAGTCAAACTTTGTATCTAAGCTAGGGATTTTGTCCGGTACGGCCGAGCAGCGCGGCTCTGTTCCCTTTGAAGGTATTGACGGTCAATTTGCTTATTACGCAAGCTACCTAGCCACACGGTTGTACCCTACACCCTTGGGTAAAAATATGTACGTAAAGATTGATGGTGACATTTACACCGGAGGATCAACACCTACTTTTGGTGCAGCGGGTCTTGCCGCGGCTTGGGCTGAAGAAAATACCAGGGAATCTTTATACAGTGCGTTCCGTCGCAAAGAGGTATTTGCTACCTCAGGTCCGCGCATAAGACTCCGGTTTTTTGCAGGGTATGACTTTGATGAAGCTATGTTAAGTGCGCCAGATGGAGTAGAGCAGGCTTATGCTAAGGGTGTCACTATGGGTGGCTCTCTTGTAGGTAATGGCATGGAATCTCCAGGATTTTTGGTGATGGCGTCAGCTGATCCAGAAAATGCGCCCCTACAACGACTGCAAATTATTAAAGGTTGGATTGACGATGATGGAGCTACTCATGAAGAAGTGATTGATGTCGCCTGTGCCAACGGCGCAGAGGTTAACCCTGAAACAAACCGTTGTTCTGATAATGGTGCTCGGGTAGATGTCTCCAATTGTGCAATTAACCCTGAAACCGGTTCTGATCAATTATCTACTCTTTGGTATGACCCCAACTTTAAGTCAGATCAACGAGCGTTTTACTATGCGCGAGTGCTTGAAAATCCAACCTGTCGCTGGTCTACTTGGGATGCTATCCGCGCTGGAATTGCGCCCAGACCAGATCTTGCGAAGACTGTTCAGGAAAGGGCTTGGTCATCACCAATTCATTATTTGAAGGACTAAAGCTTTCTTTACAAATTTGTGGAAGAATCGCAGTTTACTTAACTGCCGTTCTTAATGGCGGAATCTCAAGAATCCATTGTGCGCGATCGTTTTCATCCTGAGGCCCAATTTTGCCTTCTGCGGATTTTAGTAGGGTTTTTGGATCATGCACAAACCCCTGTTTTATCACACGATGTATGTTGCGCGCATGTTTGATGTCGGCAAGTGGATTGCCATTCACTATGATGAGATCTGCTAATTTATTAACCTCTATAGAGCCTAGCGAGTCGCCTAAACCAAGGGCCGTAGCTCCATTAAGTGTTGCGGCTTTTAGAACGATGTGATTGGGTAAGCCCGCGTAGGTAAGGGCTAATAGCTCTCTGTGATAGGCAAATCCGGGCAGGAGCAAGGTATAAACTGGCTCATCTGTTCCAACAACCAAAAGGTTTTCGCCCCCGGAATTATAGAGTGCCATAAGTTCAATGAGACGTTGCCGATATTCAGGCCAATCTGACTCCGGTGGTGGTGGTCCGCGCTGTAGCAGTAGTTTTTGCCCGTAGGGAGTAAAGTATTGGCCTTCATTTGTCCAAACCATTTCCTCTCGATGTTTTTCACGTAAATTAACGCTGCCGTACATTTGCAGGTTTGCATCATAGAAAACTTGGTGGTCGATCATCAGCTTGACCGCAGTATCTAACTCTTCTTGATCAGCTTCTTCTGGACTCAACGCCAGCAGTAATTGGTGTTCAATACGATCAATACCAAGTTTTATGGCCTGCTGGGTAGATACATCAAATTCAATATTGTAGTTAGCTAGGTGGCCGGTGGTGGTCAATCCATGTTGTTTAGCTTGGTTGATAATAATAGACATTTCATGGGGAGTTGCCTGCTTTATTTTAACACTGGTGATGCCAGTGCCTGCCCAGTAGTCCACTTCATTTTTTATTTCTTGCTCGGTTATGTCATTTGGCCAAGCGATGCAGTCATCGGCCGCGACTTTGACATTGTATTCGCATCGAAAACCACCGAAGTAGGGGCCAGATGATAGAAGGCGAGGGCCTACTGCCTCACCAGATTCAATAAGATTACGCTGAGCGATTATTCGTTCGGGATTGAACTCTCCGGCAGACCATGTGCTGGTTACCCCATTGGCAAGATACACGATACCGTTGTAGGCCGCCTCTACGACCCGGCCCTCGTCAAGAAAGTCAAAGCCATAATGTGCATGCAGATCAACTAGCCCTGGCAGAACCGTCTGCTCGTCAGACAACTTGATTATTTTGGTATCTTGGGAATGAATCCTTGTATCAGGTAAATCTAGCGCTGTGATGACACCATTTTCGACCAAAATACCACTGTTGACTCTGCGTTCAGCACTGACGCTGTCAAATAGCCAGCCACCACGAATAAGTAATCTATCATCTGCTTTTGAGCCTGCAGCTATGGAGCCACTCAAGGATGTCAGCAACAGTGCTACAGCCAGTATCGCTTTCTCCATACTTGGTAACTTCCTTAGTCGTCGGCACTTGCCTTGGGCAGTGGTCATCTAAATACTTAAATCCGTTAAATTATAATTTTTAAGTGATGGCATGATTGCGTCGTTCCAAACAGGTTTCTCAGGGCCATTTGCGTCCGGTGCATACTCGTAAGGTATCTCATCGGGGAATCGCTGTCTTCTTGCGTCAATGGCTAGGCCAATTAATCGAGAACGATTTTTGATAAACGCATCATCAAACGTTACTGCCTCTGCATGAATACCTGCGCCGTGTACATTGAGCACTGATGAACGACGATGAAAACCAAAGTTAACAGTTACCCTTGTTTCAAAGCCAGTATTGGCAAATGACCCATGCAGTATTTGGCGATTATTAATGACTACATCACCCGCATTACAAATAATGGGGACGGCATCAGGGAGACGCTCGGTGCCGGCCTCCGCAATAAGTTTCACTATATCTACTCGACCATGCTTGTGGGTCCCAGGTAGCACCCAAACCCCATTAACGGCAGTACTGCCGTGTATTTGCCCCATAAAGTTAAAACCGTGAATATCTTCATCAAAATTGGGGTTGTCCCAGTGGGTGTCTCCATCTTGATGCCAGGACACGGCTGCACCAAGCCCTGCGTCCTTAATAAAAAGCCCTTCATGAAATGGTGTAAAGTCAGCCCCGTTAATGGCTTCTGCCATCTTTAAAAGCCCTGGATGAGCATAGGTGACCAAACAGGCTTTAGAAAACTGTAAAGAGCCACCAAGGTAGACAGGTGTCGCTTGGGGAGCGCTAGCGTCAGGTGTTGGTTCAAATAACTTTACTTGGTGTCGCCCATTGGCTATTGCTGTACCGCCAAGAGGATCAGAAAGAGGTTTTGCCCACTGCAGTGTAAAACCTGTGGTATCCGCCCCAAGGGCTGGCCGACCCTTAGCGTCGGTGGGCGCGCCCATTTCAGTGGGAAAGTTATCGCGCATGGCTGCAAGATCATTCTCGAGGTCTTTCAGCTCTTCTTGACGCAGTGCATTCTCGAAAATATAGAAACCATAGGTTGAGTAGGCTTCTAGAATATCGCTGTGGATATCACCATTATCCATAAACCGCAGAGGCCCGCGGTTGGGCAGGGCTAGGGCGCGCTTTTGCCCTTCAATTAGATAATCTCGAACGGCGGCTGCATCGTCGCCATAATAGGCAGCGCAGGCCTCAATTGATTTGCTTATATCTTGCATTTGGACATGTCCTTTGAAAATTCTTGGCAATTACTCTCTATTCAATAACAAAAGTATATGCTTTGCATTGGAGGGGTTCAATTACCATTTTTATGATGGTTGGATCGGCGTTCTCATGCAAGAAAAAGCCCCTAACATTGGAGGGGCTTCAAAGATTAGTCGGGTCTAGCGGTAGTTAGCTATTCTATTGCCCTTCGGCAATGACCGCTCTGGAGGCCACAAGGATATATTTAATTTTACCGTTTTCAATGCGGACATCAAAAAACTCTTCAGAAACCACTTCTTTGCCATCGATCGTATCTGTGACTGTGTAAGCTGAGGTCACCCAATGATGAACAGTACCATCTGACTGGGGTACATCATTGGCCATGGCATAGTTGTATTTCCAAGATGGGTTAGATGTGGCAAACCATTGCTTTAGAAATGCTGCGTGAGCTTCTGGACCCTTTACGATAACGCCATTTGATGCACGGCCTTCAAAGTCGGCAGCGTTGGTGCGGTTTATAGCCTCAAGGTCACGTGTGTTGTGTGCTTCAACATAACTAACCCAAATATCGATGTTGGATGTATCTCCCGCGAGGATTTTAAGTTTCTCTCCCTCATCTGAGACTTCATAACCAATAACGGTTGCTGCTGCTTTTTCACTCTCCTCATGGTGACCTGCAAAAGAAAGTTGGGCTAGTAAAAGTACGCTGATGCTTATTAGTATCTTATTCATAATAATCCTCTGATTTTGTGTATTAATTATATTTTTGAAATAACACCTAGTTACTTTAGCATAGACGTATCTCACACGATTACACAATTGGCTCACTTTTATTGCGGAAAAACCAGGTGATACTCGGTGTTATTGTCCTCGACCCAAGGCGCTAAGGTTGGCATTGTGCATGTCTCGATCAACTTGATAAAAGGAAATACACCAGATCATAATCATCCAAACAGTGACCACAGTAGGCACATAGAGAGCGCCAAGCTGGAAGATAGCTTCAGCAGGAACGTTCTCCATACTTACTCCCTTCGGAAATTGGGCAACGGTAAGAATTGTACTAGCCATTACAACGCCAAATCCTTGCACAAACTTTTTAATAAAGGTCATAGAAGCAAAGAAAACCCCTTCAGAACGACGCCCTGTATTGACCTCACTCTGCTCTACTAGATCGGCAATCATTGACGTGGTGATAGTTTGGTAGGTGATGATTAAACCAACGTCAATAATGGTTACGCCAAGAATAATTGGAAATAGAATAGGGTCACCATTCTCCGGCATTAATTCCAATAGGCGAAGAATTATAGTCACCGGGAGTATAGTAAAGGCCAGCAACCCGGTAATAATCGCTGCACGTTTTTTGCCAAGCTTTCTAGATACGATAGGGGAAATTACAAGGCCAATAATAGCTGAAATGACCACCGACAAAGAAATCGCAGCATACTGCTCTGTGGAGAAACCCCAAAAGAATGAATTAAGGTAAAGAGATAGACCCGCTGCGGTACCGGTGCCAATAGCTCCAAATAGAGCGGCGGCGAATAGAGCGACAAATGAGCGATTCCACAGGGTCTCAAATATCTCCCTATAAATTTGCCTAATTGTTAGTTTCCGTTTAGTCGGTGCTGGTTTGAGGTTTGGTATTAAATTATGGGTACCTATGGCTGATGTCATGATAGCTGTGAACATAATGAGGGCAGCAACTAGCCCCATCTGCCCATATCCTGCCACATTAAATATGCCGTGACTGTATTCATTGGTGGGCACTAGTAAATAATAAGACGTACAAGCGCCCATGAGGGTACCGCCACTCCAACCAAAAAAGAAACGGTAGCTTAATATGCTGGTTCGCTCATCATAGTCTTCGGTCATCTCTGCCACCATTGCAGAGTTTGGAATTTCATAAATAGTGATCAAAGTGCGAACGAGAATCGCGAGAAACAAAATATAACCAAATAGTTCATTGCCGCTTAAGCTTGCTGGTGGATTCCATATAAAGAAATATGAAAGACTGACAGGTATTGCCGCAGCGTACATAAATGGATGGCGGCGACCCCAGCGTGTATGTGTATTGTCGGAAAAATATCCTATCAGAGGGTCACTTAGAGAATCGATAACCAAAGAGATCATTAGAGCTAAACCCACGAGATATGCATCGACTCCCATAGCCTGGCTGTAAAAAATTAAGAACCAGTAATCAAATCCGTTGCTCTTCACACCATATGCGATCGAACCTATTCCGTAGGTGAGCTTATTGACGGGAGAAATATGTGGATTATTCATTCGGTTTCCAAGATATTAGGCAGGTTACTCTTTTAACCTTGATTCTCTAACTCGACGCTGTTTTGTTTTTCAGGTACCTGTGTATAATACATGACGCACCGATTTGATCCAGATTGCGGGGTGCTTTATAAATACCAGCTAAACCGGAATGTCGACTCAGTCGACTCACTAACCCGATTTAGCCTTGCTGGATCGGGTTTTTTGCATTTAAAGGATTGGCTTCCCTTAAAAGCTGGGCATTTGATAACCAGATTGTGCGCCCGCATACAGCAAAGCACTAAAGAGGATAATTTAATGAGTGATCGAGAAAAAACCTACTACAGACGCGTAAATGCGTATCTGAATCCTGATAAAGCCATTCAAGCTACGATGATCAGATTGAAACTTCACGGCCATCGCAGAACTTTAATGAAGAGTTACTTTTCCATACCCAAATTATCAGTGCACTAGTGATGATGAAGTTATCTATTTTGGCGATTTTTTGTCGCAAAAAAATATACTTTTGTCGTCAGTTTATATGCATTTGTGCAATTTCGAGACCACAATGCACAAAATTAGTTAGAGCAAATTAAAGAGCAAATGCTATGTCTATAACCCACGAAAATACAGAGTCAGTGACCCTCGATTTTGACGTTCAAGTTCCCGAAGCTTTAGCGGCAAATGATGCGCCGAAGCCCTTTGGTTTTGGTACGCAAATTCGTAAATCTTGTTATTTCGATGCCACGGTACGCTGGGGTGCTGCCGCATTCTCGGTCTACAACCATATGTATATCCCCAGGGATTTTGGAGATCCAGAGCAAAACTTTTGGAATCTTGTTAATGCAGCAACGTTGAGTGATGTAGCCGTTGAGCGACAGGTGGAGATAACCGGACCAGATGCGGCTAGTTTTGTACAGTTGTTAACCCCCCGTAACCTTTCTACCTGTGCTGTGGGGCAATGTAAATATGTGTTAATTACCAATACCGATGGCGGCATACTAAACGACCCTATCCTATTACGTTTAGGTGAAAATCATTTTTGGCTTTCCTTAGCTGACAGCGATATTTTACTCTGGGCTCAGGCGCTTGCGATTAATTCTGGGTTAGACGTTCAGATTAATGAACCTGATGTGTCACCATTGCAGTTGCAGGGCCCGAAGTCCGGTGCAATTATGCAGTCGTTGTTTGGCGACAAAATCAATGAACTGCGCTACTACTGGTTTGCTGAGTTCGAACTAGACGGTATGCCTCTAATAATCTCCCGCACTGGCTGGTCAAGTGAGTTGGGTTATGAGATTTATTTACGCGATGGTACTCGTGGAGACGAACTATGGGAGCGTCTAATGGACGCGGGCCGAGAGTTTGGCTTGCAGCCAGGACACACTTCAGCAATAAGGCGTATTGAGGGCGGTATGCTCTCCTACCACGCGGACATGGACAGCAAGACTAACCCTTATGAATTGGGCCTAGACCGCCTCGTTGATCTAGAAATGACCGCTGATTTTGTTGGCAAGGCGGCACTGACCAAAATTGCAGCAGAGGGTGTTAAGCGCAAGCAGGTTGGTTTAATTATTGATGGGGAGCCTTTTGACGGGGCAAATAATGAATTTTGGCCAGTTTTTGTTGGTTCTGAACAGGTGGGAGTGGTCACTTCCGCCATTTACTCGCCGCGCTTGAAAGCAAATATTGCCTTAGCTATGGTAAGCGTTGAGCATAGTGCTTTAGATACAGAAGCTCAGATTGTGACCCAATTTGAACAACGCGGTGCTAAAGTAGTTGCTAAGCCTTTTTACGATCCTAAAAAAAGCATTGCTAGTTCGGTAGAGGTATAACTTAAATTATTGGATGGAGTTGCTGCTATTAATCACGATCATTATTCAGATGACTATTTGAAAAACATTCTCACCGAGGTGCAATCTATTGCGCTGGTGGGTGCTAGCCCTAGAGCCGATCGTGATAGCCACATGGTAATGAAGGTTTTGCTTGAGGCGGGCTATCAGGTGATTCCGGTCAATCCAAGGGAGGCGGGGAACTCCATTCTGGGTCAGACTTGTTATGGGTCCTTGGCAGAGATTGATGTTCCTGTTGATATGGTTGAGATTTTTCGCTCATCAGAAGCCGCGCTGGGTGTAACTGAGGAGGCTGTTGCGATTGGAGCTAAAGTGGTTTGGATGCAGTTGCAGATTGTTAACTATCAGGCGGCAGAAATAGCTGAATCGTCCGGTATAAAAGTTGTGATGGATCGCTGTCCAAAGCTAGAATTACAGAAAGCCTATTGGACGAGTCAGGTAAGATAGTCCACTTTAGTAAAACAGTTAACTTTGGGGCAACACAATGACAGGACATGCGGATAATGACATCTTACTGAGTGAATTAACTGATGGTGTTCTTAGACTTACTTTAAATGACAATAAACGGCGTAATGCACTGTCCACAGACATGCTAGCTCGATTGTCAGTGGCGTTTACCGAAGCGGCGGATGATTCAAGAGTACAAGTTGTAGTGTTAGCGGCTGCGGGCCCTGTGTTTTGCTCTGGCCATGATTTAAAAGAGATGACTGCGGCCCGAACCATGGCGGATAAGGGGCACGAAGCCTATCAACAGTTATTCGCTGCTTGTGCCTCGGTGATGGAACTGATCGTGCGTAACCCCAAGCCTGTTATAGCAGAGGTCGCTGGAACTGCAACTGCGGCAGGCTGCCAATTGGTGGCTAGTTGTGATCTAGCAATTGCCTCAAATACTGCCAAATTCGCGACCCCTGGGGTTAATCTTGGTTTGTTTTGCTCTACTCCAATGGTGGCGTTGTCACGAAACGTGAGCCGTAAGCATGCGATGGAAATGCTCCTGAGCGGTGATATGGTGGATGCCAGCAGGGCAGAGCAAATAGGGTTGATCAATAGGGCGTTTAACCCCGATCAATTGACCTCTGAAACTATGGCTATGGCACTCAAAATCGCCAGTAAATCCACCATGACCATTGCAATTGGTAAGCGCGCTTTTTATGAGCAGGCAGAGATGCCCTTGAATGAGGCCTATGCCTACACATCGCAAGTGATGACTGAAAACATGCTCACTAGGGATGCAGAAGAGGGAATTGGCGCCTTTTTGGAGAAGCGTAGCCCTAAGTGGGAAGATCAATGACATCTAGCATGTATGAAGTAGGTTTGGATAAAAACGAAGCTAACTATCAGCCCCTAAGTCCCTTGCCCTTCCTAGAGCGTGCTGCGACTGTATTTCCTGACCACATAGCAGTGGTACATGGAAATACCAAGCTTACCTATGCTCAATTTTATCGACGCTGTCGTCAGTTTGCATCGGTGTTAGCTGCAAGAGGAATTGGCCGCGGAGATACAGTTTCTGTGATGTTGGCGAATACCCCACCAATGCTGGAAGCTCATTATGCAGTACCTATGTGCGGCGCAGTGCTGCACGCCATTAATACGCGTTTGGATTCGAGCGTAATTGCCTTTCAGTTGGAGCATGGCGAAAGTAAAGTGTTGATCACTGATACAGCCTTCGCTTCTACAATTGATGTTGCTCTTGAAAAGACAAAAGCAGAGCCTTTTTTGATTGATTACTCTGACCCAGTATTTCCGCAAGCCGGGGAGAGATTGGGTAGCGATGACTACGAAGCTCTCGTAGAGTCTGGTGACCCAGATTTTGCATGGCTCATGCCTAACGATGAATGGGATGCAATTGCGCTCAATTACACCTCTGGTACCACAGGTGATCCAAAAGGGGTTGTATACCACCATCGTGGCGCTTGTCTAATCGCCCAGGGAAACATTATTACCGCGTCGATTGCAAAACATGCGGTGTATTTATGGACTCTGCCAATGTTTCACTGCAACGGTTGGTGTTTCCCTTGGACCATTGCTGCGGTCAACGGAACCCACGTTTGCCTTAGAGAGGTGAGAGCGGATGCTATATGGGCCTCTCTGGCGGACAATGAGGTGACTCTGCTGTGTGGGGCCCCTGTGGTGATGTCTGCTCTTCTGAGTGCGTCTGATGAAGAAAAGCGAATACTGCCAAAGCCTATAGATTTCTTCACTGCCGCTGCACCGCCGCCTGAGGCTGTTTTAGCGAGCATGGGTGAAGCAGGATTTAACGTGACTCACCTCTATGGCCTGACCGAAGTTTATGGCCCTGCGGTCGTCAATGATTGGCATTCTGAGTGGGATGTTTTGCCTAGCGCCCAGAAAGCAACGCTAAAGGCGCGGCAAGGGGTTCGATATCATGCTCTGGAAGAGCTTGATGTGTTGGATCCGCAAACTATGCAGCCGGTTCCGAGGGATGGTGAAACCCTTGGAGAGGTTATGTTCCGCGGCAATGTGGTGATGAAAGGCTATTTAAAGAACAAGCAGGCTACTGATGATGCGTTTAAGGATGGTTGGTTTCATTCGGGTGATTTAGGTGTCGTCTATCCTGACGGTTATGTCCAACTCAAAGACCGCTCCAAAGATATTATTATTTCTGGTGGTGAAAACATTTCATCCATTGAAATCGAAGATGTCCTATATAAGCATTCTGATGTTTTAGCAGCTGCTGTCGTAGCTATGCCCCATGAGAAGTGGGGAGAGACCCCCTGTGCATTTATTGAGCTTGTAGAATCAAGTGAGTTATCGGCGGAGGACATGATCCTCTGGTGTAAAAAACATATGGCAAGCTTTAAAGTTCCTCGTCACTTTGTGTTTCAGGAAATTGTTAAAACCTCTACGGGCAAAGTGCAGAAGTTTTTACTCCGTGAGCAGGCAATCAATTTAGCAGGGCACAATGAACCGTAGAGTGGTAAAAATAACTCTATACTGATCTGATGACTCGATTAGCCAAGACTGCGCCGTTGGAAAGCAGGTGGATCATACTTTGCCCAATTGGGTTTCGCTTTTTGTTCTGGAAGTTTGTCTTGCATTTGACGTTCTTCAAGAGTCGTTCCATAGGCTAAATGGTGTTCTTGGTCGACGAGAGTTGTGATATCAATCTCTTCAATAATTCCCAGTAATAAGCCAGCTTTGAAATAACCTTCCAGTTGATCTCTATGCTTTTCACGCCTGGGATTTTGCTCGCCCAAGCTATAAATCTGCTGTAATTTATGACGAGCAGTTTCGATATATCGGGTTCGCTTGTAAGCATTTTCAAATGACATGTCGGAAGTTTTTCAAATAGATCAGATAGCCTTTTATGCTATCGCAGACTACTCAAGAACGCTATGTTTTACTAACTAATATGCAGTAAAAAATATGGGAGGTAAAATTTTCGAGGGGCCTAATCTCACATCAACATCATTATTAAGCTATCTTAAAAGCATGCCTATTGATTATGTTCATATCACTACGCCGCCAGTTCACGCCCACATTAGTTTTCTTCATGTGCCAGATATTGGTGGGCCGTTGTCAGATGATCGCTATAAAATCACGATCTTGATTTCCAAGCATGATACGGAATGTATCAAAGTAATTAATAACGCCTGCGAAAAAGCAGCTAACCGCGAATGGTCAGGTAGTGGAACTAAGGATGTTCAGATGCCGTTAACTGACGGAGAGACTCAGAAATCGATCCGGCCAGAGCTGGCTAATTATCACCTTTGCACGTTTAAAAGTTTTCATGCGCCTATATTACAGATGCCGGATGGCAGAGTGATGCCGCGGTCAGTTGAAATTAAGGTGGGAGATCCCGTTCGAGTATTTGGTGCCATGGGGGGGATGATTGAGGATCAAAGAAAAGTTGTGGTTTGTTATCTAAGTGGTGTGCAATTACTCAATGAACCGCCTGATTCTAAGGACAATTCCTCAGTTATTGAGCGTTTGCACCAGCGATTAGCCGACTTTTTGCCATGGAATTAATCGTTCTGTCCCAAATCATGATAAGCCTTTTAATGCTTGCTCTGGTGAGCACGCGTCGGTTATATCAAAGACGATCCTTGGCAAGTCTTAGCGCTGAGCAACCCCTATTATTTTCAGTATACATGACCTTCCTCGCCGCAGTAGTTTTTGTATTTGGTCTGTATTTTTTGCAGCTGTTTATAAGTTTTACTTACGTTTTAGGTCTTTTAGGTTACGCGGTAGTTTTTTCAATACTTATTAAGCGCTCTGGTTATACCTCGACACTTTGGGCATTAGCGCTGATTGGGCTGGTCGGTACAATTTTGATGCAGTTATTATTCTTTGTTAAGGGCTATGACATAACAGTCATTAGGGCTCATCGTTGAGGGAAGAAGGGACAATACTATCTGTCTTTTTTTATACGAGTGATGGTGGTTTGAGCATCTCCAGCTTCAAGACGTTTGTCAATTTCCTCAGGAGATAAATAGTCTAAATCCCAATGGTTACAAATATCATTTCTGTAGCGGGTATGGTTCTTATCAGTAGATTCTGATTTTTTCTTGTTAAAGTAGTTCAATAATCGATTGCTAATTGACATAAGTCTTAGATTTTTTGGTTGTAAGTTGGGGAATTATTGTAGTTGATGGGGAGTTACTTTGGCTATAGATTGCCTCAGATGAAACTAATCTCTGAGGTACCTGTCTTATCCCTGACAGCGATTAATGAACAGTCACTTATAAACCAATCTTAGAGAACGCAGTTTTTGGATATTTATACACTGATAATACTAGTAGGCTTTGTCACCAGTGCATTCAGCACATTTATTTTTGGGCCAACATTCGAAAGTATAGCGGGCCTGAATACTTTTACTATCTTGGGACTAATTGCGTTATCTGATTAGAATGCGAGCCAGATAACAACGGTCTATCATTTCCTGCATGATGCTCTGCACTGTGCAAAACATACTAGCCTTCTGTAAGATAACATTTTTTACAGTGCTTATAACGGCTGTTTCTATGGCACGATTTTAAAGGTCCATTAATGGAAAAGTTGCTTCTCAAGCTTACTGACCTGTTTGCTCAGGCACCCAGTGCTGTTCTTCGTTTTAAAGTATTAGTGTTGAGTTCATTGATTGCAGTATCTATTGCTATGGGATTCGCGATAGCTAATCTCACAGTATTCAACCTTTCCTCTGAGTCATTTATGCAAGAGAATAGCCCAGCCCAGCTTGCTCTAGAGGAATTTAGACGACAATTTGGCAGTGATAGGTCGGTCTTTATTATCTATGAACCAGCTGATGGAGATGTGTTCTCTCGCAAGTCTCTAACCGAACTACAGAAATTAACAAATGACTTAGAGAATTGGCAAGATCTTGATCCAAAGGACTTTCCTGATGTCGATCTACAGCAACTACTGCATATCAGACGGGTCCAGTCCCTAGCAAACCTGCTGGTGCAGACCAGCGTCGATGACACTTTATCCTCAAGTAGGATTTTACCTAAGCAACTACCTGAGACCCAGAGCGAGTTAGGCGAGATTAAAACCCGAGCTTTGGCCGAAAAAGATTATGTGTCTGGTTTTTATGCAATGGATGGAAGTTTTGCTGCCATTTTGCTACAGACGGATTTCGGCACGGTGCCAGTTGAAGGATATGAGTCGGCTATTAATGATACGGGAGTTGAGCTAGATGCTAGTTTTGACGATTTTGATCTCGTGTTTGATGAGCAAGCGGTGGTGCAAGAGGTTGAGTTTGAGGACGTGGACCCGAGAGTTTATTTCGCGTTTAACGATGCCCTAACGGCAGTGTATGACCAGTACGGCGAGCAGTTTGAGTTTTATCCGGTAGGGGAGCCATCATTGATGACTCAAATGCAGGGAATCTTGGATCAATTGGTTATTTTAGGGTATCTGATGGTGCTGATTTTTGCCATCCTACTCTGGGTTTTGTTTCGCTCAGCAAGTGCTCTATTCTGGCCGCTGCTAACCATTGCTCTGAGTGTGGCTTGGTGCTGGGGATTCACTGTTTTATTGGGTTTAGAGCTGTCCAGTATGATAGGTCTAACAGTGCTGCTGATATTTTCAGTGGGTATAGCAGATTGCGTCCATGTAATGAGCGCCTACTTTAGTTTCAGGCGCCAAGGTATCGAGCATCGAAATGCTTTGACCAAGTCCTATGAAAAAGTAGGCTTAGCAATTTTACTCACTACACTAACCACTGCGGCTGGCATATTAGTGTTAGCAACGTCTAACCTTGAGCCCATCAGAGTCTTTGCCTATATGTGCGCGTTTGGGGTAGTGCTCGCCTTTTTCTTTACTATTGTTTTACTGCCGATACTTCTCGATATTTGGCACCCTACTGGAATAGCCGAAAAAGACAGTATCGCTGATCGACTTGGGACAGGGTGGCATAGGCTGAACTCCGGAGTGAAAACTACTATTGCACTGTTTGCGGGCGGGACGATTTTTTATACTCTTGGATTGTTGTTAGGTTTGTTCATTAACTCAGTAATATTACTGACCTACTGGATTGTTAATTCACAGCAAGAGATCCTTGCAGAGGTTCCCCTAATAGTGGAGCGGCGCCCCAGGTTTATTTTGCTTATCTTCGCTTTTATATTGGCTATCTGTTGCTACGGAGCTAGCAAGATCCTTATTGACACAAATATAGCTGGCCAGTTCAAAGACGACCACCCCCTGGCTATTGCGGTAAATGTGGTAGATAACAATATGTCCGGCTCCCAAAATATGGAAGTGATGATCGATACCAAGGTTATCGATGGCATGCTTGATGCTGAGTTATTGGCCGCGGTGGACGACTTGCAGAAGACTTTAGAGCAGCGATATCCTGAAACCGTTGGTCGCACCCAATCTCTGGCTAATATCGTTAAAAAGACTAATCAGGTAATGAATGACGATGATGAAGACTATTATCGCATTCCAGAGTCTAGTCAAGCGGTGTCTCAGCTACTTTATTTGTTTAATAGTGCTAATCCTGAGGATAGAAGAGGGGTCGTCTCTGATGATTACAGTCGGTCTCATATTAGCGTTAACTCAAGGAATATGGGCTCTTATGGATACCAGCAAATGTTTGAAGAGGTTGCCGAGATTATTGATGAGCGATTTTCCCCGCTAAAGCTGAAGTATCCAGATTTGGAGATAGTACTAACGGGGACCATGGCTACTCTAATGGTAGTCTCAGACGAAATAGCGCGTTCCCAGTTTAATGGGTTTGCCCTAGCGCTTTTGCTGATAAGTCTAATCATGATCGTTACTCTTGGTTCTTTGCGCGGCGGCTTAATGGGCATGATACCCAACGCAATCCCAGCGTTTTTAGGTTTTGGTCTCATGGGTTTGTTTAATATTCCTCTAGATACGGACACACTGTTGATTGCACCGGTTATTTTGGGTATCGCGGTGGATGACACAATTCATTTTATGACCCATTACAGGGTTGAGTTAAGTAAATCAAAAAGCGTCAGTGTCGCCTTGGAGAGCGCGATTAGGGAGGTTGGGCAAGCGGTAATGTTCACCACTATGATCATTGGTCTTGGCTTCGCTGTTTTAAGCTTTTCAGATTATTTAGGCATGGCTAAAGTTGGATTTTTTGGCTCGCTATCAATCTTTTTTGCCTTACTATGTGACTTATTTTTAATCCCCGCCATTATTATCGTGTTCAAACCCACTTTTGGTGTTGCAGGGGCAGATACTTCGATTAATTTTCAAGGAGCAAATGCGTGAAGCTAAAAGGAATATTAGTAATCTTCTGTTTGACTATGATCGTCATTAACACACCTATTATTGGGGCTGAGATGACGGGTGTGCAGATTATGCAAAGGATGGAAGATGCGCAACGCGCAACGAATGATTCATCATTTACACGATTAAAGCTTTCAAGCTGTAAATTTGGTGTCAATAAGGGTCGTATTGCCTGTGCAGAAAAACCCAGAGTAAAAGTACTAGAGTCGGTCTCTGTTAATCATGGCAAAGATAATAAAGACACAAAAAGTGTGAGTATTACCCTCGAGCCTTCGGCCGAGAGAGGAATAGGGATGCTGTCTTATGCCTATGACGAGACAGGGCGAGACAATCAAACGTGGTTGTATCTGTCTGCGCTTGGCAGGGTTAAGCGGATCGCTGGTGGAGACTCCGATGAAGATACTGAGCCTGCATCGCTTTTTGGTTCGGAGTTTACGACAGAGGATACCGACACAGGCAAGCTTGCTGAATACCAAATTACATTGCTTGAAGAGACCAATCAGCGAGGTCGTGAGGTATGGAAAGTTCAGGCGATTCCCAATGCTGAGCGAGCGAAAAAGAGCCGCTACTCAAGAACCGTGCATTACATCGATAAGGAGCGCTATGTTGCGTTGCGATCCGAGATGTATGATAAATATGATAAAGAGATTAAGCGGACTATGTCATCTCGCGTTGAGCTAATTAATGACAATTGGGTGGCTAGGTCCGTCACCATGATGAATTTGGTATCTAACCGCCTTTCAAATATGGCCTTGGTAGAGCTTTATGTAGATCTTGATATCAGAGATGGCTTTCTTACTCAGCGAACGCTGACAGATAGTGCTTATCGAGAAACTAATCTAGAACGTTTGAGAGCACAAATAGAAAAAGGTGACTAAAATTTCAATGCCTTTACGGACTTACGTTTTAGGAATTCTGCTATTGCATCAAGGTGCTCTTGGCCAGCAGGCTGTCTCAGAAATACCAAATGATCAGAACACTCTTGACGATTTCAGTTTTGAAGACGATCTGTTTGAGGATGCCTTCAACGAACCGGAGGTTTCAACTAAGTCTTGGCGAGATGGTTTCACTGTTTTAGTGAGTCAGCAGTTTTTTGGACAGGTCAGTAGGCACGCGGTTGAACCTCTTCCAGGTGTCGTTATCAATAAAAACCCAGGAATAGAAAATAACCGCTTGGGAGTCAATTTGAGATATCAGAATGCCTTTTCCCCTGGATGGTTGCTTCAGGGGAGTTGGCAAGGCCGTGTGTATTGGAAAGAGGATTATGAATATGAAGCCAGCGATAACAAAGTGAATGCTGAGTATCGCGTCAATGAGCTCTATTTGCAGCGTAGCTTTGATGATCATAGCGTCAAATTTGGTCGTCAAACGGTTGTTTGGGGAGAGACCATTGGGAACTCAGTTTTAGATGTCATCAATCATACCGAATTTCGCGATTTCAGTATTATTGATATAGAGGATGCAAGGCTTAATCAATGGATGTTGGTATGGGATATTTTTCAAGAGCAAAGTAGTTGGTCTAGTTTTATCAATTTATATCCAGAATTCAATCCGGCACCTCGATTAGGCGGGCCATTTTATTTCCAATCCCCTTTTGAATTTGGAGACTATAAGCGCAGCGGCGATGTATTGCTTGAAGCGGGTACCCAGTGGCGTAAGTCATATGAGGCAAGTGATATAGCTTTTATGGCTGCATATCTCCATGAAAATCAATTGCGCTATGAATTACCAAGTTCGGGCTTTGGTGAGGCAATTCCAGTTAAAAATGACTTTTTATTGGTTGGGTTTAGTGCCAATCGAGCTGTGGGGAACCTATTATTAAATCTTGATGTGGCATTTAGTCATGGCATCCTAATTGATACTTCAAGCCTCATAACTAACGGTAGCATAAATGTTCCAGTGAATTTAAAGCGAGATCAAATAGGGATTTCCTTTGGTTTCGAATATGGCATAACCAGCGTGCAAAATATTAGCTTAGGAATACAGGCTAAAAAGATGTTGGATGAAAGAGATGGCCTTAGGCCTGCGGAAGAGCTACTTAACGAAGGTGTTTATGGTTCATGGTTGCTGCGCTTCAGCAATAGAGTGTCAAACGATGACATCGTGCTATCAGCAACTATGCAAGGGGATTTAGACGGCAACTCGATTTTAGCGTCCTTAAGCGCCGATATGACCATTAACGATCATTGGAAAATTGGTGCTCAGTTTGTGGGTATTAATGCGAACAAACCCTCTCAACTCGTGTTTTTTGATGATGATTTGAGGATCGGCGCCACCATCACTTACTCTTTTTAGTCGCCCTACATTTGTCAATGGTACGATTTCGATATTCTTCCGTATAAATTCGGAGATGAGCATTTAAGTGTGATAGATTTTGCGCTTTTTACTCTTACTTGACGAACATATTGTGGTGTACCATATATACCTAAGAGATTTCCGAACTGGCTGTATTAATGAGCGACAATAACGACGACTTCTGGCAGGACGACAACGGCACTCTAACTCAAGAGGCGCCGCCAAAATTGAAAAAGCCGCGGCTTTACCAAGTGGTGCTTCTCAATGATGACTATACTCCGATGGAGTTTGTGGTTGAGCTAATTGAGCAGTTTTTCTACAAATCACGAGAAAATGCGACTCAAATCATGCTAAAGATACATACAGAAGGCAAAGGTGTGTGTGGCGTCTATACTGAAGATATAGCCGAGACAAAAGCGGCTATTGTGACCCAATACGCTCAGGACCATCAGCACCCATTAATGTGTCAAGCAGAACCGGCTAATGACGATAAGGATTAATTGAGATGTTAAGCAGAGAACTTGAAGTCACCCTCAATTTGGCATTTAAGAACGCCCGTGAGAAGCGACACGAATTTATGACAGTTGAGCACCTCTTGCTAGCGCTACTAGACGATGCATCAGCATCATCGGTGCTAAAGGCGTGTGGAGCAGATCTCAATGCTTTGCGCGAAGACCTCAGCGAGTTTATTGATTCGACAATGCCGACGATTCCAGATGCACAGCTCGAGCAAGAAACGCAGCCAACTCATGGATTTCAGCGGGTTCTACAAAGAGCTGTATTTCAGGTTAACTCAGCAAACCATAGTGAGGTGATTGGTGCGAATGTAATAGTAGCTATTTTCAGTGAGCAGGAAAGCCAGGCTGTCTACTTACTTCGTCTGCAAGATGTAGCGAGAATTGACGTAGTGAACTTCATTTCCCATGGTATCTCGAAATATGCCGATCACATCGAGAATACTGGTGAGACCCAAGACGAAACGACTCAAACAGACCAGTCTGAAGAGCCTGCGGAGCAGAGTTTTCTGAGCCAGTTTACCACAGACCTAAATGAACAGGCACGTTTGGGATTAATCGACCCTCTGATTGGGCGAGATGCAGAAATCGAGAGGGTCAGCCAGATTCTCATTCGTAGGCGCAAGAACAACCCATTGTTGGTTGGCGAATCGGGTGTCGGAAAGACTGCCATCGCTGAAGGTTTGGCCAAGCTAATCGTTGAAGAAAATGTCCCTGAGCCAATGCTTGGCAGCACAGTATTCTCTTTGGACATGGGATCACTTTTAGCTGGTACAAAATATCGAGGTGATTTTGAAAAGCGTTTAAAAAGTTTGATAGCTGAGTTAGTCGAGCATGAAAAATCGATCTTATTCATTGATGAAATCCATACGATTATCGGAGCTGGAGCGGCATCTGGGGGCGTGATGGATGCATCTAACCTCCTTAAGCCTTTGTTATCCTCAGGTCAGCTCCGCTGCATTGGCTCGACGACTTACCAAGAGTATCGTGGCATCTTTGAGAAAGATCATGCATTGGCGAGGCGATTCCAAAAAATAGATGTTCCTGAGCCAAGCATTGATGAGACCTTCGAGATTCTGAAGGGCTTAAAGTCTCGTTTTGAAGAGCATCATGACTTAAAGTTTACAAATCCTGCCTTAAAAGCTGCGGCTGAGTTGTCTAATCGTCATATTAACGATAGGTTTTTACCCGATAAAGCAATTGATGTGCTTGATGAGGCAGGCGCTTATCAGCGTTTACAGCCCGAGTACAAGCGCAAGAAAACGGTAGGATTGAGTGATATCGAGTTAGTGATTTCGAAAATTGCTCGCATTCCGGCTAAGAGTGTTTCTGTGTCCGACAAGGCTCAGCTCGCTGATCTTGCTTCAAATTTAAAAATGGTGGTGTTTGGCCAAGATATGGCGATAGATGCCTTATCTACCTCTATCAAGCTTGCCCGTGCTGGTCTTCGCGAGGGTAGTAAACCCATCGGTAGTTTTTTGTTTGCCGGCCCTACTGGTGTTGGTAAAACCGAGGTCTGTAAGCAACTCGCGAACGTGCTGGGAATAGAATTAGTGCGATTTGACATGTCTGAGTATATGGAGCGGCACACAGTCTCCCGGTTGATAGGAGCCCCTCCTGGCTATGTTGGCTATGATCAGGGTGGCTTGCTGACTGAGGCGGTGACAAAACAGCCGCACTCGGTAATCTTACTTGATGAGGTCGAGAAAGCGCACCCCGACGTGTTTAATCTGCTTTTGCAGGTGATGGATCACGGGACCTTGACTGATAATAACGGCCGCAAGGCTGACTTCCGTAACGTTATTTTGATCATGACGACTAACGCCGGTGCAGAGTTGATGAGTAGAGCGTCTATTGGGTTCTCTACACAAGATCACCGAACCGATGGTATGGAAGCTATTAAGAAAATGTTTACACCCGAATTTCGCAATCGTCTTGATAGCATTGTTCAGTTTGGTGAGCTTACAGTGGATGTTATCAAAACTGTGGTGGATAAGTTTCTTGTGCAGTTACAGTCGCAACTTGATGATAAAAAGGTGTTTATAGAGGTAGATGATGAGGCGCGACTGTGGCTAGCAGAGCATGGCTACGATGCGAAGATGGGTGCTCGACCCATGGATCGGCTTATTCAAGAGCGGATCAAAAAACCGCTAGCCGAAGAAGTCTTGTTTGGAGCCCTTGCTGAAAAAGGAGGAACGGCCTACGTGACTGTTGAGGATAACGAGCTCGTGGTAACTGCCGAGGTAAAGGCAACGGTCACGGTATAGCTATTTACCAATACTCGGAGGTCGCTCAGTTGTCTGCAACTAAAGGACCCAGTGCTTTTGTCAGTGATGCGTATGGTCTCGGTCAGGACGACAGTGTGGTCGGTTTCTACCAGAAATGGGCAGATCACTACGATAATCAGATGCTAGAGGTCGATTATGTTGCGCCTGAGGTTATTGCGCAATTACTCTGTGAGCATGTGTCTGACAAGTCCGCCGAGATATTAGATGTTGGCTGCGGTACGGGGCTCACCTGCCGGCTTTTAGCTGACCGCGGCTACTGTTCACTAGATGGAATAGACCTCTCACCTGACATGATCAGGGTTGCAGGCGGGCAAGGTATTTACCGCGACCTAATCGTGGGAGATGTGAACAGAACGATAGAGCGCGACGCAGATAGTTATGATGCTGTCATTTCCTCAGGAACATTCACCCATGGTCACGTCGGACCAGAGCCCTTTGATGAGATTTTTAGAATCCTTCGCCCTGGAGGCATATTTGCGTGCACGGTACATAGGGATCTGTGGGAGTTAAAAGGCTTTAAGGATAAGTTTGAGTCCCTGGTGGCTGCCGAAGTTTGCCAGTGCTTACAACAGAAAAAGGGTAGATATTACGAGACTGAAAATATCGATGGTTGGTTTTGCGTTTATCAGAAATTAACTTAAAAAAAACCCAGAAAATCCGCCGAACGAATTCTAGAAGCCATCTTTTCATTTAGGGATGCGCCCCTGCAAGAGGGCATAATCAAGCGAATCAGCGTTCTCTGAAAGTGATTCGGCCTTTTGTAAGGTCGTAGGGAGTCATCTCAACCTTAACCTTGTCTCCAGTCAAAATTCGGATGTAATGTTTTCTCATCTTCCCAGAAATGTGGGCAATGATTACGTGATCATTCTCCAGTTTCACTTTGAAAGTTGTGTTCGGAAGGGTGTCAATCACCTCTCCTTCAAATTCGATATGCTCTTCTTTCGCCATACTATTTATTTAAGTCCGTAAAAAAGGGCGCAGTTTGCCCTAAAACACTCGTTTTAGCAAAGTCATTCGCTCAATTCCCAGCTATTTTCTTTGAAAAACTCCATTGGCTGATATTTTTTCTTGTAGCTCATCTTCTGGCAGTTCTCTATCCAGTATCCCAGATAAACATAGGGTTTATATAACTTAGCCGCAAGGGAGATTTGAAACAAAATAGCGAAATTACCAAGCCCGCGCTTATTAAGTGACGGGTCAAAGTAGGTGTAGATGGCCGAGAGTGAGTCGGGCAGTACATCGACTACTGCACATCCAATCAGTTTACCAGCTATTCTAAATTCAAAATATTGAGTGCACTCCCATGTCGCTCCCAGGAATTGCTCAAATTGGTCTCTTGATGGGGGGTACATATCACCATCTTTATGGCGCTCATTGATGTAATTCTCGTACAACGGATAATGCTCCGCTGTATCTATGCTCTGTCGTTGCTGCACATCAATATCGTCATTTTGCTTCATACAGCGTTTTTGAGCGCGATTCTGGGTGAATTGGTGCACAACGACTCTGCTCGGGATGCAAGCACTGCAGGTACCGCACATTGGGGTGTACAGGTAGGGGCCACTTCGACGAAATCCAATTTCAGCAAGACGAGTATAGAGAGAGGCTTCGATCACTAGCTCTGGATCAACAAAAGCGGTGGTTGATTGTTCTCCTTCAAGGTAACTGCAAGCGTGCGGAGCAGTTTTTAGAATCTTTATGCGTCTTATTTGAGCTGATGCATCTGTTGCCATTGAAGAATTGCTCATTGATTGGTCAGAGTAAGACTAGCTTATGACCCATTTGTTAACAAGGCCTCTGTCCACTGGCTTTGCTGAGGAAAGCTCCATCCTCGTTTTATCGAGGGAGTTTTCTGTAATTCCTTTAAAAAAACTGACCTTTTAATGGATTGTGCCCCAAGGGATGTCAGGTGGGGATTGACTAGCTGACAGTCTAGCCATTGCATGCCACTGACTTGCATCCATTGGCAAAGATGGGCAATCGCGATCTTGGAGCCATTATCAACGGCGCTGAACATTGACTCGCCGCAAAATATCTTGCCAATTAACACCCCGTAAATACCTCCAACGAGGTTATCCTGTTGCCATACTTCTACACAGTGGGCATAACCCTGGTGAAATAACTCTATGTAAGCCTCAATCATTTCATCGGTTATCCATGTGCCACCGTCATCTCGAGGCTTGGCGCAGGCACTTATAACCTTCTCAAATGCGGTATCTCCGGTCACTGTATAGCGGTTCTGTCTTAGTAATCGGCGCAGTCTACTAGAAATATACAGGTTTTCTGGCTCAATAATGCAGCGGGTAGAGGGGTTCCACCAAAGGATAGGGTCATCGTCTTGAAACCAGGGAAAGATTCCCTGGCTATAGGCGGCTAGTAGCGTATCTGGACTGAGGTTTCCGCCCACTGCGAGGAGGCCATCGGGGTCATCCAGGGCGTTATCTGGTGATGGAAACTCTGGATGGTCTTGGTCCATTAATACAAGCTTCATAGAGCATCACTTTTCCGGTAGCTATCAACACCCCAGCAGGTTCTACTCGTCGAGATATCGCTCAGCATCTAAAGCAGCCATACAGCCGCTTCCAGCTGAGGTTACTGCTTGGCGATACACATGATCGGCAACATCGCCGGCTGCAAAAACACCTCTGACGCTCGTTTCAGTAGCATTGCCCGCTAAACCGCCAGAAATAGTGAGGTACCCGTCTTTCATTGCAAGCTTATCAGTGAAGATGTCAGTGTTTGGTTTATGTCCTATGGCAATGAACACTCCAGAGACTTGTATCTCCTTGGTTTCGCCGGTTCCAGAGGCAGCAAGCCGCATGCCAGTGACGCCAGCATCATCCCCAAGGACTTCATCAAGATTCTGATTCCACTCGATGGTGATATTGCCATTCTTTTCCTTCTCAAATAGCTTATCTTGAAGCATTTTTTCAGCGCGCAGCTTGTCTCTTCGGTGCACTAACACCACCTCTGAGCAAATATTTGACAGATATAGTGCTTCTTCAACGGCTGTATTTCCACCGCCGACAACAGCGACCTTCTGATTTCGGTAGAAGAACCCATCACATGTAGCGCAAGCAGAAACTCCTTTGCCCATAAAAGCCTCTTCTGACGGCAGCCCCAAGTACTGGGCAGAGGCTCCTGTTGAAATGATTAAAGCATCGCAGGTGTAGTGATTTGAGCCGGTTAATTTAAAAGGTTTTTCGGATAAGTCTACGGATTCGATATGATCAAAAATTGTTTTAGTATCAAAGCGTTCTGCGTGTTTTTGCATGCGATTCATTAAGTCAGGTCCCTGAACTCCTTCGTCATCTCCTGGCCAGTTATCAACATCCGTTGTGGTGGTTAATTGGCCCCCTTGTTGTATGCCCGTAATAACTACGGGGGCGAGGTTAGCGCGAGCTGCATAAACAGCTGCTGTCCAACCGGCTGGACCAGAACCAAGAATAATCAGAGGGTAATGTTGTGAATCAGGCATAAAAGTCTCTATCTAGTAAGTTTTCTTTCAATTTTGCGCGCAGACGCGACAAGGGTGGTCATCATAATGGTTCAAATGACTTACGCCAATTACCTTTTTTAATTTATTCTATTCTTATATTTTATTGAACGATAATTTCAGCCCTGTGATCTTTTGTTTATGCGATAATCAGCTACAATTAGGAACCGGATAAATACATAGGGATCAGTTCGTTGAGTACCGATAAGTCGAAACAAACCAAGAAGAAGCTTTCCGGCCATCCTGAGTCCAGCTCTCGTAGCAAACTTCTTTTAGCTGAAGGGGCGCTCATTGGTTGGGTTGCACTCTGTTTGATCTTACTGCTGGCCCTACTCAGCTATTCCCCAGAAGATCCCGGCTGGTCACATACTGGCAGTCGAGAAGGTGTAGCTAATCTGATAGGTCCTGCAGGGGCTTGGATGTCAGACATATCTTTTGCTTTGTTTGGACTTATGGCTTACTTGTTGCCTGTTTTGTTGGGTGTAAGAGCTCTGCAGATATTACGGACCTACTTCCTTCGTGAACCCAGTGAGTTCGACTCAGCGACGGTTGTCCTGAGAGTTGTTGGATTCATGCTAGTGATGATCAGCGCAACATCCTTGGCCAATATTCAATACGAAGATATCGCAAATACCTACCCAGAAGGCATGGGCGGTATTTTGGGTGAGTATGTTGGTGTGGCGATCATCTCTATGTTCAGTCATACCGGCAGTACGCTCTTATTGCTAGCGCTATTTTTATTTGGTTTAACTGTCTTTGCCGATATCTCATGGATTAAGTTGATAGATTATCTTGGAATGTCAACCATTGTGATTGGCGGAAAGGCCCGAAACTATTATAGCCAGCGAAGCATACAGCGAAAGGAAGCTAAAAAAGCAAAGGCGGCAGTCAGTGAACGATTAGTGAAGGTAGAGAGTGCGGCTAAAAGAAAAGAAACTAAAGTGCCACCGGTAATACAGCCCGTCACCCAGAGTAAGCGCCCAAGCCCGCGAGTGCTCCGGGAAAAGCAGCAAAAGCTTTTTGATGATTCAGAACTCGTTGGATCATTGCCTCAAATTAATCTGCTAGACCCACCCGACAAGTCAGGTGCAACGGGCTATTCAGCCGATTCGCTAGAGCATCTGTCTCGTTTGCTTGAGCTAAAATTACAGGACTTTGGTATTACTGCAGAGGTGACTGAGGTTTTGCCAGGGCCCGTTGTCACGCGATTTGAAATTCAGCCTGCGCCAGGAATTAAAGTGAGCCGTATCAGTGGATTGGCTAAGGACTTAGCCCGGTCCATGGCGGTAATTAGTGTGCGTGTTGTAGAGGTTATTCCTGGTAAATCCGTTGTCGGTATCGAGATACCTAATGAAAAGAGAGAGATGGTGCGACTTAGTGAAGTTATCTCCTCCGAGGCTTTTGATCGCTCTAGCTCACCTTTGACACTAGCATTAGGTAACGATATTGCGGGGATTCCCACGGTGGCGGATCTTGCTCGTATGCCTCATCTGCTGGTGGCTGGAACCACCGGCTCAGGTAAGTCTGTGGGCATAAACGCCATGTTACTAAGCCTATTGCTCAAAGCGTCACCCGATGAAGTTAAACTGATACTTATCGATCCAAAAATGCTAGAGCTGTCAATTTATGATGATATCCCGCATCTATTGACTCCGGTGATCACCGACATGAAGGATGCTGCCAGCGGGTTGCGCTGGTGTGTCGGTGAAATGGAACGTCGCTATAAACTAATGGCTGCACTTGGAGTAAGGAATATAGCGGGTTACAACCGAAAAATTGAAGATGCCATTAAAGCAGGAAATCCTATTGTGGACCCTCTATGGACGTTTGATCCGTCTACTGTGGGTTGGGATGAGACAGAGGAGCCGCCGGAAGCTTCTATGCTGGAGGCGTTGCCATACATTGTCGTTGTGATTGATGAATTTGCTGACATGATGATGATAGTTGGTAAGAAAGTGGAACAGCTCATTGCTCGAATTGCTCAAAAGGCTCGCGCAGCAGGCATTCATCTTATTTTAGCGACTCAGAGGCCCTCAGTGGACGTTATAACGGGTCTTATAAAAGCTAATGTACCAACACGTATTGCCTTCCAAGTGTCCTCTAAGATAGATTCTAGGACGATTTTAGACCAAGGTGGAGCTGAACAGCTGCTCGGCCACGGCGATATGCTCTACTTGCCTCCGGGAACTAGCGTTCCTGAGCGTATTCACGGCGCATTTGTTGATGATCATGAGGTTCATAAGGTAGTGGCGGACTGGAAACGTCGCGGTACGCCTAGCTACCTAACCGATATTACTGATGAGGCTAGTGTTTCCTCTATCGCGGTTCCTGGGTTCGACACTACTGATGAGAATGGCGATGATGCGGAGTCTGATCCTTTGTACGATGAAGCGGTTGCCTTTGTTCTGGAAAGTGGAAAGGCATCAATATCCTCTGTTCAGCGTAAGCTAAGGGTCGGCTATAACCGCGCTGCTAGACTTATTGAGCAAATGGAAGCCAGCGGAGTGGTCAGTCCTATGAGTAGCAATGGTAGTCGAGAGATTCTGGCCCCTAATAACAACTGAGGCTATCAGAAAGTAGTATTCTTATGAAATTTCATTCAGTTCTTCTGTGCTTTTTGGTCAGCCTATCCGTTGGTTCGGTGAAGGCTGCTAACCCTGAGCAAAACCTTGCCGACCTTATGTCACCTGCGGCTAAAATTAGCGCCAACTTTTCTCAAAAGCTGTTCGATGCGGATGGATTTGAAATGGACAGCTCAAGCGGCCTCTTTAGTGTTGCTAGGCCAAAGCAAATACTTTGGCATACCACTGAGCCCTTGGAGCAAAAGGTGGTTTCTAACGGCAAAGTGGTATGGATTTATGACCCTGATCTTGCTCAGGTTATTATTGAACCAGCTGAGCGAATACTGAGCGGAAGCCCAATAGCCTTGTTTTCAGGGAATTTGTCCGATATCCAACGGCACTATGCAGTGGCAGAGGAGTATCGTGCCAACACGGCTGTATTCTCTCTAGTTCCAACTAGTAAAACCAGTTTATTTAAAGAGATCACAATTGTCTTTGTTGATGGAGTACCCGATTCAATTGCTCTAACTGATACCCTCAGTCAAAAGACCAAAATCCAGTTTGGTAATGTGAACCTGAACCCAGCGCTTGATGACACTGCATTCGACTTTGTAGCTCCTGCTGATGTTGATGTGATTAACAATGTCAGATGATCTGTTTAGCCAAGCTGTATACAAGCCTTTAGCTGCGCGTATGCGACCTGATAGCTTAGATGGGTTCTACGGACAGCAGCATCTTATAGGACCAAATCGGCCGCTGAGAGAAGCAATCGATAGCGGGATGTTGCATTCGATGATCTTTTGGGGTCCTCCAGGGGTTGGTAAAACAACCTTAGCCAAGATGATTGCTCATAAAGTTGATGCCCATTTTGAAAGTATCTCTGCGGTACTGTCTGGGGTCAAAGAGATACGCGCTGCTGTTGCTAAGGCACAGGAGCAGCGCGATATTCGTGGCCGTAAAACTATATTATTCGTTGATGAGGTGCATCGATTCAATAAGTCTCAACAGGATGCCTTTCTCCCTTTTGTTGAGGATGGGACTATCGTATTTGTCGGTGCTACCACAGAGAACCCATCCTTTGAGCTGAACAATGCACTACTTTCACGCTGTCGAGTGTATGTCTTAAAGAGCCTTACAAATAGCGATATAAAAACCGTGGTTTCCCATGCTTTGGCGGACTCAGAGCGCGGCTTGGGGGCCCAAGGTTTAACTCTTGAGGATGAAGCACTTGATCTGCTAGCTGCGGCTGCGGATGGCGATGCACGTCGGGCTTTGAACCTCCTTGAAATAGCTAGTGATCTTGGAGCACAGGGCAGTAGCGGATCAGTAATTGATAAAGAAGTTCTCGAGCAGATTTTGGTTGGGGATAGCCGGCGCTTTGACAAAGGTGGTGAGTATTTTTACGATCAAATATCAGCACTTCATAAATCAATACGGGGATCCTCGGTGGATGCTGGTCTATACTGGTTATGCCGAATGCTGGACGGTGGGTGTGACCCCATTTATCTGGCTAGACGTTTGGTTCGCATAGCAAATGAGGATATTGGCAATGCAGACCCTAGGGCTCTAGAGCTAGCATTGAACGCTTGGAGTGTACAAGAGAGATTGGGCAGCCCGGAAGGGGAGCTAGCACTCGCGCAATCGGTTATCTATATGGCTGCGGCGGCAAAAAGTAATGCTGTATACAGCGCTTTTAATGCGGTGATGGCAGATGTAAAATCGTTGCCGAGTTACGATGTGCCATTGCATTTGCGTAATGCACCCACCTCGTTGATGAAAGATCTGGATTATGGCAAAGATTATCGTTATGCCCATAATGAAGAGGGCGCTTACGCATTAGGCGTGAGCTATTTGCCTGAGGAATTGGCGGGAAAGCAATACTATTTCCCCACTGATCGTGGTTTAGAGAAGAAGATTAGTAAAAAACTAGATTACTTGCGCAGTCTGGACGATACTGGCGCCCTCGACAAACATAAGGATCATCAGTAATGCATTGGTTTGCGGTTGCCATCGGAGGTGCACTGGGTTCAATGGCTCGATATGCACTGAGCGCCTGGATTTTCGATGTCTCTAGTCATAAATTCCCTTACGCAACTTTGACGGTAAACGTCATTGGTAGTTTTGTTATGGGTATTCTTTTTGTAATTATTGTTGAAAAAACAGCGTTGCCAGCCGAAATGCGAAGTCTACTGATGATTGGCTTTTTAGGTGCATTTACAACGTTTTCCGCGTTCTCGCTAGATGCCCTAGGTCTGTGGCAAAATGGCCATGTTTTTCTGTCGCTAGTATATATGCTGGCGACGGTTGTTTTATGCCTGGTCGCCATCAGCAGTGCGATCTGGCTAACCAGATTATTGTAAGGAATACATTATGATTGACCCGAAGCTATTGCGTTCGGATTTAGCATCTATCGCCAAACAGCTTAAAGTTAAGGGCTTTGACCTCGATTGCGAGGCTTTTTTGGCCCTTGAGTCTGAGCGAAAAGCATTGCAATTAGAGGCAGAAAGTCTACAACAAGAGCGTAATGCCTATGCCAAGTCCATGGGTAAGTTAATGGGCGAAGCAAAAGCTAAAGGGGAGGATGTTGAGCCGCTTAAGCTAAAAGGCGAAAAGCTTAAGAATGATTCGGCTGCTGCTGATGCGGCGTTGGCCGATGTGCAGGTTCAACTGGACGATCTTGTTCAAGGCATTCCTAATCTCCCCCATGAGTCAGTTCCGGCGGGTAGTGATGAAAATGATAACGTGGAAGTGCGAACCTGGGGCACACCCAAGCAGTTTGATTTTGATGTCAAAGACCACGTTGATTTGGGTGCTGAGCTTGGTGGATTGGATTTTGATGTTGCTGCCAAGATAACAGGATCGCGTTTTTCTCAAATGCGTGGCGGTTTGGCTAGCCTGCATCGAGCATTGACCCAATTTATGCTCAACACACATATTTATCAGCATGGCTATGAAGAGGTTTATGTCCCCTATATTGTTAACCGAGACTCTCTCTTTGGAACTGGCCAATTACCAAAATTCGAGGAAGATCTGTTTAAGCTTGAAGATGATAGGGGTTTCTATCTGATTCCCACAGCTGAAGTGCCAGTGACCAATATCTATCGAGACGCTATTGTTGATGTGTTGCCGGTTAAAATGGTGGCACATACGCCCTGTTTTCGCAGTGAAGCGGGCTCCTACGGGCGAGATACTCGCGGTATGATCCGTCAACATCAGTTCGAAAAAGTTGAGATGGTGCAGTTTGTTCATCCCAGTGACTCTTGGGACGCCTTAGAGGAGCTTGTGGGGCATGCAGAAGTCATATTGCAACAGCTCGATCTGCCTTATCGCACGGTCACCCTATGCGGTGGAGACCTAGGATTCTCAGCAGCAAAAACCTACGATATTGAAGTATGGTTACCTTCACAAGAGAAGTATCGAGAGATTTCATCATGCAGTAATTTTGTTGATTTTCAAGCTCGTCGCATGAAAGCACGCTATAGAAATGATCAAGGAAAACCCGAGTTATTGCATACGCTTAATGGGTCTGGATTGGCGGTAGGTCGAACTTTACTGGCGGTGATGGAAAACTATCAGCAAGCAGATGGTTCAATCGAGATACCTAAAGTGTTGCAGCCTCTTATGCATGGCTTGACAAGCATAGGATAGCGGGTAACTCACTTATGGACTTTCTTCCACTTTTCCATAATTTGAAAGACCGGAATGTTTTGGTCGTTGGCGGTGGTGAAGTAGCCCTTCGTAAAGTGCGATTGGTTCACCAGGCTGGGGCGAGAATTACAGTGGTAGCCAAAGACTTTTGTCCAGACTTGGTTGAATTGGCTAGCGAGGCAGAGTCTATAGCGAAACTTGGTCTCAACCTGATTGCCACTACCTATCATCAAGAGCAGATGGAGACGTTAACGCCAATTGTTCTTGTGATAGCAGCTACCAATGACAGAGAGCTCAATCACCAGGTGTCTGCTGATGCTCAAGCCCTCAATATCCTTTCCAATGTGGTTGATGATCCTGAGTACTCTACAGCTATATTCCCCTCAATTGTTGATAGATCACCTATCCAAATAGCTATTTCTAGTGGAGGTTCAGCGCCAGTTCTGGTTCGACGTATTCGCACCCAACTAGAGGGCTTAATTCCCTCGGGTATGAGTCGTTTGGGTGCTTTAGCCGGCAGCTATAGAGATAAAGTTAAGACTAAGTTTTCATCTGGGCTTGATCGAAAAGCTTTTTGGGAGTCCGTATTTGACGGTCCGGTGGCCGAACAAGCCTATGCAAATAATATGGATGAAGCCACTCGATTATTGGAAGACTCTGTCAATAGTTTTTCAACCATTGATATTGGTGAAATTTACCTGATTGGCGGTGGTCCTGGAGATCCAGACCTGTTGACATTTAAGGCCGTGCGGTTGATGCAGCAAGCTGATGTTGTTTACTATGATCACAGGGTATCTAACGAGGTTCTTGAGTTAGTTCGCCGTGATGCAAGCCGGATTTTTGTTGGTAAATCAAGTAGCGGAACAGCTACAAATCAAGACAATGTTGCACAGAAGATGATTGAGAGTGCCCTAGAGCGGAATCGAGTCGTGCGCTTGGTGGGTGGTGACCCTTTTACCTTTGATCATGCCAGCGAAGAAATTGACACTTTGCTAGAGCACAACATTCCTTTTCAGGTAGTGCCCGGTATCCCGGCAGCTACTGCCTGTGCAGCCTATGCCGGAATTCCTTTAACTGACAGTAGATTTTCGCAAACTGTACAGTTCTTAGATGCTCACCCAAGATCGGGCCAACTTAATCTTGATTGGTCTAGTCTGTCTCGTGCAAATCAAACCCTTGTGTTCTATCGTGCTATAGCGGCGATTGACATTATTTGTAATGAACTCATATCCCATGGATTAGATGCTCATACTCCTGCAGCATTGGTTGAACGTGGTGCCTATGCGGATCAACGAGTGATCGTTGGTGATCTTACAGATCTCTCAGCAAAGGTGGGGCAAGCCGACATAAAGCCACCTACGATTGTTATTATCGGGGAAACTGTTGGGCAGCGGGATCAGTTAGCTTGGTTTAGATGATTTAGAGATGAGCTAATATCGCTGCCATATTCTTTTTGGTTATGGCCTATGATAAACAATTAATGCTATTTGGACGTCTAAACGTCAATAATTCCCTCACTTCAACAACTCATGTGATTGACTGTGACGGCCAAACAAACAAGTCCTATACAACAGGCAACCGCCCGATTTTCAAATATCGATGGCGACCTTCTCAGCAAAGTGTCCAATTTGGGCCCAAGTGAGCTACTCTTATTGGCGGGCTACTGTGCCGGCCTAGCTGAGAACAATTCCTCAGATGTAACTACGCATGTCGCTGTGAATCCAGTGACAGAAAGTAGTGCTAAGGTATTGGTTCTCTATGCTTCGCAAACTGGTAATGCCGAAAGCATTGCGAAAACCCTTGGTAGTGACTTGGATTCTAAAGGTTATTTCGCCCACGTAGAATCAACACTGGACGTTAAACTGTCCAGTATAAAAAACTACTCCCTCATACTTATAATCGCTTCGACCCACGGAGAGGGTGAGCCACCGGATGACGCAATTGATTTCCATGAAGCCGTTTACTCAAAGAAAGCACCCGCTCTAATAGGTACTAAACATGCGGTACTTGGTCTTGGTGACTCTAGTTATGAATTCTTTTGTCAAACCGCTAAAGAGTTCGATGAGGTACTGATTAAACTTGGGTCTGTTCCTTTAGTTGATAGAGTAGACTGTGACATCGATTTTGAACTTGATGCCCAAAGCTGGTCTCTGAAGGTACTCGATGCACTTGAGACTTGGCAACCAGCAGTTGTTGCGGCCGCTCCTAATACTGTTAATGTGCTCCAGTTCCCTCACACTAAGGATAAGCCTTTTTCAGCGACTCTTTCCGGTATTCAAAAAATTACCGCGCCTGGGTCCATAAAAGACACTTATCATCTTGAATTAGATTTATCAGGTTCTGGGATTAGCTATCAGCCGGGAGATTCTATAGGGGTTTGGGCTGAGAATGACCAAAGTTTGGTTGAGGAAATCTTATCTGAGTTAGAGATACTCGGCACAACCGAAGCTGAATTTAAGGGCGACAAGCATAGTATCGAGTATTTATTACTGCACAAATTGGAAATTACTTTGCTCAATAAAGGTCTGATTAAAGCGCTAGCTTTGCTCAGTAACTCTCAGCGGTTGAATGAGATCGCAGACGCTGAATATCCAAGCTATATCAACAATCATCAACTACTCGATGTCCTCAAGTTAGCTAAATCTTCTTTGAATGCTCAGCAGCTGGTAGATTTGTTAAAGCCCCTAAAACCTCGCCTGTATTCAATTTCATCTAGTTTGGAGGAAAATCCGGACGAGGTACACGTTACTCTTAATCATGTTCAAAGTGAAAATGAAGATGGGGTACGTTACGGGCAAGCGTCGCATTTTCTAACACGTAACAGTAGTGTCGGGGATAAGATTAACCTGTACGTTGATCAAAATGACAACTTCAGACTGCCGAGCCCTGATAAACCAATCATCATGGTTGGCCCAGGTACTGGCATCGCTCCGTTTCGTGCGTTTTTACAACAAAGAGAGCTACAGGATGCCAAGGGCCCGAGTTGGCTATTTTTTGGTAATCCAAACTTTAATAGCGATTTTTTATATCAGACTGAACTCCAGAAATACGTTAAATCAGGTGTTTTAAGTCAAATTGACCTAGCATTTTCAAGAGATCAAAAGAGTAAAGTTTATGTGCAGGACAAATTATTAAGCAAAGGTAAAGAGGTATGGCAATGGCTAGAGCAGGGCGCCTATTTCTATGTATGTGGAGATATGTCTCGTATGGCAAAAGAAGTCGAGAGTACCTTGCTAGACATTATTAAGGTACATGGGCAGAGAAGCCATGAGCAAGCCAAGGGCTACCTCAAGCAACTGAAAAAACAATCACGATATCAAAGAGATGTTTATTGATGAGTAGTAACAAGATCATACCAACCGAATACGACCCCGTTAACCATAATGATGTCGAGAGAATTAAATCTGGAAGCGAATACTTACGTGGCAGTATCACAGAGGGGCTAGTAGATCCAATTACAGGCTCTATTTGTGATGATGATCAGATATTAATTAAGTTTCATGGTATTTATCAGCAAGATGATCGAGATTTACGGAACGAGCGACGGAAAGCAAAGCTTGAGCCACTTTACTCTTTCATGATTCGTGCTCGTGTCCCTGGAGGAGTGGCTACCTCAAGCCAGTACAAAGTCCTAGCTGAGCTTGCTCAGGAGCATGCAAACGGGAGTCTACGTTTAACTACTCGTCAAGCATTTCAATGGCATGGCGTATTTAAACGAAACCTCAAGCAAACTATCGCGGGTATAAACTCAACCCTCCTCGATACCATAGCAGCCTGTGGAGATGTGAATCGTAACGTAATGGCGAACGCGTTGCCTGAGACATCTAAATTGCATCATGAGGTTTATGGGTGGGCTAAACGATTAAGTGAACATTTATTGCCAAAAACGAATGCATTTCATGAAATTTGGTTAGATGGCAAAAAAGTTGAGACTAGTGAAGAGCCCATCTATGGGAAAACCTATTTGCCGCGCAAATTTAAAATGGCCATAGCAGTGCCACCACATAATGATGTTGATGTTTACGCCAATGATTTAGGTTTTATCGCGATTGTACAGAACGAAAAGCTCACTGGTTTTAATGTAGTGGTCGGCGGCGGAATGGGCAGTACCCATAACGACAATCAAACATACCCACGGATTGGTAACGTCATAGGCTTTTGCCAGCCGGAGGAATTAGTAGATGTAGCTGAGGCTGTCATTAAGTTACAGCGGGACTATGGTAATCGTGAAGTCCGAAAGTTAGCAAGATTGAAATATACACTTGATCGTCTAGGAATTGACGAATTTAAAGCTACGTTAACCCAATATCGAGGGACTGGCTTGGAGCCTGCCAAAACCTTTGAATTTACCGATAATGGTGACCGCTACGGTTGGTTAAAGACTGAAAATGGTAAATGGCATCTCACGCTATATATCCACAGCGGGCGGATTAGCGACACGCCTAGTTCACATTTATTTTCGGGGTTGTTAAAGATTGCTGAAATTCATAGTGGTGAGTTTAGAATTACCGGCAATCAGAACTTGATTGTCAGTAATATTGACCCTGTGACTAAAGATCAGATTCAGACAATAATTGAAGCCCATAATATAAGCTATGGCGCTACTGAATCACCTACGCGGCTCAATTCTATTGCCTGCGTTGCTTTCCCAACCTGTTCTTTGGCGATGGCTGAAGCTGAGAGGTATCTTCCGGACTTGATTACTAAAATTGAGGCTCTGTTAGGCGAAAATGGCATCTTGGATCAGCCAATTAATATTCGAATGACCGGTTGTCCAAACGGTTGTGCGCGCCCATTTTTGGGTGAAATTGCGTTCGTAGGAAAAGCCCCTGGAAAATACAATCTCTATTTAGGCGCAAGCTTTAAAGGCGACCGGCTGAACAAGTTGTACCGAGAAAATATTAATGAGCAACAAATTCTCGATGAACTGAGTCCTTTACTTAAAGATTATGCCACTCGCCGTAATCAAGGTGAGTATTTCGGCGATTTTGTAATCCGTGCAGGGTATGTAGCGTCAGTGGAAAATGGTTTAGATTTTCATGGATAAGAATCATAGCCCGCTGGATGAACTAAACACATTATTGGAAAAGAAAACAGCTCAGGAGAGAGTAGAATTCGCAGTCGAAACTCTACCTGAAAATTATCTACTTGCATCCAGCTTTGGGGCTCAATCTGCGGCTAATCTGCACCTGATAACCCAAGTCGTCCCGAATATCCCTGTAGTGCTATTAGATACAGGATACCTCTTTCCTGAAACCTATCAATTTGTTGACCAACTAATAGAGTTACTAAAGCTTAATGTAAAGGTCTATCAAAGTAAGATGAGCCCGGCGTGGCAAGAGGCGCGTTATGGAAAGCTATGGGAAAAGGGTGCCAGCTCCCTTAAGGAGTATAATCAGCGTAACAAAGTTGAGCCGATGGATAGGGCGCTAGACGAACTAAATATTGGCACTTGGTTCGCCGGATTGAGAAGAGTGCAGTCATCGACTCGCACGCACATTCCCGTGCTTCAGAGTTTTAAAAAGAGAATTAAAATCCACCCAATCATAGACTGGTCTAATCAAGAGCTGCACAAGTATTTGGTTAAACATAAGCTTCCCTACCATCCCCTTTGGGAGAAAGGCTATGTGTCAATTGGTGATGAGCACAGCACTCGACCTCTCACTGTCGGTTTGTCAGAGGAGCAGACTCGTTTTGCGGGAGCTCAGAGAGAATGTGGGCTCCATGTGGATAATCTAGCAGGCCTCTAGTTCGTTTGTGGGCGGTTTATATGTGCCACATCTCATGCATTGGGAGACTTTGCTTAGTACTAGCCTGAGGGCTTGGTATTAGATCTAGAGAGGTTAGATAATCCGGAAATAACTGCTGTTTGTAGTCCGCTTCAGAAATATGTGGAGCGAAAAGTTCTATAAAGTCTTTCATATGCTTGGCTAAAAATAGGTTTTTATTAAACGCAAGCCATGTTGTGCATCGGGGTAATAGCTCTTTGGTTGAATAGCTGATCAAATCTCTATCAGCTTTTTGATCGAATGCCATGCTAGCGATAATACCTACTCCAAACCCACGTCTAACGTAAGTTTTAATAACATCCGCGTCTCTTGCAGTGAAGATAATATTAGGCTCAAGGCCTGCATTCTGGCAGCTACTTACAAATGAAGATCGTTCTTTTTCACCCACGTGATAACCAACGAGAGGGTACTTGGTAATATCCTCTAGGCTGATTTTTACCAGATCACCTAGTTCATGTTCGTGGGGAAATAGTATAAGTCGATCCCATTGGTAACATGGAATCTTGACAATATCAGGACCCAAGTCCTCATTCCCTGATGCAATTGCAAAATCTACCTGTTGTTTTTTCAGTAGTTCCACTATTTGCTCGGTTGAGCCTTGTTGTAGGTCTATCTTAAGATTTGGGTATTGCTTATGAAAATTTAGAAAGACCTGAGGTAGCACATACTGAGCCTGAGTCTGTGTGGTTGCAATTGTAAAACTACCAGAAGGCGAGGCGACAGTATCCGTAGTTAGTCGCTTGATATTTTCAACTTCTTGGAGAACCTTTCGAGCTCGATTTAGTACTTCTTCACCGGTTTTGGTTAAGCCTGTTAGAAGCTTTCCGTTGCGTTCAAAGATTTTCGTTTGCAATTCATCCTCAAGCAACCGCAGTTGCTTGCTAATACCTGGCTGAGAAGTATGAATTTTCGCAGCAGCAGAGGTAATGCTGAGGTTGTTGTCCGCAATGGCAATTAAGTAGTTTAGTTGCTGTAATTTCATGGCCGTATAGACGTCTAAATAGAGTAGGCGCAATGTACCATAGCAAGGACTGCATTAATAACCATTTAATATAAACTATGCGTAAAATTGAGATCATTTGGTTATAAGCTAGTTCTTTTACTTATTTATGTAGCAACCACTAACTAGTCATACTTGGCTATATGAGCAATAAACTCGCTAATATCTCGGCACAGTCACCAGCGAAGTCCGATCCATGTTCTCTTGATCAAAAGCAGATTTCGAGTCGGGACTCTCTGGCGTCCATAAAAGGCAAGGTGTATCTGGTGGGGAGTGGACCTGGGGATCCTGATTTGTTGACTCTAAAAGCCTATAAGTTGCTCCAACGCGCAGAAGTGGTTTTACATGACTCCCTAGTCAGTGAGGACATCCTTTCACTTGTTAATAGCAGCGCACTTCTTGTAAATGTGGGTAAGAGAGCTAGTCATCATAGTAAACATCAAGACGAAATCAACGAGCTCTTAGTAGGTTATGGTTCTTCAAGTCGATGTGTGGTGAGGCTGAAAGGTGGGGATCCCTTTGTTTACGGAAGGGGAGGAGAGGAACTCCAAGCCCTTGTCACTGCGAATATTGCTTTTGAAGTTGTACCAGGTATTACCGCCGCATCCGGGTGTGCAAGTTACGCAGGCATTCCACTTACCCACCGTGACTATTCCCAGACGGTAATGTTTATAACGGCTCAGTGTAAAAACTCAGAGGAGAACCTTAATTGGCCAAGTATAGCCCGGCAAAATCAAACTCTTGTAGTTTATATGGGGCTATTAAAAAACGAAGTGCTGGCGGAAAAGCTTATCAAATATGGCAGATCTCCAGATACTGCAGTCGCCGTTATTGAAAATGGTACTACTAACTCCCAGAGAGTTATTATGGGTACATTAACCACATTGAGTGATTTGGTGAAAAAGCACTATGTTAAATCCCCGGCATTAATAATTGTTGGTGAGGTCGTTTCTCTTGCGCCAGCCCTTGATTGGTTTTCTAATAACCAATTAATCCAACACAATGACGATTCAAATACATTTTATGAGCTCGAGGAGGCTGTTTAAGTTATGTCAAAAATTCATGATTCAATTCTAGACACTATCGGTAACACGCCGGTAATCAAAATTAATAGGTTAGGCCCAAAGGACGTTGATATGTACGTCAAGGCCGAGTATTTCAATCCACTTGCTTCAGTTAAGGATCGACTGGCTTTCGCGATCATCAATGATGCAGAGAAAAAGGGCCTGTTAAAAGCTGGACAGACTGTTGTGGAGGCCACCTCTGGTAATACAGGTATTGCACTAGCCATGGTGTGTGCTGTCAAAGGGTATCCATTTGTGGCTGTTATGACAGAAACATTCTCTATCGAGCGACGTAAAATTATGCGTGCTCTGGGCGCTAAGGTCGTTTTGACTCCAGCTGCAGAGCGTGGAACAGGCATGGTGAGGGTGGCTAAGGAGCTCTCTGAAAATAACGGATGGTTTTTAGCGCGACAGTTTGAGAATGAAGCTAATCCTGAGTACCACCGGAATACGACAGCTCCAGAAATTCTGCGGACGTTCGCAGGACGTGACCTCGATTATTTTGTCAGTGGGTATGGCACAGGCGGGACGATTACCGGAGTAGGCGAAGTACTGAAGATTGCTCGACCCAATATTCAAGTGATAGCCACAGAGCCTGATGGAGCTGCTTTGCTCAGCGGTGAAGATTGGCAACCTCACAAGATACAGGGTTGGACCCCAGATTTTATTCCTGATGTCTTAAATACTGAGGTCTGTGATCAAATTATCCCGGTCAGTGGGGACGTAGCCAAAGATACAGCGCTAGCATTAGCGCAAAATGAAGGTATCTTCTGTGGTATATCTGCTGGTGCAACGTTCGCTGCGGCGCTTGTGGTAGCTGAATCAGCGCCTAAAGGTTCATCAATATTGGCCATGCTACCGGATACAGGTGAGCGCTATTTAAGCACCTTCTTGTTTGACGATATCAAAGAGGGCTCAGATGAGGACGTGTTAGCGACACTGTCTTAGTAAGCATCTACATGTTATGACCAGTACCGTACTTTTGGCTTGCCTCTCTCCCAAGGTGGGTCGAGCCGTTTTTAGTCAGCTAGCTTTCAGCGCTTTTAAGGTACTGCGACTCAATGCGGTATTCAAATCATTAATCAGGTCTTGAGCGTCTTCTATACCGACAGAAAGGCGAAATAGATTGCTTCCTATGCCCGCATTTTCTAGAGCATCTGGGCTTAATGCTGCATGAGTCATGGTAGCGGGATGACAGATAAGACTCTCAACACCCCCAAGAGATTCAGCGAGAGTAACCAGCTGAAGATGCTTAACAAATGTTTTTTGACATATCTCATCTTGGTTCAGAGTAAATGAGAACATTGCGCCAAAACCCGTCTGTTGCTGTGCTGCTATTCGATGCGTAGAGTGGGTCTCAAGGCCAGGGTAAAAAACCTGCTCAACAGCTGGGTGTTTGTTGAGATAGCCAACTACAGCGGAAGCATTCTCCTCATGTTGCTTCATTCTAACGCTCAGTGTTCTCAAGCCACGCGTAGTGATAAAACTATCAAAAGGCGACCCGGTAATGCCGGTGCAATTTGCCCACCATGCTAAATCATCGTGGACCTCCTTGCGCTTAGCAATAACTGCGCCGCCGACAACGTCGCTATGGCCATTGATATATTTTGTAGTGGAGTGAACAACGATATCTGCACCTAAGCTCAAGGGTTGCTGGAGAATGGGCGATAGAAAGGTGTTGTCGACAACCTTGATTACTTCATCTCCAACCTCACTGCAAATCTGCCTTATGTCGACCACTCGCAAAAGAGGATTACTTGGAGTTTCGATCCAAATGAGTTTAGGATTTGATTTTAAAGCCTCCGCCAGAGAGCTAGGATTCCCTTGGTCAACAAAACGCACATCGAATTGCCCCTTATCATTTAGTGTTTTGAATAGCCTGTAACTACCGCCATAGCAGTCGTGGGGAGCGATTATCACATCACCCTTATCGAGCAAGTGTGTAACCAGATAAATTGCAGACATACCACTCGAGGTGATGACCCCATCATACCCACCCTCAAGTTTAGCTAGGGCCTTGCCTAGCTGATCACGTGTTGGGTTGCCCGACCTAGTGTAATCATACTGGCGCGGTTGAGCGAAATCCTCAAAACTAAAATTGCTAGATAAGTATAAAGGGGGGGTCACAGATCCGTATTGCCTGTCCGTGTCTATGCCAGTGCGAACTGCTGTTGTGGTTTTGTTAATTGCCATAGGTGTCTCTTAGTTATAGTATGGTTTACGACTACGCAAAGGGATGTTTAGCCGTCTAAACGTCCGACAAGTTTAACATTTAATCAAAACAAGTAAAGGTGTTTAGGCGGCTAAAAATGGGTATGATAACCAAAACGAATAAGCACGAGGTATACATGGTTAAAAAATGGAACGGCAATTTTATCAATCCATATATCGAGCATGGCGAAAAGCGAGATAAAGTCAAAAAAGTCACTGTCTCAATCCCATTTAGTGTTTTAAAAATACTAACTGATGAGAGAACAAGACGCCAAGTAGCTAACCTGAGGCATGCAACCAATAGTGAGCTGCTGTGTGAAGCGTTCTTGCATGCCTATACAGGTCAGCCGCTGCCTACTGATGAAGAGCTGGCTAAATCGAGTAAAAATGATAGTTCTTCCTAGCTAATTTTTTGCCGTCGTTTGCACGCCCTACAATATTTCATTACAAGGAACTCTAATGTCACAACAGTTTGATTATGACCTGTTTGTTATTGGCGCAGGCTCTGGAGGAGTTCGAGCCGCCCGTATGGCTGCATCCAAGGGTAAAAGGGTGGCCGTCGCAGAAGAACGTTATCTGGGTGGCACTTGCGTAAATGTTGGGTGTGTACCTAAGAAACTATTTGTGTATGCCTCTCAGTTTCCCGAGCATTTTCAGAGTAGTAGGGGCTTTGGTTGGAGCCACGCGGCGCAGGCGACGTTTGATTGGGCTGCCCTGAGAGATAATAAAACAACCGAAATTGAGCGGCTCAATGGTATTTATCAGTCCCTGATTGATAGCAGTGGCGCAGATCTTTTCGATAGACGTGCAACGGTGCTGGGCCCTAATTCAGTCGCCGTAAATGGGATCACCTATAGTGCAAAGATAATTCTTATCGCCACAGGTGGTTGGCCGTTTATCCCTGAGTTTCCTGGTAGTGAGTATGCGATTAGCTCCAATGAAATGTTCTTTCTCGATGAGTTACCTGCAACTGCAGTAGTTGTTGGTGGTGGCTACATTGCCGTTGAGTTTGCTGGCATTTTGAATGGCTTAGGTGTTGATACTCATCTCGTTTATCGTGGTGCTAACTTACTCAAATCTTTTGATAGAGAGATGAGTGAAAAAATTACTGCTGGTATGCAAGAGAAGGGCGTCAAAATACATCTAAATACTCAGATCACAAGCCTAGAGAAGGAGGCTGGTGTATTTAACGTTAATATGGATCGTGGTGGGGCAATAAAATCTGGCTTAGTGCTTTATGCGACGGGACGCATCGCTAATACATCAGACCTTGGTTTAGAAAATACTAAGATTGAATTACGCAGGGACGGCTCTATACCCGTCAATGAGCAATTCTGTACTGCAGAGCCCTCTGTTTATGCCCTAGGTGATGTTATTGATCGGGTGCAATTAACACCCGTCGCCATCCAGGAGGCCATGGTGCTAGTAGATCATTTATATGGCCGCGGTGAAGCTAAGATCGATTATGACAACATACCGACAGCCGTCTTTTGTCAGCCAGAGTTTAGTACCGTTGGTCTGAGCGAAGAGGCGGCGAATAAAACCTATGCTGATATTTCCGTTTACACCTCGGATTTCAAGCCGATGCTGCAGACCTTGGGGGGCGGTAATGATCGAATCTCAATGAAATTAATTGTTGATAAGGCTAGCGATAAGGTTGTTGGGTGTCACATGGTTGGTGAGCATGCTGCAGAGATTATTCAAGGAATAGGCATTGCCATTAAAGCTGGAGCAACCAAGGCTGATTTTGACGCTACTGTGGGAATACACCCGTCTGCGGCAGAAGAATTCGTCACTATGAGAGACAGGGTGAGATAATTCAGGATTCCAATTTTAGTTTACGCAAGAAAAGTTCACAGAAGACATAAATTTACCACAAGACATTAAATCCAACTCTACAGGCAAAAATTAACTTACTCTAGAGATTGAGAAATCTGCTAAATTGAGCAACTCATTTTTATACTGACTATCTGGCATCTCTTTCAGAGCATTTTTTGCATATTCAACCTCTTTTGCTGCTCGGTCACGGCTATAAGACAAACCGCCACTCGTATTAACAACTTCCAAAATTGCCGAGAATTCCCCTGCGCTCTTGTCACTAATCGCTTTTCGGATCATATCGGCACAGTTAGAATCAGAATTATCTCGAGCATAAATAAGTGGCAGAGTCATTTTACCCTCAGCAAGATCACTACCGATATTCTTGCCGGTCACAGCAATATCACCTTGATAGTCCAAAACATCATCAGCAATTTGGAACGCCATTCCTAAATGCTTACCATAGAC
>Ga0213868_10000065_pt1 | contig 83157 bp, 76 predicted proteins | sample PICome_9_FD_160087 | JGI IMG/M metagenome (GOLD analysis project Ga0213868, IMG submission 160087) | Coastal seawater microbial communities near Pivers Island, North Carolina, United States - PICO127 | ecosystem: Environmental > Aquatic > Marine > Coastal | place: USA: North Carolina... | reverse complement strand
GACGGTTCCATTTGATTTAAATTGATGCCAGTGAATAATTGCCAAAGAATGACGAGGGCCAAAACCCAATGAAAGAGCTTGGCGATTAATCCGTAACTATCAGGTGACGCTTTTAACATAATGGCGCTCATGCGTTTGTTAATGAGCGCTTACGTTCAAATCTTTCTAAGCAAGTTGCCAGAGCTAGAGTTTAGCCCGCGTGGATCTATAAATACGACCCGTTTGCGCGAAATAACAGCTACAGCTTTGCAGCCCTGCCGCGGACAGGCGCGCGACGACGACGCGCAAATGCCAGAGCAGATGAATTGTGGCATAATGGTTCTGAAAAACTGCAGGGGACCTTTATATTTAACTTCATCTGACCTCGTGGCGATACTCAAATTCGCCAGCCAGACTGTGGCAGTAAGCTGCACGATTGGCATTTGAAAAGCGTTGAGAAAGCGCGTGGACACGACCGAACCCGAAGCGAATGGCATTGCACCAGACTTATGACGTGACATTGAAAATTTCGGCTTGCCGAGAATCCATTATGGCCGGTTTGATAAAAGGTATCTGCGATAAAAAACCCCGCATTTCGATGGTTTTTTTATCTTGGTTGCGGGAGTAGGATTTGAACCTACGACCTTCAGGTTATGAGCCTGACGAGCTACCGGGCTGCTCCATCCCGCGCCAAGTAAAAGCTTAGTAAACCGACTGCAAAAGGATCACAAGCCCCGAAACAAAGAATTTACAAGAGATTTTGATCAGCTAGGCAGGATACGTTCAGAACCAGGCGGTTTTTTATTTCAAGCGCTGAAACATAGGCTGCATCAGCGTTGGCTTTCCAAGAGCTTCCAATACCAACTCACCCCGCGCATCTAGAGCCTTCGCTAGGCCGTAATGCGGGGCCGCCCTGACACCACAGCGGTTAGTCGCGCTTCAATGAAGACCATGCGATTCTCTGCCTGCGTTTTTGAAATATCGCGCTGCCAGCTTAGCTCAAGCGCATCAGCCCCTGCAGCCTTCGCCTGCGCTATTGCCTGATCCCTCAAGATCTGCTCAAGCGTCTCAAGCGCGAGTGTTTCTTGCGTGAAATCCTGCGTGCCCACGCCACTATGTACGCGAAACACACCTTCTGTGGGCGCTGTCACCGTGCCGCTGGCGCGCATCGTAATCTGCCCAACAACCGCGCCGATGGCATTTGCAACATCGCCGTGCTGGGGAATCAGCATCAGACAGTTCAGGCGCGCGCCAACCGCAGGGTAATAGCTTGGCGCCGAAGCGCCCAAACCCACCACAGGCAGGTTTAGACCAGCATCCAGTTTTATCAATCCACGATGCCCGCTTAGCCCACGTTCCAGCAAAATATGCCCTGCCAAATCTTGCGAGGCCAAGCCAAAGCTTTGCGTTTCTTCGGCAAAGGCCACGTCTAACAACGCAGTAGAGGTTTGCCGGGTGAGCTGATCAATAATCATATCCGCCATATCTTGCGGATTTTTTGCCAAGCGCTGCCCGGCGCCCGTGCGCCGCCGCCCAAAGACGCTAAGGGCTTTTTGCGCCGCCCCGCGATCCCAAAGTTGCGAAGCGCCCAGAACATGGCTGGCATCCGAAGGCGTTAAAGCTGCAATTTGCACCCCCCCCCGCGACAGCAAGCGCCGCAAAACCTGCTGCTCTAACCGGCTTTTCAACACCCTATCCAGCGGCTGAAAATCAAGGGTAAGCCGCTGATAAAGCGCCAGATCGCGGCTTTGTAACCCTTGCATGGCCGGCCCCGAAAGGCGGCGCACAAAACGCCCATCATATTCGCTTGGAAGCGCCGTATGCAGCTGGCGATCTAACGCATCATGTACCAGATCAGGGGCCTCCATCGCCGCCAAGCAAATTGGTAAAACGCGCTTGGGCCCCAGCAACACGCCACCCTGCAACCCTTCAGATAGGAAATGAACTTCGCTATCGCCCCCCAAACCCGAGGTGCGCATGGCAACAGCCTCTACCATGGTGCGATAAGGGCCCACTTGAGCCCCCTGCGGATCCAGCGCCGGTTGGCCATTGCGCAAAACGGCAATATCCGTGGTGGTGCCTCCAATATCAGAGACCAAAGCGGTTTTCTCACCAGTAAGCCACCGCGCGCCCACAAGCGACGCAGCAGGCCCGCTTAAAATGGTCTCGATAGGTTTGTCGCGCGCCAGTTGCGCCGAAATCAAGGCCCCATCGCCGCGCACCACCATCAAAGGTGCCAGAATACCAAGCGCCGTTAATTTGAAGCTTGCCCGCTCAATCAAACCGTCAATCATCCCAATCAAACGGGCGTTTAACACCGACGTGAGCGCCCGCTTTGGCCCATTTAACTTCGAGGATAGCTGATGCGACGCGCTAACCGGCTTTCCCGAAACCGCGCGGATAAGCTGGCTGGCCGCTTCTTCATGCGCCGCATTTCGCGTGGCAAACTGCCCGGCCACGGCAAAGGCTGACACCCCAGTTTGCGCCTCTATCCAGCTTTGCAAAGCGCGCAGATCCAAAGGCTGCTGCTCGGAGCCTGCGTGATCATGCCCCCCCGGTAATTCGATGGCCGGATCACCGGCCAATACCTCAGACAGACCATGGCGGATCAGATCACCCGGGCGAAACCCTATATAGACCAATGCAACCCGTCCGCCTTGCCCTTCAACCAACGCGTTCGTGGCCAATGTGGTTGAGAGCGAGGCCATCGCAATCTCTTCCGGTTTGACCTGCGAGGCGGCCAAAACCGCCGCAACAGCCTTACCAATCCCCTCAGCCAAATCTGCGCGCGTGGTTAAGGATTTTGCGCTGGCGATCACTTCTGTTTCATCGCGCAGCAACACTGCATCCGTAAAAGTTCCACCCGTATCAACGCCCAGTAAAACGGCCATCTGATCCTCTTAATGATTGACTGTTGCAGCTGCCTCCGCCCGCACCTAGTCACAATTAAAGCCAAAAGAAAGACAGATTACGACACAAAGCCGCGGATCAAAGCCGCTTTCGACCGGTTAAAGTTTTTCAAGCTGCGCTTGCGCCCAAATCGCTGCTTCTGCGACCGTTGGGTCAGGATCTGATTGCAGGCGGGAGGCCACCGCGGCCAACTCAACCTGCTGCGAATTTCCGATCGCATAAAGTACGTTGCGTATAAACCGATCACGGCCGATGCGTTTGATCGGGCTGCCCGAAAATTTCTGGCGAAATTCCGCATCCTTTAGCATCGCCAGCTCGGCCAATTTTGGCGCGGTTAAATCTTCGCGCGCGTGAAAACGCACATCTTGCGCGGTTTGGGCAAATTTATTCCACGGGCATGCCGCCAAACAATCATCGCAACCATAAATGCGATTTCCCATCTGCGCCCGTAAATCAAGATCCACCGGGCCTTTATGTTCAATCGTCAGATAGGAAATGCAGCGCCGTGCATCCAACTGATATGGCGCTGGAAAAGCCTGCGTCGGGCAAGCCTGCAAACACGCCTGACAGGATCCGCAATGATCCGGCTCTTTTTCATCCACCGGCAAATCGAGCGTTGTAAAAATCGCGCCCAAGAAAAACCAATTGCCCAGTGACCGGCTGACCAAATTCGTATGTTTGCCTTGCCAGCCAAGCCCGGCAGCCTGCGCCAAGGGTTTTTCTGGCACCGGCGCCGTATCCACAAACACTTTAACAGCGCCGCCCTTCTCGGCGATTAACCAACGGGCCAAGGCTTTCAGGCGTTTTTTAATAATATCATGGTAATCTTTATTTCGGGCATAAACAGAAATTGTACCGCGATCAGGCTGCGCCAAAACCGCCATCGGATCTTCACTGGGCGCGTAGGATCGCGCCAGCATTATCACCGATTTCGCCTCTGGCCACAGGGCGCTGGGATCCGAACGCCATGCTTGGCGATCCTCCAGCCAAGCCATTTGCCCGTGATAATTTTTGGCCAAAAACGCGCGCAAATCGGCCTCCATCTGGGGTACGGCCGAGGGTTGGCAAATCGCCAGTTGATCAAAGCCTTCCCCCTGGGCCTGCGCCAAAAGCCGCTGTTTAAGCTCTTGCATCAGATCCCGCGCCCAAAATAGAGCGCCGCGCCTATGCCTGAGCCGGACACCATGTTAGAAATCCAAATCATTGTAATGTTTGGGCGGTGGAAACCCCGGCACTTGATCCGCTAGAATACTTCGAAACGCGGGGCGAGATTTGATTTTTGCGTACCAATCTTTCACGATGGCCGATCGATTCCAATCCACATCTGAAATATAATCTAGCACTGACAGATGCGCGGCAGCTGCAAAATCTGCCAGCGTCATCTGATCGCCCGCAAGCCAGCGGCGCTGGTCCAACAGCTCAGACATATAATCAAGATGAAATTTAATCGCCTTCATACCTGCAATCACGTGTTTGCTTTCAGGAAAACCCTCACCGGTAATTTTCTTGATCACCCGCTCATTTAGCAATTTTACCGTCACATCTTTGTGAAACTTATCATCAAACCACGCGATCAAACGGCGCATTTCGTATTTGTCCAAAGCGGTTTTGGGCAGCAGCGCTGGATCGGGATATAAATCCTCAAGAAATTCGCAAATCGCACCGCTTTGAGTGAGATAGCCGCTTTCATGCCGCAAAATCGGAACTTGCCCAGCCGGGTTGCGGCGCAAAAAATCCGTGCTGCGCTCCCAGTATTTTTCATCGACCAGCTCCACCTCAATGCGTTTTTCAGCAAGGGTCAGCCGAATTTTTCGGCAAAACGGCGAGAGGGGGGCATGATACAAGCGCAGCATTTCAGCCTTTCAAAACAAATATCGTCTCACTTTGAATGCCTTGTCAGAGCGGATTTTTCAATCCTTCAAACGCCGATTTATCCTGCTTGCCACTATTATATCGCCTAAGCCGGTTTACCAAAGGCGCGGCTGACACAGGCAGCGCGCTTGAGCTCTTTAAACCAAGGGCCCAAGCGCTGCTGTGCTTATTCAGCCGGAATGCTTTTGGCTTCATCCGATAAAGGATGCGGCAGATGCACCAACATCTCTTTAGGGCACACTTGCAAAAAGTGGTCTTTTTCCACATCCCATTGGCGCAAAATATCATGCGCCTTAGGGCTGCCGGTTTCTTCAGCATGGCGTGAAATCAAAGATTTCAACTGCTCTTGCCAATGCCCAATCGTGACCGGACAGGTGACCAATGTTTCCATATTCATCCGGCTTTGCGCCAGCGAGTCTGGATCATAGATATAAGCCATGCCACCCGTCATACCGGCGCCAAAATTGGCCCCGACAGTGCCCAAAATCACCGCAACCCCGCCGGTCATATATTCGCACCCATTGCTGCCGCAGCCTTCAACCACAACCTTGGCACCTGAATTACGCACGCCAAAGCGCTCTCCGGCACGCCCGCTTGCGAATAAGTGGCCATCGGTGGCGCCATAGAGAACCGTGTTGCCGATAATCGTATTATCCGCCGCCACCAAGGGGCTTGTCATCGCAGGGCGCACCACAATCATGCCCCCTGACAGCCCCTTGCCAACATAATCATTGGCATCCCCCGACACTTGCAGCTTCAGCCCGGGCGCGGCAAAGGCGCCCAAAGATTGGCCCGCGCTGCCGGTAAGCTTGATCGTTAGATGATCCTCTTGCAGCGCATTGCGCATACCGAATTTGGTTACGATATGGCTGGATATGCGTGTGCCGACGGTACGGTGAGTGTTCTGAACCGAATAAGACAGCTGCATTTTTTCGCCATCTTGTAAAAACCGCGCCGCGTCGCGCACAATCTCAGCATCCAGCGTATCAGGAACCGTATTGCGGGGACGGTCACGGTTATACACAACCGTGTCAGCCCCATCAACGCGGATCAAAAGCGGGTTCAAATCTAGGTCATCCAAATGTTCTGCGCCCCGGCTAACTTGCCCCAGCAGATCGGCCCGACCGATGATCTCATCCAATGAGCGCGCGCCAATGCTCGCCAGAATTTCACGCACCTCCTGCGCATAGAAGGTGATCAAATTCACGACTTTATCCGCGGAGCCAGTGAATTTTGAGCGCAGCTCTTCGTTTTGCGTGCACACGCCGACAGGGCATGTGTTGGATTGGCACTGCCGCACCATAATACAGCCCATCGCAATCAACGCTGCGGTGCCGATGCCAAATTCTTCGGCCCCCATCATCGCAGCCATGATGATATCACGACCCGTGCGCAAACCGCCATCGGTGCGCAAGGTAATGCGGTCGCGCAGATTGTTCATCGCCAACACTTGATGGGCCTCGGTCAATCCCATTTCCCATGGCAAGCCGGCAAATTTAATCGAGGTTGCCGGAGAGGCACCGGTGCCCCCATTGTGGCCGGAAATCAGAATCACATCTGCTTCGGCTTTTGCAACCCCGGCCGCGATCGTGCCCACGCCCGAAGAAGCGACCAATTTCACCGTCACTTTGCAGCGCGGGTTGATTTGTTTCAAATCATAGATCAGCTGCGCCAAATCCTCGATCGAATAAATATCGTGATGTGGAGGTGGGGAAATTAGCGTAACGCCCTTGGTAGAATGGCGCAAACGGGCGATCAAATCGGTGACCTTCATGCCCGGCAGCTGACCGCCTTCACCTGGCTTCGCCCCTTGCGCGACCTTGATCTCAAGCTCTTCACATTGGTTGAGATATTCCGCAGTCACGCCAAAGCGGCCCGAAGCAACTTGCTTGATTTTCGCCGATGGATTGTCACCATTGGGTTCGGGGTGAAAATGCGCGGGATCCTCGCCCCCTTCGCCGCTATCCGATTTGGCCCCGATACGGTTCATCGCGACGTTTAGCGTTTTATGCGCTTCCGGGCTTAAGGCCCCCAAAGACATACCCGGCGTCACAAAACGCCGGCGAATCGCCGTGATGCTTTCCACTTCCTCTAATGGCACAGGTTCACCGATCGGCTTCACAGCCAGCAAATCGCGCAAATGAATTGGCGGGTTTGATTGCATGCGGGCAGAATATTGTTTCCATAGATCAAAGCTGGCCCGATCACAGGCAGTTTGCATCATATGCATGGTTTGAGCTTCCCAGGCGTGGGTTTCGCCAGTTTTGCGCGATTTATAAAACCCGCCCATCGGCAAAACACCCGTGGCACCCTGCCAAGCGGCCGCGTGAATTTCTTCTGCTTTTTTCTGCACGCCGCTGACGCCAATGCCCGAAATCCGGCTCATCAAACCCGGGAAATATTCAGCGCACATCGCACGGCTAAGCCCAACAGCTTCAAAATTCAAACCGCCCCGATAGGAAGAAATCACCGAAATACCCATTTTCGACATGATTTTCAGCAAGCCTTGATCGATCGCCTCGCGATAGCGCGTCACAACCTCTGTCAGAGTCCCGTTCAGCAAGCCGCGCTCGATCCGATCGTTCAAACTGTCCTCGGCCAAATAGGCATTCACCACCGTTGCCCCCGCGCCAATCAATACTGCAAAATAATGCGGATCAATGCATTCTGCAGACCGCACATTCAGCGAACAAAACGTACGCAAGCCTTTGCGGGTGAGATGGCTGTGCACGGCTGAGGTGGCCAAAATCATCGGCATAGCAATTTTATCTGCGTTAGAAGCATGATCGCTTAACACCAAATGACCCGCCCCCGAACGCACGGCATCTTCTGCCTCTGCCCGGATACGCTCCAACCCAGTTTGCAGGGCTGATGGCCCTGAACCAACGGCAAAGCTACAGTCAATCTCAACCATCGGCGCGTTAAAATGGCTGGTCAATTCATCCCATTGCGCATTTCCAACGAAGGGGCTGTCAAGCACCAGAATTTCAGTTTGCGCGCTGCTTTCATCCAATACGTTTTTAAGATTTCCAAACCGGGTTTTTAGGCTCATCACGCGATATTCGCGCAGGCTGTCAATCGGCGGGTTGGTCACTTGCGAGAAATTTTGCCGGAAATAATGCGACAATGGGCGATATTTTTTCGACAAGACCGCGCTCGGTGTATCATCACCCATCGATGCAAGCGTTTCTTTGCCATCTTCGGCCATCGGCGCCAGAATTTGTTCGAGTTCTTCGATCGAATATCCCGCAGCAATCTGACGTTGACGCAAATCTGCGCCGGTAAATAGCGGGGCTTCGGTGACGCTTGCCAAAGGCGCGTCTAATTCGTTGATTTTCTCAACCCAGCTGCCAAAGGGCTGCGCGGCCGCCAATTTATCTTTGATCGCTGTGTCATGGTATAATTTTCCATCACTCATATCGACCGCGAGCAATTGCCCCGGGCCCAAAGCGCCCTTTTCGCGCACCGTGGCCTCATCAATCGGCACCATGCCGGTTTCGGATCCGGCGATCAGCAAGCCATCGCCCGTCACCACATAACGCATCGGGCGCAAACCATTGCGATCCAGCCCAGCGCAAACCCAGCGACCATCGGTCATCGCCAAAGCCGCAGGGCCATCCCATGGCTCCATGACCGAGTTGCAATAAGAATACATATCCCGCCAAGCATCGGGCAGGTCTTTGCCCTGCTTTGACCAGGTTTCAGGCACCAACATGGTTTTCGCCATTGGCGCATTGCGCCCGGCCCGCACCAAGGCCTCGAACACTGCGTCAAGCGCCGCAGAATCAGAAGAGCCGCTTGGCACGATGGGTTTGATGTCTTCAGCCGTGTCGCCAAATGCCGTGCTTGCCATGCGAATTTCATGGCTTTTCATCCAATTCACATTGCCTTTAAGCGTGTTGATTTCGCCATTATGCGCGAGCATCCGAAAAGGTTGCGCCAACCACCATTGCGGAAACGTGTTTGTGGAATAGCGCTGATGATAGATGGCAAAGGCGCTGGTGAAGCGCTCATCCATCAAATCGGGATAGAACACCGCCACTTGCTCGGCCAGCATCATGCCTTTGTAAATGATCGAACGGCAGGACAGCGAGGCGATGTAAAGTTGCCCCACACCCGATGCGGCCGCAGATTTTTCAATCCGGCGGCGGATCACGTAGAGATCGCGCTCAAACGTTTCTTCATCTACCCCTTTGGAGTTGCTGATCAGAATTTGTTCAATTTCGGGCCGCGTTGCGTTTGCTTTTTCACCCAAACAACTGACCTCAACGGGCACGTGTCGCCATCCATAGATATAATAGCCCATCCGCAAAACTTCGCTTTCAACGATGCTTCGGCAGGTTTCTTGCGCGCCAAAATCTGCGCGGGGTAAAAACACCTGCCCCACAGCCACCAGCTCATCTTGGCGCGGTTCATGACCCGTCCGGCGGATTTGATCATAGAAAAACCGCACGGGTATTTGCACGTGAATGCCGGCTCCGTCGCCGGTTTTGCCATCTGCATCCACAGCGCCGCGGTGCCAAACCGCTTTCAACGCGGCAATGCCATTTTCAACAACTTTGCGGCTGGCCTTGCCATTGATCGACACCACCAAACCTACGCCGCATGAGGCATGCTCATCCTCTTCGCGATACAGGCTGTTCTGCGTCATCCATTGGCGCTTTTGTTCCTGTTGCTTCATCCAATCTGGCCCAAAGCCCGTGGTGTTTTCATGTGTCATGGATCATCTCCTTATGCGGCGGCGACCAAATTGCCCGAAGCCATTTGATGGCGGGCGTCAGCGCGGCCTTTTATCTTGTTATTCTGCGGCGATAGCAGCCGAAGGTTGCAGCTCGGCAATGATGGCATTGGCCGTATCCTGTCCATCTTTGATGGCCCAAACCACCAATGAGGCTCCGCGCACGATATCGCCCACCGCGTAAACCCCCGGAAGCGCTGTTTTCCCGCTTCCAAACGCGGCTTTTATCGTTCCCCAGCGGGTCACGGGCAATTCGGGTTGGTCAAATAAATGCGGAAGATCTTCCGGTTCAAAGCCCAGAGCTTTGATCACCAGATCCGCCTTTTCGACATAGCGGCTGCCCTCGATCACCTCAGGCATGCGCCGTCCGGTGGCATCAGGCGCCCCAAGGCGCATTTTATGCCCCAGCACACCGCGCACAGGGCCGGCTTGCGCGGCAACCGCTTTCACATCCTGAATGTTCGTATCATCCACAAACGCTTCGGGCGCAGATAGCCATTCAAAAACAACGCCTTCTTCTTCAGCATTTTCAACTTCCCGCTGCGATCCGGGCATATTGGCGCGGTCGCGGCGATACATGCATTTTACCGAGGTGGCCCCTTGGCGGATCGCCGTGCGCACGCAATCCATCGCCGTATCCCCACCGCCGATCACCACCACGTTTTTATCGGCAGCATTCAACGCACCGCTGGTAAATTCTGGCACGTCATCGCCAAAATTTTCACGGTTTGACGTGGCCAGAAAGTCGAGCGCTTGCACAACGCCCGAGAGCGCGCCGCCCGGAACATCCAAATCGCGGATTTTGTAAACGCCAGTAGCCACAATCACGGCATCATGCTGCGCGCGCAGGTCCTCAAACGTGATATCTTCGCCGATATTGCAATTCAACTTAAGCGTCACCCCGCCATCAACCAATTGCTGATTGCGGCGCATAACAATGTCTTTTTCCAGCTTGAAGCCGGGAATACCATAGGTGAGCAATCCACCTGCCCGGTCATAGCGGTCATAAATCGTAACCTGAAACCCCGCCCGGCGCAGCCGATCCGCAGCGGCTAACCCACCGGGCCCTGCGCCAATAATACCAACCGATTTATCAAGCTCGCGTGCGGGTGATAAAGGCTGCACCCAGCCTTCTTGCCATGCGGTATCGGTGATATATTTCTCGACGGCCCCAATCGTGACGGTTTCATGCCCCGATTGCTCGATCACGCAATTGCCTTCGCACAAACGGTCTTGCGGACAGATCCGCCCGCAGATCTCAGGAAAACTATTGGTCGCCTGCGACACCTCATAGGCTTCTTGTAGGCGGCCCTCGGCCGTTAAGTGCAACCAATCGGGGATATTGTTGTGAAGCGGGCAATGCGACTGGCAGTAAGGCACCCCGCATTGGCTACAGCGGCTCGATTGCTCTTTTGCCTTCTCAGCCGCGAATTCGGCGTAGATTTCTTTGAAATCTTCTGCACGCTCGGTCGCGCTGCGTTTCTTTGGCATATCGCGTTCGATCGACACGAATTTTAACATTGGCTGCTTGGCCATGAGAGCCTCCTACTTTCAATTTCTGGTTATGTAGCGGAAGCCTATCAAAAAGAAAAGGCAGAAGTGCTGACGTTTATTTTCACTTACACCTTTAAAAAGCAAATAATTGACAGTCTAGATCAAAAATTAAGTCCGAATCGGACTTAAAAAGAGTGTTTCTATTATAAATCTGTTGGTTATATGATGGGTTTGCACCATTATAAGGTTTTAAATGCCCCTGCTTCATTTGATTATATTAGCTATTATTCAAGGGGTTACAGAATTCCTTCCCGTTTCCTCAAGCGCGCATTTGATCCTATTTCCTGCGCTCACCGGCACCACAGATCAAGGGCCTATTATCGATGTCGCCGTCCATTTGGGCACGCTGCTCGCCGTTATGCTGTATTTTCACAGCGATGTGCGAAAGATCTTTTTTGGCGCCGGCCACCTATTGAAAGGCAGAACCACGCCACCCGAGGCCAGATTCGCGCTCTACCTGATCTATGCCACCCTGCCCGCCATCGCCGTCGGCTTAATGCTCAAACTTTCTGGTGTAAGCGGCGCGATGCGCGAAAATGTTGCGCTGATCGGCTGGGCAATGCTAGGATTCGGCTTGCTTCTCTGGTGGGCCGATCGACGCCCCAAAACCCTAAAAGCTGTTTCAGATTTCAGCCGAGGCGATGCGCTGAAATTGGGCCTCTGGCAAGCGCTAGCGCTTATTCCGGGCACCTCGCGATCTGGCATAACCATCACCGGGGCGCTCTTGGCGGGCTATAATCGGCACGAAGCCGCGCGCTTATCCATGCTGATGTCAATCCCGGTGATCCTAGCCGCGACAGCGCTGGCCAGCCTTGATCTGATTGCGGACGAAGCGAGCGCGCAGTTGCGTGACGCGGCATTGGCCGCCGCTTTTGCAGCCTTCTCAGCGTTCATCGCTTTGGGGCTTATGATGCGCCTGCTGCGCAGCATAAGCTTCACGCCTTATGTGATCTATCGGGTGGTTTTCGGGGCTGGCCTGATCCTCTGGGCCAGCCTTTAAACCACGCAGCCACTGTGCTAGTGACTTGTTAAGAGGATCTAATGCAGCAAAAGGATGAAACGATGGCCCGCATGATTTTTATGCTGAACGGACCGAATTTGAATCTGTTGGGAAAACGCCAACCTGAAATCTATGGGCATGACACATTAAACGATATTGCCCGCGATTGCGATTTGGCCGCTGACAAGCTGGACCTAACGCTGACGCATTTGCAGTCAAATCATGAAGGCCAGCTGATTGATTGGATTCATCAAGCACGAGAGGAAGCCGAGGGCATTATAATGAATCCGGGGGCGTTCTCGCATAGCTCGATCGCCATTTTGGATGCTTTAAACACGTTTGAGGGCCCGCTTTTAGAGGTCCATATCTCTAATATCCATAAACGGGAAAGCTTCCGCCATCATTCTTACGTGTCGCTGCGCGCCGAGGGCGTGATTGCTGGGTTCGGCATCGACGGATACCGGATCGCGGTTCAGCATATCGCGAAATTGCTCACCACATAGAAAGCCCTCAGAATGAGCAACGTTTTATTCGACGCGCTGTTTGCCGATCATATCGGATCTGATGCGCCGTTCTTGATCCTGCCAGATGGGGAGGTTTGGAGCTATAAACGCTTTTTAGAAACTGCCGCACAATACGCGCATGTGTTAGAAGCGCTTGGGCTACAGATCGGGGATCGATTGGCCGTGCAGGTACAAAAATCCCCCGAAGCCTTGGCCATCTACGCGGCCTGTTTGCAAGCAGGGGTGATCTTTCTGCCTTTAAACACCGCCTATACAGCCCGTGAAATGGCATATTTTATTGAGAATTCAGGGGCAAAACTGGTATTGTGCGACGCCAAAGCAGAAACCGCTTTGCACCCCGTAGCGCAGGCTGCGCAGGCGCAATTGCAGGTTTTGAATGGGGATGGCAGCGGCGGCTTTACACGCTTGGCGATGCACCATCCCAAAAGCTACCAACCTCGCGCCCGCAGCGGCGCTGATCTGGCAGCCTTTCTTTATACATCGGGCACGACCGGGCGCTCAAAAGGGGCCATGCTCAGCCATGATAACCTGTTATCAAACGCAAAAGCCTTATGCGATGCATGGCGCTTTACCGCCCAAGATGTGCTTTTGCACGCATTGCCTATTTTTCACACTCACGGGCTTTTTGTGGCCACAAATATTTGCCTTCTTGCCGGATGCTCGATGCGGTTTTATCCCGCGTTTGACGCCAAACAGCTGATCCAAGATATGCCAATGGCCACCGCTTTAATGGGGGTGCCGACCTTTTATTCCCGTTTGTTAAATGATCCAAATTTCACCAAACGCATTACAGAAAACATGCGCCTCTTCGTGTCGGGCAGCGCGCCGCTTCTGACAGAAACGCATGAAGCCTTTGAAAGCCGCACCGGGCATCGTATTTTAGAGCGCTACGGCATGACCGAAACCAATATGAACACGTCAAACCCTTATAACGCTGAGCGGCGCGCGGGCACTGTTGGCTTTCCTTTACCCGGTGTAGAGCTGCGGGTCATCGATGAAAAAACCGAAGAACTGCTTCCCCAAGGTGAAATTGGAATGATCGAAATACGCGGCCCCAACGTGTTTCAAGGCTATTGGAACATGCCAGACAAAACTGCTGCCGAGCTGCGGGAAAACGGGTTTTTCATCACGGGTGATTTGGGGATGATCGATGGGCAGGGCTATGTGCAAATCGTCGGGCGCAGCAAAGATCTTATCATCTCTGGTGGGTATAATATCTATCCGAAGGAAATCGAACAAATCTTAGATGATGTGCCCGGCGTTTTGGAAAGCGCCGTGATCGGCGTACCGCATGCAGATTTTGGCGAAACCGTGCTGGCCGCCGTGGTGCCCCGCAGCGGAGTTACTTTGCAAGAACGCGATTTAGCCGCAGAGGTGGCGCAAAAATTAGCACGCTTTAAACATCCAAAATCCTACCAAATTATCGCGGAACTGCCGCGTAATACGATGGGTAAAGTGCAAAAAAACCTGCTGCGAGACAGGTATAAGGGCCTTTTTGCAGCGCAGTAGCGCGCCGCAACGCTCTAGAAACCGCCTCAGCCGCGCTTGGCATTCGGGCCCTAAGGCGGTTTTCAGCCTTATGGCAGTTGCTGGCCTTTTCCTTTTGAATAAGTTTGGATACACCAAGGTTATGATATGGACGGTTCCAAATATTTTAACCACGGGGCGCTTGCTTGCTGCGCCCGCATTGGCGCTGATGTTTTTGTATTTTAACCGGCCCTATGCGGATTGGTTCGCGCTGCTGCTGTTTATATTTGCCGCGCTTACCGATTGGGTTGATGGATTCCTCGCCCGCACGTGGAAACAGGAAACCAAATTTGGCCAAATGCTCGATCCGATCGCGGATAAAGCAATGGTTATCATCGCGCTTCTGATCATTGTGGGGTATTCGAGCATGTCGCCTTGGCTTGTGCTGCCCGCGACTGTGATTTTGTTTCGCGAAGTTTTTGTGTCTGGCCTGCGCGAGTTTTTGGGCGATAGTGCCAGCACGCTGCAGGTCACAAAACTGGCAAAATGGAAAACCACCGCGCAAATGGCGGCGATTGCAATTTTATTCTCACAAGGTGTTTTTGAGCATTATCTGAAGCTCTCGGCGCGAGAAATCGGCCCAGACGCGCTGAACAATATCCTAAACGGCGGCGCCCAAGATACGCTGGGCGTGATCTGGAAGCATCATGCGATGATCTGGTCGGGCAATGTCGGGCTGATCTTACTTTGGGTTGCGGCCGCTTTAACCTTGATCACCGGCTTTGATTATTTCAAAAAAGCGCTTCCATTTTTGAAAGATGAGGCATGATAGAGGTTTTATATTTTGCTTGGCTGCGCGAGCGCATCGGCATCCCCCGCGAAACCATTGATAGCCAAGCCGCCACAGTGGCGGATCTTATAACAGAGCTGCGCGCCAAAGATCCGCGCTACGCGCTGGCGTTTTCGGATCTCTCCGCGCTGCGCGCCGCAGTGGATCAAGAATTGGTTGAATTTGACGCCCCGCTCAACGGCGCCAAAGAAGTTGCATTTTTTCCTCCGATGACGGGGGGGTGATCATGCGCATCCTCATTCAAGAACACCCCTTTGATCTGGGTCAAGAAGCGCAAAACTTTGCCGAAAAACAAGACAATGCCGGCGCAATAGTTACCTTCACCGGGATTGTGCGGAACACATCTTTAGGCGATTTAAAAACTCTCACAATCGAACATTACCCCGCCATGACAGAAAAGGCGATTTCTGAGATCGCCCAAACGGCGATTGACAGATGGTCATTGCAGGACGCGCTGGTGCTGCATCGCTATGGAAACCTTGCCCCCGGCGAGGGAATCATGATGGTGGCAACCGCCGCCACGCATCGCAGTGACGCGTTTGCCGCCGCAGATTTTCTGATGGATTATCTCAAATCGCGCGCACCTTTTTGGAAAAAAGAGATAACCGCATCCGGAGCAAACTGGGTAGAAGCAAAAGACAGCGACGAGCAGGCTTTGAGGCGTTGGTAGCACGACCATCGCACCTGCCCCGGGCATTATAAGCGGTCGGTTTCGCTTATCCGAGCCTGTCGCAATCCCTCCATCGCCGCGTCACGTTCTGCCCGCGCTTGGGCCAATAGGTTTGTCAGCTCAGCCTCTTTTAGGGCAGCCTCTTCACGCGCCGCATCGCGCTGCGCTGTGGCGTTAAGCAGCTCTTGTGTGACGTTGGTCATCGCCTCAATGCTGGGCAAAGAGCCGCGCAAAAGCTGCGTCCAAAGCCAATGCATGCACCAGCCCATAGCAAAGGCTGCAAACAGCGCAAGCGTGCCAATTAACATCACCTCATTGGCCTGCATCAGCGTTTGTCCTTGCCTCAGTTGGCGGCGTTTCTGGATCACCCTGCGCCAGCGGCACCGGTTCATTTTCGCGCAGATAAAACTCAATTCGCCGGTTGATATCACGCCCTTCTGCGCTGTCATTTGCGGCAATGGGTTTGGTCTCACCATAGCCTTGTGCCACAAAACTGCCGGTTAAAATACGCCGCCTTTGCAGCTCCATCAACACCGCCTGCGCGCGCGTTTGGCTCAGTTGCAGGTTCATTTCCTCGCGCCCCTGACTGTCTGTATGGCCAGCGATTTCAAGCGGAATTTCTCCACATTGGCGCAATATATCCGCGATTTTATCCAAGAGGTTCTGGCCTGCCAAATTCACCCGATCCGATCCCGGGTCAAAATTGATTTTTTCAGATTGAAGCAGCCCGTTAATTTGGCTGATACAAAGGACAGCCGGCAACAGATCCGGCTCTGCTTTGGGGGGCGGTTCATAGCTAATCTGCAAATCGGCGCGCACAGTATTTGGCAATATCTGGTGTACGCTTAACGCCAAAGCGGCCTGCGCATCCTTGCGATGGGACATTCCAGAAACTGTTAGATCGTGCCGGGTCAAGCGCATTTGCGCCCGCTGCAAGGGCAGCATCGCATCGATCAAAGACAGGATCTGCAGGGTCCAATCGTTGCCCAGCGCCGGGTCCAGCGATCCAGAAAACGTCACCTTATCAAATCCAAACCGGGCTTGCGCCAGCGCCGTTACCGCCTTTTGAGCGCGTTGATCGTCCAAAGGGCCCTGCAAAATTAAGTTGCCATCCGCCTCAAGCTCAAACAAAAACTCTGCGGCGAGAAGCCCGCCCGCCATACCGGGCTGATTTCTAGACGCTTCAACCTTATAACCCCCTGGCAAACGCTGTTTTATTTTTTCGACCACTGCGGCGATGTTATCGGCATCTAGCGGATTGGGAAGAAACAGCTGGAGGCGGTTATCCGCCAAATGAATTGTGGCTGTGCGGATCGGCCTTAATTCATCGAGCGCCAAAAAAATGGTTTCATCAAACCCGGTTGGGCGATCTGCAAAATTCATCAGGCAGGGCAATCCATACGTCACGTCAAACGCTTGCAACGCTGAGGCAAGCGCTTTGAGATGCATTTGGCTGTCGACCCGGCAGGCGAGAACGCGCAACGCGCCATCGCTTTTCACCGCGCGAAAGCGATAACCTTCAGGCGCAGCATTGGGCGCCACCACCGCAACCTCATACAAAAGCCCATTCGGACTAAGCTGCTCTAGATTTGTCAAAACCTCCTGCCGGCGCTCTTCCGTTTTTACAAGCGCTTTCACAACAACGCGATCTTCCGCAATGGTCACCTCGCCGCGATGTATCTGCGTCAAAGCTTCAAGCCCAAGCTGCTGGGCGGTGAGCCATTTTTCAGACGGGCGGCGCTGGGCGGCGGTAAAGAAATGTTTCAGCTCCATCTGCCCCGCGGCCATATCACGCAAACCCGCCAGCAACGTCTCTTGCGCCGGACCGCTTGGCACATTGCCCATTGCGCGGATAAACTTTGAGGTTTTAAAAATTTGTAGGGTAAGCGCAACTGGTGTTTTGGCGCCTGTCTCAGATAGAACAATTTGATCCGATAGATTGTGTATCGCCACGATTTTTCGCGCCAGTGCTAAGGCTTGAAATCGCTGCGCCGCGGTTTCAGCCTGGCCAGAGAGCACCACCTGCCGCCCATCAGCGGCAATCTCAACCCAACCCAGATCGGCCTTTACAAAGGCGGCTTCAAGCCGCGATATGGTTTTTGCTTCAAGCACCCAAACCAAAGCCATAGCGCAGAAACAAGCTACGATCGCGGCGGCGCTAAAGGTAATAAGAATGTAGCGTTTGGCCAAAAATCGCATAAAATCGCTCGGTTAACAGGGCTGTTGCCTTCATAGGCTTTCGCGCCCATGGGTTCAATAAAGGAAAATCGCAAGGCCAAAGAAGACAACGGGCAAAAAGCCGGTATGGCTGTTTGCCCGAAACAATCGCAACAATAACCCGGTCTCTCCCAAGCGGAACTGACGCAATTGCCACATCATATGCAGCACAAAGGCAGCAACGCCCAGCCCCGCAACCCAGAAAGCCGGCCCCTGTGCCTGCAGCGCCAAAGCGCCCAGCATCAATCCCCCGCTGGTAAGCGCAAAGCCCAATAACCAAGGCCATGTCTTTGCCCCAAATAGACGCGCCGTGGATTTGATGCCGATCAATGCGTCATCTTCAATATCCTGATGAGCGTAAATTGTATCGTAAAACAGCGTCCAACAAATACCGCTTAAATATAGGATCACAGCGGAAACCTGTAACCCGCCCTGATGGGCGATAAAGGCCAATAAAACACCCCAATTAAAGGCCAAGCCCAAAAACACCTGCGGCCACCAGGTAAAGCGTTTCGCAAAAGGGTAAATCGCCACGGGGATCAGGGCGATGATCCCGCATATAATCGCCGCTGCGTTGAAGCTGAACAGAATGCAGGCGGCCAATGCCACCTGCGCGCCCATCCAAATCACTGCCGATTTCACCGATACTTGTCCCGAGGGGATCGGCCGCGATTTGGTCCGTTCAACCGCTCCGTCAAATTTGCGATCTGTGATATCATTCCACGTGCAGCCAGCCCCGCGCATCAAAAAAGCCCCCAGCCCGCATCCCACAAAAATCCACACATCGCTTAAGGCAAATTGACCATCGGCTAGGATGGCAAAAAACAACCCCCACCAGCAGGGAAACAACAGCAACCAGGTTCCAATTGGCCGATCCGCCCGCGACAGGCGTAAATAAGGCCTGCTGGCTTGCGGCGCAAAGCGATCAACCCAATTGCCTTTCACAGCATCAAAAACTTCACCCGCTACCTCTGGTTTTGTTCTCTGCTCAGACATATGTTAGGCCCTATGACTTCTAAAATCAGACTCTTTGTAGATCACCCGCTGGCACCGGCGCAATCACTACCTTTAACGCGCGAGCACGCGCATTACCTATTTTCCGTGATGCGCCAAAACGTGGGAGATCGCGTTCTGGTGTTCAACGGCCAAGACGGCGAATGGCTGGCTGAAATCACGCAAGCCGGTAAAAAATCGGGCGCGCTGAGCTGTTTAACACAAAGCAAAGCACTGCGCGCCCCCCCAGATCTCTGGCTGCTTTTCGCACCGATCAAAAAAACACGCACCGATTTTATTGTAGAAAAAGCCACCGAATTGGGTGCTGCACGGATTTGTCCGGTGCAAACCACCTTTACAAATTCTGAACGGATTCGGCGCGACCGGCTGCAAGCCCATGCGGTTGAAGCGGCCGAACAATGCGGCGGCACCTATGTGCCGGTGGTTGACGCATTGCAGAAATTAAAAGCGGTTTTGGATCAATGGCCGGAAGATCGCAGCTTATTATTTTGCGATGAAACAAAAGCTGGCGCCGCCACTTCATTCGCTGCGCTCGCACCGGGGCCCTGCGCCATTTTAATCGGTCCGGAAGGCGGGTTTGACGCGGCAGAGCGCCAGCAGATATCCAACCTACCAAATGCGCATTGCATCAGCTTGGGCCCGCGCATTTTGCGCGCTGATACCGCCGCGGTAACCGCCCTTAGCCTCTGGCAAGCTCACCTAGGAGATTGGACATGATACGGCCCGAGGCCGCAGCGGTTTTACAGCGCTGGCGCGATGCGTTTATCGGCGCGGCGCTTATCGCTTTAGGGCTCTATTGGTTTACCAAAACTTTCGGGCTATTATCCTGGGTCGGGGCGGCGCTGACCCTTATTGGAGCGCTGATTGGCTTTGCCGGGCTGCAGCGCGCGCGATTCTCAAAATCGCAACACGGGGCCGGTATCGTAGATGTTACCGAAGGCCAAATCACCTATTTTGGCCCCGATACCGGCGGTGTGATTGCGCTGGATGATATCACCAAAATTAGCCTCATATATTATCAGAACCAGCAGCTGTGGAAACTCGAGCAACCGGCCCAGCCGGCGCTGTTTATTCCCACCGGTGCAACAGGCGCAGAGCGGCTGTTTGATGCTTTTACCCAGCTAGATAATTTTCAAATCGAGGCGATGCTTCAGCTTTTGGCGCAGCGCTTGAACACCCCTCAAACGATCTGGCAAAAAGACTATTTTTTAGACCCCCAAAATTACATCCATTGACAGCTTGGTTAATCCACAGCAAATCTGCATATCTGAAACTTCGGAGTTCCCGCAATGTCTATTCCCCAATCGGGTGGTGGCCCCATCGAGCACCCAGAGCAAATGGCGGCCTATCTGGCGGCAGGCTGCAAGCCGGAAAGCAAGTGGCGCATCGGGACCGAACATGAAAAATTCGGCTTTTGCCAGGCAAACCAGAGGCCTTTGCCCTATTCCGGGCCCTGTTCAATCAAGACCATCCTCGAAGCGCTGCGCGACCGCTTCGGGTGGTCGCCAGTTTTGGAAGCGGATAAATTAATCGGATTAACCCGAAATGGCGCAAATATATCCCTAGAGCCGGGTGGCCAGTTTGAATTATCGGGCGCCCCTTTAGAGACCATTCATGACACGGCCAAGGAACTTAACCAGCATCTAGACGAGCTGCGCGGCATCAGCGATGAAATTGGCGCTGGATTTATAGCGCTGGGCGCGGCGCCCATATGGTCTCACGAGACGATGCCCGTTATGCCCAAAGGCCGCTATACTCTGATGACCGATTACATGGATCGGGTCGGCACGATGGGAAAATTTATGATGTATCGCACGTCTTGCGTGCAGGTAAATTTAGATTTTAGCTCTGAAGCGGATATGGTTCAAAAAATGCGCGTAGCAGTTGCGCTGCAGCCGATTGCAACCGCACTTTTCGCCAACTCACCGTTTTTCGATGGGTTGCCCAATGGCCATAAAAGTTGGCGCAGCCGCGTTTGGCAAGATCTTGATGCAGATCGCACAGGCATGTTGCCCTTCATATTTGAGCCGGGGTTTGGCTTTGAGGCTTGGGTCGAATACGCCCTCGATGTGCCAATGTATTTTGTCTATCGAGACGGCCGATATATTGATGCTTTGGGGCAATCTTTCCGCGATTTTCTACAGGGAAAATTGCCCGCCTTGCCCGCAGAGCGGCCCAGCCTAAGCGATTGGGCGGATCACTTGACCACTATTTTTCCCGAGGCCCGGCTGAAAACATTTATTGAAATGCGCGGAGCAGATGCGGGGCAGACAGATCATCTATGCGCGCTTTCAGCGTTTTGGGTGGGCTTGTGTTATGATAAAACCGCGTTGGATGCGGCTTGGGATTTGGCTAAAAACTGGACGGCCGAGTTTCGCGAAACGCTGCGGATAAACAGCGCCAGAAGCGGCTTAGCGGCACAGGTCTACGGGGTTAAATTGATCGACCTGGCTAAGGAACTTGTTGATATCTCGCGCAAGGGCCTGATCGCAAGGGGCCGCGCCAATGTCGAAACAGGCGCCGTTGATGAAAGCCGTTTTCTAGACCCTCTCTTCGAAAATCTGGCAACCCAAAAAGCCCCGGCCGATCGATTGCTTGGTCTTTACAGCAAAGAGTGGAACACAGATTTACAGCCAATTTATCGCGCCGCGCGTATCGGCTAGGCCGGCTTACGCGCAAAAATAGGTTGAACTTTAAACGTTAAGTCTTTCGCCAATACTACCTGCTAAATCTTACTGCGGGTAAAGGGGAAATAAAATGAGTGGGTCAGAAAAGACTGTTGTTCAAACTATTATCAAACGCAAAATAAGAAATCCGGTTGATTCTGCAGATTATGCCATGCAATTGGCCGCCTTTTCGACGGTGGAACAACAGGTTTTATTGAACCAAAAAATGGATGTGCTGCAAAATAATTTACACCAGAACACTTTGGCCAGCTTATCTAACTGGATGGGAAAAACGGTCAAACTGCCCGGATCATTCACCTATTCTGGCGGCGAAGTCACCGCTTTGATCACCCCGCCAACGGGCAGTGAGAAAACAGATTTTATCGTACAAGATGCTACAGGGGCGGAAATCTTTCGCCACAGGCTTGGCGCCCAAGATCAAGAATTCGCATGGGCAGGCACCACCTCGAAGGGCGCTGTAGCGCCGGTTGGACATTATAATTTCGCCCTTGAAGGCTTTGCGAAAGATCAATCATTAGGAATTTCTAAACTTGCCAGTTTGCAAACCATTGAAGAAATATCGCAACCCGCTGATGACATACTGGTCACGCTTGGAAATGGCCAAACCCTTCCGTGGAAAAACCTTACTGGTCTGCGCTAACGCAGAAAACTTGCGCCTGCCAAAGACATCCCTTAATCGATCGGGCAGTCTGAAAGGATAAGCGCCCGTGCCCATAGCCAGTTTAGAGACATCTTTGCGCGAGAAAGGGCTGTTGCAAATACCCGCGCAATGGGTCGCGCTTTCGGGGGGGCGCTCAAACCGCGTTTGGCGCGTTTCACAAGCTGGCGCGCAAGATCTCTGCGTAAAACTATATCCACAAACCGCGTGGCAGAATCCGCTTTTTGCAAATGATCCTGCGGGCGAATATTATTGCCTAGAAAATCTTCACGCAGAAAAGCTTTGTCCAAAGCCATTGGGGTTGGTAGAGACGCCCCAAGGGCGCTGCTTGGTTTATCACCATCACCACGGGGTCAGTTTCAGCGATCAAACCGCGCCAGTCGGCCAGTTGCTGGCGCGCATCCATAGCCGGCCCACGGTTCCGGCCGATTCAAAAGCCATAAGACACGCGCCCTGTGGATCTAGTGAATTAAACGCCCATACTATACAAATTTTGCAACGATGCGAGGGGCCAGAGCGCGGGCTCTTAGAGCGCCTAAGGCCGACCACCCCTGTAGAAAAACTAACAAAAATAAGCCTCATTCATGCAGATCCAGTGGCAAATAATATCGTGATATCAGGCCAAACGGCCCTGATGATTGATTGGCAAAGCCCTGCTTTGGGTGATCCAATGGAAGATCTAAGCCATTTCTTATCCCCCGCAATGCAACGCCTTTATCGTGGCAAAATACTAAACGCAAAACAGCAAAAGCAGGTTTTAAACGCGTATCAAGCGCAATATCCCCGTTTCGACTTTGCGCGTTTTGAACGATTATACCCGCATTACAGCTGGCGCATTGCCGCCTATTGCCTCTGGCAAAAACAGCAAGGCAATTCAGATTATTCAGATGCGTTTGATCAAGAAGTCACGGCATTGAAGGTTAAAGCATAAGCGGCAAACAATAAACCAAGGCACCGCCCAAAGCCACCGCTCCAGAAAACAACGCCACCCGCAATAAGGTTGAGTGTGGCGCGGCCTCCTGCGCGGGTGCAGATTGCTGGATCAACGCCGCCTCAACCAAACCCGGCAGGCGGGGGCCAAAGCGCGCCAAAACGCCCGCTGCTTTGGACAAATCACGCAATAACGCCAGCGGCCCGATACGTTTGCGAATGTAATCCTCAACCACTGGCCGCGCGACTTGCCAAATATTGATTTGCGGGTTCAAAGAGCGTGCAACCCCCTCAACCACCACCATGGTTCGCTGCAATAAGATCAGCTCGGTTCGGGTTTCCATGCCAAATTTTTGTGTTACTTCAAATAAATAACTCAGCAGGCGGCCCATCGATATTTGCGTTGCATCCATGCCAAAAATAGGCTCGCCGACGGCGCGTAATGCCCGCGCAAATTCATCGACATCCCGATCTGCGGGCACATAGCCCGCTTCAAAATGTACCTCTGCAACGCGTTTGTAATCGCGGCGGATAAACCCATATAAGATTTCGGCATAGACCCGGCGCGTATATTCATCAATATGCCCCATAATTCCGAAATCATACGCGATAATATCGCCATTTGCGGCCACTTTTAAATTACCCTGATGCATATCCCCGTGAAAATACCCATCGCGCAGCGCATGGCTGAGAAATAATTTTAGAACCCGATCCCCCAACTGGGCCAAATCATGCCCCGCGGCCAGCAGGGCCTCATTATCGCCCAGCGGTGCCCCTTCGGCCCAATCCAGCGTCATCACCCGGCGCCCCGATAGAGGCCACTTCACCGCAGGCAATTGAAACCCTGCATCAACACCCTGCGTATTGGCGGCAAATTCTGAGGCCGCCGAACTTTCGAGGCGTAGATCCAATTCGCCCATCACAACGCCTTCAAAATGTGAAATCACATCCACAGGGCGCAAGCGGCGCGATGCGGGTGACAAAAGCTGCACCATGCGGGCCGCCAAATAAAACGCATCAATATCTTTTCGGAAGGCTTTTTCGATTTTGGGACGCAGGACTTTCACCGCAACATACGCACCAGTTTCAAGCAAACGGGCTTTATGAACCTGCGCGATAGAGGCCGCGGCCACAGCCTCGCTGAATTCCGAAAACACCTGATCGGGATCTATGCCGATTTCCTCTGCAAAGCTGGCTTTAGCCTCTGCGATCGAAAATGGCGGCAGCTTATCCTGCAAAACGCGCAATTGTTGCGCCAAATCATGGCCCACTAAATCTGGCCGGGTGGATAATATCTGACCAAATTTAATATAGGCCGGCCCCAAAGCAGACAGGGCGCGCGGGGCAGGCGGCATGGTTGCATCCCCCTTCAACCCCAACCAGGCGAAGGGCCAACCCAAAATGCGCGCGGTCACGCGCAGCGCGCGCGGAGCCTCCATCGCGTCTAACACTGCGCGCATGGCGCCCGTACGCTCAAGCGTGGCGCCCGTGCGCACCAGACGCCATATATTATGCGGGCCCCGCATCTAGATTTTCCAACCCGAATGCAAACACGCAATTCCCATGCTCAGATTGCGATATTTGGCATTTTCGAACCCCGCTTTGCGCAGCATCGATAGAAACGTGTCTTGATCGGGAAATTGCCGAATCGACTCGACAAGATATTGATAGCTGTCGCGGTCATTCGCGATAATCTGACCCATCACTGGAATGACATTGAATGAATAGCGATCATACGCCCATTGCAGCGTGGTATTGGGAATATGTGAAAACTCAAGCACCACCAAACGCCCGCCCGGTTTCAGCACGCGAAACGCCTCATTTAAAGCCTCTTGCGGGCGTGTAACGTTGCGAATTCCAAAGCTGATCGTATACACATCAAAACAGTTATCTTCAAATGGCAGATGCATAGCATCCCCAACCACCCAATCCAGCTGGTCGTGCATTTGCGCGGCTTCTGCGCGTTTCCGCCCTTCAATCAACATCGGTTCGGTTAAATCTAAAACCGTGGCATGGGCGCGCCCGGCTCTTTTCAAGAAGCGGAAAGAAATATCGCCCGTACCGCCCGCCACATCCAGCAGACGTTGGCCTGCGCGCGGCGCCAACCAATCCATCATCGCATCTTTCCAAAGACGATGTACGCCCCCCGACATCACATCATTCATAATATCATATTTCGAGGCAACGCTGCCAAAAACACCCTGCACAAGATCGGCTTTATCCGCCTCAGATACGGTTTCAAATCCGAAATGGGTTGTGGTTTCGCCCTGATCATTCATCGCAACTGCCTTTACCTTAATAAGTTGTGTTATATAGCGGAACAGCTTGAATACAATGCGGCACTTGCGTCTTTGACCATCGCGTTTTTACAATAGAGCTTATGCGCAGGGCGATCAGCGCCGCGTGCAGATTCGTAACTGCCCCAAAAGGGGCGCAACAGAAAAGCAATACCATGCCCGAACTGCCTGAAGTTGAAACCGTCATGCGCGGATTGGCGCCCGCGATGGAGGGCGATGTGATAAAATTAGCCCAGGTAAACCGGCCCGATTTGCGCTGGCCCTTTCCAACACAAATGGCAAAAAGGCTCACAGGGCAAAGAATTCAACGATTGCGCCGGCGCTCAAAATATATTCTGGCGGATTTATCTAGCGGAGAAACCCTTTTGATGCATCTGGGCATGTCGGGGCGCATATTGGTTTCAGGTGACCCGTTGGGGCGATTTGTGCAAAACCACGCGGCCATTGGCAAACATGATCATGTGATTTTTCACATGGAAAAAGGCACCCGCGTCACCTTCAACGATCCGCGGCGCTTTGGGGCTATGGATTTGATGCAAACTGCGGCTGGCGAAAGCCATCGATTGTTGCGCGATATAGGCCCCGAACCTTTGGGAAATACTTTTGATGAACCCTATTTCTTCAATCACGTAAAAACGCGGCGCGCCCCGATCAAATCCTTAATGCTGGATCAACGCCTGGTCGCGGGTTTGGGCAATATTTATGTATGCGAAGCGCTCTTTCGTGCGGGTATTGCCCCGCATCGTGCGGGGTTTCGATTGGCCCCAAAGCGGATAAAATCGCTGGTTCCAATTATTCGCGATGTCTTGAATGAAGCCATTGCAGCCGGTGGGTCGTCTTTGCGCGATTTTCGTCAGGCTGATGGTGAATTGGGCTATTTCCAACACCAATTTGACGTTTATGGGCGCGAAGGCGCACCGTGCAACGCATCGGGTTGCAAAAGCTTAATTCGAAGAATTCAACAATCAGGGCGCTCAAGTTTTTACTGCCCTTCCTGTCAAACCTAGAAAGAACGCATTCTGGACATGGTTTTCTTACCCATGCTATGCAAGTCATCTGTGGAAACAACCGAAAGCCTGGCGCATGGCCTATGAAACGATCATTGTAACCGTTGAAGATCACGTTGCCCTGATAAAGTTAAACCGTCCGGATGCGCTGAATGCGCTGAACAATCAATTGATGCAAGAATTGGCTGAGGCGCTTGGCGAGGCACAAACCAGCGATAAAGTTCGCTGCATCGTTTTGACTGGGTCTGAAAAAGCATTCGCCGCTGGCGCAGATATAAAAATGATGAGCCAGAAAAGCTTTGTCGATGTGTTCACCGAAGATCTCTTCGCATCAGAGGCGCATAAAATCACCGCGACGCGCAAACCAATCATCGCCGCCGTATCAGGCTATGCGTTGGGCGGCGGCTGTGAATTGGCAATGATGTGTGATTTCATCATTTGTTCGGACACTGCGAAATTTGGTCAGCCCGAAATCAACCTAGGCGTATCTCCTGGGATTGGCGGCACACAACGAATGACCCGCTCGATCGGGAAATCAAAAGCCATGGATATGTGCCTGACGGGCCGGTTTATGGAAGCCGAAGAAGCCGAAAGATGCGGGCTGGTCAGCCGCGTCGTTCCCGCAAAGAAACTGCTTTCTGAAGCGATGGCCGCCGCTGCGAAAATCGCGGAAAAATCCCAAATAACAACAGTGGCTGTGAAAGAAATGATCAATCGGTCATACGAGACAACGCTTAACGAGGGGCTACTCTTCGAACGGCGCGTTTTCCATGCCTTATTTGCCACCGAAGATCAAAAAGAAGGGATGGCGGCATTTCTAGAAAAACGCGAACCACAATTTCGCGACAAATAAGGGATTTAACGGTTTTTTATCGCCCGAGATGCCATTGCCCTGTTGACTCACCGCAGAAGGCAGCCTAAAGACGCCGCCTGATACTTAGCAACCCAAACCATGGGAAATTTATTTATGGCCAATACGCCTCAGTCAAAAAAACGCGCCCGCCAGAATGAGCGCCGCGCTGCTGTTAACAAAGCCCGCCGCTCACGCATCCGCACATTCGTGCGCCGTGTGGAAGAAGCGCTCGAAAGCGGTGATAAAGATGCAGCCTCAGAAGCGCTTCGTGCAGCCCAGCCAGAAATGATGCGCGGCGTGACAAAGGGCATCTACCACAAGAACACGATCGCTAGAAAAATGTCGCGCCTAACGGCACGCTTGAAAGCGATTGCTTAAGCCTCCTACGCTTAATTATTAATCGGCGAACATGTCTAATGCACTGCTTTTTGCGGTGCATTTTTTTTGCATAAATCGCTTCAAGAGATTCTTTTGACAAATCTCTGAGTCAAGTCCGAAGTTCTGTTGCCGCCCCCGTAAGTCTGTTGCTAAAGTCTACAGGCGAGTCGTGAGACCCCGGGGGGGGACTGAACAACCGCAGCAAAGCAATTATGTTAGTGGAACCATTTGGTTTCATGCTGGGGTGATATGCTGTGTGAACAGCACACCACCAAAATGTGGCAGCGTAGCTCTGCCTCAAAAAATGGCGAAGTGACTTCGCAATATTCTGTCTGTGAAAAGGCGGATGTGGTGAATTTTCGTCGTAGGTCCACGGTTTAGCTGGTGGAAAGCGGCGCTTGGGAATGTGGGAAGCAAATTAAATGACTCCAGAAAAATGGCGCGACTTACAATCCTCAATCAAACTGACAATTGGCAATAATAACTATCGAACCTGGATTGACCCGCTGAATTTTTCGCATGTGGAAGATGATGTTGCGGTGTTCGATGTGCCCACAACGTTTTTGGGAAATTATGTAGAGCAAAATTTTGGGGATGTGATTCTACATAAGCTCAGCGAAGCGCAGGCGCAGATCCGCCGCATTCGGTTTCAAGTTGCTGCGCGTCAAACCGATATCAAAAAGCCGCTGGAAGCACCGGCACGCCAAGACACGCCAAAATCCAGCGCTGCAAAGAATGGTGGTTTCTCGTCAGAGTTTACAAGCGCGCCAATTGATGCGCGCTTCACCTTCGACACTTTTATCGTTGGAAAACCAAATGAGCTGGCATATGCGGCGTCAAAGCGCGTGTCCGAAGGTGGAGAGGTCACGTTTAACCCGCTGTTTTTATATGGAGGTGTGGGCTTAGGTAAAACGCATCTGATGCATGCCACGGCCTGGGAATTGCAAGCCCGGCGGCCAGATCTAAACGTTCTATATCTTTCGGCAGAACAATTTATGTATCGGTTCGTGCAAGCGCTGCGCGAACGCAAAATGATGGATTTCAAACAATTGTTCCGGTCGGTGGATGTATTGATGGTGGATGATGTACAATTCATAGCCGGAAAAGACAGCACCCAAGAAGAATTTTTTCACACGTTTAACGCTTTGGTCGATCAAAATAAGCAAATTATCATTTCGGCAGATCGTGCGCCGGGTGAAATTAAAGATCTGGAAGATCGTATCAAAAGCAGGATGCAATGCGGCTTGGTGGTGGATTTGCACCCAACCGATTATGAATTGCGTTTGGGGATCCTTCAGTCGAAGGTAGAGCGGCATCAAAGTCAATATCCCGATCTGGTGATTGAGCCCAACGTATTAGAGTTTCTAGCGTTGCGGATATCAACAAATGTACGCGTCTTAGAAGGCGCACTTACCCGGTTATTTGCTTTTGCCTCTTTGGTTGGACGGCCGATCAATCTGGATCTGACTCAAGATTGCTTGGCAGATGTATTGCGCGCCTCCGAGCGCAAGATCACAGTGGAAGAAATCCAACGCAAAGTCTCTGAGCATTATAACATTCGTCTGTCAGATATCATTGGTCCCAAACGCGTGCGCACCTATGCCCGCCCGCGCCAGGTGGCGATGTATTTGGCCAAACAAATGACCAGTCGCAGCCTTCCCGAGATCGGCCGCCGATTTGGGGGCCGCGACCACACAACCGTTATGCATGGCGTAAAGCGCATCGAAGAGCTCAAGATACAGGATGGGCAAGTGGCAGAAGATCTTGAAATGCTGCGCAGAACTTTAGAAGCCTAAACCATCACAGGCGCTTACCTCTGTTTATCGCTTGGCCGTGGCAAAGATCAAAGGGTTGCACTTGACGGGTTTAGCTTTAGCATCAATAAGTAATTATTCATTGGGCACGGCCCTGCCTTAGGCAGCTGAACGGTTCGAAAAAAACAGGAGCAATTGATATGAAATTGAGCATTGAACGCAGTATATTGCTCAGAGCGCTGTCGCAAGCTCAGTCGGTTGTTGAACGCCGCAACACCATTCCTATTTTGGCAAATGTGTTGATCGAATGCGATGAAAGCACCGTCCATTTCCGAGCAACCGATTTGGATATTGAGGTGATCGACAAGACCCCTGCGCAGGTCGAGCGCCCGGGCGCCACAACCGTCTCTGCGGTGACTCTGCACGAGATCGTGCGCAAACTTCCAGATGGCGCGTTGGTCACGCTGGCGGATGATGCCACAAAGGGGCGTTTATACGTAGAGGCTGGCCGGTCAAACTTTTCCTTGGCCACATTGCCCAAAGAAGATTTTCCAATCATGGCAAGTTCGGAATATACGGCGAATTTTTCAGCCCCGGCCGCGATGCTGCGCCGTTTGTTTGATAAATCTAAATTTGCCATTTCTACAGAAGAAACAAGATATTACCTTAATGGCGTGTACTTACATGTGGCCGATGGCGAGGGCGGGCAAACGCTGCGCTGCGTGGCAACCGATGGGCACCGCCTGGCGCGCATTGATGCGGCATTGCCAGAGGGCGCAAGCGATCTTCCCGGCGTGATTGTGCCGCGCAAAACCGTGGGTGAGTTGCGCAAATTGCTTGACGATGATGATATGCAAATCGCGGTCTCTGTTTCAGAAACCAAAATCCGCTTTGCCACACCCGAAATCACCATGACATCAAAGGTAATTGACGGAACATTTCCAGATTACACGCGGGTTATTCCGCAAAATAACACGCGGCGGCTTGAAGTGGATGCTTCTGAATTCGCAAAGGCGGTGGATCGGGTGGCAACCGTGTCTTCCGAACGCTCGCGCGCCGTTAAACTATCGCTGGATGAAGATCGCTTGGTGCTCTCGGTGAACGCACCCGATAGCGGCGCTGCCGAAGAAGAGCTTGCAGTGGCCTATTCGGATGAGATGCTTGAAATTGGCTTTAACGCCAAATACCTGCTCGAAATCGCCAGTCAAGTTGATCGTGAGAACGCAGTTTTCATGTTTAATTCCTCTGGAGATCCAACGCTGATGCGCGAGGGCGATGATGCCAGCGCGGTCTATGTTGTTATGCCCATGCGCGTGTAAGGCCAAGATGATCCGCATCTGCCCATGCCCCGCGGCAACGCACAACATCGCCATTGAAATCATGCGCGGGCAATGCTGTATCTAACCAGTCTCCATCTGTCGCATTTTCGATCGCATAAATCGTTAGAATTGGAATGTGATGAGCGGCCGATCGCCCTGTTTGGCGCCAATGGATCTGGCAAAACAAATATTTTGGAAGCTGTATCGCTGTTTTCGCCGGGGCGCGGATTGCGACGCGCCAGCGCCGAAGATATGGCGCGACGCCCTGAACATATCGGATGGAAGCTGCGCGGCACGCTGACCGCGCAGGGGCGTCAACATGAGATCGAGCTAAGTTCGCGAAACGGCGCGGCGCGCAGCACCAAGATTGACGGGAAAACCGCTTCGCAAACCGCGCTGGGCGGCATAACACGCGTGCTCTGGCTGGTCCCGGCAATGGATAGGTTGTGGATCGAGGGGGCAGAAGGGCGGCGGCGCTTTTGGGATCGCATTGCGCTGAGTTTTTTTCCAAGCCATGCCGAGCACAGCCTGAGCTATGAAAAAGCCATGCGTGAAAGAAACCGTCTGTTAAAAGACCAAGTGACTGATGATCATTGGTATCGGGCGCTCGAACATCAAATGGCCCTTTCGGGGGTGGCCATTATGCAGGCGCGCCAAGCGGCGCTTGCGTATATTCATAACGCGCAAATCGCGGCGAGCACCCAGTTTCCAAAAGCGGAATTAACATTGCTGCAATCCGAGAACGGCCCGCTTCCAGATACGGTTGAAGATCTATCTGCCGCATTCGCCAGCGCGCGAGCGCGCGACCTGGCCGCCGGGCGCAGCTTGCTGGGTCCGCATCGCACGGATCTATCCGCGCTTTATCTCAGCAAAGGCATGCCTGCCAAAGAATGCTCAACCGGAGAACAAAAAGCGCTTTTAATTTCAATTATTTTAGCCAATGCGCGCGCATTGACAGACCAAATCGGCGCCCCGCCAATCTTATTATTGGATGAGGTGGCCGCGCATCTTGACGCCCAGCGCCGAGCTGCGCTTTATACCGAAATTAACACCCTAAAAGCACAAGCTTGGATGACCGGTACAGGGCCCGAATTGTTTGAAGATCTAGGCGCGGCAGCGTTGATGTTAGAGCTTGGCGATAGCGGTTCAGGCTCATTTATAAAACTCGGCTAAAAGTGCAGGGCATCAAAGAAAGGCCAGCCTATGTCTGTGAATGCAATTGACTTGCTGCTCTATACGGGAGGGCTTTTGGTGCTGTTCCTTACCCCAGGCCCAGTTTGGGTGGCTCTGATTGCCCGCACGCTGGGCGGCGGTTTGGCGGCGGCTGTGCCTTTGGCATTTGGCGTGATGGTGGGGGATTTGCTATGGCCAACCCTAGCAATTTTGGGCCTCAGCTGGCTGGTGACACAATTTTCGATGATTTTGATCCTTCTCAAAGCCGTGGCTGTGGTGGTTTTTTGGGGGATGGGGCTGGCCTTGCTGCGCAGGACAGATCAGGCGATTGCGCAGGAATCGCGCCTGATAAAACCCGGCGCCTGGGCCGGCTTTATCGCCGGTGCAGCCGTGATCATTGGTAACCCGAAAGCGATGTTATTCTACATCGCTATTCTGCCGGGGTTTTTCGATTTTAACACCCTCACGGCGCTGGATATGGCGCTGATCGCTCTGCTGTCTGCTAGCATTCCCTTCACGGGAAATCTCTGCGTTGCCCTGCTGGTAAACCGCAGCCGGCAGTTTTTCACATCGCCGCAATCGCGACAGCGGATCACGCAAATTTCCGGTGGCTTGCTTATCCTGGTAGGAACGGTGATTCCCTTCACTTAGGCCACAAAATATAGTCTATAGGCGTGACATTCTCTACCAGACCTCGTATATTGTCTGTGAAATTTAAGGGATGACAGCAATGTCCAACACTGATCAAGCCGCCAATGAATACGGCGCTGATTCTATCAAGGTTCTCAAAGGCTTAGAGGCAGTTCGCAAACGCCCTGGCATGTATATTGGCGATACCGATGATGGCAGCGGGCTTCATCATATGGTCTATGAGGTTGTGGATAACGGCATCGATGAAGCTTTGGCCAAACATGCCGACCATGTGCATGTGAAAATTCATGCCGATAACAGCGTATCTGTGTCTGATAATGGGCGCGGGATACCCGTGGATATCCATGAGGAAGAGGGCGTTTCCGCCGCCGAGGTCATTATGACTCAGCTGCATGCTGGCGGGAAATTTGATAGCAATTCTTATAAAGTATCGGGTGGTTTACACGGCGTGGGCGTCTCGGTGGTAAATGCGCTATCGGTCTGGTTGGAGCTGCGGATTTGGCGCAACGGCAAAGAGCATGTGGCACGCTTTGAACATGGCGATACGGTTGAGCATTTGAAAATCGTTGGGGATGCGAATGGCCGCAACGGCACAGAAGTGCGGTTTTTGGCCTCAACAGACACTTTTTCAAACCTTGAATATTCTTTTGATACGCTAGAAAAGCGGCTGCGGGAATTGGCCTTTTTAAACTCGGGCGTGCGGATTATCCTTGAAGATGAGCGCCCAGCTGAGCCGTTGCACAGCGAACTCTTTTATGAGGGCGGTGTAAAAGAATTCGTTAAATATCTTGACCGCTCCAAGAACGCGATCATGCCCGAGCCGATCTTTATTACAGGCGAGCGGGATGAGATCGGCATTGAAGTGTCGATGTGGTGGAATGACAGCTATCATGAAACGGTTCTGCCCTTCACAAATAACATTCCCCAGCGCGATGGTGGTTCCCATTTGGCAGGGTTTCGCGGCGCGTTGACCCGCACCATCAATTCTTATGCCCAATCCAGCGGTATCGCGAAAAAAGAGAAGGTGAATTTCACCGGCGATGATGCCCGCGAAGGCTTAACATGTGTGTTATCGGTCAAGGTGCCCGATCCAAAGTTTTCTAGCCAAACCAAAGATAAGCTGGTCAGCTCAGAAGTGCGCCCCGCTGTTGAAGGGCTGATGAATGAAAAACTGGGCGAATGGTTCGAAGAAAACCCCGCGATTGCAAAAATAATCGTCAGCAAGATAATCGAGGCCGCGTTGGCCCGCGAGGCAGCGCGTAAAGCCCGCGAACTGACCCGCCGCAAAACCGCGCTTGATGTGAATTATCTGGCTGGAAAATTAAAAGATTGTTCCGAAAAAGATCCATCAAAAACCGAAGTGTTCCTGGTCGAGGGTGACAGCGCCGGTGGCTCTGCGCAAACGGGCCGCGACCGGCGCACGCAAGCCATTTTGCCGCTTAAAGGGAAAATTCTAAACGTTGAGCGGGCGCGGTTTGACCGCATGCTCAACAGCCAAGAGATTGGCAATCTTGTGATGGCGCTGGGCACCGGTATCGGGCGGGATGAGTTTGATCTTTCAAAGCTGCGTTATCATAAAATCGTTATCATGACCGATGCCGATGTTGATGGCGCGCATATCCGAACCTTGCTGCTGACGTTTTTCTACCGTCAGATGCGCGAATTGGTGGAAAACGGGTTCCTGTATATCGCGCAACCGCCGCTGTACAAAGTGAGCCGCGGCAAATCCGAAGTCTATCTAAAAGATCAGGCTGAAATGGATGATTATCTGATCCAGCAGGGTATCGATGGGGCCCTTTTACGTTTGGAAGATGGCGCGGAGTTGGCCGGCCAAGATCTGGCCCGCGTGGTCGATGAAGCCCGCCAGCTCAAGCGCGTTCTGGACGCCTTTCCAAACCACTATCCCCAGCATATTTTGGAACAAGCCGCGATTGCCGGCGCCTTCGTTCCGGGCCGAGTTGACGCGGATCTGCAAGGCACAGCGGATAAGATTGCTGCCCGTCTCGATTTAATCGCAGCAGAATATGAACGCGGTTGGAACGGGCGCATTACCCAAGATCATGGCATCCGTTTGGCGCGGATTTTGCGCGGCGTTGAAGAAGTGCGCCGCCTTGATGGGCCCATGTTGCGATCGGGTGAAGCGCGCAAAACCGGCAGCTTTACCGAAAGCCTGCAAGAAATTTATGGCAGCGCCGCGACATTGATCCGCAAAGATCGCAGCCAAGTGATTTTCGGGCCGCTCGATCTGCTCGACTCGGTTTTGAAAGAGGGTGAAAAGGGCTTATCCCTGCAGCGCTATAAAGGTCTGGGTGAAATGAACCCCGACCAGCTTTGGGAAACCACGCTCGATCCGGATGCGCGCACCTTATTGCAGGTGAAAGTTGAAGATGCAGCCGAGGCGGATGATCTGTTCACCAAGCTGATGGGCGATGTTGTCGAGCCCCGCCGCGATTTTATCCAAACCAACGCGTTAAGCGTTGCCAATTTGGACTTTTGACGCGGCGGCCTGATGCGCAAACTGCATCGGGCTCAGATTGGTGCAATCAACCCCAGAAACTGGTCAATTTGAGATGTTTCAAGCGACCAGTCACAGACCAGGCGGGTAACCAGCTCTTCCTCTGCAGGGCCATGCGCAATATCACCCGACCATACCGAAAAAACTGCGCCGCCCTGACGCGCGCGGTGCACCAAAGCCCGCGGCATATAGGCGAAAATCATATTGGCGGCGGGTTCATACTGAAACCGAACCGCGTCTAATTTGCGCAGGCCCTGCGCCAGGTAGGCGCTGTTATCATTTGCTTTTTGCGCCAGGTCGCGCCAAAGATCATGCTCAAGATAGGCCTGCATTTGCGCGGCAAGAAAGCGGTTTTTTGAAAATAAATGCGCGCCGCGTTTGCGCCGCAACTCAAATTCCCAAGCGTATTTAGGATCAAAAAAGATCACCGCCTCTACGCCCATCAAGCCGTTTTTCGTTCCACCAAACGTCAAGGCATCAATCCCGCATCGCCACGTCATTTCAGCCGCGCTGCACCCCAAGGCGGCAATCGCATTGGCAAACCGGGCCCCATCCATATGAACCGGAAGATCGTAAGCTTTGGCCACAGCGCACAGCTCTGAAAGCTCTGAAAGCGTATAAATTCTGCCTTTTTCGGTGATTTGGGTCAACGAAACGGGCCCGCGCTGCGGACCGTGGACATCCCCTTGCGCCGTTCCCAAAATAGCCTGTTCAAGCGCAGCAGGCGTCAGCTTATCATCGCTGCCGACGAGGTTTAATTTCGCCCCACCGGTGAAAAACTCGGGCGCATTGCATTCATCTTCTTGGATATGCGCAACGGGGCTGCAATAAATTGTTGCCCAGGGTGGGCATAAGCAGGCCAGGGCCAATGTATTGGCCGCGGTGCCAGTGGCGGCCAAATATACCGCCGCATCCGGGGCCTCAAACAGAGTTTGAATTCTCGAGACAACATCCAGAGTGATCGCATCAGCGCCATAAGAGGCGGCATAGCCTTGATTTGCCACGCGCAATGCCTCTAAAACGGCCTCGGGCACTGGCCCTTGATTATCTGAGCCAAAAAACATTCACGCGCGCTCCTCAAACAAATGATCTTCCCAATACTCTTCATCCACTTCAAATTCAGGAAGGGTTTTTCCACGCACCGAAACACCGGCCGCATGCACCGTCTCGGGATCTCCGGAAATCAAAGGATGCCAATCATATAAGGGTTTGCCCTGCCATAATAACAGATAGGCACAGCTGCGCGGTAACCAATAGGCATGAGCGGCCAAGTTATCAGGGCGCAAGACGATGCATTCGGGCACAAATTGATGGCGAATTTTATATTGTCCGCAGCCACAGCTGTCATCATCCAGCAAACGGCAGGCCACCCGCGTAAGCGCAACCTCACCGGTGTCTTCATCTTCTAATTTATTTAAGCAGCATTTTCCGCATCCATCGCAAAGCGCCTCCCATTCTGCCTGAGATAATTTGGACAGCGGTTTTTCTTCCCAAAACTTGGGGGCAAGACCGCTGCGCTTGATGCCTTCCTCTGCGCTCATAATGCGGCCAGGGTTTTTCGCGCCTGATCACAATCGCGCTGCATTTGTTCGATCAACGCCTCCAGCCCGTCAAACTTCAATTCGGGGCGCAAGAAATCAACCAAGGCCACAGAAAGGTTCGAGCCGTAAAGATCGCCAGAAAAATCGAATATAAATGTTTCTAAATTGGGGGTGTTTTCGCCAAACATCGGCCGTACACCCAGCGAGGCTGCCCCGTGATAGCTGCCTTGAAAAGGCCCATCCAGAACATCAACCAAAACCGCATAAACGCCAAGTTTTGGCAGATGCAGACCCTCAAGTGACATATTTGCCGTTGGATAACCAAGTTCACGCCCACGCTGTTCGCCGCCAATCACAATCCCTTCAATCCGGTGCCAATGGCCCAGCTGGGTTGCGGCATCGCGCGGCCGCCCCTCGGCCAAGGCGCTGCGGATCGAGGTTGAAGACACTTGCCCTTCGCCAGCTTCAATCAATGGCGCAACGGTGACCCCAAAGCCCATTTCCGCACCAAAATGTTGCAAGTCTTCAACCGTTCCCGCGCGACCTTTTCCAAAACAAAAATCCGCTCCCACTACCAAATGGCTCAACCCAAGACCATCCGCAATCACGTTTTGTGCAAATTCGCGCGGCGTCAGCGAAGAGAGGCTGGTGTTAAAATTCAGCTCATAGAGCAAGTCAACGTCAAGCTTTGCCAGGCGGGTGGCGCGCGCCTCCGAGCTCATCAGCCGGAAAGCGGGGCTTTGGGGCGCAAAATAGCTGCGTGGATGCGGCTCAAAGGTTAAAATACCCAAAGGCGCTGATATGGTTTCAGCAGTCTGACGGGCCAAATCAATCACCGATTGATGGCCCAAATGCACCCCATCAAAATTACCAACCGCCACGCTGGCGCCTCTGTCTTCAGGGTCAACATAAATATAATCGCGAATAATCTTCATACCCGTCAGGTAGCGTTCAAAACGATCAGAAGCAAGCCACTGCGCGCGCTAGTCAAACTTACGGCTTGGCGCAAGCACTGTTGCCTCGCCCACCAAGACCCGCCTGCCATCTACTTTACATTGGCAATCAAGAATCACGCGGCGCCTTGGAAGATCAATGTCTGATACAATCACTTCAGCATAAACCAAATCTCCCGGCCGTACGGGTGCCAAAAATTTCAGGCTTTGACCCAAATAAACGCTGCCATGACCGGGCAGTTGTTCGCCAATTACCGCCGAAATCAAGCCCGCGGTCAGCATCCCATGCGCAATGCGACCCTGAAAAATTGTATCCCGTGCATAGCTTTCATCCAAATGAACAGGGTTATGATCCGTCGAGACTTGGGCAAATAAGGCGATATCTTCATCGCTTATCACCTTATGCAGGTGGCGCGACATGCCCATTTCGATATCTTCGATACAAATCGTACCCCTGGGAAAGTTATCCAACATCCGCCGCCTCATAATTACAAGGTAATATTAGACTGAAAAATTCAGCAATTAAGTAACTTTATTACTCAATAGGGTGGATATGCAACCCTTTATATCAACGCAAAAATCCTATCGTGTATTTTGCGCTTTGATTTTCGGCGTGTAAGAACTGGGCAAGGGCGGTTGGGTCAGGATCACGCTTGGTTTTTGTTTCGCGCGCCGCAAGCCCGCCTGCGATAAACAGCGCATCCAACCCTGCATCCGAAGCGCCTTTGACATCGGTTTGCACGCCATCGCCAATCGCCAACACAGAGGCGGGGGAAATATCGGGCGCCAACGCCTTTAAGCGACGAAACGCCAAATCGTAAATCGGCGCAAATGGTTTGCCAAAATACAGGCTTTCCCCCCCAATTTGCGTATAAAGCTGCGCCAATGCGCCCGCACACCATTCGCGATGCGCGCCGCGATCCACCACAATATCCGGATTGGCGCATAAAAACTTTAAGCCTTTGGCACGCGCGATCTCAAGCTGCGGCAACATCACCTCCGGATCCGCGTTCGAATCAAAGGGCCCTGTACAAACGATGCCACTGGCCTGATCTAGCGCGACACAGGTGATCTGCACCGGGTGTTCAAGCAGTTTAAGCGGCTCAAAAAAGCCTTTATCACGCGGCTCGCCAATAAAATAAACCGCCTCGCCCACCACGCCCTGAAACATCGCGGCGCGGGCACTATCACCAGAGGTGGCGATGCTATCCCACGCGTGGTCTGACACGCCAAATTCTTTGATTTGCTCTGCCACCGAGCTGCGCGGGCGCGGTGAATTGGTGACCAAAACAACCTTTCCGCCGCGTTTCCGATAGGCGATCAGCGCCTCATTGGCTGCAGGATAAGCTTCAACCCCATTATGAACGCAGCCCCAAAGATCGACAAATAACGCTTCATATTGATCAGAAATATCGCTGAGATTTTGAACGATCTGAGACATTTTGCGCCCTTTCATTTTAAGCGGGGCGTAAAGACGCCAGATACAATCTTATAAGGTTAATTGAGGAACGATCTGTTTTTTGCGGCTCATCACACCGGGCAACACCACGCTATCCCCATCGACGCAAACGTCAAAAGACTTTTCCGCAATGGATTTAACGGCCTCATTTGGCACCAAAAGCGTGGCCTCTTCGGCCAAGATATCGACAACAAACAACAACACCTGATCCACATTATCTTCTAGCGCCACCGGGCCCATCGCCGCCATCAAGGCCGCTTTGCGCGCCAGCACCACATGTGGTGCGGTGGTTTCCAAAACCGAGACGCGCAAGGTCTGATCGCCCACCGGGAAGGATTTGCTATCCATGCGCAGCAATTCAACATCTGAAAAAGCCGACACATCCGATTTTGCGGCAAACATTTGCGCAGAATATTCGCTTAGATTGACAGAAAGCTCCTCGGCCAAAGCCTCGGCTAAGGCCCGATCATGATCGGTGGTTGTCGGGCTGCGAAACGCCAAAGTATCAGAAAGAATGCACGACAGCATCGCGCCTTTAACAGCGCGCGGCATTTTTGCAGCATCGGCGCCCATCAAATCATGCATGATCGTAGCTGTGCAGGCCAAGGGGCGAATGGTAATATCGATCGGCGCTTTGGTTTCAAGGCCACCCACCAGTTTATGATGGTCAATCACAGCGCGAATATCGGCTTGATTGATTACATCGGGCAATTCTGCAGGGTTATTGGTATCAACGATCACCACAGGCGCCCCGGGTGCAACCTCTGAAATAATTTCAGGTTTATCAAGCTGCCAATGCTGAAGCATAAACAGCGCCTCATTATTGGGCTCTCCCAACAGGTTTGCTTGCGCAGGAATACCCTGAATCTCGCTGAGATACCAAGCCCATATGATCGGCGATCCCGTGCTATCAGTGTCGGGCGATTTATGGCCAAAAACCTGCAGAACCATGGTGCTTTTCCTTCGCGATAGGGTCGATTCGCGCGGTTATACGCGGCTAGGCTGCGCTTGTCACCTTGCCGATCTTTGTGCGTTTAGCCGCGCAGAAAAACGGGTTTTTCTGGGGTGGAAAGCTGCGTTTGATAAGCATAGCCGCCCAGATCGAAATCGCGCAGGCTTTCCGGCGTGCTCAGGCGGCGGGTGATAATGAACCGCGCCATCGCACCACGGGCTTTTTTGGCATAAAAGCTTACGATTTTGGGCCCCTTATCCGTAGATTCCATAAAAACTGGCGTCACAACATCCAAATTCAGCGCCGTCTGATCCACAGCATTAAAATATTCTTGCGAGGCGCAATTCACCAAAACTGAGGCGTTGGTTTTTTCAGCCTGCGCGTTCAGCGCCAAGGAAATACGATCGCCCCAATACTCATATAGTGATTTTCCGCGCGGCGTTTTCAGACGGCTGCCCATTTCTAAGCGGTAGGGCTCGATCGCATCCAAGGGGCGCAACAGCCCATAAAGGCCGGATAAGATCCGAAGATGCGCTTGCGCCCAGCGCAGCTCCTCTGCATCTAGGCTCATGGCTTCAAGGCCTTGATACGTGTCGCCAGCAAATGCAAACGCCGCAGCGCTGCGCGCCTGCTGGCCAAAATTGGCAAAGCGCTCTTGATTAAGCAGCGCCAGTTTTTCACTAATTCCCATCAGTTTTTGCAATTGAGCTTGCGATAAAGCGCCGGCAACCTGTGCCAAATCTGCCGCTTGTTCGGGGAATATCGGCTGCGACTGCTCCAAATCCTCGCGCGGGGTCATATCAAGTTTTTTAGCAGGGGAAACAACGATCAACATGGCAGGCCTCCAATTTCTCTTATTCTCTATTTAGGGGCTTTCTTGCAAAACTTCCAGAAAAGCCTCGCCAAAGCGTTGATGACGCTTTTCTCCCAAGAGCTGTTTGAGCGCCTCTGGATTAGACCCGGGCAGCTTCGCCACCTTCGCTAATAATGCGGCAGAACAACTGAGCGGTTTCTCAATCCCGCTTTCGCCACGCGCCAAATTGGCCTGCACTGCCAAAAGGCGATCAAATACAGCGCCATTTTGTCGCCCCGCCAATTTACGCCTCTGCGGGTGCATATGCGCCGCCTCTCCCGCAATGACCTGCAAGAAATCTTGCCCAAAACGATCCAGCTTTTTGGTGCCAATGCCACTAATCCGCGCCATATCATCCAGCGAAGCTGGCCGGGTTTCCGCCATTTCAATCAGTGTTTTATCGTTGAAAATGATATAGGCAGGTACATGCGCAGCCTCGGCCAAAGCGCGGCGTTTGGCCTTTAAGGCCGAGAGCAAAGGCGCATCATCTTCGCTGACCAACGCTTTAACGCGCCGTGCGGGCAGCGCCGATTTCACCGTATCTGCACGCAAGGTGAGGCTGGCCTCGCCGCGCAACAGCGGCAAGGCGGCATCCGTCATCCGTAAAGCACCATGGCGGCTGCTATCGGGGCGGATCAAATCATGACCCATCATCTGGCGAAATATTGCCTGCCATTGGGATTTTGAAAACTCTTTGCCGACGCCAAACGTGCTCAGGGATTCATGCCCATGGGCGCATATTTTATCCGTCTTATTGCCCAATAAAATATCGATCACATGGCCTCCCCCGAAGCGCTCATCGCTGCGCAACATTGCCGATAGCGCTTTGCGCACCGCTTCAGTGGCCTCAAAACGATCCGGGGGTGCATCACAAAGATCACAATGGCCGCACGGCTGCGTGGTTTCATCAAAATATGCCAACAATGTTTGGCGGCGGCAGATCAAAGCCTCTGCCAGGCCCAATAGCGCGTTCAATCGGCCATGATCCGCGGCGCGCCGTTCAACCGGGGCCAGCCCTTCATCTATCTGCGCGCGGCGCAGGCGAATATCTTCAGGGCCATAAAGCGTAAGCGTTTCGGCCGGTCCGCCATCGCGGCCGGCGCGGCCAATTTCTTGATAATAGCTTTCGATTGATTTGGGCAAATCCGCATGCGCCACCCAGCGGATATCGGGTTTATCCACCCCCATGCCAAACGCCACTGTCGCCACCACGATCAGCCCATCTTCATTTGCAAAGCGTCCCTCAACAATGCGCCGATCTTCTGCCTCCATTCCGCCATGATAATAACACGCCCGATGCCCTGCCTCATTTAATGCTGCAGATAACGCTTGGGTTTTGGCCCGTGTACCGCAATAGACGATGCCCGATTGGCCTTTGCGGGGGGCTACGAAATCTAAAATTTGCCGCCGCGGGCTGTCTTTTGCTGTAAAGGCCAAATGAATATTCGGCCGATCGAACCCGCGCAGAAACACCTGCGGCTGCGACCCGGCAAATAATCGTTCGATAATCTCCTGCTGCGTGTCGCGATCCGCGGTGGCGGTAAAGGCCGCAACGGGAACGTTCAACGTCCGGCGCAACTCACCAATTCGCAAATAATCTGGGCGAAAATCATGCCCCCATTGGCTTACACAATGCGCTTCATCTACCGCGATCAGCGCGATATTATAGCGCTTTAAAGCCGCTTGCATCGCCGTGGAAGCCAAACGTTCAGGGGCCAGATAAAGCAGCTTTAGCTGACCCGCCGCCAACGCTTGAAATACGCTATCGGTTTCCTCTTGCGTGTGCCCCGATGTTAGCGCGCCCGCAGCCACGCCGGCCGCCTGCAATCCGCGCACCTGATCGCGCATTAAAGCGATCAACGGCGAGACCACCAAGGTAACGCCCTCGCGCAGCAAAGCGGGAATTTGAAAACATAAGGATTTACCGCCCCCCGTGGGCATGATGGCCAACACATTATGCCCCTCGACCACTGCCTCAACCACGTCTTCCTGCCCGGGGCGAAACGCATCGAATCCAAACACATCGCTTAAAAGCGTTTGAGGGCTGGCCATTCATCACCTGAAATTTGGGGCGGGGCTGCGCGTTTCAAGCGTTGCCAGAGCGCGGGTTTAAAGGGCTGCCATTAGCGCAGTAAAAGCTCAGGAAGAATGTAATCACGTAAAGAAATGATGATTACAAAGGCCACCAAAGGCGCCAGATCCAACGGGTTGGTATTGGGTAAAACCCGGCGTAAAGGCTGATAAATAGGCTCTAACAAGCGGTTTATCCCCTGCCAAATCTGCGCCACCATTGGCTGGTGCAAATTCAAAACCTGAAAATTGATCAACCAGCTCATGATAATATGCACAATCATGATGAAAAACGCGATATCCAAGATCAGCCGCAGAGGTCCATATATTGCCATCATTATTTTGAGTTCCCGTTATTTCTAGTAAACTACCTAGTGAAGCGGATGCCAAAGAACAAGGCTGGCCAGAAGTTTCTGACAAATTAATCCCCGTCAAATTCGGCTTTTGATGGCCGCCCACGATTGCTTTTCACCGCGCCTCGAATTTTTTTAGCCGCCAAGCGCCGGCGTTGACTGCCCAAAGTGGGTTTGGTGGCCACGCGCGGCTTGGGGCGCTGCAAAGCTTGCTGCAGCAAAGTCACCAACCGGTTACGCACAATTTCTCTATTTCGGGCCTGATGGCGTGTTTCATCACATTGCAAGATAAGCGCACCATCTTTGGTCCAGCGCCGCCCAGCCAATCGCTGCAAGCGCGCTTTAACCGGATCGCTCAGAGCCGGAGAACGCGCCGCTTCAAAGCGCAACTCAACCGCCGAGCTGACCTTATTCACGTTTTGACCACCCGGGCCAGAGGCGCGCATGAACTGCTCGCTTAGCTCCCATTCCTCGATGATAATTTTATCCGATACGCGCAGCATGATTTGCCTTTTGAAGTGAAGTGAACCGCAATCCCTTTTTTAAGACCAAAAAGGGCCGCTTGAAACAAGCGACCCTTCGAGACTTACGGAGGTGGGCCGGTTAGGCAGCCACCAATTCAGTTGATCCTGCGATCAAGGGTTGCCTTCAGACGCGGCTCTCCTGAACTGTTCCGACACCTCTCTCCAATACCTCTCTAGACACTGGACCACCTCCTTTCACATTGTTGAACTCATCCTTACCGTGGCAGAGTTTACAGCTTTGTCAAACAAATCTTTGCAGGGAAAATAAGCTTTTTCAGGCCTAGGTGAAAAATCCAGCAGATAGACCGACACCGCGCATTACTTTGCGTTTAACACATTGCGGCATTGGCCGGGCAAATCAGCCAATTGCAACACCCGCTTCGGCTTTGGCCGCGCCTTTGGACGCGGCGGGCCCGGCGGCTTTGGCTTGACCTTGGGGGGATTGAGAATTCGAGCCACCCATTTCTCGGCCTCTTTACAACCATCGCCTTTCGGAGGTGGAGGCTGGTTTACGCAGCCCTGCAAGCCCGCCGGGCATTTCAGGCGCACGTGAAAATGGGAATGATGGCCCCACCAGGGGCGGATTTTACGCAACCAAGCGCGATCCCCGCTTGCCTGTTTGCACATTTTAACCTTAGCCCCGGGAAATATAAAAATCCGCGCAACACGCGGGTCTTGCGCGGCATATTTCAAAAGCTGAAAATGCTGACCGGTCCATTTGTCATTTATATAGGCGCCTTTCGCTCGGCGCAGCGATGTTGACGAAATTTCTTCTCGCCGCGCGCGACTAAGCGATAAATCATCCGCGCGGCGCAACCATATATCCACATCCAGACCAATTTGATGGCTGGCATGCCCGCTTAGCATTGGCCCCCCGCGTGGCTGTGATATATCGCCAATATAAAGGCCGTTCCAACCGCGCAAATTACTGGCGCGCTGCGACAGTTTTTGAATGTAATTTATCGTCTCAGGGTGACCCCAATTGCGATTTCGAGACAGGCGCATGGCTTGCCAGGTGGGTCCAGATTCTGTCAATTGATCGGCGCCCGCCAAACAGCCTTTGGCGTAGCTGCCAAACGCAGATGGGGTTTGATCCGATCCGGTTTGCGCGCTTCCAAATAAGTTTTTTGCGGCTTTCGCCCCGACCTGAAGCACTGATCCGGCTAAAATACCACAAAACAGCAGCAAAAAGAGCGATGCACTATGCCAGAAACGGATCACCGATGCCCCCCTAGTCAAGTTCGCAGCGGGTTAGGCTATCTCACCGCTTTCTTGATCGCCATCCTTATTCACCCATCGTAGCAAAATAAGACCAATGATGAAAAGAAAAATCAGTGGCGAAACCCCCAGCCGGGGGCTTTCGGTCAACCAAGTAACCACGCCAATCAACGCGGGCGCCAAAAAGGCGGTAGCCCGCCCCATCAACCCATAAAGCCCAAAGCCTTCGGTGGCGCGTTCGGGGCTTGTGTGGCGTACCATCATCGTGCGGCTGGCCGATTGCAAAACCCCGCCAATGCCCCCAATCACCACACCGCAGCTCATAAACACCAAATCAGGCAGCGCAGATCCAGCCGCCAGCGGCACCCCAAAAAACATCTCACGGCTCATATTAACCACGGTGATACAGACTAAAATCAAAATTAAAATTGCCAGCGTAATAACCGGTTTGGGCCCGTATTTGCGATCGACGAAGCCACCCAGCCAACAAAAAACGGCCGCGGAAAGGCCTGCAACGATACCAAAAGCACCCAAACTGCTGATGCCCCAATCCAAAACCAAGACCGCGTAAATACCCCCGAAACTGTAGAGCCCGTTCAATGCATCGCGATAAAACATCGAAGAGAGTAAATAAAGCGAAAAGCTTTTGCGGGTCTTTAAGCTTAAAAGAGAACGCCGCAAGCTGCTTAAACCGGCGCGAATGCGTATAGGCGATTTTTCACCCGGATCCTCCTTAACCCACAAAAAATAGGGAATGATCAACACCAAAAACCAAAGCGCAACGAAGGGTCCAACGCTGCGTGTGCCTTCTTTTTGCGCCGCATCCAACCCAAATAAAGGGTCTAATTCCAAGAAAATCGTTTTGCCATTCTCTTGCTCGACGAAAAGCAACAGCATGATCATCAACGACACAATTCCCCCGAAATATCCAAAGGCAAACCCATCCCCAGAAATCTTACCAATCTCATCGCGTTTGCCCAAGGAAGGCAATTGCGCATTGGTAAAAATATAGGCGAATTCGGCGCCTATGAAGCCGATCCCAAACGCCCCCAACATCCAGAGCATGTTCGAGCCATCAGGCAGCGTCCACCAAAGGCTATAAGAGCCCAAGACATAAAGGAGCGCAAAACCAACGATCCAGATGATGCGTCGGCCAGAGGTATCGGCAATCGCCCCTAAAACGGGGGCCCCAAAGCCAATGATTAAACCCGTTATAGTCAAACACAGGGACCAGAGGCTTTGCGCTTGTGCATCTGCCTGCGTTCCGGAAACCCCCGCTGACAGGTAATATTCCGCCGCAACCGAAGCGAAATACGGCCCAAAAATAAAGGTTAGCAGCAACGTATTATAAGGTTGGGTGGCCAAATCGAAAAAATACCAGCCCCAGATCCGTTTGCGCGCGCTCATAATTCCCCCCCAGGCTTCATCCCCATAAGGCAGGCAAAAGCGATGAACATCAAGCAGACTTTTTAAAAACGCATATGTTCCGCGCCTTTAAAGGCAAATCGTTCCATTGCGCGCAACGTCCTAAACCAACACCTCAATCGGATTCTGGGCGCCCACGCCAAACACACGTTTGTAGCGCTTAATCTCGCTTTGAGGGCCCATCGCTTTGCGTGGATTGTCTGATAATTTGACCGTCGGCTTGCCGTCGGCTGAAACAGCTTTGCACACCAAAGAAAATGAATCCAACCCTTCAGAAGGCACCAAACCTCTGAAGTCATTTGTAAAATGAGTGCCCCATCCAAAGGACACTTTCACCCGGCCGCTAAACTGGTGATGCAGTTTCTGGATCATCCCAGTATCCAGCCCATCCGAAAAAATAACCAGCTTTTGTCTGGGGTCTTCGCCGCGCTCTTGCCACCATTTGATCGCAATTTCTGCACCACTTGCCGGATCACCACTATCGATACGTATGCCCGTCCACCCCGCCAAATAATCCGGCGCATTGCGCAAAAAACCTTCTGTGCCATAGGTATCGGGCAAAATAATTCTTAAATTCCCATCATGCTCATCCTGCCAATCCGACAGAACCTGATAGGGGGCCTGCGCCAAATCTGCATCGCTATGCGCCAAGGCCGAATAGACCATCGGCAATTCATGCGCATTGGTGCCGATCGCCTCAATATCACGGCGCATGGCGATCAAACAGTTTGAGGTGCCGACGAATTTCTCACCCAAACCTTCCTGCATGGCTTGCACGCACCAATCCTGCCATAAAAAAGAATGCCGGCGGCGGGTGCCAAAATCTGCAATCCGCAAGGTCTCAATTTCGCGTAAAGTTTCGATTTTTTCCCATAATTTTGTTTTGGCGCGCGCGTATAGCACTTCCAACTCGAACCGACCCATTTTTTTCAACATAGCGCGGCCACGCAATTCCATCAGCGTCGCCAAAGCGGGTATTTCCCACAGCATAACTTCTGGCCAGCTGCCTTCAAATGTCAGCTCATATTGGCCGTCGCGTTTTTCCAAATGATAAGGGGGCAAGCGCAGCCCCTCGAACCACTCCATAAAATCTGGTCGAAACATATAGCGTTTGCCATAAAACGTATTGCCGCGCAGCCAAGTGCTTTCACCGCGCGTTAGGCGGAGCCCACGAATATGATCCAACTGCTCGCGCAATTCACCTTCATCGATCAAATCAGCAAGGCGCACCTGCGATGAGCGGTTGATCAAGCTGAACACCACCGTGGTTTGGGGTTTGTTGCGCAGCACGGATTGGCACATCAGAAGTTTATAAAAATCCGTATCGATCAATGAGCGTACGATCGGGTCGATTTTCCATTTGTGATTCCAGACGCGGGTGGCGATATCAACCATAATCAGCCTCCAATCGCACACCGGCATCGCGCATATCGCGTTGCGCTGCCGCCAATGAGCCGTTCACATCAATCCCGCGGCAGGCCCCCAATAAGACCCGCACGGAATATCCCAGTTTCGCGGCATCAACGGCCGAATAATTCACACAAAAATCGGTTGCCAGCCCAACCATGTCCAAAGCGCTAACGCCGCAATTTTGCAAATAACCATGCAAGCCAGTGGCGGTTACATGATCGTTTTCAAAAAACGCTGAATAGCTATCAATCAAAGGATTGCTTCCTTTGCGCAGAATAAGCGCCGCCGCATCCTGATTGATATCCGCGTGAAGCTGCGCGCCAAAGGTGCCTTGCATACAATGATCCGGCCACAGCACTTGCGGGCCATATGGCATCTCAACCATATCCAGAGGCGCCTTACTGTTATGGCTGCTGGCAAAGCTGGAATGCCCCTTTGGGTGCCAGTCTTGCGTTAAAATCACCCGATCATATCCAACCATTAAGCCATTGATTGCAGGAATAATCTGATCACCTTCCGACACGGCCAACGCGCCGCCGGGGCAAAAATCATTCTGGACATCAATCACCAAAAGCGTTTTTGACATGCTTTAGGCCCTTTCGTCGCGCCACATTACGGCACCACGAGTATAACAGCAGCGAAAGGTTTTCCACCCAACATCGGCAAGTTTTGCACCCTAAAGCCTTAATAAAGCAAGTTTGGCGTTAAGATCGGCGTTTGAGCAACAGGCTGATCCTTGGCGTGATGCCAATATCCATCCGGCTACGCGTGCTTAAAACTGGCTTTTGCGAGCTGTCTTTTCGGCGCCGCTCGCGCAGCAAAAGATATAGACCACTCAACACGATCACGGCTGAACCAAGCATCGTCATCCGGTCGGGAAATTCTTGAAACAAAACAATTCCATAGAGCGCCGCCCAAAGCATTTGTGAATAATGCATCGGGGCCACCACCGCGGCCTCTCCAATGCGATAGGCTTTAATAATACAGAGCATCGCCAAGAAACCCAGCACCGCCATACAGCCCAACAAGCCAATATCTTCCAAAGCAATTGGCGTATAGGAATAGGCCGCCAATGGACCCAGAACAATCAAATTGGCAAACATCGGATAAAGCATCAAAACAATCGTGCGTTCCTCATTGCCGATTTTACGCACGATCAAAGATGAAAGCGCACCGCATAAGGCGGCGGTTAAGGCTGCAACATGGCCAAGGGTCAGCGCGGTGCTTGCCGGACGCAACACGATCAACACCCCAACAAACCCCAAGATAACGGCTGCCCAGCGATGGGCACCAACTTGCTCTCCCAAAATCGGAATCGCCAAAACGGTGATCAGCAAGGGCATACAAAACATCAATGCATAGGTTTGCGCCAGTGGCAAAACAGAAAAAGCATAAAACGCCGCCACCGCCGTAATCACCGTTGAACAGGTGCGCAGGAACACCCAGACCGGATGATGCGGCATTAGATTATCTTCATTGCGATCAGGCAGATGAAACAAAACCACAAGCGGAAAACTGAACAAAACCGAAAAGAAAATAATCTGGAACACCGAATAAGTGTCACCCAGCATCTTCACGATCACGTCATGGCCTGAGAAAAGCGCAAAGCCAAGCAAGGCGAAAAGCGCCCCGGTGCGATTGGCGGATGTCTCTGACATGGCGCTCTCATTTCTGATGGGCGATTGGGTAAAACTCAGGTGCCGGAAACAGGCAAGGCGCATCCGCCTTGCCAAGGTGCTTTACAGGCTAGAGTCCAACGCTGCGATAATCGCATCACCCATTTCTGCGGTGGTGATCGGCGTGCCATCTTCGGGGCCCATCAGATCTGGTGTGCGCGCGCCTTGCGCCAAAACGGTTTCAATCGCTTGTTCCAACCGCGTCGCCTCCCCGCCCTGATCAAAGCTATAGCGCAACGCCATCGCAAAGCTTAGAATGCAAGCGATCGGATTGGCTTTGCCTTGACCGGCAATATCCGGCGCTGAGCCATGAACCGGCTCGTACAACGCTTTTGGACGTCCATTCGCCATCGGCAGGCCAAGGCTGGCCGAGGGCAACATACCCAAACTGCCGGTCAACATCGCCGCGGCATCCGACAGCAGATCCCCAAACAAGTTATCCGTGACAATCACGTCAAATTGTTTGGGCCAGCGGCACAGCTGCATAGCGCCGGCATCGGCATACATATGGCTAAGCTCTACATCCGGATAATCCTCATCATGTACTTTCTGAACCACTTCGCGCCATAATACGCCCGATTCCATGACATTGGCTTTTTCCATCGAACAGACTTTATTGCCGCGTTTTCGGGCCAATTCAAACGCACTGCGCGCTACCCGGTCAATCTCGCTTTCGGTATAGCGCTGCGTGTTGATGCCCACGCGCTCATTGCCTTCTTCAAAAATACCGCGCGGCTCGCCAAAATAAATCCCCGAGGTCAGCTCGCGAATGATCATAATATCAAGGCCTGCTACCACATCTTTTTTCAAAGATGAAAAATCGGCCAAAGCATCAAAACATTGCGCGGGTCGCAAATTGGCAAAAAGATCCATCTCTTTGCGCAAGCGCAACAAACCACGCTCGGGTTTCACGCTGAAATCCAGATCGTCATATTTTGGGCCACCAACCGCCCCCAGCAAAACCGCATCGACCTCTTGGGCTTTGGCCATCGTGTCATCATGCAGCGGCGTGCCATGCATATCATAGGCGCAGCCGCCCACCAAATCTTCAAACACGTCAAAAGGCAGAGCGCGCTTGGCCCCATACCAATCGATCACTTTGCGCACTTCGGTCATCACTTCTGGGCCAATACCATCGCCGGCCAAAATAAGAAGGGAGGGGTTTGTCATTTTCAAAGACTCCTTCGGAATATGTCATTTTGCAAAAACGGGCGCGTTGGAAAGAGGAGCACCCCCAGCTGCCACGCCCATTTGGTTTATGAGGTCAAAGCCGCCCGCTTACACCCAAGGGTGGCTTACTTGTAATTTGCTTTCATAGGCATCGATGGACGCAGCTTTTTCCATCGTCAGGCCGATATCGTCCAAACCGTTCAGCAGGCAATGCTTTTTGAACGCATCCACCTCGAAGGAAAAGGTTTCCCCATCCGAGGTTGTGACGGTCTGCGCTTCAAGATCAACCTCGATGCGCGCGTTTGAGCCTTTTTCAGCGTCTTTCATCAACACATCCACCTGCGCTTTTGGCAGCACAATCGGCAAAATACCATTTTTGAAGCAATTGTTGAAAAAGATATCGGCATAGCTTGTAGAAATCACGCAGCGGATCCCGAAATCTTTAATCGCCCATGGGGCATGTTCGCGGCTAGAGCCGCAGCCAAAATTATCGCCCGCCACCAATATCTCCGTTTCACGATATTGCGGCTTGTTCAGCACAAAATCGGGGTTTTCGCTGCCATCATCCTGATAGCGCATTTCGTCAAACAGGTTCACACCCAATCCCGAGCGCTTGATGGTTTTCAAAAAGACTTTCGGGATGATCATATCCGTATCGATATTGATCAAAGGCATGGGCGCGGCAATCCCACTGAGTTTTTCAAACTTATCCATTACATAATCTCCCGTACATCTGTGAGCTTGCCCGTGATCGCCGCCGCCGCCGCCATCCCCGGAGACATCAAATGCGTGCGTCCACCGCGGCCCTGGCGGCCCTCAAAGTTGCGATTTGACGTGGCCGCGCAGCGCTCGCCCGGCGCCAGCTGGTCTGGATTCATCGCCAAACACATCGAACATCCGGCAAGCCGCCATTCAAAACCAGCCTCTTTAAAGATATCGGCCAAACCTTCTTCTTCGGCTTGCGCGCGCACCAAACCTGACCCGGGAACCACCATAGCACGCATACCGTCTTTGATTTTCTTCCCCTTTAGAATTTCGGCCGCCGCGCGCAAATCTTCAATCCGCCCATTCGTGCATGACCCGATAAACACGGTATCGATGGCGATATCGGTAAGAGGTGTGCCTGACGTCAACCCCATATAATCAAGCGAGCGGGCCGCAGCGTCAACTTTGCCGCCCTCAAAATCACTCGAGGCGGGCACGGATGCCGTGATCGGCAAAACGTCTTCGGGTGAAGTGCCCCAGGTAACGACGGGGGCGATATCTTCGCCTTTCAACGTCACGACTTTGTCAAAATGCGCGCCCTCATCCGAAAATAGTGATTTCCAATAGGCCAGTGCGGTTTCCCAACTGGCCCCTTTGGGCGCATGCGGGCGGCCCTGACAATACGCAAAGGTTTTTTCATCCGGCGCGATCAAACCAGCGCGGGCACCACCTTCAATCGCCATATTGCACACGGTCATCCGGCCTTCCATCGACAAATCGCGAATAGCCTCACCGCAATATTCGATCACATAGCCTGTTCCACCAGCGGTTCCGGTTGCGCCGATAACCGAGAGGGTAATGTCTTTCGCCGTCACGCCAGGGCGCAATTTCCCGGTGATTTCTACTTTCATATTTTTTGATTTCTTCTGGATGAGCGTCTGCGTGGCCAGAACATGCTCAACCTCAGAGGTGCCAATGCCATGCGCCAAAGCACCAAAAGCGCCATGGGTCGCGGTATGACTATCGCCGCACACAACGGTCATTCCGGGCAAAGTCCAGCCTTGCTCGGGCCCAACAATATGCACGATACCTTGGCGGACATCCGAAACAGGATAATAGTGAATGCCAAAATCAGCCGCGTTTTTATCCAGCGCTTCCACTTGAATGCGGCTTTCAGGGTTGTCGATGCCTTTGGCACGATCCAGCGTGGTGGGCACATTATGATCCGGCACGGCAATGGTTTTTTCAGGCGCGCGCACTTTGCGCCCGCTCATCCGAAGGCCTTCAAAAGCTTGCGGGCTGGTCACCTCATGCACAAGATGACGGTCAATATACAGCAAACAAGTGCCATCCTCGGCCTCATGCGCCACATGCGCATCCCAGATTTTATCGTAAAGTGTTTTCGGGGCGGTCATTTTTAATCCTCTCCCGTAGGGTATGAAAAGATAGGGCGAACGTTTTTTGACGGGCCTAGGAAGGCACGCGGACAGATTTCATCGCCCCAAAGAACCGCCAAGGCAGACGGGCGCGATCATCCATGTCAAAAATACGAGTCATTGTCATAAACCGTTCATACGCCCAAATTTATGGCGCTTCAAGCCACCGGGGGACGCCAAAACCGTAATGTCAAAACCAGCGCCCTAAGATCCAAACCAGTGCCAGTGCGCCGCGTTTAAAAAGCGCGTCAAACGCGGCCAAGCCAGCAGCCGCCTGCGCAAAGCGATGATATGCTCTGCGGCTTGCCTGTTGCCAGAAAACCTCAATCCGGGCGTGCGCAAAGGTTTGATTGAGATTTCATATCAGCCATGTTACACTTTAAATATGCTCAGCGCCGGAGCTTTCGGCGTAACAACATGGAGGACACAGTCCTGACACTATCAGTTGATGCAGCAGGCGCTGCAGCTCAGCCCTCTTATTTAGAAGGGCATAAACCGGTCTCAAGTGAAACACTTCTTACCCGAATCCTTGACTCCCTCGCCGAAGACAAAGCCGAAGATATTGTAGATATAGACCTGCGCGGCAAAACCGCGATCGGGGATTATATGGTGATTGCCTCGGGGCGCTCTACGCGGCAAGTCGCGGCGCTGGCAGAAAAATTGACCGACCGGTTGAAGCAAGAGTTTGGACGCCTGTCCAAAATCGAAGGCAAAAACACCGGTGATTGGATTCTCGTTGATACGGGGGATATTATTGTACATCTCTTCCGCCCGGAAGTGCGCGAATTTTATCAGTTGGAAAAAATGTGGGTGCCGCTTGGACAGCAGGCCAAGAACGCCTGATATAGCCCGAAAATGCGTCTTACCATTTGTGCCGTTGGCCGGTTAAAGTCCGGCCCCGAACATCTTTTGATCACCGATTACGCAACCCGGTTCAATCGCATGGGCAGGTCTTTGGGATTGGGCCCTTTGAAAATTCAAGAAGTCGAAGATAAGAAAAATATTGGCATGTCAGCAGAAGCCGAACTGCTGCGCAAATCCATCCCCAATTCGGCCCGTATCTGCGCGCTTGATGAGCGCGGCCCGGTGATGAGCTCGCCAGAATTTACGCGCTATATGGCCGCGTTGCGCGATCAGGGGATCAGCGATTTGGCCTTCGTAATCGGTGGCGCCGATGGAATTGACCCAAGCTTGCGCGACGCGGCCCATGCGCAATTGTCTTTTGGTAAAATGGTCTGGCCACATCTCTTAGTGCGGGCGATGCTATGTGAACAAATTTACCGCGCCGCAGCCATTCTTGCTGGCACCCCCTATCACCGAATATAAAGCGTCAACCCTGTAAGGCCGCGCCCAGTTATCAACAACGATCGGCAAGCCTAAAAGCCAGATTGCGCCCCCACCAAGGCTTGCACCCCAATGCAGCGCAGCCTAAATCGGGTAAAAAAGGAAATCAGCATGGCAGCAACACCTACAGTTCTGTGTATTTTAGACGGCTGGGGCTGTGGCGCCAGCGAGGTTGGAAATGCCCCAAAACTAGCAAAAACACCTTGCTTTGACCACATTATGAAAACCTGCCCGCAAGCAGAATTAATCACATACGGGCCAGATGTCGGCCTGCCCTCGGGGCAAATGGGAAATTCAGAAGTGGGTCATATGAATATCGGCGCTGGGCGTGTGGTGGCGATGGATCTTGGTCAAATTGATCTGGCAATCGAAAATGGCTCTTTTGGCCAAAACGCAGCGCTTAACGCGTTTATCGGTCAGCTTCAAAGCAGCGGCGGCGTCGCGCATGTGATGGCTCTTGTGTCCGATGGCGGGGTGCATGGGCATATCGCGCATCTGCTTGCAACGCTGCAAGTGCTGAGCGCAGCAGGCGTGCCCAGCCGCATCCATGCGATCACCGATGGCCGCGATGTGGCCCCGGGAAGCGCGCTTGGCTTTATCGAACAGCTCAGCGCCGCGCTGCCCGCGCAAGCGCAGATCGCCACCGTAACGGGCAGATATTTTGCGATGGATCGCGACAATCGCTGGGAGCGGGTTCAAACCGCTTATGATGCAATCGTGGCGGCGCAAAGCAGCAGAACCGCCGCAACAGCCGCGCAAGCGGTCACTTCGGCAGATTTGGCAGGCATCAGCGATGAATTCATCCCCGCAACGGTTGTGAACGGTTATCGCGGCGTTTCGTCAGGCGATGGGCTGTTCTGTTTAAATTTTCGCGCCGATCGGGCACGCGAAATTCTAAGCGCTCTGGCTGATCCGTATTTTGATCATTTTCAAAGCCATGCACAACCCGCCTGGGCGGGCGCATTGGGCATGGTGAATTATTCCGAGGCGCATGCCGCTTACATGCAAGCCTGCTTTCCCAAAACACCCGTGGTGAACACATTAGGGGCGTGGGTGGCGCGGCATGGCAAGCGCCAGTTTCGCGTTGCCGAAACCGAAAAATACCCCCATGTCACGTTTTTTCTAAACGGTGGCAAAGAACAAGCAGAGCCGCGCGAAGAGCGGTTCATGCCGCATTCTCCGAAAGTGGCAACCTATGATTTGCAGCCCGAAATGGCCTCTGAGGCCGTTACAGATCAGCTGATCGGCGCGATCAATAACGCCTATGATCTTATCATTGTGAACTATGCAAATCCGGATATGGTTGGCCATACGGGGGATTTGAACGCCGCCATCAAAGCCTGCGAAGCAGTTGACCGTGGCCTTGCGCGGGTGTTGAATGCGTTAGAAGAAACCAATGGGCAAATGATCCTTACGGCGGATCATGGAAATTGTGAAATGATGGTAGATCCGGAAACGGGGCAACCCCATACTGCGCATACGCTTAACCCGGTGCCGGTGGCGTTAATCAATGGCCCCGATGGCAGCGCTTTGCGGCCAGGGGGGCGGCTGGCAGATCTGGCACCAACGCTCTTGCAGCTGATGGGGCTGGACTGCCCCGGCGAAATGACAGGCCGCAGCCTGTTGCTGCCATGAAGCCGCTTTTCGCCCTTCTCGCTCTGCTGAGCTTATCTGCGGGCCAAGGCATTGCCCGCGATTTGGCCAGCAGCCCTCAAAACCTGGTAGAGGCCGCCCAAAAAGCCGCAAACACGCTGGATCAAGCCACCGCAAGTTTGGTGCGCGCAGAAACAGCATCAGATCGCGTGCGGGCCTTGACGCAATCGATCAGAAGCATCGAGCACGCCTTGGCTTTGGTGCGCCAAGGCCTGCGCGAAATGGCGATGGAAACGGCAGCGATTGATGCCCATCTCACCCGTCAAGAAGATGAAATCGGACGTCTGCTTGGGGTGCTGCACAGCATCGATAAAGACACAGTTTACAGCAGCCTAATCCACCCCTCTGGCCCCTTGGCAACGGCGCGGGCGGGCATGATGCTTTCAGATATCGTGCCGGCATTGCAAAGCCGGGTCTCGGCGCTGCAACGCGAATTAGAGGATCAAAACGCGCTGATCGCGTTTCAAACCGAAATCCGCGATGCGCTGAAACTAGGGCTGAGCGAAGTGCAGCACGCCCGCACTGCATTGGCCAGAGCGCTTGCCGATCGCAAAGACCTTCCCCGCCGCTTTACCGAGGATCCATCAAAAACCGAAATCTTGCTGACCGCTGCCGATAGTTTAGACGCTTTCGCAGACGGCGTTGCGATCATCGCTGCCGATGAAGTGCCCGGATCCCTGCCCTACATCGGAAATCGCAAAGGTGCGCTGCCCTTTCCCGTGGCGGGGCGGATCATCCGCCAATTCAATGAAACTGACGCGGCGGGGATTGTTCGCCCAGGCTTGGTTATTGCAACGGCCTCACAAGCCATCGTCACAACGCCCACAGCCGCCACAATACGCTATCGCGGGCCACTGCTAGATTATGGGCAAGTGTCGATTATCGAACCGCAAATCGGGGTGCTGATCATCGTTGCGGGCATGGAAACAGTCTATGGCAATATTGGCGAAGTGCTGCCGGCGGGCAGCCCAATCGGCATCATGGGCGGCCAATCACAAAGCTTTGAAGAAATAATTGAACAAACTGTGATTGGCAATGGTAGCGAGCGACCGGAAACGCTCTATATAGAGATAAGAAATGAAAATATTCCGCAGGACCCACTGCTTTGGTTCGGCCAGGGAAAGGATCTTAAGAAATGAGTAGGTTGATTTTAGCCGCAGGGTTTGGCCTGAGCCTTGGGGTGATGACAGCGTTGCAATTCGCGGCACCGGTTCTGGCGCAATCCAGCAGTGAGCGCAGCAGCGTCTATGAGCAGCTTGACCTTTTCGGTGATATTTTCGAACGCATCCGCTCGCAATATGTGGAAGAGGTTGACGAGGCTGAACTGATCGAAGCCGCGATCAATGGTATGCTGACCTCACTGGATCCACATTCCAGCTATATGTCGCCAAAAGCAGCTGCGGATATGCGTGTGCAAACCCGTGGTGAATTTGGCGGGCTTGGCATCGAAGTTACCCAACAAGATGGGTTTGTGAAAGTTGTCTCGCCCATTGATGGCACCCCTGCGGATGCAGCGGGCATTGAAGCGGGCGATTTTATCACCCATGTTGATGGCGAAACGGTGCTTGGCTTAACGCTCAATCAAGCCGTGGAAATGATGCGCGGGCCGGTTGGCTCTGAAATTATCATCACGGTGGTGCGCGAGGGCGAAGATGAACCTTTCGATGTGTCAATCATCCGCGATACGATTAAGCTCACGGCAGTGAGATCGCGCGTTGAAGGCAGCTCGGTGGTGCTGCGCATCACCACGTTCAACGATCAAACCTATCCCAACCTTTCTGACGGGATTGCCAAGCAAGTTGAAGAATTGGGCGGTATCGACAACGTAAACGGATTTGTGTTGGATTTGCGCAACAATCCGGGTGGCTTGCTCTCGCAAGCGATCCGCGTGTCCGACGCGTTTTTAGAGAAGGGCGAAATCGTCTCAACCCGCGGCCGCGATCCGCAGGACGGAGATCGCTATAATGCCTCGCCCGATGATCTGGCCGAGGGCAAACCCATTGTGGTGCTGATCAATGGTGGGTCTGCCTCGGCCTCGGAAATTGTGGCCGGCGCGCTGCAAGATCATCGCCGCGCCGTGGTTGTGGGCACGCGCAGCTTTGGCAAAGGCTCGGTACAAACGGTCATGCCCTTGGGCGGTGATGGTGCGATGCGCCTGACAACTGCCCGCTATTACACGCCATCAGGGCGCTCGATTCAGGCTTTGGGTGTCTCGCCTGATATTATCGTTGAGCAACCGCGCCGAAAAGAGAACGAAGAGGCCAAAGATGAAGACGGCACAAGCCAGCGCCGTTCGGAAGCGGATCTGCGCGGATCTTTGCTGAATGACAGCCTCAGCGATGAAGAAATTAAACAGATTGAAACAGACCAAGCCGAGGCTGAATTGGCCGCCAAACTGCGCAATGACGATTTTCAACTGTCTTACGCGATTGATCTTCTCAAAGGTATGATGGCACTGGCGGGGCAAGATTAAGCCGATGACGCCAGAGCAGATTGCCGCGCTACCTTATCGACGCAATGTCGGGATTATGCTGATCGACAAACGCGGATACGTGTTTGTGGGGCAGCGGCGCGATAACCATTCCGATGCCTGGCAAATGCCGCAGGGCGGAATAGATCCCGGAGAAACGCCGGAAGCGGCGGCTTGGCGGGAATTGGAAGAAGAAACCGGGGTTGCGCCTGCCTCCGCCACGTTAATGGCCGTCTCAAAGGGTTGGGTGACCTATGACTTGCCCGCCGATCTGGTATCCAAACTCTGGCAAGGAAAATATCGGGGGCAGGAACAAAAATGGTATCTGATGCGCTTTGAGGGCGCGGATCAGGATGTGAATATTCAAACAGAGCATCCCGAATTTTCCGCATGGGCTTGGATGCGTCCTGCAGATCTGATCGAAAATATTGTGCCTTTTAAACGCGCGGTTTATCACGCCGTTTTAAACGAATTCGCCAGTCACTTGCCAGAATAAGCTATGCCATACAGGCCTATCTTACGAGCACAGGCTTGGGGCCAAAAACTGTAAACCCGGGCGCGCATCCCGGAAATGGTACAATCCAAATGGAGTGCTAGCGCAAGCAGCGCGGCGCATGCTCGCAACGGCGGGCCGCAAAAATTTAGCTTTGAAGAGCGATTTTATTAGCTGGCGGAAAACTGCAGAATATTTTGCGATGGATGTACCAATTCAAAGATGGTTTTGTGAATATCCTGCGCGGTCAAACCGGCATCTTTGTACATTTCTTGTGGCGATCCGTGGTCAATAAAGCGATCCGGCAAGGTTAAGGTGCGCAATTTCACCCCCTGCTCCAACTGACCTGATTGCGCCAAATAATGCAGCACCATAGCGCCAAAGCCACCAACCGAGCCCTGCTCAACCGTTACCACCGCCTTATGGTGGCGCATCAATTGCGTGATTAAATCTGTATCAAGGGGCTTTGCAAAGCGCGCATCCGCAATCGTCACGCGGATACCCTGCTGCGCCAAAGTCACTGAGGCTTGCTCAATTTCGCCCAAATGTGCGCCGAAAGAAAGGATGGCGACATCCTCGCCCTCTTGCACAATACGGCCTTTGCCGATTTCAAGCACTTCGCCGCGCACGGGCATGGCAACCCCTGTGCCGTTTCCACGCGGATAGCGAAAGGCGATCGGGCCAGCATCATGCGCCGCCGCAGTGGCCACCATATGCATCAACTCAGCCTCATCCGAGGCAGCCATCACGGTAAACCCCGGCAGATTGCTCAGATAGGCGATATCAAACGCCCCCGCATGCGTGGCCCCATCGGCCCCAACCAAACCCGCGCGGTCAATTGCAAAGCGTACCGGCAAACCTTGCAGCGCCACATCATGAACCACTTGATCATAGCCACGCTGCAAAAAGGTTGAATAAATCGCACAGAAGGGTTTCAGGCCGCTGGCCGCCATTCCTGCGGCAAATGTCACCCCATGCTGCTCCGCAATCCCGACATCAAACACGCGCTTTGGAAAGCGGTCCGCCAAAATATTGAGACCTGTCCCCGATGGCATCGCCGCGGTTACCGCAACAATATTGGGATCGCGTGCCGCTTCATCGCACAGCGCTTGCCCGAACACTTTTGTATAAGCCGGCGCGTTGGGTTGCGATTTTGCCTGCGCGCCGGTTGCAACGTTGAATTTAGACACGCCGTGATATTTATCCGCAGCTTGTTCTGCAGGCGCGTAGCCTTTGCCTTTCACCGTGCAAGCATGGATCAACACCGGGCCCGTTGCCCGCGTGCGCGCCGCGCGCAATATCGGCAGCAACTGAGTCATATCATGGCCATCAATCGGGCCAATATACTCAAATCCCAATTCTTCGAACAAAGTGCCAGAGCCGTGCAAACCTGTGACCAATTGGCGCGCGCGCTTAGCGCTGTCGCGCAAGGGTGAGGGCAGGGCCGATTCAAACCCTTCCGCCAGCGCCTTCATTTTCGCCAAAGGTTCGTTCGAATAAAGCTTCGACAGATATGAAGACATCGCGCCCACTGGGGGTGCGATCGACATTTCATTATCGTTCAAAATAACAAATAAGCGCCGGCCTTCGCTGCCAGCGTTGTTTAAGGCTTCATAAGCCATACCCGCGCTGATCGAGCCATCGCCGATCACAGCGATTGCATCCCCCGTCGGACGCCCCATATCGCGGCCCACGGCAAAGCCCAGCGCTGCAGAAATTGAGGTTGAGCTATGCGCAGCGCCAAAGGGATCAAACTCGCTTTCGCTGCGTTTGGTAAAGCCGCTTAGCCCGTCTTTTTGCCGCAAACTGCGGATGCGGTCGCGCCGGCCGGTAAGAATCTTATGCGGGTAACATTGATGCCCAACATCCCAGATCAATTTATCATGCGGCGTGTTAAACACCGCGTGGATCGCCACGCTCAATTCGACAACCCCCAGCGAAGAGCCCAAATGGCCGCCGGTTTCGGACACGGCCGAAACAACCTCGCTGCGCAGCTCATGCGCCAATTGGGTGAGCTCTGGATCGCTTAGACCTTTTAGATCTGCAGGGCCTGCAATTCGCTCGAGCATGGGAAGATCAGAATATTGCATCAGGCGCGCCTCCTAAGCGAGGGAAAAAGCGTCACATTCAAGGAGACCCTGAATGTGACGCCAGTCTCCTGTAGCCAACAGGATGGGAACCGGGGTGTGGAGACCCCGTATTTGACCCACGGGAAAATGGGTCAAATCTGGCGGGGATCGGGGCGGCAGTACCGCCCGCGATCCTATTCGTAAACCGGCGTGCCCGTGGTCGCGAGCTCGGGCCAGTATTGGATCACATTGGTGCCCTGCAGCGGCTGTTGATAGCCTTTGTGACAGGTTTTACACGCCGCTTTTGGCGCATCCCCATGCAAAGGACCAAGGCGGTTCTCAGGATAAGTATCGCCCAATGGGATCAGATACTCGGTGTTCATTTCCTGAACCATTCCGATACCCAGCGATTCCGTGCCCCATTGCGGCGTCACTTGCTCGGGATCATAGAACGCCCGCGTATTGTGGCAGAAGACACAGTTCACACCCAAAGAATTGCTGACATAATTCATCAGCGCATAGGTGCGTTCTGCATTCTGAATGCCCGCTACATCCGGATCGGTGATGTCTTCATCGCTCCGGCTTTCCAGACTGTGCACGCCAATCACTTCCCCATCTACCAAATACTTCTCAAGCGCATCAGAGGGCAAAGAGCTGTATTGGCTGAGCGGCGTGACCCGGTTCTGGTTCGACGACCATCCCGCAGTAGACGCGTTGACCGGCGTCACTTTGAACCAAATATCGCTGGGGACATTTTGTCCCCGGTGACAGGTCATGCAGGTCACACCAACTTCTTTATTGGCGTTGACATGACCATCCCAGTTTTCGTTGATATTCTGGGTCATTTGGATCATCCGGCGGGCCACAACTTTGGTGTAGAGTGTATCTTCACCATAGGTTTCGACATCGCCATCCCCGTGACAATAAGCGCAGCCTTCTTCGGGCGCTACCCAGCGGGTCATCGCCGCCATCACCCGGTTGAAGTTATCCTCTGTGACATCCCCCAACACTTGCACGTTTTCATAGATGTCTTTTGCCAGCGCATCGCCAGCCTCAGGGATATAAGGCTCATCCTCGATCAGCTCGGCAATATCAGGATCCGGAATAGCCAGTTCGGCTTTAAATTCCGGCACTGACATACCCGTGCCGCGCGGCCCGGTTTGCAGACTGTCCGTGGCGTAGGGTTGCCCCCAGGCCACGATCATGATTGCTACAAAAACAGCCCCGCCTAAGGCGCCAACCAGAATGCCAGGCCCAAATACATCTTTCGGGTTCTCGCGATTCCATTTGTTAAACCAATTCGGAAGCATGCTATCACTCCTTGCCTATAAAGGCTTCGTATGAGCCATAGCTGTCATAGCCATACGAGCCGTCATACATAGGCGCAAAGTTATGCTCTTGTGCCCAGATGAACCAGTTATCGACAACCGTGCCGGTGAGAAGGATCCCAATACCACCCGTGATCGGGGTGAGCACTGCAAACCACCATGCCCAGCGGTGAATACCCTCCATGGTCGCGTTAAAGCCCATCGTCCAGCGCCAGAAAAGGGCTGCACGCTCAGAGGCGGTGCCACGATCATAAATCTGCTCAAGCTCGCGATCGCCGCCGAAACGGGTCACCGCCAGAATGGTCGCCCCATGCATGGCGAACAGCAGAACCGAGCCATAGAGGAAGACAATCGACAGACAATGGAAGGGGTTATAATAAAGGTTGCCATAACGAATTGAGAACGCAGTGGTCCAATCGAGATGCGGGAAGATGCCATAAGGCACAGCCTCAGACCAGCTGCCCATCAGGACGGGCCGGAACAAGCCAAGCACCAAGAACAACCAAATCGCACTGGCGAAGGCCCAAGCCACATGTTTGCCCATCTTTTGCTCTTGCGCCAAAAGATAGGTACGCATCCACCACGTGCAAACCGAAACCAGCAAGAAGAAGGAGGCGATGATATAAAGCCCTCCATCATTCAATGGTGGCATGCTGAGCCCGTGCTCGGGGCCCGGAGGTTCTAGCGCCAGCCAGAAACCCTGCCGCAGGAACTCTGGCAAAGACCAATCCACCTGCGCCAACATGCTAATACCAACGATGAAGAACCAGGCCAAGCCTGTTGCCAGACCGATCATACCCGTCCAGCCCAAATAAACCGGGCCAAGCTGCGCGTTTCCGATCCAACCGGCCAGATTGGAAAACCAAGGGGTTCCCATCCGCTCGGCCGCCATCGTGCCCGCTTCATTATCCAAGCCCATCTCCGCAGGACCGCGAACTTGCACTTGGGTGAATATGTTCTGATATTCAATCATGATTACATCCCCACCTGTGATGGCCAAATCGGCAATTCAAGCCACCAGTTCCACCATTCAGGCCAGCCTTTTGTCCAGACCGGGCCAGAAATAATGATACAAACGGCGGAAAAGAAAACCGCGTTAATCGCCAGTAAAAATCCAAGCCGGTGAATCCCCAACGTGCCAATCGAATACCCGATAAGATCGCGAAAGAACGTATCTTCGTGATCCGGGCCCATCGCTTCTTGGCCTTTTTCAGGATTGGCCGCGCTCAGGATCAAACCGCCATGCAATGCCAACGCCAGCGTGGTGGTAAAGAATAAGGTTACCGCCAGCATATGGGCTGGATTATAATGAAAGTGTAAATATGCATAGCCAGTATTGCTGACCCAATCGAGGTGGCTGAAAATCCCATAAGGGAACCCATGCCCCCAAGCGCCCATTAATAAAGGCCGAAATACGACCAAAGTCATATAGGCAAGAATTGCAAAGCTAAACGCAAAGGGCACATGATACCCCATGCCAAGCTTTCGACAAATCTCGACTTCACGCAGCGCCCAACTGATAAAGGCGCAGACCGCACACATCGTGATAATCTGCCACAAGCCGCCCTCAAGCAACGGGGCCAGACCCAATCCATATTTCAAATCAGGAGGTGCAATATTGATCAACCAAGGGTTAAACGTGCCTTGCTGTGAGGCCCCCCAGAAGATCAGCACGGTTCCCAACAGGGCAAAAAATGCTGTCGTGACCCCGAAGAAGCCTACATAAAAAGGCCCCACCCAAAAGTCGAACAGATCGCCCCCGATCAACGTCCCTCCTCGGACGCGATACTTTCTTTCGAAGCTGAGCAATGCCATCTAATTTCTCCGCTCTTACCGGCCTTTCGCACCTGCGATGGCCGCCTTCTGTGAATTTGACTAGCCGCGGCCGATCCCAAAAGGGATCGCCCGCCACTGTCTTTTGTGAAAACTGTCCGATGGCCCTTAATAAAGAGCCATCAGCCAATTAATTTGCAGCAGCTGCTATTTCGAACCAGTTGAAGCCATCCGTGCTGAGCAGCACCAAATGGATCATCGCGGCCAGTAGGAACAGGAAAACACCCTGCGCTACAAAGACACGACGTGGATCAAAAACGAGCCAGATTTTGTAAAACTTAGCCATTATTCAATCCTCCTCAAAACCACGGAAACACGATGAACGTAGCAATGTGGGCAACCACAGCTACGGCAACGAATAACCACATACCACTCAGATATACTGAGTGAAGCTCTTGAGCTTGCTCGTCTGTTAAACCTGTAAACGACAGGTCACTTCTATCAGCCATGAACTTTCCTCCGGAATGTTAAGCCGACGCCGCAGTGCCCCTGCGGCCGGGTCCTTTGGGGCTTTCACCCCGCCGGGTCCTGCCCCCTCAAAAGAGGGGTCAGTTTCGTCTTCCCAACCCTTTCAGGCCGAGAAAATTAGTGGTGTGATCCGATCAGCCTCAGCCCAGGCACGCGCAAGCGGCCCATGCAGCATCAATGTCTGTTTGCGGATCACATCCAGCACCCAAGCTGCCGTGGCAAAGGGGATTGCCAAAACAAAAATGAGGCTGAAGTAAATCATGAATTCCGAGCTGCGCCGCGTTGTGCTGCGCGCTTTGGGAACGTTTGAAGTAAAGTCCGTCATCTGTCGGTCCTTTCTAAGTTACAGCCGACCCAGAGGGGTCGAGTGCCAATACAGTTTCGATCACAACCCGCTCAGCGCCTTGCGCAAGCGCCGCTTTTTCGGCGGCATCCCGCAATGTTTTTGCTGCGGAAATACGGGTTAAAATCGGATGTTGTTCAACGATGCGATCCAGCGCGTTCTGCGCATCGGCATCCCAAGGGAAATCACGGCGTAAGGTGGTGGGGGTGGCTTCCGCGCTGTCCATTTCACTGCCCAGAGGCAAAATATGAAACAGCGCATCAAACAACCCGTTGCAGACTTCTTGCAGCAAATAGGTCGCACCGGCATAGCCCATCATCGGCGTACCCGTAGCGCGCCGGATCGCCGCGCCGGGAAAAGATGCCGGAATAAAGGCTGGGCTGGGCCCATGGCCGCCTTTTAATTCTGCCAAATACATTTTTTCATTGATGCTGCCCAAAACAATCAAGGGGCGTTTTTGCGCCATCAGCGCGCGCACCTCGTTATTATTGGTCTTGCTGCCCCGCGAGCGGGCCACGGCAAAGGCGCAGGGCAATCCTAAATCACCCTCTAAATAATTGCGAATTCCGCGCGCATAGGTTTCATTAGCCACGATTGCAAACCCAGCTGTAGCAAAGAAATCCTGCGTCACCGAGCGCCATAAATCCCAAACTGGCTTGATCGTGGAATGCTTTTCCTGTTCGATAAACGGCTCGGGATCCAATTCCAAAAGCTCGCCCAATTTGCGCAGGAACAGCGTGGTGCTTTCTACCCCAATCGGCGCTTGCAAATAGGGCTTCCCAAGCACTTCGCATAAGCCGCGGCCAAATTCGCGATACATACAAATATTCACATCCGCATTCACCAAATCGCGCATTTCAGCCACATGCGCGCCAAGCGGCATCACCATATTCACTTCGGCGCCAATACCCTCTGCCAAACGGCGGATCTCGGCCAAATCACTGGGCATGTTAAACGTGCCATACATCGGGCCCAAAATATTGATCCGCGGCTTGGCGCCATCTTCGCGCTTTTTCTCACGCGGCATACGGCCTTTGGTCATGCCAAATTCGGTGAAAATCCATGTCATGGCTCGATCTGCCGCTTCCCATTGATCTTCATCAATTGTACGTGGCAAAAACCGCTGAATATTGGTGCCCATTGGGGTGACACCACCGCCGATCATTTCGGCAATTGACCCTGTCACCACCACTGCGGGCAAAGCTGGATCAAGCGTTCCCCAAGCGCGCTTCATCGCACCTTCCGTGCCATCGCGGCCCAGTTCTTCTTCGCCCAAACCCGTCACCACGATGGGCAATTCATGCGGCGGCAACGCATCTGTGTAATGCAGCACTGAGGTCACGGGCAGATTTTCACAGCCCACAGGCCCATCGATCACGCATTGCAGGCCTTTGACGGCGCAAAATGCATAGATTGCGCCCCAATATCCACCCGCTCTGTCATGATCCTGAATCAGCATCAGATCATCTCCTGCGCTTTGGCGGCGCGCGCCATTTTATCAAGCTTTTTCTGATGTGCGGCGCGAAAATCGGGGCGCAGATTTGGGGCCCCTTCCCAAACGCCCGCGGTATCCCCCTCGCCAACGCCTTCAAAAAAGTCACGCATCTTATCCATACGCTCTTTTCCGGCAATCGCCGCGTTCACCACTTCTGCCAGCGATCCAGCCCCGGCAGGGCCCATCAAGGGGCGCGCAGAAATCAAATTGGTGAAGTAAAGCCCCGGAATAGCCAGTTCTTTGGCCTTTTGAACCACCGGGGTGGTGCCGATCGCCAAATTGGGCTGGAACGCCTCCATCGCCGCGCAATCATCTTCCAGCGATGCACGGAATTTTACCTGAACCCCTTTTGCCTCAAGCCAAGCCGCATCTTCGGCCGACCACGGCGTTTTGGGGCAGGCGGTGCCGACATATGGAATTTCAGCGCCGCTTTCGATCAACAAGCGCGCGACCAGCAATTCGCTGCCCTCATAACCCGATAGGGTAATCCGTCCGGTGATTGGCTTGGCGGCAAGCGCGCCTTTGATCGCAGGCAGAAAGGCATTTTGGGCCGCGGCCACTTGATCTGCGGCCAGACCAAAAATATCACCAATACCCGCCATCCAAGCCGCTGTGCCGTCATAACCCACGGGGGCGCTGCCCAGAATAGGGCGGCCGGCCGCTTCAAATTCGCGTATCGCCGCGGTGTAAAACGGATGGATCGCCGCAACAGCGCCACAATCCAGCGCCGAATAGAGCTCGCGCCATTCACGGGTGGGCACCACGGGCCCGGCTGCAAGCCCCATCGGAGCCAGCATCGCACCAATCATCACCGGATCAGCGGGGAACATTTCTCCGAGCAAACTCACCGTAGGGCGATCCGATTTGCCACCCAGCGGCGCCGCCACAGGCCCCGCTTCAATTTCTTTGCGCGCATAATTCAACATCGCACCGGCCAAAACATCTTTCGCCTCGGCATGCGTTGGGATCCCAAAGCCGGGCACATCGATACCCACGATCCGCACGCCATTTATTTCATCGGGCAACAAGCGCAACGGCACGCCGCTGGCGGTCGGCACGCAAAGATTTGTGACAACGATCGCATCGTAAAGATCGGGGTCGGCCAATTCGTGAACCGAATCGCGGATATCCTCAAACAGCTTGCCCGTAACCAAGGTTTCCGAATTAAACGGCACATAGCCAACCGAACGTCGCGCCCCATAGAAATGGCTAACAAAGGTCAAGCCATAGACGCAGCAAGCCGAACCAGAGAGCACAGTGGCCACGCGGCGCATCCGCAGGCCAACGCGCAAGGAGCCAAAAGCCGGGCACATGGATTGCGGTTTATCATGCGGACCTTGCGGATAATCCTTGGCGAATTGCGCGAGCAATTCAGAATTCCCCGACAATTCAGCCGCCTTTTTCATTTCAGATCCAGAATGACATCCCAGACCATCAGCTGGCATAACAGAGGCTTCAGCCGCCTCATCGCGCGGATGACCTTTGATCACTTCAACCTGTGAAGCCGCATCATATGTGACTTCGTCACTCATCCATCACGCCTCATCATAGACAACTTCAAGCGATTCTTTAGGCTCGGCATTTTTACCGCGCATATCGATATCTGTGGCGGGCACCAGAACGTAATCGCCGCCCGTATCCTTGCTGTCGAACAAGTTCAAAAGCCCATCTTGATCCAACGGGGCAGGGCGTACCGGCGGCGCGATCGAGACGGCATCTGCCAATTCAGCAAACAAGGCGCCCCACGGGCTTTGCGCCGTTCCAACGATTTGGTAATTGGCAGATTTCTTGCGCAAATCATCATCTTGAGGAATCGCCGCAAGGACCGGAATATCGACTGATTTGGCAAAGGCAGCGGCTTCACCGGTGCCATCATCCTTGTTGATTACCAAACCGGCCACGCCAACATTACCGCCTAGCTTACGGAAATATTCCACCGCCGAGCAGACATTATTGGCCACATAAAGCGATTGTAGATCGTTGGATCCAACCAGAATAACTTTTTGCGCCATATCCCGCGCGATTGGCAGACCAAAGCCACCGCAGACCACATCGCCCAGAAAATCAAGCAGAACATAATCGAAATCCCAATCATGAAAGCCCAGCTTTTCCAGAAGCTCGAAGCCATGGATAATCCCGCGTCCACCGCAACCGCGGCCAACTTCGGGGCCGCCCAACTCCATCGCGAACACCCCGCCACGCTTGAAACAGACATCCCCAATCTGAACTTCTTCCCCGGCCAATTTCTTTTTGGTCGATGTTTCAATAATCGTCGGGCAGGCTTTGCCCCCGAAAAGCAGGCTGGTTGTGTCTGATTTGGGATCACAGCCAATCAGCAAAACACGTTTGCCCTGCTCGGCCATCATATGGCTGAGATTGGCTAGGGTGAAAGATTTGCCGATGCCACCTTTGCCATAGATCGCGATGATCTGGGTTTTTGATGTGGGTTCGCCTTGCTCTTCAGCAGCTTGCAGATCAGCCAGATCCTCATGCGCCTCTTCACGCAAGCGGCGGTCGAAATCCTTCAGATTTGGTACGTCGTCTTTCACGCGATATCCTTCCAATCTAATATCATTTTTAAACAGCCTGGATCATTAAAGGCCGTTGGATAGGCTTTATCGGCGCGCTCGGCGCCTGCGGCATGGGTGATAAGACCACCCAAAGACAGCGCACCACCCTCCACCAAAGCCCGGGTGGCCAACATATCTTCTTTGGCCCATTCCGCTGCAATCCGAAGCCGGGCCTCTTTCATAAAGGCCGGCGGAAAGGCGAAGCTCAGCGGATCGGTGTAAAATCCAGCCAAAACAATCTCGCCGCCCCTTGCGATCCGGCTGACCAATTCATTCAACAAGCCGCCATTGCCTGATGCATCATAAATCGCCTGATAATCGCGACGCGAATCGTCTTCCGGGGCCAGCACCTGATAACCCTCGGCGCCAGATTGACGTAACGGATCTATTTCCCAAACCGTCGGGGCGGGGGCGCCAGCTGCGAGCGTGAGGCGGGCCAATAAACGACCCAAAACGCCGTGGCCAACGATCAAATCTGGAACTTTTTTATCCAAACCCGCCATCGCGTGGCGCGCTGTGGCCGCAAGGGCCAATAGGGCGCCTTCAGGCCCAAACCCGGGATCAATCTTGGTGAGTCGATCTGCAGAAGTAACGACGCGCCGCGCCGACCCTCCAAAAAGCCCAAACGCTTCTTGATAGCAATTGGCCCCTGGAACAAAGGCATAATCACCGATTTTTAACCCCGATTCGGGGGTGGCCTCAACGATTTCACCCATTGCCTCATAGCCGGGAACCAACGGATACCCCATGCCGGGAAAAGGCGGCATCTCACCCGACCAAAATAATTTCTCAGTGCCGGTGGAAATGCCAGAATGCGATATTTCTACGACCACATCGCCCGCAACAGGCGCTTTAAGCGCCAGCGAGTCGAGCCCGATTGAGCGAGGGCCATGCATGATTACCGCAGAGGTTTCCAAACCGTGTAAGTCCTTTTGTTTCGAGTCAGCATCGTGAGCAGAAATCATATCCCATAGAATATGCCTTTCTGTCATTTTAAACTTACATTGTTTTGTGTCAACTAAAATAGACAGTTATTCACAAATCACCGCGACTTGCGTGCCGTTACTGCAGAGGTGATAAACGGGCGCGGGGCTTTTGGCGCTTTGATATCCACAAACCCTGCTTCCTGACAAAGCGCTGATATTTGCGCGACCGAGCGCGCTTTGCCGGTATTCATAGCCATGGTGTAAAAGGCAAAATACACATCACCCGGGCGTGTCGGGGCCGCGCCACCGGCCATCGGCTCTGAAATGATCAACTGCCCGCCAACCGGTAAAGCCTCATACGTTTTTTTCAAAAGTGCCTGCACAGTCTCATCGGAATGATCGTACAGAACCCGAATTAAACTGATTACATCTGCCTCTAAAGGCAAAGGATCACTACGAAAAGAGCCCCCATGAAACGAAATTCGATCGCTTAACCCTTGCTCCGCCAACCGGTTTTGTGCCGCCGGTCCAACTTGTGCAAGATCAAAAATATTCAAGTTAAGCGCTGGATATTGGCGCGCCACATGGGCCAAGAACGCCCCCGTACCGCCCCCGATATCAAGCAGCGTTTCTGCGCCCCTCAACGGCACCATTTTCAACGTATCCGCCGCCACCAACGCCTGCGACTGCTCCATCAAACGCGAATATTCATCCGTTACAGATTGCGGAGCAGCGCCGGTTGCGCCGAACACATAGGGCCAGAATTGCGCCAGCTTTGTATCAACCTGATCGCGTAACAGCGCGACGGGATCCGCCATATCTTGATAAAAATGATCATGGTGCAAGATCATCTGCGCCAAGCCCGGCACCCCCAAAAGCGCCGCGCCGCGCCGCGCCAAACCATAGCGCCCGCGCCGGTGGCGACGCAGCAGCTTCAGCGCAACGCCTGCTTGCAATAAAATTTCCATACGCGCGATAGGCACGCAAGCTCGATCCGCCAGCGCTTCCAGCGACAACGGGCCATCGAGCAAATGCTCTAAGGTTTTCAACTTCACCAATGCATAAAGCGCCTGCGACTGAACAAACCCCATGACCAAATCAAAAAGGGCCTCTCCTTCTTGGCGAGCAACCCGCCGAAGAATCGGTACCTTACTGATAAATCTTTGAAAACTCGGGCTTGCAAAGATTTTATTGGGCAAGCCCGCAAATACAATTCTACCGCTTGGTTTTGCCAAAATCGGATCGGCCACTGTCATCCGTTACACCGAAAAAGTTGACCGTGACGCAGGGATCAAGCGCTCAGCCTGCAGGCTGACCATCTGCGCCAATTGCGCCTCACCCGGACAAGAGGGTATCGACGAAATTGCCCCGCCCAATATATCTTTCAAGCGTTTTGAGGCGCCCTCAACACCAAACTCTGCAACCGCGTTTGGGCGGCCATGCAGATCATCTTGGCCAGCGGGCTTGCCCAATGCCTCGGTGTCGCAAAGCACATCGCGCAAATCATCCGCAACCTGGAAGGCTTCGCCAATCCGCGCGCCCAGCTCATACCAAGGTTCGGCATCTTGGCCCGCCGCCACTGCGCCCATTTGCGTGGCTGCAACAAATAATGCACCGGTTTTGCTTCGGTGATAAGCGGCCAGATCAACCCGGCTTTCGCTTTCCCAGCCTTGCCCCGCACAAATGCCATTGGGCATGCCCGTTTGCTTGGCCAAAATTTCCACCAAATTGATCGCCCTCAACGGATCGTTGTGTTTTTGCCGGGCCAAAATTTCAAAGGCCAGCACAATCAAACTATCGCCAGCTAACACCGCTAAAGGCTCTGAAAACTGTTTATGAACCGTAGGCTTTCCACGGCGCAAATCCGCATCATCAAAACAGGGCAGATCATCGTGAATCAAACTTGCACAATGGATCAATTCAAGCCCGGCAGCCGCGGCATCGCTTATATCGGGGCGATCATCTCCGCAGGCCAGAGCCACCGAAAGTAAGATCGTTGGCCTGATTCGAGCGCCCCCTGGAAATAACGCAAAATCAAGCGCATGCGCGAGCTTATGCGGAGCAGAGCTTGCCTGACTAAGCTTCACGGCCGCCGTCAGTGCCGCTTCTATACGCGTTTTAGGGCCCATTATGGTTCCTTTTTGCCATACTGTCTCATTTAGTTGACATATTGGTGTAAATGATACTGGACAGTTTGGCATTCAGAGTCAACAATTGCTTTATGAACCTGTCAGTGATTTCAAAACGGACCAAAGGCGAGGTGATCGTAATTGGTGCCGGCATTGCCGGGCTGGCGGCTTCGCTGCGTTTGGCGCATCAGGGATTTTCAGTCACTGTACTTGAACGCCATGCGGGCCCAGGTGGTAAAATGCGCGGTTTGTCAAGCGTGGCAGGGCCGATAGATGCTGGCCCGACTGTTTTGACCATGCGGCCAGTCTTCGAAGATCTGTTTCGCTCTGTCGGAGAGCAAATCGAAGATCATCTGACATTGGTTCGGCAAAAAATTCTGGCGCGACATTGGTGGCCAGATGGCAGTTCACTCGATTTATTTGATGATTATGAAGCCTCTCAAGAGGCCATCTATGAATTTGCAGGGCTGAAAGCTTTTGGCGAATTTCAAGAATTTTTTAAGCGTACGCAACGGCTCTTTACGGCTTTTGACGCCCCGATGATGCGCGCGGCACAGCCCAACCAAGCCGAAATTATAAAATCGGTGGTGAAAAAACCATCTTTGATAAGCGATATGGCCCCTTGGCACAGCCTATCAAAAATGCTTGAGAAGCAATTCAGCGATCCGCGCTTGGCGCAATTATTTGGCCGCTATGCCACCTATGTTGGCGGATCGCCTTATGCCGCCCCCAGCTTACTATCTTTGATTTGGCAGGCCGAAGCAAATGGCGTGTGGGCGGTTAAGGGCGGCATGCATAAATTGGCCAAGAAACTGGTAGAGCTAAGCGAAAACCGCGGCGCCATTTTTCATTATAACAGTCATGTCAGCCGGATTTTGACAAAGGATGAAAAAGTGATTGGCGTGACGCTGGAAAACGGCGAAAATATCAGCGCAGATGCGGTTGTGTTCAATGGAGATCCCCGCGCATTGGCCACGGGCGCGATGGGCCCAGACTGCCAGAAAATCGCCCCACAAACGCTGAAAGACAAGCGCAGCTTTTCGGCCCGCGTCTGGAGCTTTGCGGCGGAATTAACCGGCCCTGATTTGATTCATCACAACGTATTCTTTGGGCAGAGTTCAAAATCCGAATTTGACGATCTTGCCGAAGGTCAAATGCCCGTTGATCCAACGATCTATATCTGCGCCCAAGATCGCGGCCAAAACGCCCCCTATCCCAAAACAGAGCGCTTTGAGATTATCCTAAACGCGGCCCCTGTTTACGGGGCGCAAACGCTGGAGAAGGAGTTTGAAACATGTCGGACACGCACTTTCGACACGCTGGGCAGGTTCGGTCTGACCTTCTCGCCGCTTCCAAAGGAAGAGGCGCTGACGACACCAGCGGATTTCGCCAGCATGTTCCCAGCCTCGGACGGCTCGCTTTACGGGCAGAGCCCACATGGTCTGACGGCAGCCTTCCGGCGGCCAACAACGCGAACGCAGATTCAAGGTCTGTATCTGGCCGGGGGCGGAGCCCATCCGGGGGCGGGGGTGCCGATGGCAACCCTCTCCGCGCGGCACGCGGCCGAGGCGATCATCAAAGACCTAACTTCAACCTCATCGTCCCCCCAAATGGATATGCATGGTGGTATATCGACGGAGTCGATCGAACTGCGCAGCGCGCGGTTTCAGTCATCGGATTCATAGGCTCGGTTTTTTCGCCTTGGTATCGCTGGTCGGGTCGTAAAGACCCTGAAAACAACGTCTGCATCAATGTCGCGACCTATGGACCAGGCGGGCGCTTCACGATGACCGACCGGGGGCGCAGCGCTTTGCGGCAAAGCGAAGATCGTTTCGAAGTGGGACCTTCAAGCCTGCGCTGGGAAGATGGCAAATTGATCATCGAGATTGATGAAATCAGCGGCCCACCGATTATTTCACGCGTGCGCGGACGCATCACGCTCACGCCCAGCGCAATCACCGATCAAGAATTGGCGCTTACCAGCGATGGCGCGCATATATGGCGGCCATTTGCGCCCACTTCGCATATTAAAGTCGACCTGAACGGAGAGGGGTGGCAATGGGATGGCCATGGATATTTCGATGCCAATTTCGGCACGCGCGCCTTAGAAGAAGATTTTTCATATTGGACGTGGGGCCGATTTCCAACGCAGCAAGGCAGCACCTGCTTTTACGATGCCACCCGCTTAGATGGCAGCGTGTTAGAGCAAGCGGTCACGTTTAACCGCGAGGGTGCGCTGGTCGACACGCCGATGCCCCCCAAAGCGCGCCTACCCCGCAGCCTTTGGGCGGTTGCCCGCGAAACCCGCGCGGATGCGGGATACCAGCCCAAACAAGTCAAAAACATGCTGGATGCTCCATTTTACAGCCGCTCAGCGGTAAAAACCAAGATCAACGGCATGGAAACGGTTGGCGTGCATGAAGCTTTGGATTTGGTTCGGTTCCGAAGTCCGCTGATCAAACCTATGTTGGCCGTGCGGGTTCCCCGCCGTGCTAATTGGAAATTTGATTAAGACTGATCGGGCGTTGCTCCGGATTCAGGTTTAAAACGCTCGCATTCAACGCTCCGGCCACGCTTACCCAAGCCAAATAGGGAAGGAACAGCAGCCCAGAGAGCGTATCAACCTGCCAAAGTGATATCAAACAAGCCGCCACCGAAAGCCAAAGGCCGATCAGCACGAGCAAACCCAAGCGTAAATTCCTAAGACCAAAGAACACGGGCGTCCACAGCGCATTCAAGGCAATCTGCAAGCTCCAAAATGCCATGGCAAATCCGTTTTCCGGCAAGCCCGCAACGCGTGCGCCGGCCACAGACATGCATAAATACAAGCTCGTCCATGCCACTGGGAACAACCAATTGGGGGGCGTCCAGCTGGGTTTTTTCAATTGTTGGTACCAGGCACCGGGGGGAAACAAGCCCCCGGTTGCGCCAGCCGCAAAACACGCAACCAAAAATATTAGAAACATCATCCAATCCATCTCTGGGTCTCTCGTGTAAAGGGTTTAACGGATCAAGCTGCTGTTTTTGGCGATATCGCCCTCGCGCAATTGCTGCATTGCCAGAATGATTTTATCGCTCCAATCGCGCTTGCCAGACGCCTGCTCTGCGGCAGCATCGACCAAAAATTGCACTTCTGGTAGGGGTTTGGCGTAAAGCACCGCCGATTGCGGCATCGCAATGCTGACCCCAGTGCTTAAGATTGAACGCGCCAACCACCCCAGTTTCTGCAGCTTATTCGTATGCGCGCGCTGCGTGATTGTTTCATAGCCCAGCGCCTGAACTTCACTGCCAATTCCTGCGTAAATATAGCGTGCGGCATAAATACCTGTGCGTGATCCCAAGGGTAATTTGCTGATGCCCGCCTCCGAACGGTAATAAAGCCGATTGCTTTCCATCAAAAGGCGCCGCACCATTTGCCGCACCGCTTTGGTGGGGCGCGGATTGTCGAAAAACGCGTCAACCTCAAGGCCGGCCTCTTGCATCCAATCCAGCGGTAGATAAATCCGCCGCTCTAACGCATCTTCGCCCACGTCACGGGCGATATTGGTCAGCTGCATGGCAACCCCCAGATCACACGCCCGCGCCAACGCGTTTGGTTCGCGTATTTTCATCAAAACGCACATCATTGCGCCAACCGCTGACGCCACGCGGGCCGAATAAGAAATCACATCCGACAGACTGTGATAGCGCTTATCCATTGCATCCCAAGCCAACCCTTCCAGCAGGGCCTCAGGCAAGGCGCGCGGCATGTTAAAATCTTCTACCATTTGGGCAAAGGCACGGTCCATTGGCGTGTTTCGGGGCCGCCCCGCATAGGCGGCATCCATCCGCTCTTCCAAGGCCAAAACCGCCGGTGCTTTATCGGCCTGCAAATCCACCTCATCATCAGCAAGGCGGCAAAACGCATAAAGCGCCAAAGCCGGGTCGCGGACCTTTTTGGGCAAAACTTTAGACGCTGCGTGAAAGGATAACGAGCCATGCCGAATCGCCTCTTCACAATATGCAAGATCTTTGGGATCAATCATGATAAGCCTTCCAATACTGCGCCTCTGGAACCAAATGATTTAGCACTTCTGATGAGGTGACCACGCTGGGAAGCCCCGCACCCGGATGCGTGCCGGCCCCCACCAAAAATAATCCGTGGATTTCTTCGCTGATATTATGCGGGCGAAACCAAGCCGATTGAAAAATCCGCGGCTCTAGCGAAAACCCAGCACCATGCGGGCTTAGATAGCGGCTTTGAAACGTTTCGGGGGTAAAAATTTCAGAAGCTGAGAGATGGTCGGCAAAGCCTGGCAATAGCTGGTTATGCAACACATCTTCCACTTTCTGCCGGTATGACGCGCAGGCCTGTTGCCAATCCACCGACTCCGAGCCCACCAGATTAGGCACGGGCGATAAAGCGTAGAACGTATCATCACCGAGCGGCGCAACGCTGGGATCTGTAACCGAGGGACGGTGCAAATAGATCGACATGTCATCGGCCAAATGCCGCTTTTGAAAAATATCCTTCAGCAAACCGCGATATCGAGGGCCATTTAATATTGTATGATGCCCCACATCAGCCCATTTACCCGCGGTGCCCTTGGTGCCGAAATACCAAACAAACAGCCCCATCGACCAGCGCGCGCGGCGCAGCCTTTCAGGCGTCCAGCGGCGCTTTTCTATGCCGCGCAACAAGTGATCATAAGTATGGCCCGGATCCGCATTTGACACCACAATATCCGCCGTGATTACATCGCCAGATTTGGTGCGCACGCCCCGCACAACCTTCTGCTTGCAAAGGATCTCTTCAATCTCTTCACCCAGCCGAATACACCCACCCTGATCTTCAATCACGTGCCCCATCGCATCAGCGATCGCTTGCACCCCACCCATCGCGTAGTGAACCCCGAAAGCTTTTTCCAAATATGACACAAGAATATACATCGAAGTCACATTCACCGGATCACCGCCGATAAACAGCGGGTGGAAGGATAAGGCCATGCGCAATTTTGGATCCCGGACCCGCTTGGCAGCATGGGCATAGACGGATTGATCGGCCCGAAGGGCGGCAAACCCTGGCAATTCCTTGATCAAATCCCACAGCCGGTTCATCGGCTTGCGGCCCATCCCCTCAAAGCCAAAGTGATAGCGGGCTTCGCTGTCTTTCAAAAATTTTTGATAGCCCTTCACATCATTGGGAAATAACCGCGTAACTTCAGCCAGCATTTTGGCTTCATCTTGACGCACTTGGAACCTGCTGCCATCGGGCCAGCGTATCTCATAATACGGGTCTACAGGGCGCAGATCGACCTCATCCTCAAAGACCCGCCCGCAATCAGCCCAAAGATCACGAAACACGTTAGGAACGGTCACGATGGTGGGCCCCAGATCAAAGCGATGGCCATTTTGCGTGATCGAAGATCCGCGCCCGCCCAGCCGGTCCAGCCTGTCTAAAACGGTTACCCGATAGCCTTTGGCCCCCAAACGCATAGCCGCGCTTAACCCGCCCAGCCCAGCGCCGATGACAACGGCGCGCGGGGCGGTGCTTTGCTCGGCCGCAACCAGAAGCTTAGGGTCGACAGTTGTCATCATTTTCATACAGTACAACTGTCTAGTTTGATTTACAACTAAAGCTTGATATGATTTTATATCCGAATAAGCATTCTGACTTAGCCGCAGAAAGGGAAGAACATTCAAGCCGTTACGCTCAGCTTCTTCAGATTCCAATCAACGCCTGCGCGCCTCTGGGCGTTCGTGATGATGGGGCTTGCGCGGCTATCGATGCGGCGCTTGAGCGATGCCAGTTTTTGGAAGCTTTGCGGATCGGGCACGGGCGAAGGGTTTACCCCGAAACCCAATACTGCGGTTTATGCGATTCTATGCGTTTGGCCCGATTTGCAAACGGCGCAAGCCAATATTGCGCGGGCCAGCATTTTTCACCGCTATCGCAAACGCTCTAGCGAAAGCTGGACGGTTTATCTGGGCCCCTCATCTGCGCGCGGCGCGTGGTCGGGCGAAACACCATTTTCCGCAGATCATACCGGCCAAGATGGGCCTATAGCGGCCTTGACGCGCGCCACGATCAAACCCCGCGTTGCACTGCAATTTTGGGATCGGGTGCCCGATATCAGCAATGTCATCGGCCAAAATAATGATGTCTTGTTCAAAATTGGCATTGGTGAAGTGCCGTTTTTACATCAAATTACTTTTTCAATTTGGCCCTCAACGCAAAGCATGGCGGAATTTGCGCGCCATGATGGCCCACATGCCAAAGCGATCTCTGCAGTGCGCAAAGGGCTGTGGTTCAAAGAAGAGCTTTATGCCCGTTTTGCAGTTCTGGACAGCCAAGGCTGCTGGATGGGCCAAGACCCCCTTAAAATGAAAGACACGCAATGACTGACGCCTTCCCATTTGCCGCGATTGTCGGGCAGGACAATATGAAACTGGCAATGATTCTCACCGCGGTCGATCCCAAAATCGGCGGCGTTCTGGTCTTTGGGGATCGTGGCACCGGAAAATCCACAGCCGTGCGCGCACTAGCAGCTCTTTTGCCGCAAATCACCGCCATTAAGGGCTGCCCGATCAACGCAGAAACCAAAAAAGATGTGCCAGAATGGGCGGAATTAACCCGCTTTGAACCGCATCAACGCGCAACCCCCGTGATCGATCTGCCGCTTGGCGTTTCAGAAGATCGGGTTACCGGCGCGCTAGATATCGAACGCGCCCTAACGCAGGGCGAAAAAGCTTTTCAACCCGGGCTTTTGGCGCAAGCCAACCGCGGGTATTTATATATTGATGAGGTCAATCTGTTGGAAGACCACATCGTCGATTTGTTGCTTGATGTCGCACAGTCGGGCGAGAATCTGGTTGAGCGGGAAGGGCTTTCAATCCGGCATCCGGCGCGGTTCGTTCTGGTGGGGTCGGGCAATCCAGAAGAGGGCGAATTGCGGCCACAACTGCTTGATCGCTTTGGCTTGTCAGTCGAAGTGACTTCGCCAAAAACCATCGATGAACGCATTGCCGTAATCGAGCGCAGAGACGCGTTTGATCAAAATCCAAAACGCTTTCTTAGCAAATGGAAACCCGAAGAGCTGAACGTGCGCGCAGCGATTACCGACGCGCGGGCCGCTTTGGCAAAAATCAAAAAAACCAAAGCTGTGCTGCGCGATTGCGCCGAATTATGTTTGGCGCTTGGCGCCGATGGCCTGCGCGGAGAATTAACCTTGCTGCGCGCCAGCCGCGCCCTGGCAGCTTATGAGGGGCAAACCAGCATCCAGCGCGCGCATTTAAAAGCCGTGGCGCCTTTGGCCCTAAGCCACCGCTTACGCCGTGATCCGTTGGATGAAGCCGGTTCGAGCGCGCGCGTTGCACGCGTTGTCGAGGATGTTTTGGGGTGACCCAAGGGTTAGATAGCTGGGTGAAAACCCTTTTGGCATTGCGGCTGCTGAGCGCCAACCCAACCGGCTTGAAAGGCCTTGTCATTCGCGCCCGCAGCGGGCCCATACGCGACCGGCTAATAGAGATTATCCAAAATACAGCCCCTGCATTATACAAAATCTATCCCATTATGAGCGATGAGCAATTATTCGGCGGCTTGGATCTTGTACAAACGCTACAGCAACAAAAATTGGTTTATGCACAGGGGCTTTTGGCGCGTTCAGCTTGGGCGCAGCTCTGCATGGCAGAGCGCTGCGATGGCGCGTTAGCGGCAAAACTTGGGCAAGCCTTGGATGACGGTCGCATCGCTCCGCTGATCGTCTTCGACGAGGGTACAGATGAGGAAACCGCCCCCCAGGCGCTGAAAGACCGGGTGGGATTTTGGGTGGATCTGGAAGATGTCTCGCTGGCTGATCTTGAGGTGGTAAAGTTTGAGCCCGCGCCAAAGGAGCCGTTGGCCGTAGTCAGCGCCCGCCCCGAAGATATTGCCACTTTGGTCGATTTAGCGGCACGGTTTGGAATTCACTCGGCCCGCGCTGCGCAGTTTGCTTTGACATGCGCGCGCACCCATGCGGCGCTTGCAGGGCGCAGCGCGCTCAGCGCGGAAGATATAGAAATCGCTGTCGCTTTGATCTATCCCAGCCGCGCAACACTGGTGCCGGAAACGCCAGAGGCCCCGCCCGAACAGGCCCCAGAGCCTGAGCAAGACGACTCTCAAGACGAGGCCGAGAGCGCCCAGCATACCGACCTGTCCGAACTGCCCCAAGAGCTGTTAATCGAGGCTGTCAAAGCCCTACTTCCTCCAGATTTTCTGGGCAGGCTTGCCTCCGCAGGGGCACAGCGCAGCGCCGCTGGCACCGGCGCTGGGCAGAGCCGTAAATCAAAAGCCAGAGGGCGCCCCGCACCCTCACGGCCAGGGCGTTTAGACGGACAAAGCCGCGTAGATGTGATCGCGACTTTGCGCAGCGCAGCCCCTTGGCAAAAGCTGCGCGCAGCGCGCAAACCGCAGCAATCGAGAATTACGATATTCCCAAACGATATTCACCTTAAGCGCTATGAACAGCGTGCAGAGCGATTGGTTATTTTTATCGTAGATGCCTCTGGCTCTGCGGCGATGGCGCGCTTGGCAGAGGCCAAAGGCGCCGTTGAGCTGCTGCTGGCAGAAGCCTATGCGCGGCGCGATTACGTTGCCTTAATCGCTTTTCGCGGCGCCTCAGGGGATTTGATGTTGCCCCCGACTCGCTCGCTTGTGCAAACCAAACGCCGTTTATCAGCGCTGCCCGGCGGGGGGGGAACGCCATTGGCAGGCGGCTTGCAAGCCGCCGGTGTTTTGGCGCAAAAAGCGCTCAGCCAAGGCAAAACACCCGTCTTGGCTCTGCTCACCGATGGACGGGCAAATATCAGTTTGGACGGTTCTGCAAACCGCCAGAAAGCAGCGGAAGATGCCGCCTTAATGGCCGGGTGGATCTCTGGTTTGGGAATCAAATCAGTGGTGATGGATGTCGCGCGTAGCCCGAACGCAGCCCTTGCAGATTTGGCGCAGACCTTACGCGCCGAGTATTATCCGATGCCCCGCGCAGACGCCCATGGCCTAAGCCAGACTGTGCATCGGGTTTTGGACAATTGATCGAGGGCGCGCGCAATAGAGCAAACTGGCCTTTCGCCCAGGCCTCAGAGCAACTGCGCGCAGGGCCGCATCACTGGCATATCCAAAGGCTTGGAGGCAATGGGCCAAAGGTGCTGTTTTTGCATGGCACCGGTGCCTCGACCCATAGTTGGGCGCCGTTAATGCCGCTTTTGCAACATGATATCGCAGCAACATTGGTTGATTTACCCGGCCATGGCCTGACCAAAATAAGCACAGGCCAGCGCAGCAGCCTCACCTATATGGCGCAGGACCTGCTGACCCTGTGCCAAACCCTACAGTTTCAGCCGGATTTTATCGTTGGACATTCCGCGGGCGCGGCTTTGGCGCTCGAAATGTCAAAATCTCTTCCCCTCAAAGGCGTCGTGGGCCTGAACCCCGCCTTGAGCAAATTTCCTGGATTGGCCGGGGTGATGTTTCCAATGATGGCTAAAATGATGGCCTTAAACCCGCTTACGCCGCGCTATCTGGCAGGGTTGGCAAAAAGCAAATCGCGTGTGCGACAGATTTTATCAGGCACCGGGTCTGATTTGGCGGAAGATCAAATCAACCTATATCAAAAGCTTTTTAGCGATAAGACGCATGTGAAGGGCACTATTTTAATGATGTCACAATGGAATTTAGATCGGCTTTTAGCACAGCTCAACACCGTTGACACGCCCTGCCTATTGATCGCCAGCACGCGTGACCGCACGGTTCCCTGCGCCGATGTAAAAGCAACCGCCGAGCGGATGCGCAACACCGCATATCATGAGCTGAACGGTCTAGGACATTTGGCGCATGAAGAGGATCCACAAAAGGTTGCAGGACTTTTAAGCGCTTTCTTCAAACAAAAACGCGCTGCTCTTTCACAGACCAGCGCGTAATAATATCAAAATATTCAGGCGTCTTGCTTAAGACGGCCCCACAGAAACCAGATAGGCCCAAACATTGGCCGCGTCTTTTTCTTTTTTCAATTTGAATGACATTTTTGATTTCGCTTTTTTGTCATCCAGCGTTTTTTGCAGCCATTTTTTCGGATCGGCCACGTAAGATACAAATTCTTCCTCGCTCCAAGCCAAGCCTGACTCGGCTACAGATTTAAGCGACTTGCCGTAGCGAAACCCATCCAGGCTTCCTGCTACACGGCCAGACACGCCATAGAGGTTCGGGCCCGTTTTCCCGCCCTTGACGATGTTATTTCCCGCGTCATCTTGAATCATATGGCAGGATTTGCATTTCTTAAAAACTTTTGCGCCCTTATCCGCATCCCCGCCTGCAAAAGCGGGCGCGGCAAGTGCCAATGATGCGATTGTTATCGCCTTGAAAACTCCGGTCATTTATGCCTCCTCTTTTCGTCGTATAGACAAGTAGCACGGATTAGAAATTGTCAATGCACGACAGCTGTTTAGGCAACGGCATGTGAGATTGCACAACGTTTCCAAAGCACCGTTAGCGCATGCACCAAATGCTCAATATCAGCGTCTGAATGCAACGGCGATGGCGTGAAGCGCAACCGCTCAGTGCCCTTGGGCACCGTTGGGTAATTGATCGGCTGCACGTAAATTCCAAAATCCTGCATCAGAATATCCGCCAATTGCCGGCATTTCACCGGATCTTTGATCATCACCGGAATGATATGGCTGGGGTTTTCCAAATGCGGAATACCGGCCGCATCCAGGCCAGCGCGCAGCTTTGCCACTTGGTGCCGCTGCTGATCGCGCTCGCTTTGTGATCGCTTCAGATGCGCAATACTGGTGCGCGCGGCCGCAGCCACCGCCGGAGGAATCGCCGTGGTAAAAATAAACCCGCTGGCAAATGAACGGATAAAATCACACAGCGCCGCAGAGCCGGTTACATAGCCACCCATTACACCATAAGCCTTACCCAAAGTGCCTTCAATCAAGGTAATCCTATCGGCCAACCCTTCCTGTTCGGAAACACCACCACCGCGTGGGCCATAAAGCCCGACCGCATGCACCTCGTCCAAATAGGTCATCGCGCCATGTTTTTCGGCCACTTCAACGATTTCGCGCATGGGGCAGATATCACCATCCATGGAATAAACCGATTCAAAGGCAACAATCTTCGGCGCATTGGCTGGCAAGCTTGCCAGTTTACGATCCAGATCTTCCGGATCATTATGCTTCCAGATCATTTTTTTGGCCCGCGAATGGCGAATGCCCTCGATCATGCTGGCGTGATTAAGCTCATCCGATAGGATCACT
>Ga0213868_10000063_pt1 | contig 84224 bp, 75 predicted proteins | sample PICome_9_FD_160087 | JGI IMG/M metagenome (GOLD analysis project Ga0213868, IMG submission 160087) | Coastal seawater microbial communities near Pivers Island, North Carolina, United States - PICO127 | ecosystem: Environmental > Aquatic > Marine > Coastal | place: USA: North Carolina... | reverse complement strand
ACAGGCGTCCTCACCCGGCTGCCCAGCGCAACCACAAGCGACATCGAAAGCCTCACTCCCTCAGGCTGGGCGGCAGCCAAAGGCGCCCCGAAGAAGAAAGCCGTCTAACTATGGCACCGGCACAAACCGTAGCAACGTCGTCCAAATCCCAACGGCTCGGGATGGACCGCTTACGTTTCAAGCCCGACCAGTATTCTTGACCAGGCACTTGTGGAGCCGTCATCCTATGGTGATGGGGCTCTTTCAAACCATGAATCTGATGCCTTCTTCCACCTTGATGGCTGAGCCAGAACAGATGGCGCAGGATGAGCTTCTACTCGGAATTGCCGCCGATGCCGGGCGGCCAACCTTTCGCTCGTATAGTTGGGATGGTGTTGCTGTGTCGTTCGGCTATTTCCAGAGTCTGGCGACGATCAAAAAATCGTTCTCAAATCACGCGTTGGTACGGCGATGGACCGGCGGCGGAGCCGTTCTTCACGGTGATTGCTATGAGCTTACCTATGCCCTGGCTGTTCCGGCTAGCTGGTCGTTCTCCAAATTACCGGCGAGTGAAACCTACCGTGCGATCCACCAATACGTTGCTCATGCGCTTCAAGCAGTCGGCGTTTCTGGAAGAATGACTCTGGAGGCTAATGGCTCTACCGCACCTGGATTGGCCTGTTTCCAGAATCCCGTGATGGGTGATATCCTTCTTGGCGAGACCGATGCGAAGGTCGCAGGCGCCTCTCAGCGCCGAACACGAGAAGGATTGCTGATCCAGGGCTCTATCAGGTTGCCGCAAGACATTCCAATTGAGTTAGAAATGGCCTTGGCTGAGGCATTGGGGAGTGAGTTGATCCCCGTGCCATCGAGCTCGTCCAGAGAAATCGCGGACCTGGTGGACTCTAAATATGGTCGGAGTGACTGGCTCGCTCGGAAACCGTAATCATTTCCTTAGCGCAATGATGCTTGCCTTGATCGCGTCCAGGGTGACGGCATTTGAGACGAACGCATCCCCCAACTCACGTAGGAGGACGAAGCGGATCTGGCCTTCTTCGAATTTCTTGTCACGGGAGAGGTAGTCGAGAATGATGTCGTCGGTAATCGACTCTGGGATGGCCGTGGGCAGATGAAAAGCTTCTAGCAAAGATACGATCGTTGCCTTGCCCATGTCATCGAGATCGCTAAACACGCACGAAAGACGGGCAGCAGCAATGAGACCAAGGCTGATGGCCTCTCCGTGGAGCAACTGGCCGTAGCCTGCCGCTGCTTCGATGCCGTGGCCAATGGTGTGGCCAAAGTTGAGCAGGGCACGAGTGCCCGTGGTTTCATATTCGTCCTCGACCACGACCTTCGATTTGATGGCAATGTTGCGTGCCATAAGCTCAGGCAAATTTGCGTGCCGGTCTTTCAAGACGGCTTCGATCATCGGGACCATGTCCGCGTCGCGGATAGCCGCGTGTTTAATAATCTCGGCAAAGCCTTCGCGGAATTCGCGTTCTGGCAGGCTGTCGAGGGTCTCGGTGTCTGCCAGAACAAGGCGCGGCTGGTGAAAGACGCCGATGAGGTTCTTGCCCTCGGGCATGTTCACGCCCGTCTTGCCGCCAACGGAGCTATCCACTTGAGAAACGATCGTGGTGGGAATCTGAACGTAGGGAACACCGCGGTAGAAGATGCCGGCGACAAACCCGGCGAGATCACCGATGACACCACCACCTAACGCAACGACGAAGGCGTGTCGATCGCAGCCGTGCTCAATCATTTGCCGACAGAGGCTCTCTGCCTGCGAAAGGGATTTGGAGGCTTCCCCTGCGGGCACCGTTAGAAGCGTTGCCTTGTAACCTGCGGTATCGAGACTTGTGAGCGCTCGTTTTCCATAAAGAGGACCGACGGTACTATCGGTGATGACGACGCACCGTTTGCGGAGCCCGAGGGGCGCGAGCTTGTCACCGAGCAGATCTAGCAAGCCAGGGCCGACATGCGCTTGGTAAGCACGGTCGCCTAACGGTACGTCTACGATAATGGGAGTCGTCGTCGCCATAATGTCTGCTCTCGCACAGGGGGAGGGGAGTCAAGCGAGAATGCGTAGCTCGACCTTCCAAAGTCGCGAGCGTGGGTTCGCTTGGCGAGGTTGAGGCGACATTGGAAGGTCACCCTTCGTAGCTCAGAGCCCTTCGAGAGCCTTCTCCAAGCGCTTCTCTGAAACTTTGGCAGCTGTGCCGATTTCTGGAGCGAAGACTGCCACTCGGAACTCTTGGAGTTGCCAACCGAAAGCCCGTAAGGCCATGGGTGTTTCCAGTGGCTTGGAATCCCAATCTGTCAGGCGTTCGCGATAGGCACGCTCAAAGGGCAGGATGCGCTCTAGTTTTTGCAGGTCTTTGTTAGGTGGAGCGCTAAGCATGCGCGTCATGCGGGCTCCCATGGCTTTGAAATAGCGGGGATACTGTTTCAGACGAGGCGCCCATCCTCGAAGGAGGAATCCTGGGGTGAAGAGGTCCTCTAGTTGGCGGTCGATATCCAGAATGCTTTCGGAGTAGAGGCCACTGCGCTGGTCCTCGACCTGTTGACTAACGTTTTGATAATGCTCGATGACTAAACCCACGATCTTGGCCACCGCTTGGGCGTGATCGAAGAGTTCACCGCGGAGCGGAATGACGCGCTCGTCGAACGATTCTGCATCGCGGATCTTTGGCGCGTTGGTTTCCGTGCCGCCAAGTGCGGTGTCGATGGTCAGCGCGACCAGATGCGCCAAGTTGTGTTTCCCCGCGCGCCCCAGGAAAGGCAGGAGGCTCTTGGAAAGGGCATCCAGTGGAAAGTGGTTGCGTACGTGATTGACCTGATCTTTAAGGCGTAGCTCAGCCAGCCGAACCAGGCCTAACCGATGCGCTGTTTGTGCAGAATCGTTGTCTGAGAAACAACGAACGCCCACCGTCTTGCCTTCATCGACCAATGCTGGATAACCCGGTGTCTGTTGAATAGTGACTTCGCTTGGAAGCTTGTCCTTTGGGAAATGTTTGAGGCCGCGTTGCTCCCACGTAGAGCTTTGTTCGTCGAACCACTCAGCAAGCTTGGTTTCCAGGCGCTGGCGCAAGGCGGCCAAGTCTTGGCCTGAGGCGACTTCCTTGCCGTCGTCATCGCCCACCCAGTAGCTGGGCTTTAAGTGCGGCGGAAGCGCTTCAAGATTAAAGTTTGTCGGCTCAATGATCCGTCCAAGATCGCGTGTGAGGTAGAGAGAAAGCGTGTCTATCAGGTCACCGGAGGGCGTTGTCGACGAGACAAAGGCTTCGGCACGCTTCTCGTGCGGCTGGCAGGCAATGCGCAGCTCTTTAGGCAAGCCTTTGAGTAGCAGATGGACCTTCTCTTTGAGGAAACCCATTACCAACCACTCGCCCAGCCAGTCTGGCAGATCGCGCAGGTAACTTAGACTACAACCAAACGTGAGGCCATCTTGTGGCTCCCCTGGTTCGAGTTGGTAGTAAACGGGATAGGAGAACTCGCCATGAATGACTTCATCAGGATAGTCATCCTCTGCAAAGGGATGGAGTTGAGGGTAGCAAATCGCTTCCTCGGCGAAGCAAAGAATGTCAGGATTCTCAGCCTCGGCTTTCTCTCGCCATTTCTCGAAAGCTTTGCTCGTGCAAACCTGGTTTGGAATGACGTCGTCGAAGAATTCGTAGATGGCAGCCTGGCAGAGCAATGATTCAGGTTTGCGTAGCTTGGTCTCGCGCATCTTGACCGCAGCTACGGTGTCGGCATTACGTTCTCGGAAGCTTCCGCGAGTGCGGAGGTCTCCAGTGACGAGCGCCTCGGCAATGAAGGTCTTGCGCGCTTCCACTGGATGAATGCGTGCCAGGTGAACTCGACGATCTGCGAGGATGCGCAGCCCCACACAACTGACATGCTCTTTCGCGTAGACGGCGCCTTGCTTGGAATCCCATTGTGGATGGGAGTAGGTGTAGCGACAAAGGTGAGGCACGGCATTCTCTAACCACTCGGGTTCGATCGCGGCCACCTGCCTAGCAAAGAGGCGAGAAGTTTCCACGAGTTCGAATCCTAGCAGCCACTCAGGAAGCTTCTTGGCTTTGGAAAGGCCTGAGGCCGGGAAGATCATGAATTGCTGGGCCGTGCCACTCTTGTACTCTCGACGCTCTTCTTTGGCGGCGGCTCCGCGCGGGATGCCCGCCAGCAGGCTCTCATGGATCGGTAAGTAGTCGCCTTCCGTCGGTGGCTTCGACTTGTAGGGCAGCTTGCCGGACTTCATGAGCCCCGCAATTTCTCGCGCCACGCCTAGCCATTCCATGACACGGCGATAGTTTAGGAAACTCTTCCCACAGAAGCGGCGGAGCTGATTCTTACGTGACTGGCCACGGTCATCCAGATGCTCACAAAGAGCTCGCCACAGATGCAGGCGCGCCATGAAATCAGATTTGGGGTCTTGCCAGCCTTTGTGCGCAGCGTCAGCGATTTCGCGTTTCTCTCGTGGCCGCTCCTTGGGATCTTGCGTCGCCAAACCCGAGACGATCACGAGCATCCAGGGGAAAATGACATCGTGATGGTCTCGAGCATGAATGAGCATCTTGGAGAGGCAGGGATCGATGGGGAGTCGCGCCATTTCTCGACCAATGTCCGTCAAGTGCTTGTCGTCGTCGAGAGCGCCTAGTTCTTGCAGTTGCTTGTAGCCTTCGGATACAAGCCTTCGTTGTGGCGGATCAATGAACGGAAAGTCTTCGATTGGTGGCAACCGCAGGCTCTTCATCTGCAGGATCACGCCTGCCAAGGATGTGCGGCGTATCTCTGGGTCGGTGAATCCCGTGCGCCTTTCAAAATCGTCTTCATCGTAGAGCCTGACGCAAACCCCATTCGATACGCGGCCGCACCGACCGCGCCGTTGCCTCGCGCTCGCCTTCGAGATGCGCTCAGTCAGGAGGCGTTGAATGTGTGTGCGCGCGTCATAGCGATTGATACGTGCCAAGCCACTATCAATGACATAGACAATGCCGGGGATCGTGATTGATGTCTCGGCAACGTTCGTTGCCAGAACGATCCGTTGCTGTCCAGGGCTCGATTTAAAGACGCCTTGCTGATCTTTCAGGCTCAGGCGGGCATAAAGCGGTAGGATCTGAGTCTTTGGAAACTGTTGTCCGGTGAGCAAGTCCGCCGTTTCCTGAATTTCCCGCTCTCCCGGCAGAAAGACGAGGATATCCCCCTGGCGATCCGTTTCGCGAATGGACTCGACGCCTCGCGTCACATGGGAAGCCAGATCCTCCCAACTGCTCTCCGCTGGAAGGTAAGTATCCTCCACCGGAAAGGTGCGCCCTTCGATCTCGATGATGGGCGCATCGCGAAAGAACTTGGAAAAGCGCTCCACGTCCAAGGTGGCCGAACTGATGATCACCTTGAGATCGCGTCGACGCTCTAGCAGGTTATGCAAATAGCCCAAGGTGAAATCGATGTTCAGAGTCCGTTCATGGGCCTCATCCACGATGATGGCATCATACTTGCGCAGCTGGCGGTCGCCTCGCGTTTCTGCTAGGAGAATGCCGTCTGTCATGAATTTGATCCGCGTCGTCTCGCTCGTCTGATCGAGAAAGCGAACCTGCACCCCTACGAGTTCTCCCAGTTTACAGCGGCATTCCTCGGCGACCCGTTTCGCCAGAGAAACGGCGGCGACCCGGCGGGGCTGGGTACAACCAATGAGGCCTTTCCCTTGGAGCGCTTCATGACACATCTGCGGGAGCTGTGTGGTCTTGCCAGACCCGGTGTCACCAGAAACGACCACGATCTGATGGCGCCGGATTGCCTCCGCGATGGCGTCACGTTTCTCATGGATTGGTAGCTTGGGTGTCGGTGCAGGCATCGGTGGCAGAGCGTTGCAGGCGCGAATGAACATCAACTAGAAGATTTCGCCACTCTCCTTTTGATACGTCTGGTTAGACTGGTTACAGAGAGGCGTGCCCGAAGAGAAACGTCCCAAACATGTCCAGATCTACACCGATGGATCGTCCAAAGGAAATCCAGGTCCAGGTGGCTATGGCACCGTATTGGTCTTTGGTAAGTTTCGTAAAGAGATGTCACAGGGATACGCCTGCACAACCAACAACCGCATGGAACTCATGGCCGTCATTGCGGGACTGGAAGCCCTTTTCGAGACTTGCGAAGCCACGGTGAATTCAGACTCCAAGTACGTCGTTCAAGCCTTCCAAGACAAGTGGATCGTGGGCTGGAGGAAACGTGGCTGGAAAACGGCCAAAAAGGAACCTGTGAAAAACAAAGACCTCTGGCTTCGTCTGGACGCCCTCGCCAGTAAACACACGGTTCACTGGAAATGGGTCAAAGGCCACGCGGGCCACACCGAGAACGAACGCTGCGACTGGCTCGCCACGACGGCAGCCGATGGAAAGAATCTTCCGCCCGACGAAGGATTTGAGTCAGCCGGATAAGATTCTTGTCCGATTCCTCTTCTCAGGCTGCCGCATTCCATATGGGCCTGCTATTTCATCGAATCTAACGCTTCGATCAACTCGTTGGGGGTGACCCTTACGCGCCAGTTGTCCGTGAGATTGCTCCAGGTGAGCCGGCCTTGAGTGTTGAGTATGAAGACGGCAGGGCGGGCGATGTCTTTGCCCATCATGCCTTCTTGGTGACGGACGCCAAACGCGTCGATGGCTTGGAAATCAGGGTCTGAGAGGATGGGAAAGGAGAGGCCGAGTTTGGTGACGATCTTGGCGCTGTCTTCAGGAGGATCGATGCTGATGGCGAGGATTTCCGTGTTACGGGCGGCAAATTCGGATTGAGTGGACTGCAAACCTTGCAGTTCTGATAGACAGAAAGGTCACCAGTAGCCTCGGTAGAACGAAATGATGAGATTCTTGCCTCGGTAGTCAGCAAGGCTGACGTCATTGCCTTGATGATCATTAAGCGTGAAGGCTTTCGGTTGCTGCTCGAGGGCGAGTCTGTTGCTGGACTTGGGTAATTGATAGGAGTAAGAGAAGACGTAGAAACAGAAGAGGGCAACGATTAGAATACTCCCAGTCAGAAGCAGTGAACTGAAGATGCGTGCGCGGGTCAGGCGGGCTTTGCGGTTCCGCCAGCGGTACTTCCATGCCATCCATAGGCCGATAAGTATGATGGGGAAATTTACCCATGGGAAGTCGCGCGTGAGCGGGTACTTTGCAAACACCATGAAGTAGCTGAGAAAGCCGAGCAGGACGATGGGCAAGCCGAGCTTGCTCCAATCAAAGCGTGATTTGGGAGAGGGAGTGGGGGGGGCAGAGTTTGTCATGGCCGACTGAGCAAGGGCGTCCTATTGGTGGAAGGACCTTAAGGGACCTACGCTGACTTCACAATGACAGACAAGATAGACATCGCCGTTCGAGTGATTCCCAATGCGTCAGCAACGCGTTGTGAGTCGCGTGATCATGAAGGCGTTTACAAGATCCGTGTAGAGGCGGTGCCGGAGAAGGGAAAGGCAAACAAAGCGCTTGTTCGTTTTCTGGCAAAGCAGCTTGGGGTGGGACGCAACTCCGTGGAACTGCTTTCTGGTGAGACCGGACGGCATAAACGTCTAGGAATTCACGGGCTCATTGACAAAGAGGTCCAGGCCCGCCTTTTCAATTGATTTCTGGCGCGGGGTTAGTTTGGGAGCTCCGCAATCATCTCCCGGGCATGGCGCATGAGGATCTCGCCGGTTTGCTCGCCGAGAGATGTCCGGGTGATGTAGTCGTAGCGCTTGAAGCTTGCCCAATCGACTTCGCTGAGAATGTAACCAAACGCATCATTGGTCAGGCCGAACAGGAGCTGGTGGTCTCCACCCAATTTGCGTTTTAGATAGTATCCGATATTTGGCAGAGCCTCGCCCGGGATGGTGAGGATGCGGGCATCGCCCAGTTCGAGGAGATTCACCTGAGTCGTCACGCTGCCGTCCTCTGCGATAGGATGTTTTAGTGGCGATACCTGAATGACCTGGCGTAGCATCGGTGAGTCTATGGGGAAGCGAACACGACGGGTGTGACATTGTAGTTTCGGGTCCTTCTGAATGGGAGCCTCGTTCACGATCCGTAGGGCTTCACGACCTAACAAATCTCCGATTCGCTGACATTCCTCCCATGTCTGGACATGCTTGCCATCTGGTCTACGTACGTCTGCGGTAACCATGCCGCCCAGTGCACCATTCATGAACATGGCCATGCCATTCGTTTCGGTCTCAATGCGATCCCATAAGGGGCCGATCAAGTCTGGACTCACCACTCCTTGCTTGGGACCCAGGACTTCCGGATGGATGGCGTAATTCACGAGGGTGCCAATCACGCGATCATCGTCGCCTAGCGCCTGAATCACGCTACAGCGTGGATCATAGAGTTCGTCTGCGTAGTAGTTGAAGGCGATCCTTCCCTTTGCCTCTCCCGTTGCGATTTTGAGGCGAGCCGGAGCCAGCGTATCGACGGCCTCTTGCAGAGCCTTCGCGGTGAGTGTGCAAACGCGGTCAATGTACTCCAAATCACACCCTGCCTTACCGTCTTCTCCAGGAAACCCATAGCAGTCTGGAGCGCTATGGGTGTGACTGGCCCCAATCAGGATGTGATTCGCTGGAATGTCAGTCACTTGAGCCCGCACCCGGTCACCGAGTACCGAGGGGAAGCCCAAGAAATCGACAGCGATGAAAGCCACGTGCGTTTCCCCACGTTCGATCACCATAGCTCGCGCGTAGAGGTCGCCTAACTTCTTCGTTGCAGGTCGCCCTGGGCCGAGGCCTCCGGAAACTGGCAACAGAGGATCAGGAGTCACCACGCGTTTACCCACACCCACTCGAATCTGTGCAGGAGATGGCAGAATGGCGACAATGATAAGGAAGAGAATGAGGTGAGTCATCACATAGTACTCTCTACTGGAAGGAGGTGAATACCAAGTATAGAACAGACTTCGGTCTGGTTTACTCTCAGTATGGTCATGGATGGCATGATAGGGTATTCTCCCGGGAACTCACCACTCCCATGATCACCTACAGTATTCGGTCCGGCGATACTCTGTCGCGCGTTGCACGCCAGCATGGCGTTCGCGTGCGGGATATTCTTCGGCATAATCCACAGATCACTGATCCCAATCGACTCTTTATTGGACAGGTTATTCAAATTCCCGTCAACAAGCCTGCAGCGCATCCGGTCAACGCGAATTGGTTTCCTCAGCATGGGCCGCCGTGTTTGTCTTTCTTACAGGGGTGAGCGCCTGTCTCTATGGTGCTAAAGGATGCTCGTGTCTGGAGCTGAGTAGCTACTTGGTCACGCGAGGGTGCCGCTTTTCTTCTACCTCCTTCACTTCCCAATCGTTCGCCTCACTGGCACCCTGAAGAACCAATTGCTCTACGGACAGAACATTGATCTCTTCACGCAAGGCCAAGCCAGGCCTGATGGCTACACGCCAACGTTGTGGCTCGTCTATCTCGCTTGGGCAGGACTGATCCTCCTCTGCTTCTACCCCGCTTGCCGAAGGTATAGCTGTTTCAAGCGGGACCATCCCAATTCGTGGTGGGCCTGCTATCTTTGAACTCGTCCTCGACTACTTGGTGCCTAACTGAAACAGGGCGGTTTCGGGAATCGTCGATCTGGTGCCATCGACCGCCCATTCCAAGCTTAGTTTAGGACGGGCTTCTCCTGCGGTTACCCAAATGGTTAAAGGATGGAGCCCAGCCTCAAGCCGAAGTGTAGTATGCCGTTCGTCTTTGCTAGCATAGCTATAGTCGGCGTCGATCAAAAGAGCGTCGTGCAGTTTGATGACAGCCTTTCCCTGGGTGCTGAGGTGGAACGTATATTCACCTGCAGTCGGCACCTTGAGGTAGGCGTGAGCAACGGACGTCGCTTTGATAGGAAGTTCTGTTCCAATCTTGGATGCCGATCGCGTGCTATCTGCTTTCTCACTGGTTAGGTTCGGAACCCAAGGGAACTCACCTTCATGAATCTTCCAGGTGAGGCCAGGAACGATTGCCGTTTCCGAGACGGCCGGAATGGGGAGATTGTCGTAGGGTCGAGGCGCAGAACGGTTAGTGCGCCGGATTTGGAGGACTCGTTCTTTCATCTTAGCGTTGAGGACAGTAAAGAAGGCACTGGTGCCTGCCAGATTGTTGCGTTCGCCTGGATCGCTATTGACTTCGTAGATCTCGAAATCTTGGGAGGGGTCTTGAATATTTGCGCGGACCCCTTTGTAGCCATCTAGAAAGAGGACCTGCATCTGGCCTCGTTTGCGTTTGCGGCGTTCACGAGCGTAGTCCTTGTAGTTGGGCGTTCTGCCGCCGTTCTTGTATTCCACGTAAACGGTGGAGTCTTGCGGGGTGCCTTTGCCAGTGAGTTGTGGCAAGAGGGACACGCCATCGGAGAGCGCCGGAACGGGAACGCCGGCGGCACTGGCAAACGTTGCCAGCCAATCGTGAAACTGTGAGGGATTTTTGTCTTCACGACCTGCTGGGAATGCGCTGGGCCACCAGGCCAGGGTGGGGACGCGAATGCCGCCTTCCCAGGCATCGCGTTTCATGCCGTCCATGGGGCCGTAAGATTGGAAGGAGGTTGGGCGGTAGTCTCGTTTGGCAATGTAGCTTTCGCTGTGCGGCCCATTGTCGCTCGTGAAGACGACAAGGGTATTCTCGGCAATGTCGAGGTCGCGCAGGAGTTGGAGAATGTCGCCCACGGCGTTGTCTATACGTCTGACCATCGAGGCGAAACGCTGCTCGACATCGGACCAGCTTTGGTCGCGATAATCAGGGTGAATGTAAGAGTCGATTTCTCCGTTTGCGGTGTTGATCATTTGGCCGGGTTTTCCAAGCCATTGCAGTCCGCCTTTCGATCCTTTGCCATTCGGGTAAGGGCCTGTGGCTGTTTGCAGCGCCGCGTGAGGCGTGTCGTGCGCGAGGTACATGAAGAAGGGTTGATCGGGCGATGTCTCATGGTGTTTGGAGATCCATTGCTTGGCAAACGCTGTGAACAAGTCGGTCGTGTAGCATTTGTCGAGTTGATCTGAAATCTCTTCGTTGTTGTGCCAGAGTTCTTGCGGAGAACGGTGGCCTTCACTGTTCCCGATGGGCCAGTCGTTGGCCGGATAGTGCTGATGACCATCGCGGTGCCGGACATATCCAAAGAATTCGTCGAAGCCTCGCTTTGTCGGGTAGGCGGGCCACGCCATCGGATCTTTGGGAGACTCTTTCAGGATCCCTTGGAGACCATACTTGCCTACGAGCACGTTGCGATAATTGGCCGCCTTCAGCACCGTGGCCAAGGTGTGGTTGTCTGCTAGGGCCTTATCAAACTGATTGTCGCGGACATTGGCATGACCTTGATGCAACCCACTCAGTAGTGAGCTCCGCGAAGGGGCACACACGGGTGCAGGACAATAGTGCCGCAACATACGAACTCCTTCCCGAGCCATGCGATCGAGTTCGGGAGTTTGATGCTTCTTGCCCTTCTTCGTGTTCTGAAAGTTGAGACCTAGATCGCCCCAACCGAGGTCATCGACAAAGATGAAGAGGATGTTAGGGCGCTTCGGGGCGTCGTTCTCCACGGCTAAGCATGAAGAAAGCGAAAGTAGTGCGAGAACGACGGTGAAACAGCAATGGCGTATCATAGGACCCCAGCATTCTGGGGAGCGCTCTTCTAGTCTTCAAGCTCTTACCTGGAAGACCTGACCTAAATGGGGAGATCGTAGGCGCGGCCATCGCGTTTCTCGTAGTAGTGGACGAAGGCACGGTTAACGACGGCGTAGCCACCGGGTGTCGGGTAGTTGCCGTCGAAGTACCAGGCACCGGCATTCTTCGGAAGGGCTTTGCGCATGTTCTCGATGGTCTGGAACATGACTTGGACCTCGCCGTGCCAGGGAGTACCTTGCGGTTTCACGATCTGGCTGACTTGCTCAGAGATGTCTTCATCGGTGAACGGCGCGTAGATCTTCTGCACGGCGTTCTTCATTTCGCCTATAGGCTTCTTCAATTCGTTCAAGCAGTCTTCGTAGACTTCTTGAACCAGGGCGTACTCGCTGCGCGCTTTGAGAAGATTGATTGCGGCTTGGAAGGCGATGAATTTGCCAAGTTCTGACATATCGATGCCGTAACAGTCTGGGTAACGGATCTGTGGGGCGGTCGAGACGATGATGATCTTCTTGGGATTCGTGCGCGAAAGGATCTTGAGAATGGACTTCTTCAAGGTAGTGCCGCGGACGATCGAGTCATCGATAACGACAAGGTTGTCTCGTGGTCGCACAACGCCGTAGGTGATGTCGTAGACGTGAGAGACCAATCGATTGCGACCGGCTTCTTGGCTGATGAACGTGCGCAGCTTGATGTCCTTCTGCGCAATCTTCTCATCACGTGGCCAGTTGCGCAGGATGAGATCATCGATCATCTCCTCGTCCATCGTGCCGTTCTTCATGGCGCAAAGGAGGCTATCCTTGACCTCATTTCTCCGATGTTTACGCAGGCCTTCCATCATGCCGTAGTAGGCAACCTCAGCGGTGTTGGGAACGAAGCTGAGAACAGTGTGCTCGAGGTTGTTGTTGATCGATCTGAGGATTTGAGGAACGAGCGCTTCGCCCAGAGCCTTGCGCTCGCGGTAGATCTCCGGGTCATTTCCGCGTGAGAAATAGATTCTCTCGAAGGAACACGGTTTGTGTTCGCGACCGGGACAGAACTCGTTAAACGTGATCTCGCCTGACGCTTTTACGACAGCAACGTGACCAGGAGGGAGCTCGTTGACTTCGTCCTGTTCGGCGTCAAAGGCCGTCATCAAGGCCACACGTTCGGAGGCGAAGGCAATGAGCTCGTCTGAGCAGTAGAAGTAGCAGGGGCGAATGCCGTGGGGATCACGCAATACGAAGCCATCACCATTGCCGATGGCACCAACGATACAGTAACCGCCGTCCCAGGCTTCTCCGGATACTTTGATCAGACCTGGAATGTCGATGCGCTTGCTGATCTCATGGGGGATTTCTCGCCCCTTCATGCCAGCGTCGCGTAACCCGCGGTAGAGATCGGTGTGTTGCTCGTCGAGATGGAAACCGATTTCTTCAAGGACTGTTTGCGTGTCCGTGCCGTAGACAGGGTGCTGTCCGCGATCGATGAGGCCTTCGACCAACTGGGCTGAGTTGGTCATGTTGAAGTTGCCACAGACCATCAACGTCTTTGTGGGGTAATTGCTTCGACGGATGAAAGGATGACAGGAGCCCTCATTGAAGAGGCCGGAGGTACCATAGCGCAGGTGTCCAATCAGAAGCTCACCGCCAAAGTCGAAATGTTTCTTAATACTGTTAGGATCTTTCGGGTTGACGATACCTTTCTCACAAAGTTCTTCAAAACGGGCGAACTCTTCGTTGACGACGAGAGACAGGGAGTCTTTGTGCGTCGACCGTCGACGGAACATGTAGGACTGGCCGAGAGGCATGTCCATCTTCTGACAACCGATCCCGACGCCATCTTGGCCGCGGTTGTGCTGTTTCTCCATGAGCAGGAACAGTTTTTGAAACCCATAGAGTGCCCGGCCGTATTTGTCATGGAAGTAGTTCAGCGGCTTCAAAAGCCGAATGAACGCTAGGCCGCACTCATGTGTTAGTTTGTCGCTCATAGACGCGAGTGGCTAAGGTAGCACGGGCATTCTGCCCGTGGACTCTGGCAGGATGCCGGAGCTACATTAATCTTTGCGTGAGGATTCACTTACTTAGAAGAGGCGATTTCTACATGAAACGAGCCATCGGTGATTTCACCTAACACTTGGCTACGTGGCATGGTATTGATGGCGGCCTTCGCGTCTTCTGGAGAAACAAGGACGACCCAGCCGAAGCCCATGTTGAAGGTGCGGATGGCTTCGTCGTCTTCGATGTGATGCAAGATCTTCTGGGCCGAGCTATTCTCCCAAGTCGGCAGTTTAATCTGAGCCCCTTTGCCATCTAACAACCGTTCGAGATTCTCTGGGAAACCACCGCCGGTGATGTGGGCCATGGCGCGGGCTTTGATGCCTGCGGCTTTCAAGGCGTCGCACTCTTTATGATAGAGCCGTGTGGGAGCGAGGAGCTCTTTCCACTCGTCGTCGGACAGTTCGATCGCTTGGGTGTCGAGGACGCGACGAACCAAGCTCCAGCCATTGGCGTGGAAGCTATCAGAAGCACAGCCGATGACGACATCCCCAACGGATACGGTGCTAGGGTCAATGAGGTCTTTCTTTTCTGCGGCACCGATACAGAAGCCGGAAAGCTCGATCATGTCGTCTTCGACCATGTCTGGCATTTCGGCTGTTTCGCCACCTGCGAGGATGCAGCCGCAGGCTTCGAGGTGATCCACCATGCCAGCGATGACGCGTTTGATCTTGGTCTTGTCGATCTTGCCCACGCCGACGTAGTCGAGGAACATGATCGGATCGGCGCCAGCGGTGAGGACGTCGTTCACGTTCATGGCGACGAGATCCTTGCCCGCAATTTCGAGTTCATCTCGCTCGAGCAGGACCTTGAGCTTGGTGCCAACGCCGTCGCAGCCGGTGAAGATGACCGGTTCGCTGTAGCTGCCGAGATCAAAGCCCGCAGCGAAGAGGCCAAAGCTTTGGAAGAGCTGACGTTTAGCTTCCGTCCGCATGCGGAGTTCGCCAATGTCTCCCACGAGGGCGGCTGCTTTCTCAATGTCGACGCCAGCTTCTTTGTAAGTGAGAGGAGTGCTCATATGCGTTTGGTTAGGCCGTGACCGTTTGGTAGATCGATTGGAAGAGGTAGTAGCCCCAGCCATGTTCGGCTTGTTGCCAGTCGCGATCATAATGTTGCTCGCGATAAATGAACCGCTCGGGGTGTGGCATGAGGCCTAGCACACGACGCTGAGTGTCTTGCAGACTGGCGATTTGCTGGTAGGAGCCGTTCACATCTTCACCATAGGTAAGCGCGGCCAGGCCATCCTTCATGTAAGTCTCTGCGTCAGCAGGGTCTTTCGTGACGAGTCGACCTTCACCATGGGCGATGGGCAGTTCGAAACCTTCAGGAAGGGTGTGGAGGAAGGGGGAGTCGCTGACTTTTTTCTCCAAGGGCACCCATTTGCAGACAAAGCGTTCACTGACATTGTCTACCAAGCTGCCGGGAGGCAGGATTCCCAAACGCATGAGGGTTTGGAAGCCATTGCAAATGCCTAACAAATGGCCGCCTTTGTCACGGAATGTCGTGAGCGTATCTCCGAGGCGTCGCTCGATCTCGAGTTGAGCGAAACGAGCAGCCATGACGTAGTCGCCGTAGCTGAAGCCGCCCGAAAGCACGCCGAGCTGGGTGTCGGCAAAGTCCTCCACGGTCACGCGAGTGATGGGCACAGTCCGTGTTTCGAAACCGACTTCGCGCAGCGCCCGAGCCGTTTCCTCATCGGCGTTCGTCCCGGGAAACTTTAGTAGTAGGGCGTTAGGCCGTGTTGCCATCGTTCTTTAAGTGACGTTAGGTCTTCCTCTATCTGGTCAGCGATCACGAGTTTCTTGTGTGCTGAAGTGGTCTTGCCAATTTGTTGAGCATCTTCGCCAAAGAGCGCTTTGAAATCATCGACTTCGGTGGATTCGACTTCCACAACGATGCATCCCGGCGTTTCCGCGAAGAGCTGTTCTTTGCTGAGGAAAGTGTCAATTTCCAGACCGACTTTCATGGAGAACGCCATCTCGGCGATGGCGGTGATGAGGCCGCCTTCACTCACATCGTGGGCTGCGGCGACGAGGCCTTTCTGCAGAGCGTTGTAGAGGTTCTCGTAACGGGCAAGGTTTGCCTCAAGGTCGCATTTAGGGACGCGGGCATCGGTGATTCCAGAGACGCGAGCGGCGACGCTGCCACCGAGTTCGGTGTCCATCTTGCCGATCACGAAGAGGGCGCTGCCATCGTGACGCAGGCTGCTGCCAACGACCTGCTTGCGGTCATCGATGATACCGAGGCCGCTGATGACCAAGGTGACAGGTACCGAGATGGGTCCGTCTTCGGTTTCAAAGAAGTTGTAGAATGAGTCTTTGCCGGAAACGAATGGCGCTTGGTAGAAGGTGGCGGCTTCAGCCATGCCCTTGGTCGTTTCGACGAGGCAACCGAGTTCCGTTTCATCGTCCGGATTGCCCATGCAGAAATTGTCTAACAGAGCAAGACGCTTGGGATCGGCACCGCAGATGACGAGTTGGCGAACACACTCATCGACACAGGCGAGGCCCATTTCGTAAGGCGCGGTCTTGCCCCATTCGGGCAGGAGTGAGAGGGCCATGGACATCATGGGCTTGCTGCCGTCGATATGTATGACAGAGCCATCTTGAGGGGCATCGCCAGTGGCACCACCTAGTGGCTTTAGAAAGGTATTGCCTTGGACCTCGTGATCGTATTCGCGGATGATGGGCTCACGAGAAACCACGGCAAAGTCGCCGAGTACCTTCTTGAACAAGTCGGCTGTGCTGCCCTCTAAAGAGACATCATCGCGGAAAGATGGAGTGGTCCATTTGGAGTGGCGGGTTTGGCGCGGCGCCTCATGGAGCTTGCTGCAGTCAAGCTCGACGACGAGTTCGCCCTCATGCCAGACTTTGAGGATGCCACTGCCATCGGCGTGACCGAGGACAACGGCTTCAGTCTCATAGGTGTCGGCGAGTTCTTGCAGTTTGGGGAGATGTTTCTCATCGACCGCCAGAACCATGCGTTCCTGGCTTTCTGACAGGAAAATCTCCCAGCTCACGAGGCCAGGCTCTTTTAGCGGCGCATTCTCAAGGTAGAGTTCGCCGCCCGTGACGCTGAGCATCTCGCCGGCGGCGCTGGAAAATCCACCGGCACCGCAGTCGGTGATAAATCCGATCAGCCCGCGATCCCTTGCTTCTAACACAAAGTCGCAGGCTTTCTTCTCTTCGATTGGATTGCCGATTTGGACTGCTTGCTGATCTTCCTCATGGGAATCCGTGGTCAGGCTTGCTGAGGAGAAGGTCGCTCCGTGGAGACCATCTTTGCCGGTGCGTCCGCCGACCGCGACGATCTTATGTCCGGGAAGGACCTCTTTCTCGATATCGCCGATAGGAATGGTCCCGGCGGTCCCGCAGAAGACAAGCGGATTATAAATGTAAGCGGGATCGAATTGGATCGCACCGCTCACGGTCGGAATGCCCATGCGGTTGCCGTAATCGCGCACGCCACGGACGACGCCGCGCATGATGCCTAACGGATGGAGCACATCATCGGCTTTGATATCTTCCGACTTGGTGTTTGGACTCCCGAAACAGAACACATCGAGCGAAGCTACCGGTTTGGCCCCTTTGCCAGCGCCGAGGATATCGCGAATGACGCCGCCCAAGCCTGTGTTCGCTCCCGCGTAGGGCTCAATGGCTGATGGGTGATTGTGGGTTTCTACCTTCAGGCAGACGGCTACCTTGTCGTCGAGTCTGACAAAGCCTGCATTGTCAACAAAGGCACCGAGAATGAAATCTGGCTTATTCTTCCAAATGCCTTCGGTGACCTCCTTGATGTGCGTTTTGAAGAGGCCATCAACCGTCTCTTTCACGCCGTCGACTTCGTGCTGAATCAGTGCACCGAAGATGCGGTGCTTGCAGTGCTCGCTCCAGGTCTGGGCAATGACTTCAAGCTCGACGTCAGTCGGTTCGCGGTTGGCTTCGTTGAAATACTTCTGAACCTCGATCATGTCCTCGCGCGAAAGCGAGAGTTTCATGTCGTTGCTCAGGCGTTCCAGAGCGTCTCCGTCCAAAGAACGGACTTCGATGTGGCGATACGTTTGCTTAGGCGGGGACATCCGTCACAGACCAGGTGTGAATCGCGGGATTCACGATGTCTTTGATGAAGGGTTCGGGCGAGGTTTCGCTTGGATCGCCAAAGATGTAAAGGCGTTTGTAGATCTTGAGGGACTCAATCTCAAATCGACCTTCGGCCACCTCGCTATGGTAGTTCAGAATGGTCTCTTTCTCGTGGTCGAGCGCGCCGGGTTTCATCCCGTAGTCGAGGTGAAAGGCGCTGCCTTCGTAGACAGGATCACCGCTGACACTCAGGTCCTGGCAGACGTCATCGACGAGCACCTTGCGGATGAATTCCGTTAGGAAGGCCTCATCTCCGGTGAACTCAAATAAATACCGCTGGGTTTGGCGGTAGGTCTGCGGTTTGCTCAGAGGTTCGTAGAGCAGGCCTTGGCAGCTCTTGGGTTCGGCTAGGCGAGGTGATACTTCAGCTACTAACTGCATATTCAGCGCGTTTTAGGAATTCGACTTTTATGATTTCCACACTTTCAACGATCATGCGAATGTCATCAATTTTTCTAACAAAGCGCGTGAGCACGCCTTCTTTCTCCAAAGGCTGTATCAGCGGGAGGCTAAGTGCTCGATTCATGCACCCAGTGTTCTCGAATGGCGCATGCTTTTCTCCCTTGAACGCTGTTCCATCGTCCGTGAACTCCGTGAGCAGCTCGTGAGGCTGCCCCGTCTCGTAGAGCCGCTTCGCTTTACCTTCGTAAAGTAATTTCATCGGTGGGGCGATGTTCAGGATCTAAGGGGCCGTGACAAGTTCGTCAAGAAGCACTTTCCTGGGTTAACAAATCTATGAAAAGTCAGAACCACGAAAGGGACTGAAGACACGGAATGGGGAACTTCGGTAGCGTTTATAAATTAGCGTTTCAGATTGACATCGTGTCACAAGTTTTTCATTATTCTAACATGTTTCCAAGGGTTGGTGTGTGCGGTGGGCTTCTTTAGATTGTGGCTCGGGTTTGGAGATCAGAGTTTGGGGCGTTTTCGTTCGAAGGCCGGGAACCATCCCTGCCCGAGGACCTCAGGATTGTGGGGATGGGTGCCGCCGTTAAGGGATTCTCGCTTGGGTTGATGCGGTCGAGGGCTTTGCTAGAAACGCGATGTTACAATTTACCGTTCTTTGCATGGCTTGGTTATGAACAGTTTGCTGAGGGAAGTGGCATCTCTATCTCGCCTAACCTGTCTCCTCCAGTGACGCCGGATCTGGCCGTCGAGATTCTGAGAAGAAAAGTCGTTGAATTTGGAGAGGGGGCTTCGGTGTTCTACAACAGCGGTCCGTCGACTCTGGTGGTGACCAATCGCCCGGTTTAGCTTGATGCGGTGGACCAGTTTGTGAGCAATTTGGTCGATGAAGAGTACAGCCCCGCGCGAAGGCGCAAAGACGCGAAGGGGTGCTGATGACTAGCATGATGAGACTCGCTGGGGGGATTTCTCTGCCAGCAAGTCACTAGAAGATGCCCTGGATCACCCACCAGATCATGGCGAGGAAGACGAGCCCGGCGACGATTTGCCAACCGAGAGAGAGTCCAGGGGCGCGGTGGTTGTAAGACTCGTCGTCGGCCCAGGCTTCATCGGGCAAGTCGAGGCCATCGTAGACGTGAGCGTCTTCTTTCCAGCCGGAGCGCTCGTCGGCACCGCATTCGCGGCAGGCTTTCGCGTTGGGTGAGACCTCTTCGCCGCAGACAGGGCACATAGCTGGCGGTTTCATGCGGGCAGGGTGCTAGGACGTTTCTCGTTTGGGAATACCGATGACCGTGGGCTTATGAGGCTGGTTGGCCATGAGGTAGCAGGCAAGGATGCCACTGAGGAATCCGAAGAAGTGGGATTCCCACGAGACGTCTGCTTTGCTGGGGAGAATGCTATACATCATTCCGCCGTAGAGGAAAGCAACAAGGATGGAGACAGTAATCCAGCGGGCGCGTTTCTCGATGAACCCTTTGACGAGTAGGAACCCAAGGTAGCCGAAGACGATTCCGCTCGCTCCGAGATGAATGGCATCCTTACGACCAAAAAGCCAGACGGCGCTGCCGGTGACGATGATGATGATGAGCGTGGCGGCAAGAAAGCGTCGCATGCCGGAGAAGGCCAAGACAAGGCTGAGACCTAATAAGGGAGCGGTATTCCCAGAAAGGTGTCCAAAGTCTCGGTGAAGAAATGGCGCTAACAGAATGCCTGGAAGGCCGGAGAATTGGCGTGGTCGGATTCCGAAGGCATCCAGAATGCTAATCGATTCGCCTTTTTCTGAGAGGAGGAGTGTTAGAAACCAATCCCACACCTCAACCGACCACATCAACCCGACGATGATAAAGGGGATGAGGAGCGAGTGGCCGAGCTCTTTGGGAATGAGTTTCTTTAGATTCATGGGCATTGGCTAGCAAGACGTGGGAACGTCCTGGGCTAGTTTCGTGGCATGGGGAATGGCCCCTTCAACAAAGCCAAGACAATCGACGGCCCCTTGCGGTTTGCCTGGTAAGGCGACGACGAGCGCCGTATCGACGACCGCAGCAAGAGAGCGGGAGAGGATGGCATTCGGTGTGATGCTGATGGAGTGGGATCGCATGATCTCGCCAAATCCAGGGAGTTCGACGCGCATGATGGCGCGGATGGCCTCGGGGGTGACATCACGCTTGGCGATGCCCGTACCGCCGGTGGTGAGGATGAGTCCGCAGCCTTGCTTGGCGAAGGAGCGAATCGCTTCCTGAATGCGCTCCTTCTCGTCTGGCACGACGATTTCACTGAGCACGTTCCATTCGCGAGCTTTGACGAACTTGCGAAGGGCGGGGCCGCCAAAATCTTGGTATTCGCCGCGCGAAACTCGGTCAGAAACGGTGATGATGCCGACATCCATGGGTTTAGCGGAGGGTCTTACCGACGAGGTCGAGGAGTTGAGAATTTGGCACAGAATTGCCGAAGGTTTCGAAATGATCGAAGGTCCAGACGACTTTCTTCGTCTTGGGTTCGATTTCAACGAGGAGTGGGTTTCCAGGTCCGGCATGGCAATTGCCGATGACATAGTTGCCATTGGGCAGGACTTCCAATGTGGTGACCCAGGCCAAGCGTATGTTCGGAAGGTCGTCTTGGTGCAATTGCCAGACGATCTCTTTCTGTGGAGTCACCTCAATGACACTGTGACCATTGCCTGTGCCGATGAGCGTGTTGCCGTTCTTCAAGCGAACAGCTGAGAAGAGACGATTGCCAAACGCTTCCAAGCCGTGGCCTCCCTTCTCTTCTTTGCCAAAGAGCGGGACTTTGTATTCCCATGTGACCTTGCCGTCACTGTCATATTCACGAAGCGTGCCATCGGATTCGTGACAGGCGAGATAGTGTCCGTTCTCTATCTTACGCGCCAATCGTGTGTCGGTGTGAGGATGTGGCTTAGCGACTTCAAGTTTGATTTCTTTAAGTAATTTGCCAGAGCGGTCGATCTCGATGATCCGAGCAGGCCCACTTTCAGCGATCATGACATTACCATTCTCAAGCGGTTGGAAGGCGTGTGCTTCTAACTTCTTACCCTCGTTGCCATTGCTAGTGCTGCAGTCGTAGCTCCATACCACCTTCTTGGTGTTGGGATCGATCTCGACGATCTTCCGCATCTTCTCTTGCACCATGATATTGCCGGAAGGAAGCACATGAATGTCGTGAATACTTCCCCACGGCATTTCCCACGTGATCTTACCTTCAGCGTTGACCTTAGCAAGTTTGCCATTTCCTTGGAGGACGACCTCATGGGCTTGGATTCTTGGAATGCCTAATAAAAGGCCCGTGGTGAGAACGAGTGCGATCGAATTTCTAAGGTTCATCAAAGAAACGTAGACTAAAGTGGGCGGCTGTCATGGTCAAACCTTCGGCCAATGAATCCCGATGTGGCGTTTAAAGAGGATTGCCAGATTTCGACCGCCCGTTTATGCAAAGGTATGCTGAAATCAATTTCACTCTCACTCGTTCTGGCCACCTTGGTGGCGCTCCCAGGTTCACTCACGGCGGGGGAATCAAAGAAGCTGGTGCTGATCGCTGGCAAGCCAAGTCATCCGCCGCTTATGCATGAATTCCGTGCCGGGTGCTTTCTGCTTCAGCAATGTCTGAAGGGGGTGGAAGGTCTTAGCGTGGAGGTACACACGGAGGGCTGGGTCAGCGATGAGACTGTGCTGCAGGAGGCCGATGCGATTGTTATCTTTGCGGACGGTGGTGGTCGCCACCCTGCGTTGCAGGGGAATCACATGAAAACGTTGGATGCTCTTGTTAAGAAGGGCGTTGGGATCGGTTGCATGCACTACGGTGTGGAAGTGCCACCTGACAAAGGTGCTGATGAGATGGTTTCATGGATTGGTGGGCGCTATGAGCACATGTTTTCCTGTAATCCCATGTGGGAGCCGAGTTTCAAGGAGTTCCCTAAGCATCCAGTGACCCAAGGCGTGGGGCCATTTCAGATTAAAGATGAATGGTACTTTAACATGCGCTTTGTTGGCGGCGTGTCGGGGAATGAACCTTCGACACATGATAGCATGACTTTCACGCCGATTCTGATCGGGAAACCTTCCGAAGATGTGAGAGATGGACCGTATGTGTATCCGAAGGGACCTTACCCTCACATTATTTCATCAAAAGGACGTTTGGAAAGCATGCTCTGGGTTGTCGAACGCAAGGACGGGGGGCGTGGGTTTGGCTTCACAGGAGGCCACTTCCACATGAACTGGGGAAACGATGATTTCCGCAAGGTTGTACTCAATACCCTTGCTTGGGTTGCTAAGGTGAACGTTCCAGAGAGCGGTATTGAATCGTCTGTTAGTGAGCATCAACTTATGGCAAATCTGGATTGGAAGAAGTAGTGCTGGCCGTAGGGTGACTATCCAAAGTCGCCAGAGGTTGGAGAGTTGTGTCGGAAACAACTTTGGAAAGTTGAGCTACGGGGATTCGGACGAGAAGTCTTGAGTTTCTTCGCTGCCTGGGTTGGTGTAGCGCGGGTCTTTGGCGCGGATCTCGAGTTGGCCGGTTGAGGAGAGTTTAATCTGAAGAGGAACGAGCGTCAGGCCTTGGGGATTGATCGTCCACGCCTTCTTCTCAACACAGAGTTGTTGGCCCTTAGCGGAGTCAAGTTCGTGCGTGCCGTTGGGAAACGCCGTGGTCCACCAACGGCTTCGGGTGTCTTGAAAGGGCGTGCCATGGCCACAGAATCGGCCTGCGAATTGTCGTGGGCCGTAGGGGCCTTCAAGGTGGTCGGAGGTACAGTAGTAAAGATTGTAGGTGCCTTGTCCAGGCGTGTCGGTGCTCCATGCTGTGCCGAACAGAACGTATTTGGATTCGATCTTTCGGATGGCGCAGCCTTCGTGGCCGAGTGCCCGGTCTGATGGGCCGATTTCGACTTCGTCGCTAGCAAAGTCTGAAAGATCTGAAGTCAGCTTGGCAATCTTGGCGCAGCCCCAGAGGAGCCACCGACTGCCATCGCTATCGGTGAAAATAGAGGGGTCATGACGATGCCCAAAGTTCGTACCGAAGGGTTCTCGGTAATCGTCATTGTATTCACCGCCGTTGCTGACGAGAAAGTTGGCTCGGCTTTGATTCGTGGTGTGAACAGCGACCCATTGATCATCCATGAAGTAGATCTTGGGAGCCAGGATCGAGAGTTCCTGATCCTTGGTATCAGGCAGTTTGGATAGCCAGGAAGAACGGTCGATGGTCCAGGGGACGCCGACGGATTCCCATTGTGATAGGTTGGTGCTGCTCCAGAGTTCGATGCCTTGGGTCCCCCATAGGATGTGATCGAGTCGAGTGGCTGTTAGGAAGTAGGTGCTGCCATGACGATAGATGTACGGATCGCGCATCCATTCCCAGTGCATCACGTGGATGGCTCTATTGTGGGCAGCAAAGGGATCAGTTGGTGCAGCCGCTGCTAGCAACTGGCATAGAAATAGGAACGGAAAGATGCTCAGAGAGGGCATAGCTATGCTAACCCTTCTTTTGAACCGCGGGTGCAGACGTCTTCTCTCCAACCCAACTTGTCTCGCGCGGGCTCGGGGGCGGCAGGGACGCCCGGACCCCCGTGCCCCAGGAAGGTGGGCACTTGCCACGAGGACAAGAGCTTCACCATTCTTGGAGAGGAGACGCTGCGAGGCAACCGTGAGTGGGCTTATGTAAGGTTTGGTGTGCTGCTTTTCACAGAGCGCACCTTGGTCGTCCAGTTGCGCTGTTGGCACCACCAGTGCACGGCGTAGTAGCCGAGGCTGAACAGGCCAACGCTAGAGCCGGAGAAGGCTTGTGAGCCCAGACCTACATGGAAACTGTCAAAAAGATCAGGGCGACCGTGGAAGTTAAAGAGCGCCAAGGATGTCACACGGACTATATTGATGACGAATGCTAGCAGAATGGCTAGGGGTGGTACGAGAATGTACCATAGCCAAGAAGGTGGACGAAAGGTAAGTAGGGCTAGAGCAGAGAGTCCTAACAAATAGGTCATTGCTTCCATGCCCGAGCAACCGATGTTCACGTTCACACGTGACGCTTCGATTCCGACGAAGAGAGGTTGTTCCATGTAGGCGTCGAAGCCCAATGTACGCAGGACAAGAGACACGGTCACGGCAGTGATGATGGCCATGTCAAAGAGCTGTCGGATGACTATCCAAGGCAAACCCAAGAAGAGAAAGAGGAAGGGGATTTGCCAATGGGTACGGAATCCTTTGCAGCCGTGGCTGACCAGGAGCCAGCTCAATGCGCTAGCTGCGGGATAGATGCGAAGCCAGGGATTGGCACCGGAAGCAAGTCCATTGTGGCCTGCTCGACTCGGCTCATACATGACGCAATAGGCGATGACGCTAATCAAGATCCCGAAACCGATTAGGCGGCCTTCTGAATCAGCCGGCTTGTTCGGCTCGGGTTGTTGTCGATTGATAATGACAGCTCCGCCAAAGAAGAGCATCGACATGATGGCGTGATCGAGTTCCCCAGAGTAGATCGTCATTCCAACGAGTAGAAAGAAGAGAGCGAAACCGAGTAAATCGGAAGACTTGCCTGACCATCTAGGCGACTGGGAGAGCGCCGTGCGGAAGATGGTGGTGATCTTGTTCATGCGGTGAGAGGCGGCCTAGCTCTGACGGCGTTGTTGGAGCACCTGGAAAGCCTTGCCGGCGCCATAGGGGGAGAGCAGAAACTCTAGGGCGGGATCCATTTGTTTGAGCTGGCTGTCGAGATTGGGTAGCATCTGTCTGAGGAAAGCTCCCTGACTGGAAAGCGCCACATTCTCTAGACCCATGGCGGTTCCCCAGCGCTCTAGGTCGGTGAAATTAACATCGGCAGTCAGGTCTTGGTGGCCGAAACGGTCATAGATCTCTGCGCCCTCTAGCCGCACGCCTTGGAAGTAGCCGCGAACGGTGCCTGCAGCGCGCTTGTGATAGATCTGGGGAAACGGGGCACCGTAGTCGATGGTCAATACTGAGCCGGTCTTGAGGTGCGGTAGCCACTCTGCCTGCCAATTGCGATAGCTCCAGTGAATCTCGCATCTCTGGCCGTCCTTGAGTGGTACGTTCTCCGAATTCCACTCTCTCATAACACTACTGCCATGAGCTGTCTTCTCGTCGCTGAGAGGCTCATAGTCTTCTAACATACCATCGTTGCCACGATCTCGAAGGATGAGTTCCTCCCAAACGCGTCGACTACTATTCCAACGAACGATTGTTGCGGGGAAAGCATCGACGAGTTCGTTAGAAAAGATGATGGCTCGACCATCACAGGACTCTAAGGCATCTTTGACAGAGTCATGCCAACGTGCCTTAAGTTTTGGAAGGTTCTCTCGTTGGGTCTTACGTAGGGGTTCGGAGGTATCGACAATGTGATAGGTGAGCGATACTCGATGAACGAGCGGAAGATTGGCGATGAAGTCTCTAGCCAGTGACCCATCTCCTGCGCCGATTTCGATGACGTGCCATCGGTTTCCAAAGCCGGAGCCCAAGGTCTTTTTGCGCTCTTGCAATGCCCACTTGCCGACGGCTTTGCCGAGTGTGTCACTGATGGTGGCGCTCGTTGAAAAATCGCCTCGGCGTCCTACTGTCACGATGTTGCTACTGTAGTAGCCGAATCGTGGATGATAGAGCGCTTCCCTCATGAAGTTCTCAAAGGACATGCGTCCGTCGAGTTCAACAAAGAGGTCTGCGATGTGAGACTTGTGAGCCATGCGTGCGGGCTCTAAGCAGAGCGCCCCACAACGAAAGTTCCAGCGAGTTTATCACTAATTGACTGATTTCTTGGGCTGGGAAGGATGAAGAGCAGATCTGCGATGATGTAGGCGTTCAGTGCTCCGACCAAAGCCCGCCAGAAGCCGCCATGTTCGCGAATAATGGCACGAAGATTCTCAAACTCGTAAGGATCGCCGCTGGCGATGAATTCGTGAATAGCGACGTGGAGGTGCCACAATCCACCGAGCTCGATTGCCACATAGGGGGCGAGCCTGCGCAAGCACTGGCCCCAGCTTGGGACGTTCATGGCGTGATCGACCACCCGGTAGTTTAAGGCGACGCCTCCGGGAGTGAGCCCCTTGAAGCGCATGAAGAAGAGGAGAATCAGAAAGTAGAATCCTGTGAAGACCGCCGCAGGGTTCACATTCCCATATTCAAAAGAGAGGTCGGCTGCTGGAGTGCTTAGGGGGATGAGAATGATATGAAGGAAGACGAGATCAATACCTGCTCCTGCCATGCGCTCAAATGGAGTGCTGTAAGTGTAAGCGGGATTAGGCGGTGACAGCTTGGGGCGAGGACGTGGAAGGTTCTGGTCTTCACTCGGTCCATCTTCTGATGGATCATCGTGGATAGATGCAGGCATTTAGGGTTGCGTTAGTCTTGGGCGTTCGCTAGGTCCTGGCAACTCTTGATGTCGAGCTTGCCGGAGGCGAGACATGGAATGGCCTCGACGTGAATCCATTTCTTTGGAACCCATAGAGAGGGGATGCCTTCAGCCAGGAGGTGCTTGCGCAACGCGTCGAAGTCGAGCTCGGCGTCGATACAGAGCATGACGAGCGCCTCGCCTTTCGCTTCATCGGGGATGCCGACAATGGCGAGCTTACGCTCATCACTCGAACCAAAATCTAACGCATTGTTTAAATAGGACTCCACTGTTTCGTGTGGGACCATTTCTCCTCCGATCTTTGAGAAGCGGGAGAGTCGGCCTTCGATGTAGAGGAAGCCGTCTTCATCAAGCCTGCCAATGTCACCTGTCTTAAACCAAGAGCCTTGGAGTACTTCGGCGCTCTTCTCATCGTTCCCTAGGTAGCCGGTGAAGATATTGGGACCGCGAAGCCAGATCATCCCAGATTCGTGCACTGAGAGAGGGAGATCGGTGTCAGGGTCCGTGATGCGCACGCCTACGCCTGGTAACATTTGGCCCACAGAGCCGCGGCGCAGTGCTGGGATTATCGGAATAGCTGGGTTGGCGTCTGGCTCTGGATCGTGAAGGTTTATATTGGTCACGGGGGAAGTTTCCGTGAGTCCGTAGCCCTCTAGAATCTCTTGACCTAGCTTATTGCGGAACGTCTCAGAAAGGGCTTTGGGCAACTTTTCAGCTCCTGCGACGACAAGTTTGACCTGAGAGAATTGTTCGGCGCTTCCTTTGCGGAGGTAGCCCCGAAGAAAGGTCGGGGTTCCGAGGATCAGGGTCGCGCGATGCTCTTGGATGAGTTCGGCGAGTTTCTTGGTCTCGATCGGATTGCTATAGGTGACCATGCTGAATCCCTCCACGAGCGGAAACCAAAGGGTCACGGTGCATCCAAAGCTGTGGAACAATGGTAGGCACGCTAATAGACGATCAGTCTTGCTAAGGTTGAGCCTGGAACCAAATTGATTGGTGTTCGCTAACACATTCGTGTGTGTGAGCGAGACACCCTTGGGTTCTCCTGAACTGCCGCTTGTGAATAGGAGGACCGCTTCTTTGTCGCCACCTTCTTTGGGGAGGCCGATCATGCTGGCGATCTTGGTTGCACTGAGGAATCGGCTGAGTAGGAGCCAGATGGCGATCCGCCATTTGACCTTGGGCAGCGCTTTCTCGATAATAAGGGTCTGATCATCGGCTGGCCAGGCAAAGCGAGACATCTTCTGGCGCAGGGCATCGGCCGTGATGAAGAAGTCCAAATCTCCCTGACAGATGGCCGATTCGACGGCGTCCTTGCTTGCTGTGAAGTTGAGATTGACCGGGACTTTGTTGGCTAATAGGGCAGCGACGTTGGCGACGAGCCCCGCACGTCCCGGAGGAAGGATGATGGCCACGCGAGATTTTTCCGTCCGCGCCTTGATTACCTTGCTCAGGGCGAGCGCGGCGGCGAGGATGCGATCGTAGGGTGTTTCCGAGCCGTCAGTGCCATCAATGACGCATGCCAGAGAGCCATTACGTTTCATGCCAATGAGAACGGCGTAGCCTAAGTGATAGTTGAGCAAGGGGCGTTCGCGGAAAGATTCCTCTCCTGCCTCCATCATCTTTTCCTGGAAATTTGCTAGTGTAGAGGCTTCGCGTTCGATTCCTTCAGCGAAGACGAAAAGAGGTCCAGGATCCGGAAGGTCATCCTCAATGCTTGAACGCCAATCGGTCGGGCGGCTGACGGCGATGCCTTGAATGCGGAGACGTGTCTCAATGAGGAATTTGAGAGTGGCACTAGGAACGGTCGTGTTTGGGTTGGGACATGCTCGGGCGGTGCCCGGGATGAAGATGACCAGACGATCCGTAGCGATCTCGGGTTGGAGCTGCTTCTGCAGATCGATAGGTAGGCCCTGCTGCTCGTTGAAGGTGACCATTCGAACGCCTTCCTTGTCCAAATAACGCTGAAGCCGAGGATCTAGAACGGCTGCCTCTTCGACTAGGTAGGTGATCTCGCGAGGGGCGAGGTGTTTCTCCAGGACTAGCAGTTCATCGAATGCGAGTTGACTCGGAATTAGGAGTGCGCCTTTGCTAGAAAGCCTTTTGCTGCCTAGCGCTTGATAATGGTCTGCCAGTGAAGTTGCCATGGGAGAGGAAGTCTAACTGTAGCCACTCGTCTCAATGATCCACCACTAAATTCGTTCGGCGTGCGAGGCTGCTTGATCCGGCCGGAGTTCAGGGGGATGATTGGGCATGCGTTGGAATGCTCGGCAATTTGAATGGGACCTCTCGCAACGGTGCCTCATTATGGGAATCGTCAATGTGACGCCAGATTCCTTCTCTGATGGTGGGCGCTATCTCGATACGGAGGCGGCGCTCACTCATGCGCGGCGCTTGGTGGATGAGGGAGCGGACATTCTTGATATTGGTGGTGAATCCACCCGCCCTGGGGCTGATCCGGTGGGTGTGGATGAGGAGTGTCGACGAGTCTTGCCCGCGATCGAAGCCCTTGCGAAGGAGTTCCCGCAAGTGGCGCTATCGATTGATACATCAAAAGCTGCCGTCGCCCGATCGGCGACCGAGGCGGGCGCAGCGATTATAAATGACGTCACGGGATTGAAAGGCGATCCAGACATGGCAGGGGTGGCGGCGGACTGTGGCGCCGGGCTCGTGCTCATGCACATGCAGGGAGAGCCCGGGACAATGCAGGCTGCGCCGGTTTACAAGAATGCGGTAGCGGAAATTGCTGCGTTCTTGGAATGTCAGGGGCGCTTGGCGGTCGAGGCTGGCGTGGCGAGAGAATGCCTCGCGTTCGATCCTGGGATTGGGTTCGGCAAGGGGCTGGATCATAATTTACAAATCCTTAAGCGCCTGGATGCGTTTCAATGCTATGGGCAGCCAGTCTTGTTAGGTGTTTCCAGAAAGTCGTTCATTGGTAAACTGCTTGGTGAGGATGAGATTGAGATGCGTCAGTGGCCAACCATTGCGCTGACATCTCACGCAGTGGAGCAGGGGGTCCGCATCGTGCGTGTCCATGATGTCTTGCCGAATGTTCAGGCTACGCGAATGACGGAGGCTATCGTGCGAGCGACTTAGAGGATCTCGACCAACACTTCAGACCTCGTCTCCTCAGTGGTGTATACGGTCACGGGTAGGAAGGCCTCGAGCACTTTCTGGTTCGTTTCGAAATGGTTGGTTAGCGGCAGGGTGAGAAAGCTACCGCCACCAGCGAGTACAAATGGCAAGAGGAGCTGATCGGCGAGCCGGCGTCCCACCGGTGCCGTGGCATTCTGACAGGGTGTGAAATCCTTGACCACATTGCGAACCACGGTTTCCGAAGTGCGGCCTGGTTCGCCGTGGGCGATGCCGAGTTCAGACACTTCCTGCCAGTTCGCTCCTATGAGCACGGCATTGCCGGGGCCTGCGCGATCCGTAATGTTCTTGATGGCTATATTGGTATCGCTGCCCAGGTGCTTCTTCAGCGCGGTGGTTTCGCACGAAGCGACACGGCTTTCCAAATGGGCGCTGAGGACACGAGCCCAGACGGACTTCAGCTTTCCGCGTTCTAAGAGTTCACGAGGCTTCAGTGTTGACGGCTTGATTTGCGCTGTGATTTGGCCTCCGCCGGCCGGCGTTTCAGCCCAGGCTTTGGGCGTTGACTTATTTGAAGTCGCATAAGCTATCTTTGTATCAAAAAGTGTAGATCATTAAATAAAACATGAAGGCGAAGCATGTCATTGGCCTACTAGGGACCTCATTGGATCGCGCTGCTGGGCCTGATCGCTGGAATCGGTGCCGTTGTGCCAGCAGGAGGACTTGGTGGTGTCTCGTTTCACGCTTCTCTACCCGCCTTTTCACAAGAAGCTGATTCAGATGGTGGCCGCGGATATTGGTGCCATCTCGCACGAGACGATCGTCGATCTGGTGCCACTGGAGCTAAAGGATCCCTGGGACTTGGCAGAAGTGTATAGCGTCCTCTTCGATTGGGCGCGAGAGCAGATCTTTGAGACGGAGGCCACTGACTATCTGCTGCACATCACGACGGGCACGCATGTTCAGCAGATTTGTCTCTTCTTGCTTAATGAAGCCCATTATCTACCCGGTCAGCTTCTCCAGACGGAACCGCCGCCCGGTAGTGGCCCTAATGATCAGCCAAGTGGTTCCTATGGCATCATTGATCTCGATCTTTCCAAGTATGATCGTTTGGCGAGTCGCTTTGAGAAGGAGTCCCTCGAATCGCAAGATTTTCTCAAGTCTGGCATTGCGACAAAGAATGCTGCCTTCAATCATCTCATTGAGTGAATCGAGACGGTCGTTCTTCGCTCAACCTCGCCAATGCTGCTCACCGGAGCGACGGGTGCCGGTAAATCCCAACTCGCGAAGCGTGTGGACGAACTTCGCCAGCAACGACGCTATCTTCGGGGTGCCTTCGTAGAAGTGAACTGCGCCACCTGGCGTGGTGATACTGTGATGTCGACACTCTTTGGCCATGTCAAAGGAGCGTATACGGGTGCCCAACGCGACCGACCGGGACTGCTACGTGAAGCCAACGGAGGGCTTCTGCTTCTCGATGAGATTGGGCAACTTGGTCTCGGTGAGCAGGCGATGCTGCTAAGGGCATTGGAGGAGAAGGTGTTCCTTCCTCTGGGAGGGGATCGACCGGTAAAGAGCCGCTTTCAACTCATCGCAGGAACAAATCGAGGCTTACGGGAATGTGTGCGTGCAGGACAATTCCGGGAGGACTTACTAACTAGAATCAACCTTTGGCATTTCGAACCTCCCTCTCTCGCGGATCGTCGCGAAGACATTGAGCTTAACGCTGACTATGAACTCAAACTTTTCGCGTAACGTGAGGATAGAGAGATGACCTTCAATAAGGAGGGTAAAGTAGGTTTCTTGAAGTTTGCTCGTTCACCAGAGGCCACTTGGAACGCCAACTTCAGAGACCTCAACGCAGCCGTGACTAGAATAACGACGCTCGCGCCCAGAGGCCGCATCTCCGTAGACGAGGAGATAGAACGGCTTCAGGCGGATTGGCACAAGCCTAAGGCTGAAGACAGCCGCGAAGTGTTGTGCAGTAGCGTTCTCGGCGACAAGTGTTTCGAGGAGATCGATCCCTGCGATCGAGTACAGTCAGGTGATGTGGTCGAAGTTTGTCGACAGTCACGCACGCTATCCGAAGCGGGGCGTCGCCTGTTCGCTGTCTCTCGTCAGAAACGAGAGAATCCGAATGACGCAGATCGCTTGCGGAAGTACCTCGCGCGACATGACTTTGATTGGAAAGCTATTGCCTCCTGTGGTTAAAACTTCGTTGCCTCGACTAGGTCCCCCGGCTGGTAGCCATCCACGTCGATTTCCGGATGGTTCATACTAACAAGCTTCCAGGACCACGGTTGCCAGGATTCTTTCTCCCACATGAAAACCATCGGCGCGGTTTCGCGGTTGATCATGGTTTGAATGGAAGAGCCGATACCGAATGGCGTGCCTTCGACGCGGATACGGGTAGTTAGCGTGGCTTTGCTTCCGGCGACATCCCATTTGGCGTCTTTCAGGTGGAGGCCGAGCACAAGGAATTGACTTCGGATGTCTTGGAAGACCAATTTCAGATCATCTCGTCTCCATCCCCAGCGATCTTTGTAGTTCTCTGAAATGCGTTTCTTGCATGGTCCCCACCGGTTGTCCTCAATTCCGGCGATGAGAGCTGTTTGATGAAGCTCTAATTGAGAATTCGTCCTCCATCGAAAGATCAGCAGATACGCCATGAGCAGGACCGTTCCGATGACGATCCAGTTTGCCTTTGATTGAAGAGGGGAAGACATTCGGCTTGCAGTGCTTACTTGTTCAGGAAGGATGAAGAAATGGGGACGAAATATCGACTAAATGTCGCGGGGATTCTTCGCAACAGCAAAGGGAAAGTCCTGGTGGGCGAACGACTGGGCAAAGACGGAGCCTGGCAGTTTCCTCAAGGGGGGGTGGACGATGGTGAGACGGCCTTGGAAGCGCTATACCGCGAGCTTGAAGAAGAGGTCGGGATTACTCGCGATCTCTACACTGTGGTGGAACAGCGAAGCGGCTATCGTTATCAGTTTGTGGGCGGGCGCTTGAAGTTTGGTGGCTATGGTGGCCAAGAGCAGACTTATTTCCTATGCGACTATCACGGGAAGAAGTCCCAGATCTCCATCGATACGGATCATCCTGAGTTTCAGAATGTGGATTGGATCAAGCCTCACCGATTCGATCTCAACGCAGTTCCCGAGTTTAAGCGGTCGGTTTATGAGCGAGTTTTCGAAGATTTCTTTGGAGAGCTGCCAGACTGATTGATAGCTGTGAGGTCAGTGGGCTGTTCCTACTTCTCGATGAGTTCAAACAGAAAGAGCCGCAGATTGCTCTGCGGCTCTTGGTAAAAGCTTTCTTTTGGAAGAGAACGAACTCGACTACTTCTTTTTTGGATCCTCTACATCCTGGTAGCGGTCTGGTGTGTCGAGGTTAACCTCGGCATCTAGGATCTGCTGGCGCAGATTGAGCTTCTTCTTCTCGGACCACCAGAAGACGAATGGGGCGGCCACGAAGATTGAGGAATATGTTCCGATGATCACCCCGATGATGATGGTGAGGGAGAAGTTGCGAAGGGCTGGTCCGCCGAAGAGAAAGAGAACAGACAGCGCAAGCAAGGTGGTCAAACTGGTGAGCAAGGTGCGTCGCAGGGTGTTTCGGATAGCGATGTTCATGACATCTTTCACACTGCCTGTGGTCGTCTTAAGGTTTTCACGAATGCGGTCAAAGACCACAATTGTGTCATTGATAGAATAGCCAGCGATTGTCAGGAAGGCACCTACGAGAACGAGCGAGATCTCATGACCGGTGAGAACGAGAACACCAGCAGTAATTAGCAAGTCGTGGATCAACGCAACGATAGCTCCGAGGGCGAAGGCGAACTCGAATCGGGCCGTAACATAGAGCAGGATGCCAACAATCGAGAGGCCCAACGCCATGATAGAGCTAATAGCGAGTTCCTTACCCACAGCAGAGCCGACTGAATCGATTTGGATATCAGCATTCTCACCAAGACTGAGACTGCTTTTAAGCAGCTCTTTCACTTCGTCCACCTGAGTTGCTGCTTCGGCCTTGTCTGACTTCTCTACCATCCGAATGGTGATATAGCGTGCGTTTGAGCCGATGGCTTGCTGGCTCTGCACCACCGGTGGTTCTGGTAAACCGAGATCTCCGAGCGCCGTCTTAACGGAATCCTGAGTGATGGAGTCGTCCGTTACCTGGAGCGTGAAGAGGTGACCACCGCGGAAGTCAACACCGAGCGCTTTCTCGTTGCGCGCGGCGATGCCTGCGAGGGCAGCGAGAAGAAGGATGGCGGAAAGGATGACCGCAGTCTTTCGCTTGCCGAGGAAATCGATCTTGTTGTCAGGAATAAACTCCCAGAAAGAGAGGTTCTTCATCTTCTCGGTATCCGTCGCCCAGTTGAAGATAGCGCGCGTCACGATGAGCGCCGCGAACATCGAGCCGAGGATACCCACAATGAGTGTCACGGCGAAGCCTTTGACTGGGCCGGAGGCGACGAAGTAGAGGATGAACCCTGTGATGAGTGACGTGATGTTGGCGTCAAAGATGGCGGAGAAGGCCTTGTTATAAGCGCCGTTGATGGCGTTGCCGAGGGTGCGTCCATCGCCAATCTCCTCCTTCAAGCGTTCGTAGATAAGAACGTTAGCATCGACTGCAATACCGATGGTTAGGATGATCCCGGCGATACCTGGCAGGGTCAGGGTGAAGCCAAACATGGCGATTGCCCCTAACAAGAATAGCAAGGTGATGACCAAGCCCACGATGCTGACAATACCCGCCGTGCGGTAATAGATCAGAACGAACACAAGCGTGGCGAGCAAGCCCGCAATGGCGGCGTAGAAGCCCTGCTTGACGGATTCCTTACCCATGGCGGGAGCAACACTGCTTTCGTTCTCAATAGAAAGGGAGTTGCGCAATGGATTCTGCAAAGAGGCAGCGAGGGAGCGCGCTTCCTGTTCGGTGAACTTGCCAGAGATCTCGGTCGTGCCGAGGATCGCGCTGTTGATATTAGGAGCAGAGAGCACCACTCCATCGAGTACGATGGCCATGGGCTCGCCTGTGTTTTTGTCGGTCAACTTGAAGAAGAGGTCTGTCCCCTCGCTATCAAAGTCGACCATGATGCTCCAGTTGTTTGAGCTGCCAAGAGCGGCCCAGGCGTTGGAAACATAGGTTCCAGCGAGATCAGGGCTCTTTTTGAGAAGGTAGTAGCCTTCCGTGCCGTCTTCAGGATCCTGAGCGGGCATTGCGTCTTTGCCAGGTACAAAGTCCTCACCTGTGGCTACTTGTGGTGCTTTGGATTGCTCCGTGCGATCCACAATATGGAAGTTCAGAAGAGACGGCTTCGTGATGATGCTCTTGATAGCATCACGTTGATCGTCATCGATTCCTGGCATTTGCACGAGCAGGCGATCCTCGCCTTGAGTCGCGATGAGGAGTTCTTTACCTCCAAAGGTGTCGAGGCGCTTGCGCAGCGTCGTGATGACTTGTTGCACATCGTCTGGATTGCTTTCCTGACCTTCCGGTCGGTCGATCTTCACGATGAACGAGCTACCACCCACGAGCTCAATGCCTCGCTCGATTGGAATCTCTGGCTTCGAAGTATCGTAATCTTCCAGTGCGGTGCCTACCTCATCCCATATGGTATCGAGATCTTCGGGCTTGGGCTCTGGTCGAAGACCGCCGCCTCGTTGCTCGGGCTCCCAAAACTTGTAGATGTTGACGAACTTCGTTGCCGTCTCGCCCTCGGCAGCCGTCTTGCTAGTGCCATCGAGAATATAGAAGCGACCGACACCCCCAATGTAAGTCTTTTTGAAAGCCGCCTTATTCTCAAATGAGCCTTCGAGGCGGTAAGGAAACTCGACTCGCTCGTCTTGTGAGTCGCTGATAAAGCCTTGCTTGGAAAGGATGGCTTGAGTTTCGTCCCGAGACGAGGTCACCTGTTCCTCGGTCAACTGATTATAAACTAGGCGCTCGTCGCTGACATTCGTCTTGCGAGGATAAAGAGCATGGATGCAGAGTGCTGCTAAGAGAACCGTGAGGATGCCTCCGATAACGCGTTTCTGACGGGGGAAATCGGTGAAGAAATACCAAAGGAAGAGGCCAAGTAGTCCAAGGCCAAAGATCAGTTCCCAGATGGGGGAGCCCGTCAACGCGTAGATCGCGAAGATGATGGCGAAGCCGACGAGGACTAGGAGGTTAACAGAAGATTTCATAAAAAGTGGAAGAAGGGGCCTAAGGGGTGAGAGAGAAAGAACAGTTCAACTAGGTGAATCAAGCGCTTTCTGCATTCTCATCGTCCTCGCTGGTGTCTTCGGCCTCGTCGGACTTGCTGCCAGCATCTCCTTTGGGAATAATCGTGGCGATGGCTGCTTTCTCCATCTCGAGCTTCGTGTTGGCGTCGACCTTCACCTTGAAGGTCTTCTCTTTCACGTTGGTCACCAAGCCATGAATGCCTGAGGTAGTGACGATCTTGTCGCCCGACTTCACCTGAGCGATGCGAGCTTCCAGCTCCTTCTGGCGAAGCTTCTGTGGCCGGATGATCAAGAAATACATGATCACGAACATGAGCACCATCATGATCAACGGTGTCATCGACCCTCCGGGTTGTTGAGGAGCTGCGGCGACGAGGAAAGAGCTGAGAGATGGAATGATCACTTACTTGGGTCCGATTTGTAATATTCTGATATAAAGCCCTGGCGAAACCTTGTAAAACACGAGGCATCGAGAGCCTCTCGGGCCCGCCGTGCGAGGGACAGATAGAAATGCAGATTATGCAGAGAAATCAACCGCAAACCCAGGATTTCATTGGCCTTCAAAAGGTGACGCAAGTAGGCCCTGCTGAACCCCTTGCGGCAAGGGTAAGAATCCGAATTCTCCTCTATCGGGCGAGTATCTTTCTTAAAGCGCTCGTTCTTGAGATTGATGGGGCCTTGGTTTGTCAGAGCCGTGCCATGACGGGCTAGGCGGGTCGGGAGGACGCAGTCAAACATGTCGATACCGCGCCCGATCATTTCTACGAGCTGTGGTGGCGTCCCTAGGCCCATCGCGTAGCGAGGTTTCTCTGCTGGGAGAAAGGGTTCAGCATTGTCGACGGCCCGGAACATCTCCTCTTCCGGCTCGCCCACACTTACCCCGCCCACGGCGTAGCCATCGAGATCGAGGTCCACGAGTGCTTTGGCCGAGGCCTCGCGCAGATCGGCGTAGATCGATCCCTGGACGATACCAAAGTGAAGCTGCTCCTTCGGGGCATTTGCCTCGGTCCATGCCTTGCAGCGGAGCGCCCAGTGATTGGTGAGATCGAGGCTCTTTTTGGCGTATTCGCGTTCGCAGGGGTAAGGCGGGCATTCGTCGAAATACATCGCAATGTCAGATCCTAACGTGGCCTGAATCTCCATAGAGAGTTCCGGCGTGAGCATCATGGTGGCTCCGTTGAGATGATTTTGAAACTTGACCCCTTCTCGGGTGATCTTCCGAAGCTTTGCTAGGGAGAAGACCTGGTAGCCGCCGCTGTCGGTGAGGATCGGGCGATCCCAGCGCATGAATGGATGTAGGCCACCGAACTCCCGAATGACCTCGAGGCCAGGTCTGAGGTGCAAGTGATAGGTATTTCCTAGAATGATCTGCGCATCGAGCTCTTCCGTCAGCTCGTCGGGGGAAATAGCCTTTACGGTGCCCTGGGTTCCGACAGGCATGAAGGCGGGGGTTTCAATCTCGCCATGCGCCGTGGTCAATCGGCCACGGCGTGCTTTGGATTCGGGATCTGTGCCTAGGAGTTGGAACACGACAGCCGCTAGCAAGGCGCTTTAATGGTCGTGGTCAAGTGACTCCCAAGACTTTCAGACGCTGGTTTCCCCGGTGATCCAGGCATGGAGGGCCGCGCTATCCTCAAAGTCAGAAATTGTGTGGACGCCTAGATCTAAGAACGGATTTCCATCGGGTTTGCGGACGCCGATGAAGGTGACCTGAGCTTTCTGTGAGGCGTTGTAATCCAGAATGGTATCCCCCCAAAAGACGATAGGCTTGCCTGGATGAAGCTTCTTTAGCGCTAAAAGGACATTGGCTTTCTTGTCTGGAAAGGCGTAGACCTCGGCAAAGTGGTCCTGAATCCCAAGTGCCTGGAGTTGATCCACCACTTCGGCGTGAAGGGCGGATGAGCAGACATACTTCGTGTGCGGCGACTCACGAATGAATGGTAGGACACCGGCGACGGGCGGCGCTTTGAGGAGCGCTGCCTTTACAAAATGATAGGACCTGTCCAAGTACTGATCGATTTCTCGCTCAAGGTCTTCTCTGATGCCAATCAGGTTTCCGAGGACATACTCAAGCTTGTCGCGGCGGGCCATTCCAATATTTGCCCTGTTGTACTTGCGGATTGCGGGGACATGCTCGGCGTGGTCAGCGGCGAAGAGCTCCTCAAAGAGGCGGAGCTTAATGGGCTCGGACTCCACGATCACGCCGTCCTTATCAAACACGAAGATGGGCAGGGCATCCGACATGCCGTGGAGGTTTCCGTGCGTAGTGCTGCGGGTCAAGGCAAAGCGAGGCAGATGAATAAAGGGTTGTCCTGTGTTTGAAATCTCTTTGCAGGCGTTGGTTCTTAAAGCTTCCCGACCTTCCGAGGATTTGCTTCAGTGTTCGCGTTATGTCTCACGAAGCCCGTCTCTCTGCTCTCGAACTCGTTTTGCCACCGGCTCCCAAGCCGATGGGCGTTTACAAGCCTCTCGTGATCATTGGTGATCTTGCCTATCTGTCAGGGCACGGGCCACTTTGTCCTGATGGCTCTCTTATGACGGGGCGCGTGGGAGATGAAGTCGATCTCGCGAACGGCTATGACCAAGCGCGTCAAGTTGGTCTGACGATGCTCGCTACTCTCAAGGAGCAGTTAGGCTCCATTGATCGCGTTGTTCGCGTCATCAAGTTGCTCGGGATGGTCAATTCGGCGGTAGACTTTCTGGAGCATCCCAAGGTGATTAATGGCTGTAGCGAACTCTTTGGGGAAGTCTTCGGACAGGAGAATGGCGTCGGTGCCCGTAGCGCAGTGGGGATGGGATCATTGCCGGGAAATATTGGCGTCGAGATCGAGGGCATCTTTCAAATCAAATCATGAGTGGTCTTGCCCAGCGCTCTCGGAAGGAGGCTATCTGGATCCTCTTTATCTGGGTTGGATTTGCAATGTGGGTGCTAGGGTATTCGGCACTCTACGCCTATCCCAAGGACCCAAGCACCATGAGGCTCACCTTCGGATTACCTACTTGGGTAGTTTGGGGGATCCTTCTCCCATGGATTCTCGCCACCATGATCACCATCTGGTTCTGCCTCTTTGTCATGGAGGATCATGAGAATGGAGCCTGTGACGATGAGTAAGCCGGAACCTTCGGTGCCTGACAAAACGCTTGAGACGTTGGCGCGGAATTTCTGTCGAGAGGCGAGGAGCTACGGGTTCACGCGAATTGACTACCTGCGCTACGTGAATCATCTGTTAGAGTATTCGTCAGAAGAAGGGAAGGCAGATGAGGAAGAGCCTTCTGCTATCGATCTTTCTGCAGGTCCCGTTACCCTCCCTGCTAAGGGTGAGCATTTGACGATCCGGGCCTTTGATCCTAAACGTGATACGAAAGTTTTTCGCGAGTGGTTGTCAGATGACTATGGACGCTACTTTCTGGTGGCGCGGACCAGTGGGCGTCGAGCTGATATCGAATCCTTTCTGAACAATGATAAACACCTTATGGGTGTGATCGAACTTGGTTCGGATCAGCCAATTGGTGCTGTCGCTTATCTTAATGTCGATACTAGAAGAAAAAAAGCCGAGCTACGAAAGCTGATCGGCGATCCAGCCTGCCGAGGCACCGGACTAGCAAAGGAAGCCACAGAATTGTGGATTCGCTATGGTCTAACCACGCTCGGGCTGAAGAAGATCTACTTAAACACGCTGAACACTAATTTCCGGAATGTGAAGCTAAACGAAAGCCTTGGCTTCCAAGTGGAAGGTATTTTACGCCACGAGGCTGTTGTTGATGGTGAACATCGAGATGTCCTTCGCATGGGGCTGTGGTACGATGGCCCTGCCAAGGATTGAATGGCGTATGACTTGTGACTCGACTTACCAAAGTCGTAATCAGAGAAAGCTAATCAACTTGAAGCAACTTTGGAAAGTTTGGTCTACATGGCTCTATGGATGAAGAGCCAGAAGATGAGGGGATCGATCCTGAGTCACGCTGGGAATGGATGAGGTGCTGGCTGATCCCGACAAGAGCGGATTCGCGAAATGACACATGTGCCAGGATGGCCAGTGCCTTGCTTTGTTTTGAGCCCTTCGTTGTGCTCATCGCCACCAGCCCACCTTTTCCGATTGGAGGCTTCCTCTTCGGCTGAAGGCTTCTACTCGGGAGCCTTTCTAATTGTGGTCAGCGTTGCTTTTCTATCGATCGGTCTTCGTGGTATTGTGAGTAGTGTAAACTATCAAATCGCCAGTTGGCTTCTTGCTGTCTTCCACTTTGCGTTGGTGGCGCTCGGAATTCTTCTCGTGTGGGACGCGCTACTTCAGTGGGCGAGTCACTAACGCTCTACACTTCCCAACCTTTCCTGACGGGCTCTCGAATGAGAGAGTCTGCTTTGTCCACCCCAATTGCTCTGAGGTTCTCGGCATCCCAATGGATCTTCTCTCCACCTAGCCTCAGTGAGAGCACGCCGATCAAGGTGATCTCTGTCAGGTTGGCTGCTACGCCGAAGTTCGAACTCGCTTCGGGACCTCCTTTAATGGCGTCTACCCAGTCTCGATAGTGTCCCTTGGAGCGGGGAATGGTAGGCTCTAGTTTGGTCATGGAGGCTCGTAGTGTATCGGGAAACACACGGGGTGCTCCGCCTGCACCGTCGCATTGAATGATGCCTTTCTCTCCGACGAGAAGAATCCCCCGTCGTGGAAGTTTCATGCTGTCAGGCATGCTCTCGGGGTGGGGCGGTTGTAGCCCGCCTGAATACCAGGTGACTTTGATGGGCGACTGTTTACCTCGTGCGGGAAAGTGATAGTAGCCAATCTCTCCGTAGGGTGCGATGTCTCGGTCTCCAAACCCAGCCGGGAAAATCTCAACGCTTTCTGGAGCTTTTAAGTCGCAGGCCCACGTGATGGCGTCGAGATCGTGGCAGCCAAAGTCGCCCAAAGCACCGCATCCGTAGTCCCAAAAATCACGCCATTTCACGGGAGCGAGGGCTTCGTGGTAGGGGCGTTCTTTGGCTGGGCCTAACCAAAGGTCCCAATTCATATTCGTCGGCGGTGTTGGCCTATTTGTTGGGTAGCCGGTCAGTCCGGGATTCCACCGCGTGGCGGGTACCCAAGCATGAGCCTCTCGCACGTTTCCAATGACTCCTGCTTTCACATACTCGACCGTCTGTCGGATTCCGTTGGTGCTGTGACCTCCATTGCCCATTTGCGTGGCCACCCCGGTTTCCTTCGCGACATCCCTTACCTTTCGAACTTCCCAGAGGTTGTGTGTCAGCGGCTTTTCGCAATACACGGGCTTGCCCGCGCGCATGGCGAGAATGGAGACGTAGGCGTGGCTGTGATCTGGAGTCGAACACACCAGCGCGTCGAGCGAGGTTTCTTTTTCTAACATCACCCTGAAATCTTCGTATTGAGAGACGCGGTGATTCGGAGTTTTCTCACGGTAATGGTCTTCGACCATCGTTGTCACTGGATCCATCCCGGCTTCAGTCTTGTAGTAGAAACCAGCTAGATTCCAGTAACGAGCGGGATCAGCGATTGCCGTGATCTGTACGTCGTCGAGACGCATCAGGTTGGTCGTGTTGCCTTTCCCCTTGCCGCCTGCTCCGATGATTCCGATGTTCACCTTCTCACTCGGTGGCGTGACATTTGCACCTCCGAGAACATGGCGTGGAATGATCGTGGGAAAGCCGATCACAGCAGCGCTCTTGGTTAGGAAACGTCGGCGAGAAGCGCTCATGACTCGATCGGCTTTACTTGTCTTCTTTCTTCTCTTTCGGTGCGTCCTGCGCCTTCTCTTTTGTCTCAGACGCTTTCTCTTCTGCCGGTTCATGCGTGATCATTCCATTGAGCAATCCTTGAAGACCTGGGCCTGACCAAGTGCCCGCATAAGAGTTCTCATAGACTAGCACTCGTGCTGAGTATTTGTTGCCTCCTGGGATGCCCATGTTGTTCACGACCATCACGGGAGTGTCATCGGCCCACTCGACGCGAAGAGGCACGGGAACGACCATGTTGAACCCGCCATACTCGATCCGCGAATTCACGGTCCAGAAGCCGTTGTCATTTTTCTTCACACTGACAATCGTGTATTTGTCTTCCTTTTCGGGAGTGAGCTCGCCGTCTTTGACCAAGCACCAACGCCCAGACATCGTGGCATTCGTCATGGTCTTGATGAAGCGGGCTTCGAGTTCTTCTTGGGTGGGCTTCTTCGCTTTAGCAGGATCCTCCTTCTTCGGAGCTGTAGCGTCTTGGGCAAAGCTAATAACAGTGAGCAGGCACGATAGTAAAAGGCATGGCAGTTTCATACCGGCTATTCAACCACAGGAGCAGGGACAATGCTCGCGGAAGATTGCGCAGACTTGACTGGGCTTAGAGAACGCGCTCGAGATTCAATCTCGAATCAGCATCTAGCCCGGCAATCGACTCGATTTCGTAGCGATTGCCCATGCTATCGCGAACGATCAGATGATCGTCGGACAGGCGACTGATATTCTTGCCAGGTTCGCGCAGACTAAAATAGCGATTCCCTCGATCGGTTTCCACACGGAGATAGCGGTGCCCATGATTTACATAGCTTTCAGTGATGCGAGAGACTTTGGAGATACGGTAGGTTTTCCAAAGTTCGGACTCAGCTAGGGACAAGGACTCTGAGTCAAGATCCTGAAGCGAGTCTAACCAAGCAAGCTCTTCCTTGCCTTTGACGTCCATGATCGAGATCTGTCCGCTGGGAGCTGAGATCGGGCGAGCGTAGACGAGGCGCACCGCAATCTCTTCCCCGCCGTCGATGGATGCCATCATGCTGTCGGCCTCTTTGTGGAGTCGAACCTTCATTCTGATTCGGTGCTGTAAGTTTTGAGCCGGTTGTTCTCTGCTTGAATGCGAACGAGTTTGGCGAAATGGCCGTTTTCCTTTGCTAGCAGTTCTTCGTGTGTTCCCATCTCAATGATCTGACCATCGTCGATGACTAGCAACCGATCGGCATTGCGCAAGGTCGCAAGACGGTGCGCGATGGCTAGTGTGGTGCGGCCTTTGACCAATTTGGCGATCGCTGCTTGGATCGCCTTCTCGGTTTCTGAATCCACAGCGGAGGTGGCTTCGTCCAGAATGAGAATCGGTGGGTCATTGAGTATGGCCCGGGCGATCGCGAGTCGTTGTTTCTCGCCACCGGATAGATTCGAACCGCTTTCGCCGACTAGAGTGTCGTAGCCTTCTTCTTTACCGAGAATGAACTCATGGGCTTCGGCGGCGCGGGCTGCCCTGACGATGTCCTCAAATGAGGCTTCGGGGCGACCGTAGCTGATGTTGTTCATGATGCTGGCATTGAAGAGAAAGGGGTCTTGCATGACGATGCCGATATTCTCGCGCCACTGGGAAAGCTTGATGGTCCGAAGGTTGTGCCCATCGACCAGGATGGTGCCGGAATCGACGTCGTAGAACCGGCAGCAAAGATTGATGATCGTGCTCTTGCCGGCGCCGCTCTTTCCAACAAGACCGATCATTTCTCCGGGTTTGATGTCGACCGTCAGTCCTTTGATGACCTCTTTACCTCGATCATAGCTGAACCGCACATCGTCGAAGCGAATCGATCCTTCGATCTCTGGGAGTGTGATGGCGTCAGGATCATCGTATTGTTCAGGTTTCTGATCGAGAATGTGAAGGATGCGCTCAGCGGAGGCAAAGGCGTGGGTCATCCAGTTGATCACGGCTGTGAACCACTGTAGAGGCGCATAGAACATCACCATGTAACCGATGAACGCGATCAGGTCGCCAAAGGTGAAGGATGAGGTCGGATCTAGAATCTCGCGGCCACCAAAGTACCAAACGGCGACTGATCCCAAACCAATGACCAATGCCATGATCTCGGCAAAGCGAATCCAGGTCTTTTCCAACCGAAAGACCACGGTGAAGAAGCTTTCATTATCTCTAGCAAACTGCTGCTGGCGACGGCTTTCCTGGTTCAGTGCCTTGACGGACTTGATCCCGCGAATGCTTTCACCGAGCGTGGAATGCATCACACTGTTGCGATTTCCGCGTTTGTGAAAGAGCGGTACGAGACGTTTCCAGAACCAACCACCGCCGATCGTGAGTAAGGGAACGGGAAGAAAGACGAACAGGGCGAGGAACGGATTGAGCCAGAAGAGAATGGCTCCAATAGCCACGAAAGAGAGCGTGTTGATGAAGAGATAGGGCACGCCCTCGACAAGGAACTGCTTCAGTTCAGCCGTGTCATTCATCACGCGGCTTATGAGCTCTCCACTTTCACGTTTGCCATGGTAACTCATGGTGAGTCGTTGCGTTTGATTGTGTAGTCGCTCTCTGAGATCTGCAGTGACGCGTCCACTGAGCCATGCGGTGACACTGTTTCCAAAGATTCGACCAATGCCAATGACGATGTAGGCCGCTGCGATCAGTGAGCAGAGCAAGCCTAACGTTTGAGTTGCTTTCGCCGTATCGACCAATGCTAAATCACCTTCGTTGAGGACTTCATCGACGATGAACTTTGTGATGAGTGGAATCGACATCTGAGCGACTACGGTGACTAACATCGCGATCGTCATCAGGACCAAACGCCATCGATAAGGCTGTACGATCTCATACAAGCGCCTGATGATCTCCATTCGAGGGACATCAGTCGGGCTCTGAGCACCACGCTCTGGCAAGGGCACTCCTGACTTGGAGTAGGCGGGGCCGTCGAGTGTTGGCAATATGATCTCGCGGTCATTGACAAGATCTTCAATGATGCGAGCTCCTGCCGCGAACTCCGGGATGAGATCGCGGCTGTAACAGATGAGCGTGACCATGCCTTGGGCAGTCTTGATCATGACGCGACCTCCGCCGAAGAGCTCGATATTCTTTGCTGAATCGATTTCTGCTAGTTCAACCGTGACGGGATCCTGTCCTTCGCCCAAGCCGATCGCTGATTTGTCGGTAACGATCAGGTAGGAATCCGCGAAATGGCCTTCACGGTCCATGTCTCCCTTGAGGCAGTAGCGGATCGACTCGTTAGCTGGCACGTGGGCAGCCAGCGCATTGGGAAGCGGCTCATGGAATCGCGGGTCAGGCTCTTGATCTGGAACCGGAGCGGGCACGCTGGAGGGAAGCATAGGCGATCTCAAATGGCGAACGAAACCCCCTCTTCGGGAGTCGGACGGGGAACTGATGTCCGAGCCTGCGATTCATTCGTCTGAGCATGGTGTCTCCAAGATCACGTCTGATTCTAGCTCCTTGTGTGGGGCTATTGCAGCTTAGTCTATAAAATATGAAAATACATTTAAATATGATATTTGTAAGGTTGTGATCGAGTGGTTGGGCTTTAGTATGGTAGCTGTAACGATGAGGAGATGTCTTGGTGAGATTCTGTGCCTTTACCTGCTCTCGTGTTCGCTCGCGGGTGCTGGAGTCAGGATTAACGAACTTCTCGGTAATCCTCGTGACTTCGGGTCATCTGAAGGAATTCCCGATCCGGAAGCCGGGCCAGACAACTATGGGTGGATCGAGATTACTAATACGGGGACCAACCCAGTCGACCTCGGTGGCTGGCACCTTACTGATAATTCCGCGCTCCCCATGAAATGGACCTTTCCGAATCCTACAAACGTTTCAGTCGGCGAGCACCTAGTAGTGCTCGCGTCAGGTCTGACGACCACTGATGGGGCCTTCCTTCATTTGCCTTTCAAACTATCGGCTAAAGGTGAGTATCTGGCAATCACCGATGCTACCGGCGCTACCATTGATCAATTGACACCAGAGTTTCCGAAACAGTTTCTGGATTACAGCTACGGACGGGACGCTACGGATTCCTTTGTCTACTTCGACGCCCCTACCCCAGGGGCTTCCAACGCCGCTTCGGGTCTGATTGACCGCGTTGACCGGCCCGACTTCTCTTTAGACGCAGGTTTCTATGAAGGAACGGTATCCGTCTCCATCACTTCAACCACACCAACCGCGACGATTCGTTATACAACAGATGGCTCTGTCCCTACGGAGACTAACGGTACAGACTATACAGCAGATCTAACATTTTCCGATCAGAGCGTCGCCACGATCCGAGCTCGCGCATTTCGAAACGATTACATCGACTCCCGAGTGGCCACAGCCACCTACCTCATGAATCAACCCGATGGAATCAAGGCGCTACCTGCAATCAGCCTCGTCGGTGAACCTGATGACTACTTTGCTCCTGATGGGATTCTGGCCAACCCTACTTCGAGTGCAGGACGGGAGAACGAAAAACCCACATCCTTCGAGTTTATCCACAAAGACAATGTCAGATCACCGGGCCAAGTCGATCTCGGAGTGCGAATTGTCAACAACAACTCCGATGCCGCAGACCTCCTACCACCAGACCTCTGGAAATTCAGCAACTGGCGTCGCCCCAAATTTAATTTGTTCCTTCGGAGCGACTATGAGGCGGGCACTTGGGACTACGATTTGTTCCCCCTCTCAAAAGTAAAGAACATCGACCGGCTGCGCATTCGACTAGGTTATCAAGACTATCCCAACCCGTTCATCATCGATGAGTTCAGCCGGCAAATGTTTGTCCGCATGGGCTACGTCAATGCGGTCGGCCTCATCGTTGGGCTCTACCAAAACGGCATCTTTCGAGCGCACGTGAATCTCGTGGAGCGCCATCGTGAGAATTTCTTCCAAGAGTCCTATGATAGCGACTTCGAGTGGGATGTTCGTCACAACACAGGCGAATCTAATTTATCGGAAGGGGACGCTGTGGCCTGGAACCTTTTCGAGAATTTCTTGGGCCAGCAGGATCTGACCGATCCCAGCAAGTATGCCGAAATACTAACAATGATCGACATGACCAACTTCGTCGACTATATTCTATTGAATACTTATACGGGCGCTCGGGACTGGCCTCAGAATAACAACGACATTTCAAGAGAACGATCTCCCGATGGGCTTTGGCGCTTTCACATTTGGGATAACGAAAACTCCATCGGCCTGTCCGGTGACGCTGACTTTAACATCAACATTTTTAATTCTCTGGACAGGAATTTTGGAGACATTGCCGAAGTATGGCAAAAGCTGTCTAACCTAGACGAATTCAAGCTGCATTACGCTGACCGCGTTCAGCACCACATGTTCAATGATGGACCCATGGTCGAGTCGAACATGGATGAATTGTGGAATGAACTGAGCGACGAGCTAACGCCATTCCTCAAGTTTTGGAATGAAGATCCGGAGGCTGAAGTGAATCATGTATTTGGAGAATGGGCTGCATTCCGAAGGCCCATCTACTTTGGCCATCTTCAAGGCAAAGGGCTCTGGCCGACTACGGAGGCTCCAAGTTTCAGCCAACATGGAGGCCCCTTCGTAGGACCGACCGACATATCTATCAACAATCCCAACGGCTCAGGAACCATTTACTTCACCACGGACGGCAGTGATCCCCGCGTTATCGGAGGCGCTGTATCGGGCACGGCTACAGCACATTCTGCTGCAGTGACAATCTCTACCGCGCTTACTTTGAAAGCCAGAGTAGTTGATAGTGGCGAATGGAGTCCTATTGTTAGTGCCGATTTCTTTGCGGCCAATCCTCCATCGCTTCGCGTGACTGAACTCATGTACCATCCGAGTGATCCGACAGCCGCTGAAGTCCTTGCAGGCGTCACGGACGCCGACTTGTTTGAATTCATTGAAGTTCGAAACATCGGCGCCAGCACCCTCGATCTTGCTGGCGTCGCCTTCAAAGGCGGAGTCTCTTTTGATTTTGAGGATGCTTCAGTCGGTAGTCTCGCAGCGGGCGAACGCGCACTCCTCGTTCGTGATCCCGTAGCGTTTACTCTTCGCTATGGGGCAGGACTTCCGGTTATCGGCACCTATATGGGCGGTCTGAAGAATAGCTCCGAGGCCATCACGATTACCGCTGCGGTAGGTGTGACCGTACTCGATTTCACTTATGACGACTCGTGGTATCCGACAACGGACGGTGAAGGCTTTTCGTTAGAGATCATTGATGATTCGTTGGCGCTTTCGACGTGGGCGTTGTCAGGCCGTTGGCAACCTAGTGATTCTACTGGGGGCTCCCCTGGGACCGACGCCAGCGGAGTGCTCTTGCCGCCCAACGGAAGCATCGTCATCAATGAGGTGCTCACCCACAGTGACGGCCCGGAAGGCGATTGGATTGAGCTACACAATACGACTGGGGACGCGATTGATATCGGGGGCTGGTTCTTGAGCGATGATCCAGGAACGCCGTTGAAGTATGAGATCGCGGCGTCGACGACGCTCGCTGCTAATGCCTATATGGTGTTCAATGCGCGAGATCACTTTGGTCCGGCTTCTGCGGATCCGGGAATGCTAATCCCTTTTGGTCTAAGCGAGAAAGGCGACGAGGTGGTCGTCTCTTCTGGTTCTGGAGGGGCTCAAACGGGCTATCAGGAACAGGAGTCCTTTGCAGGGGCAGACAACGGAGTGACCTTCGGCCGTCACACCTTAAGTGATGCGAATGTGGTGTTCACGACGTTGGAGACTCGGACCCAGGGAGGTTTGAATAGTGGGCCCTTGGTCGGTCCAGTGGTCATCTCTGAAATCAACTATCACCCGGTATTTGCGGGCTATGAGTATATCAAGATTCTCAATGCTGGGGCTTCCGCAGTGCCGCTTTATGATGTTGCGGTGCCAGCCAATACCTGGCAGATAACGAATGGGGTGGACTTCACCTTTCCACACAACGTGACCTTGGCTGCCGGGACTCATCTTGTGCTTGTGCCGTTTGAACCAGACGCGTCTCCCTTTGAACTGAGCAACTTTGTTTCTTTATATGGGATTGGGACCGGAGTCGAAATCTTAGGTCCCTATAGTGGTGGACTTTCGAATGGTGGTGAGCGCGTGTCGCTAAGTAAGGCTGGCATGCCCGATCCAGTTTCTCCTAACGAAGTGCCTCTAATTGTGGTCGATTCGGTGAAATACAACGATGTGGCTCCTTGGCCTACAGGGCCAGATGGTAGGGGTGAAGCGCTTGCTCGCCAAGATGCGACCGTGATTGGAGACGAGCCCACCAACTGGCAGGGGATTGTCACGCGCGTGGCGCCCGAAGGCAACGCCGACCTTGTGAGCCTTGCCTTGAGCACGGGCACCTTGGCTCCAAGCTTTGATCCCAATACGTTTAGCTACACGGCGCATGTCGCCTACGCGATTGATAATATGACGGTAGTTCTTACGGCAGCGGACGCTGGCGCCACCATTGAAGTTCGCGTGAATGGTGGTGGTTTCATGACTGTGAACTCGGGCACGTCAAGTGGTGCCTTGGCGCTGTCTGAAGGAGCAAATACCATTGAAGTTCGGGTGACGTCGATGAACGCGATGACGATGAACACCTATGGCTCGGTGATCACGCGGCTGGCACCTAGCAATAACGCGAGTCTGGCCGACTTGGTCTTGAGTGAGGGCACGTTGTCGCCAGCATTCGTGGCCTCTACCGTCGATTATGACGCGTCCGTTGCCCATACGACGACCTCGATTACGCTAACGCCGACGTCTGCGGTGAGCGTATCGACTCTGGAAGTGCGTGTGAATTCGGGAGCCTACTCGTCTGTTACGTCTGGTAGTGCCAGTGGAAGCCTTGATCTCGACGTAGGAGACAATGACGTCGAAATTAAGGTCACAGCGGAGGATGGTACGACGGTCAGGATGTACGCCGTCACGGTGAACCGGGCGGCTTCGGGCAATACTGATCTATCAGGACTGGTAGTTTCTGAGGGAAGTTTGTCGCCTGAGTTTAGCGGAGGAGTGACTAGTTACGACGTGGCTGTAGGGACGGGAGTGGCAAGCATGATGGTGACAGCAACGAGCGAGGAGCTATCCGCAAGCCTCGAAATCAGAATCAATGGTTCCGCGTATGCGTCCATCACGTCGGGAGTAGCGAGTGATCCGCTAGGGCTCGATCCAGGAAACAATGTGATTGATGTTCGGGTAACGGCCGCAGACACCGTGACTCAGCACATCTATACCATTTCGGTCATAAGGGTCTTACGAGTCACGACGCTCATTGATGAAGACGACGGAATTGGGAGCGGTGGAGTGTCTCTGCGAGAGGCGCTTGGAGAGCCAAATGCGGTGATTGGCTTTGATCCAAGCCTGGATGGCGGGACGATTATTCTAACGGAGGGACGAATCACCATTGAGAAGAGCGTACTCATCGATGCCTCTTCACTACCTCAAGGTATTCGTATCTCTGGGAACGAGGTTTCCGGTGTCATGAAAGTGCGCCAGGGGTTCACGATCACTCTAGATCGCGTCTCGATCGTTAATGGAATGACGAACACTAGCAACGGAGCCGGGATCGAGAATGACGGGGATCTCACACTCGTTGATCTTGAGATCGCTGGCAATACCACTGTGAGTGGACGTGGCGGTGGGATCTTCAACAAGGGGACATTGAGAATGGAGCGGGTTGCCGTTGTGGGGAATATGAGCCATCGAGGTGGAGGCCTCTACAATGGTAAAGAGGCTATCATGGCCGTGGTGATTGACAGCACTTTTGTCGGCAATCAGTCGAATCGGGGGGGGGCGATTTCCCATCGAGCTGGTGACCTGGAGCTTGTCAATGCAACTATCTCTTCAAACGTGGTTGCCATGGGTGATGATGGTAGTGGTGGCATCTACTTCTCAGCTCCGTTGACTTTGGAGAACTCTATTGTGGCGGGAAACATTGCCGATAATGAACCTGACATCGGCAAAGGTGGAGGATCGATCACGAGTAGAGGAGCGAATATCATAGGCGTGAATGAGGGTGTGGAAGCCCAGTTTCCAGCAGGGGCGTTGGTTGGCACGATGTCCTCGCCCGTTGACCCCGGATTGTTTCCAATAGGGTATTATGGAGGGTTGACTCGGACAATGAAGTTGATGGATGGCGGATTGGCCATAGACAATGGCGTCGTTACAGGACAGACACCGGAAGTCGATCAACGAGGCATGGCTCGAGTATTCGGCTCGGCGCTTGATATCGGCGCTTATGAGGCGGGAGAGCCAGATGGTGGTTACGATGATTGGATAGCTGAGCGATTGCCTCTGGGAAGTGATCTTGCTTCTTTAGGTGACTTTGATAGTGATAGCATCCCAAACTTGCGGGAATATGGGTTTCGGGGTGATCCGACGATGGCCACCCTTGATCCGCAAACCAGTGAGCTTGTGACCAACGGCAACTCAGGAGAGAGCCATCTCTTGCTGGTCTTCCCACATGTTCTTGATGCGTTGGATGTTGTCTTTGAGGTGCGGGCTGCGAGCGACGTTTTCGAACTCGTTGATGGGGGCGATCACATCGTCATCTATCGTTTCGAGGATGGTTCAATGACAGTGGATACAGGGTTTGTCAGCCGAGACGATGGGGTGAGTCCTCCTGTGTTGGAGGTGATAGATACCCAATCGACGACTGCTAACCAGCGTCGTTTTCTCCAGCTCATGACGATCCTGAAGTGACTAGCGTCCAATCTTGAGCTGTCCCGCTAGCCGAACAAAGCTGTGGCTGAGTTCCTTGCCAGGGACCGCACTCCATAGTCGGAAGCCAAGAGGGCGCTGGTCGAAGTTGCGACTGGTCGTCTCACCGCTGACCAGCTGGATCCCTTTGTAAGTATTGGCGATGTAGCGGTGGGTGTGGCCGGAGAGGTGTGCGATGACTCCAAAGTCTTCGAACAGGGTGAGGAGTTCTTTGCGCTTTGCTAAGGGCAAATTCATGTAGGATTCGCCTTCAACTGGAGCATCTGCAAAGAGAGGATAATGGGTGACGACGATGATAGGCTGATTCTTTGACTTGGCTTCTGCCAATGTCTGGATGAACCAGGTGTCGTGCTTCTCTGATTCGCCCCGAACGGGAGCTTTCCATAGCTGGGTGTTGGCCACGGCGAAGGTGTAACCCTTGTGCTCGACCGTGTAGTAGTCTTTGCCAACTTTCTCGCGATACTGTTTCAACGATTTGAGCGTGGGTTGATTCTCCACGTCGTGATTTCCCGCAGCGCAGTGGCAGGGAATCTTGAACTTGGCTTTGATACGATTGAAGTCGCGGAAAGAGGTGTCATTGGCGTCTTGCACGAGGTCACCACAAATGAAGACCAAATCAGGGTTGAGTGCATTGATCTGGACGACGGCGCGTTCGAAGGCTTCCACGTCATGGGCATAGCCGCCCATACCGAGTTGGGTGTCACACATTTGCACGAATTTGAATCCTTGTTCTACAGGCTCTGGTGGGCGTCTAAGCTTGCCTTTCCAATCGCGCATGGTGTTTGTCGTCCCCAACATGCCTTGCTCGTTGGTGATTCCCTCTCCCACCATTTTGAGAAATGGATCTGCCTTTTCGCGCATCGCCCAGGCCATGGCTCGGAAGAGGATGATGCGGAACTCTGGATCGTAATAGGTAAAGGTATTGTGCCCGGTCGTGGTTCCGAAGACTCGGCCTTTGCCGCGTTCCAGAATCCAGAACATTGGCGATGCTTGCTTCGAGAGTTCATTAGGTGGAATGAGTCCTCGGCTACCTCCAGGCCGACCGGTGCGGACATGGCCTAACACCTGCACGTCTTCGAGCTGATTGAGGTTCCAGTAGAACTCATCCACAATGCGCAGCTTCTCTGGGAAGCCCCGAAAGATCGTGTGATCTTGTTTCACTGTGATGTCTTCGAAGATCGCGCCCCAGTCGGAACGACCTTCGTCCCATGCCATGCCCAAGCACTGTGCTAGCTTCTTGCCTTCTTCTGCCGGGCGGATGATGGCTGTCTCGTGCAAGGCGACCACGCCGCCACCTTTCTGAACGTAGGCTTTGAAATCGGAATACTGCGCATTCGTCAATTGCGGCAGGTGGAGATACATGGCCACGAGGTCGGCTTTCTCAAATTGCGCTTTGCTAGGAAAAAGGTAGGCGGTTTCGACGGTTACGTCGGGGACCTTCTCAAGGAGGCTTGTCATCAAGTCGCGCACACGAAGATAGTCGTGTGCTCCAGGGCGGTGTCCGCCGTCGTAACCCCACACCCACACAATGTGTCGAGGCTCTGTAGGAGCGTCGGCAGTCAATGGTCCCATGATTGCCTCCACGTGAGCCGTGGAGACGAGAGGCTTGGGCTTCTGCCACTCATGCTGAGCGGAGGCCAAGGATAGGGTATAGAAAGACAGGAGAGCGATGATACGAGCGATCATGTTTAAATTATACTCGTGTGCAGGCCGAGCGGCTAGCCCTCGTTTCGCTCAGCCCCTTGTTATTCGATCTCGACGAGAAGCCGGATGAAACGTTGCTCGTTGTTGGTCAACGGTGTGCGGTCTCGGACCACGAGCATGTTTGCAGATTCCCGGATGACGCTGACTTCTTCTGTCGAATGAGACCACTCGCGCAGATCGCTAGACACCTGCACGCGATAGTCGAGAACATGGTTTGGTGCTTTGGTCACCGTCATTTCTAGCGTGTCGTTGGCTGACACGCCGACACTTACATTCGAGATCTCATCGGCGAGTAGTGGGTCCGTGTCGTAAGCCATTTCATCGAGATTCGTTTTCCCATCGCCATCTGGATCGCCTAACCAGTTCGCAGTATTATTTGTGATCTGCTCTACCGAGAAATGACGTATTTGCCAGTCTGTCCCGGTGATCCAGGGAATAGGGTTGCTCGTGGATACAGATCCCGTTTGCAGAAAGAACGGGGTCCCAGTCGCATTGACCTGACCAACGATCACATTTGTTGCGTTCTGCACTGTCCACGAAACCGGTGGATTGGCTCCTCCGGCCATTGGCCAATTCCAACTCGGGTTGGTGAGGAGGACCCACTCTCCAGGATGGACGAGTGAGAGCCCCCAGAGGTATCCCTGCGAGGCGGAATTGAAGGGGGTGTCATTTGTCTCAATGACAAAGCTTCCGGCGACGATTTGGGTCGACGGATTGTAGGGCGCACGCTGAACGACTCGCCAGTAGGCTGCCCATTCGGCGGTGTTGGCGCTGTTGGGGACAAAGCTATCGTCGAAGGCCCCGAGTTCGAAGATAAAGGAATCATCGAGGGCAGTGCCCTCGCTGGTCTGATGAATAGAGAAGGCGGAGCTCGACCAGTCGACTTGCCCGCCACTCGCTGGATCAGCGAGGAGAAATGTCAGTATCAGGCTGGTGAAAGCGGAAAAGCGCATTTCCAGAAGGAAGCGCTTTAGTGGATCAACTCAACACTAAAAATCTTCTAAATATAGAAATTTTAGCTATAAAGGAAGGCCTATTTGCCTCGGCTACCTTTGGTATTCATCGACATGATACTGGTTCCATGGAAGACGACGCCAGATCCACCGGTGATGATACGCTTCACTGGAAGGCCTGTTTCCGGGTCCTCGGTGAGCGGGGGATCGGCCATCTTCTGCTGGACCTCGAATCGGCGGGGTTCTTCGCCTGGGGTTTCTGGAATGGTTTCGTAGATATAAGTCGTCATGACGCGAAAGAATTTGCTCAGTAGAATGTGGGCTACAAATTGTAATGGCTCAAGGGGGCTTTCGCGACGCTCTATCGGAAACACTTGCTCCCTCCTCGGGAGGCGGTAGAGTCACCGAACTTTTAAACCCACAGATCATGAATATCGGATCCTACAACAACCCATACACCGTCGCCGAGGCGCAGCCTTCGGCGCGAGCGGCGTTCATTAGAAATACTTATCTCCATCTCGCGATGGCCGTCATGGCGCTCGTGGCTATTGAGACCGTCCTGCTTCAGATTCCTGCCATGCGCGAAATGGCCATGAAGATGGTAGGAGGCTTCATGTGGCTCGTGGTTCTTGGCCTCTTTATGTTCGTCAGCCACATTGCGACGAAATGGGCCCACTCGGGCAGCTCACGAGGCACCCAGTACGCGGGACTCGGTCTCTACACCGTCGCTCAAGCCATAATCTTGATGCCACTGCTGATGATCGCTTCCTACAAGGCAGGTGACAACAGCCTTATCGTAAAGGCTGGGATGATCACAGGTGGCCTATTCCTCGGTCTCACCGCAGTGACCTTCGTCACAAAGAAGGATTTCTCGTTCCTTGGTTCGGTGATTTCGGTCGGCTCGTTTATTGCTTTGGGCTGCATCGTGGCCGGTGTTGTCTTCGGCTTCTCGTTGGGCTTGTTTTTTATGGGAGCCATGATCCTTCTGATGGCAGGTAGCATTCTCTATCAGACGTCGAATATCATGCACCACTACAGCACTACTCAGCACGTTGCGGCATCGCTCGCCTTGTTTGCGAGTGTGGCGACGCTCTTCTGGTATGTGTTGCAGTTCGTCATGTCCATGAGCAATGATTGATCGCTGTCTGACGATCATCTAAATTATTTACAAAGGCACTCTGGAAACAGGGTGCCTTTGTTGCGTCTGGCGTAAGCCCGAGCGCTTACGCGCCCGGCTACGGACATACGGGTAGCTATGGCCGTGAGGAAACGGAGCGATGCAAAAGCCCGAGCTCTCACGCGCCCGGCTACGGACGTAAGGGTAGCCGTGAGGACAAGGAGCGATGCGACTACTCACTATGCAGTCGCCAATAGATTCTCCAGAATAGCTCCCAATAGTTTTCCTGACTGGGATTTAAATCAGGATAGCCTGGAATAAGGCAACCTTGAAACCTGTAGGAGTCTGGTTCCTCTTCTGTGACGAGTCCCGCTCGCACCGGATTTCCACGGATGTACCCAGCCATGATTTCGAAGGCTCCCTTCTCCCGTTCTTCAATAGAGAGCACGTGATCATAGGGCTGATCTTGCCAGGCAAAGGTTGGCTTTAGTAGCAGCTTGTTGGTAGCTTTTCGAAAGTGCGTCATCGCTTTCCGTTGATCGGAGTGTGGGTAGTGCCCCACCCACAGCAGATGGACATGATCCGGCATGAGGCAATACATGGGGCAAACCAGGTGAAATCTCCCAAGAGAATGTGTAAGAATCTCGCGGAAGGTTAGGTGCCAGGAATCCGTTAGCCAACCTTGCTTACGGTCTTTGAGAGTGAGCGTCCAATGGACGTAAGTGGGTCCGCAATAGTGTTCTTCTGGCAAACGACGAAGGCGAGAGCGTTCGTGAGGAAGTTTCCCATCCATGGAGCAGTGATAGGTGTTTGGGGAAGAGCGTCGAGCAGAATCGATTTGGTTCTAAAGGTAGCCGCGGCCATGAGGATGCCGAGCGGATTAGAAAGCTGTAGCCGTGGCCGTGAGGACTCAGACAGACTCGTCGCGGTGCACAGTTCCGAACGCTCACGCGTCCGGCTACCGAATTTCTTTCTCGGCTTTCATCGACGCCTGATCGAGCCGCTGCCTTACACGTTTGGCAATCTCGGTTTCCTCTTTCAGTCTGAGGACCACGTCTCCCAGCTCTTGGTCGTGCTTTGGCAAGTCGAGGCTGGTCGGGTGAAGGATCGCATCGAGGTTATAGCGTGTTTCGCGAAGCGTCTTGTAGGCTTGCGAGATTCCGCTGACGAGTTCGCGTTGGTGATCTTCCAATTCAGATTTCTGTTCGTCGGTAATCTGAAGGTCAGGTCAGGTCGAGCGAGGCGGCCTTGCACTTGGGCCAGGGCGTCCAATTCGTCGGCAACGCCAAAGCAGACGGCATCGACGATAGCTTCAACGTCGGCTGCGGATACCGGGACGTCGTCGCCACCTGAGATCTCTTCTTCGATCTCGCGTTTCAGCTCCGCAAACTTGCCTAACGTGATCGCCAAGTCGCTCGCGCGGCTCTTGCGAAGACGTTTGAGCCGCTGCGACATGGTATCCTCTTGCTTCAAATTCGATTTCTTGATGACCTGTTTGAGAATGCGTCTCCCAAGCGCCTTGCCAGTCAGTCGCCAGTAATACCACAAGGCTAGTGTGGTGACCGCTACGAGGATGAGGCTGAGCCACCACAAGGGTTTGAGAATATAGAGAAGAAGGCCTAGGGCCCCGTAGACGGCCCAGGTCACAGGGGAGGAGAGCCGGGCAAGCCACTTGCGTGTCTGAATTTCTTCTTCGGCGATGGGAAGCCTGAATTTGCGTGGGACGCGTTTCATCAATCAAGTGAGCTCCTGCCCGTTGGAATGGACGGGCAGCACCATGGCCTCAGTCTCCTCGGCCGCAGGAGGCTTGCCAAGCCTGAGCGGCTTGCTGCATGGCGAGGGCTTTGTCAGGAAAGGCCGAGGCTAAGTTGTTAGTCTCGTGGGGATCGCCATTCAAATCATACAGTTCCAGGTCCTTTGGCCTCTTCTCTTGATAGACGAGCTTCATGTTGCCATGATGCCAGGCTACCGTTCCTCTAGACTGGAACCCGATGGGAGCTTGGCGCGTTGCTCCAGGATCATGGATTGCAGGGAGCAGGTTGATCCCATCAAGTTCGCGTTCTGGTAGGGCGAGATCGAGCACATTGAAGATGGTTGGCAGGTAGTCGCTTGTCACTGCGGGGAAAGCGGTCGTTCTCGCATGCTTGATCTTGGCTGGCCACTCTAGTAGGGCAGGCACACGCACGCCACCTTCGTAGAGTGAGCGTTTGCGACCTCTGAACTCCCCAGTTGAGCCGGGAGACGTGGCATTGCCCTCGGGTCCGTTGTCGCTGCAGAACCAGACCATGGTGTCATTAGCAACGTCTAGTTCCCGAAGATGGGCACGAAGTCGGCCCACTTGCTCGTCGAGGGCTGTGATGCAGCCATAGTAGTTTCGCTCATGAAGATCGTGCTTCTGATATGGGGCTTGGTGGCGTTTGCTAGCGACCACGGGTAAATGAGGCGCATGGAACCAGACTACGGCAAAGAAGGGCTGATTCGTCGCCGCTGCCTTCTTGATGAATGGTAGGGCCCGATCCATGATCACTTTGGAGCCGTCTTCTAACAAGGGCTCATTCACCATCGCGCCCGTTTCTGTCCAGAAATGGGTCCCGTAGGGTTTCCAAGAATCGTCTTCAGTGAGGGCATCCCAACCAATCTTCAGCGAAGCGCCTTTCGGAAACGTCTTGGGAGCGCGCAAGGGAGAATGGGTCGGCACTTTGGACTCGGTGCTGAAGCACACATCGAAGCCGTGCTCCTGAGGTGGAGCGAAATGCGCGGCTCCACGCGGACCACCACGGTTGGCTTCCTTCACAGTCTTTGTCAACGTCCCGAGATGCCATTTGCCAAAGTGACCGGTCGCGTAGCCTTGCTCTTTGAGGGTTTCTGATAGGGTGATTTCTTCTTTCTTGAGATGGCCAGTATTGGCGTGCGTGATCCCATAGCGAAACGGGTGCCGTCCTGTCAGACAGCTGCCTCTGGTGGGCGAACAGACCGGTGCGGCAGCATAGAATCGCGAGAAGTTGAGTCCGTTTGCAGCCATCGCATCCAAGTGCGGCGTCTGAATGACGGTGTTGCCATTGAACCCAACATCGCCCCAACCGAGGTCATCGGCCATGACGAGAACGACGTTAGGTTTGGCGTCCGCGTGGTGAGCGCAAACAGCGAAGAGCAGCCCAAGGATGTGAACCCTCATCACTTTAGGAGGCCTTGGGGCTAGCGTTGAGGTCCAGTGGATCGCCGTTCTCTTTCTGTAGTTTCTTGAGAGTCTTTTCCATGTCGAGAAGACGCCATTTCTGTGAGGGATCGTCGGCTAGATTGTGAGACTCGGTGGGGTCATCACGTAGGTTGAAGAGGAGCTTCTTCCCGATCTTTGGATAATAGATGTACTTGTAATCATTAGCCGTGACCATGCGCTGTAGCATGGTGTAGCCGCCGTAGATGGCATCTCTTCCCTGGTTGACATCGCCGTGCCACATGGGCAAGAGGCTTTGGAATTGCACGCGATCTGGAATGGAGACCTCGGCGAGTTCCAGAGTCGTTGGCATGACGTCTTGTAGGTAAATGGCAGCGGACGTGCGGCTGTTTGCTTCAATGCCAGGGCCAACGGCGACGAAAGGCACGCGGACACTGTGATCAAACATGTTCTGCTTGCCTAACAAACTGTGATGGCCACAGCCCAGGCCGTGATCTGCTGTGAAGACAATGTAAGTAGAGTTTTCTTTGCCGGAGGCCTTCAGCGCTTCGAGGATGCGCGCGACTTGGTCATCTAAGTGGGTGATGATCGCGTAGTATTCAGCGCGATTCACTTTCACGGCACGCTCGGTGCGGGGGAAGGGGGCCAGTTTCTCGTCGCGGAGCTTGGCACTGCAGCCGATGTCATCCTTATAGACATACTCTGGATAAAACGGCTGAGGGAGCGTGATCTTCTCTGGTGGATAGCGATCGACGTAGTACTTGGGAGCCTGACGAGGGTCGTGCGGTGCATTGAAGGCAATGTACATGAAGAACGGATTCTCACTCTCCTTGGCCATGTTGAGATAGTCGAGGCAGTCATCAGCGACGACTTCGCTCCAATGCTTGCCTCCTTGCCAGAAGCCGCCGAACTTGGGATCGGACGGATCCCAAGGATCAGGCTGGCCATCGATGGGACGGTTGTAGCCTTCGGGGGTTTGCTTGGGCATGCCGCCTCGGATGTGGCGGGCTACTTTGAATGCTTTTTCAGCGTCGGCTTGGATGTGCCATTTCCCCGTGAAGTAGGTGTCGTATCCTGCAGAAGCCAGAAGCTGGGGCCAGAGCTGTTCTTCCTTCTGCAACTTCGAGCGGATTTCCTTCTCCTTCTTCTGAACATGCCAGAGATACTGCCCCGTAACTAACATCGACCGACTGGCCACGCAGACCGCGCCATGGTAGCCGCCCATATTGTAGGTGTGGGTGAAGAGCTTGCCGCGGGCCGCAAGCGCATCGAGGTGCGGCGTCTCGACCTCATCGTTTCCATTAAACCCGACAGTATTGTAGGCGAGGTCGTCCGCGAAGATGAAGAGGAAGTTCGGCTTTTCCTCCGCAATGGCTGGCATGAGCGCAAGGCCCAGAATGAATGTAATCTTGGGAAAGAGATTTCTCATGGTTCGCGTTAAACGTCTCATGCTTGGTTCTGAAACCTCAAGAGAAATGGACATTCACTTGGGCCTTCGTAAGGTTCCGTCCATCTTTATGAACGGTCTTGCCTCACGCTCTATGCTCGGAATCCTCGTTGCCATTGCCACGTTTCCCGTTCGGGCAGAGATTCAGACGGTGGCGTTGGACGAGGTGAGCGTGCCAACAAGGGGGGAGATCGACGGCGGATTCACCGCCCATGAGCATGGCTATGCCTTCGGGAGCATGGAAGAAGATCACGGCGGGCTCTGGTTGACTGATGGAACTACTTTGGGCACGAGACAGATCCTCGATGAAGAGGTTGCCGGGCCTAAGATTTCCGCATCGCCTTATCTCTTCTATTGGGTCGAGAAGGACCTCTACCGGACAAATGGTATTCCTGGGCAACGGACGCTCATTCAAGAAGCCTTCGGTGATCCACCGGACCATGATGATTTCCTCATTGGCTCGCGGGGAAGTAGTGCCTATTGGTTGAAGCGGGTTGGGAGCAATTGGGAAGTTTGGCAGAGCCGAGGGCAAGAGAACGACGCCGTCGTCTTCGAAACTATCACGCGCGGTGGAGCGCCTGCATTCGCCGGATTGATGGCGTCGAGTGAGGATTGGTTAGTCTTCTTGGCTCCAGATTTCGAAACGCGCACGACGGGTCTTTGGACTGTGGATCCGTCAGGGAGCCTGCGATTGTTAGATACGGGCCTACTCACTACTCTGCGTCCGTTCTTCAGTGCGAGTGCGGGCCATGCCTACTACACCAAACGTGACGATGGGCAGATCCGGCTATTCCGCACCGATGGGACAGAAGCGAATACTGGCCGTGTCTCAAGTGCGGAGGAGGTTGATTACAGAAACCCGGCCTATTTCTTGGTCTCTGGCGAAACGGTGTATTTCCAAGCGAACGATACGGCTCACGGTACAGAGCTGTGGAGTGTGGGAGCAGACGGCGTGGCTAAACTTCAGTCAGACGTACTTGCCGGTAGAAATAGTGGTTCGCCTGAGCCACTAGCAGTCTTTCAAGAGTCAGTATGGGCAATGGCGAGGAATGGAGGAGGCAGCCGGCTCTGGCAGATTCCCCTCAACGACTCGGAGGTTCCTTCCCGCGTGGAAGGTCTGGATGATTCCATCGACAATCACTATGTGCACGAGGCGCATGCCGCTGGAGACTTTCTCTTTCTTCTCTCCGGGCCTTCAAAGAATTCGCCGGAGCGATGGCTCACGAGGACGGACGGCACAAGTGGAGAGACGGAAGTACTCGAAGATGGATGGTTCACCGAGCAAGAGGCCACGGATGCCGGTTGGCCTTATTTGTATCCGCTCCCAGGGACGGTGCTCTTTCCTAGTTTCAAACTAGCGACCGGAGTGGAACCTTATGCGTGGGATGTCGATGAGGATGAGCCGACGTTGGTTAAAGATGCCCATAGCACGCCCATTACAGGTGCGCGTGCGGCTCTCCTACAAGGCACGCCGGGGTCGGATGATATCCAGTATTTTACGATCACGGCTGAGGATGAGACTGAGCTTCGGCGCCTTCGATCTAACGGAACTATACAGGTCCTGCGGAACAAGGATGCAATCGACTTTGGCTATAGCTTAACGGCAAACTTCAAGACAGGAACGACGTTTTTTGTGGATCGGAAAGGGCTTTGGTCATTGCTACCAAACGCGTCATCGCCGTCGTTAATCTATGCTAACAATACGGCCCGGCCCGAGGTTACTGCGCGACACATGCCTTTCACGACGAAAGGTGTGGGTATTTTGTTTCAAGCATCCGTAACGGGTGGTATCTCTTTTAATATCTATCACAGCGATGGCATTCTTGGAGGGAACACAGTTCTCTTTGGCCAGTTTCAGACATACTTTGGAGTGCCGGTAAACTATGACGGGCTGACTTACTATGTTGTCAGGGAAGGTGCGTTTCCCCTCCAGCCCCGGATAACCAACGGGCTTGCTTTTGATCGCATATTCCCCTTTGCCTTTCGTGCTCCTGTGGCTGTGTTAGGAAAAACGCGTTCTCATCTTTACTTTTCTGAGAATTCGACGATTTGGGCCTATAGCGACGGGAAAGTGCCCGTTAGTGCGGGAGCTCCTGCCTCCGTGTCTCCTCTGGTCGTGCCTCCTGCCGCAGACGATGAGGATCGTTTGTTCTACATTGGTCGTGATGCGCGTCATGATGAGTTGTGGGTGACCGATGGAACCGTGGATGGAGCAGAGCGCCTCACCGATCTTCAGGAATTGAATGAAACGGGAGGCATTATTCAGCTTACTACGATTGATGATGTGCTCTTCTTTGCTGCGAAAGAAGAGGCCACGGGTTTCGAACTGTGGCGAAGCGAAGGTACGGAAGACGAGACGATGCGCCTAACGGATCTCAATGTGGGTGAGGAGGATTCCCTTTCTGACACCTCTGACATTCCCATGATGGGGGCACTCGGTACGCATGTTTACTTTGCTGCCGATGACGGTGTGCACGGGACAGAACTCTGGCGGGTGCACAAGTCTGGGGCGCCTGTCGAGCTTGTGCAGGATCTTGTCCCTGGCCCGGGAGCGTCTAATCCTCACAATTTCACTCTGATCAATGGGCGCCTCTTTTTCCAAGTGACTGATCCATCGAGGCAGCTGACGGTCCTGCGCGAAATCGTTGATCGGCCTGGGGGAAACGTGGCCGATGCGAAGGTCCAGCTAACGGTGGTGGGTGACACCGTGGAGTTGCGCTTTGGTAGCGATGTCATTGTGCCCTACTTCTTACTGGAGAGCGAAGATCTAATGAATTGGAAGGTCATCGAGAGCTATTCCGGTTTTGGTCAGCAGCTCGTGCAGCGTCCGTTGTCCCAAGTGGCCGGTCATTACTATCGGCTTCAACGGAATTAGTGCTCTATCAACTGAGTCTGTCTCTATCTCTGATTGCAAAGATCGAACAAACAAGATTCGCTTTCATTTAATCATCATCGTGGTCTAGAAGCAGGCATGAAAATCACACGTGTGTTGATGTATCAAGTGGACTTGCCTTTGAAAGAGGGCCGGTATTCATGGTCCGGTGGGAAGTCTGTCGATGTCTTTGATAGCACGATCGTCGCCCTTGAGACCGATGCTGGAATCACTGGCTATGGAGAAGTTTGCCCTCTTGGTCCTGTTTACCTGCCTTCTTACGCTGCAGGTGCACGTGCCGGTATTGGGGAATTGGCGCCCCATGTCCTTGGTCTAGATCCACGTCAGACCTCGGTCGTCTACCAAGCCATGGATCGCGCGTTGAAGGGGCATCCTTACGCAAAGTCAGCCATCGACATGGCCTGTTGGGACTTGTTGGGCAAGGCGTCTGGTCAACCTCTCTGCAACTTGTTCGGTGGCAGATTCGGAGACGATCACGTGCTTTACCGCGCCATTTCCCAAGAAGCTCCTGAGAAGATGGCGGCCAAAGTCGCTGGCTATCGAGAGGAAGGCTATCGGCGTTTTCAACTCAAGGTCGGTGGCGATCCGGAAGTGGACGTGGAACGCATCCATGCCGTGGCCGATCTCATGCAACGCGGCGATGTGTTAGTCGCCGACGCCAACACCGGCTGGCTGATGAAAGACGCCATGCGCGTCGTGCGTGGGGTGAAAGACCTCGATGTCTTTATCGAACAACCCTGCGAGACTTACGAAGAGTGCCTTTCCATCAGAAGAAAGACGGATCATCCTTTCGTGCTCGACGAAAGCATCTACAACATCCCCGAACTCATCCGCGCCGTGAACGACCAGGCCATGGATGTGATCAACATCAAGATCTCCAAACTCGGCGGCCTGACAAAAGCCCGAGAAATCCGCGATGTCTGCCTGGCTATGGGTATCGCCATGACGATCGAAGACACTTGGGGCGGTGACATCATTACTGCTGCGATCTCTCACCTCGCCCATAGCACTCCCACTGAACTCCTCTTCACCTCGACCGACTTCAACAGCTACGTCACCGTCAGCACCGCCGAGGGCGCCCCTCAACGTGTCAACGGCCGCATGGCCGCGTCAACTGAGCCTGGCTTGGGGATCACGCCACGGATGAACGTTCTCGGCGACCCAGTGCTCGAGGTGTGATATGAAATGTGGCGGATGGGTAGACGCTGGACCGGCGGATGGAAAGGTGGCGATGTCTGGGAAGTTCTTCCCATCGCTGGACAATGGCTGGCCCTATGAAAGAGAGTGGGTGTTGAGCCAAAGTGCTGGCGCGAAACTATAAGTATTGCTATCGGTCGGTCTGCTGAGTTGTGAGGCCCTCAGTAGTGACCATCATGGGTTACAACCGCAGGAGACTACCCTGTGGATGCTCGAAGGGCCCGATGTCTCGTTTTCATTATTCGCTGGATCTTGGGTCGCTTTCAGAATACCCAAAGGATGCTCGTGAGGAAATCGCAGCCATCGTAGACTTATTGTCAGATCAGAAACCCAAACTTGCTCAAGTGGAGACTGATTTCGTGACCCTAGAAATAGTTGGGGATCCTGGTGACGATCGATTGCGGGCTTGCTACGGTGCTATAGTGAATCGACGTCTATAGAATGAATTGTCCTTTGAAGCCTGGCGTTCACAGTTGGCCGAGTTTTGAACCCTGAGCTTTGGTTTGGGATGGTGAACGATGACTGAGCCGTTGCTGATGCAGCTCATGGATATTTTTGCCAATGTCTTCATGGGCCTAGCCTTAATGATCGGTGTAATCTGCATGGGGTGGCGTTGGTCTCACTTTCATGAGGGCCGCGGTGGTCACGCGTGGGGGGGGCTCGTTGCTTATGAACGCAGCTGCCATTTGATTCCCGTTCGAGGTGGCCATCGCCCTTAATTCATTAGTCCGATACTGGAAGCATGACGTTTTCTGAAATCAGCGTCTTTGTATTCCAGTCAAATGCAGCAGATGTGAGCCTTTTGACGCCAATATGGTCTCCGACTAGTGGCGACGTTGTTTATGTCAACCATGCGACGAATTCAGCAGTGATTACGCCCACGGTCCTCCGTTCGGGAACGAAGGTGACATGTCTTTGAATATTCCATTTTTAGCATGTCCAAGTGGGACGACCGCATGACTCTATCTAAGAGTGGCATGGATTCACGTTTAGATAATCAAACCGTTGACGAGTCGGGACCATAAAATAGTGCCTGGCATCAACACTATGATGTGTCAATGTCATTAAGCTCAATATGAGTGCTTGTTAGTTTTCGGTAGGAGCAGCCTCTAACTGCAGGCCTTCTTGTTCTTGAAGCCAAGCGAGGTCGGCTTCGATTTGTTCGCGTTGGGAGGCCAAGAATGCGTCGTGTTCTGTGGCAGCAGTTTCCCACACATTCATCAACGCTGCGAAGGCCTCTCTGGTTTGAGGGGTGTTAGGCTGCTCTTTGAGCCACGCCTTCTGGTCTTTCAATGCTTTCTCTTGCTGGGCCTGCCATTGTTCTTCGGCTGTGAGCAAGGCCAACTCGCGCTGCCCTAACTCTTCGACCCAAGTCTGTAACGCAATGGTCTCGGCCGCCATTGTTTCAGTGGCAGATTCTTCAAGAGCGAGTTCCTCAGCCGCAGGCGGCTCGTCATTGGCATTCGCTTCAGCTGGATTTGGGCGCGGTGCCGAATAGGTGCTTCTGCGAGGTTGCTTTAGCCATGGATGGACCGGCTTCTTGTCCGTCGAGGCAGATACGGTGGCGAGCGATGATGAAGACCTCACGGTTTGAGGTCGGGGATTAAGTTCGAACTGTTGCATGCCGCTTCGGAAAACGACGGTGAGAACGGCCAAGGCCGTTCCGACAAGTAACAGCGCAAAGACTGTCAGTTTCATAGTAGGTTTTGGGTGGTGGGTGAACCATTCCTCCCGGGCGGTGGCAGGCCGCCCGGCAAGCCAATATAGAGACTACTATATTCTATGAACAATGGTCCATATTTTATTATGTTGTCTTGCCTGGGCCGTCCTGGCTCTAGGCCACTCGGGCGAAATTTATGAGATGGTGACGTTATTTTCTCAGCCTTGGCCTTGTCTTCTTCTCCAGATTTGTTGGAGTCCTTGGGAATATGATTCAACCAACTTTCACTGGGTTTCGATTGGGGATCATCTTGGTGGTCGCCTTGGCAGCAACTATTGTTGGTGTGGCCGAGGAGTTGGTGTCCAAGGACGGTCGCAAGATCGAAGTAACGATCCTAACGGTGACCGAGGATCAGGTTTCTTTCCATCGGGTGGGGAATAAGCGCGTTTACCAAATCCCTTTAAGTGACCTTAGTGAAGACACGGTGACACTCTTGCAGGACTGGAAGCCATCTCCTTCAGCCAAGGCGGCAGCTTCTAAGGCGAAGAAAGAATCATTGCCCAGTTTTGAAATCACGTTTGAGGCGAAGAAGAATAACCGAGCCGCTGAACCGAGAAAGGAACGCAATCGAAGGGAGAGCATCTCGCCTAAAATTACGATTGAGAATGTTGATCGAAACAAAAACCTTTAGGGTGTCAAGATGACCGCCGTTTCCTTTTCGCGAGGCGTGGTCGAGAAGCGAACGATCAAGGTTTTAAAAACCGACACGTTCGACGTGAGCGTGGTCGCTGGATCCACAAGAAGCTATCAGTGCAAGGGCACGAGCTATGTGTTTGATAAAGCAAGCAAGAAGAAACACGGTTTTAAATACCAGGGCTATGCGGTGGTTCTTCACGATAAGGACGGTAATGTGCTCTACAGCAAGAGTTCGCCTGAAGGCTACGCGAAGATTCCAAAGCAAGTGCTCGCGGTGGAAGCTGGAAAGTCCTACAACTTGAATTTAGAACCCAGGAGTTGAACGTGTCGTGGCAAGCAGAGCCGCGTGAACGAACCTACAGAAACGTTAACCCGTCCTACTACGTGAGGTGATCTACGGTTACCTCAAGGTCTCGGATTAGGCTTGCTGACAGGAGTCGCGAGTTAAATTAAGGATCAGGTGGCGCACTCTTGGTTAGGGGATGTGTTCATCGTCCTGGAGTTTCAGTGGAAGGGATTAGGCAGGTGGTTGATGGAGTGCGTGGTGTCTCATCCGATTCTGCAACAAACCAGCTGCGATCCAGGACCGCGGGATGCTCATGAGCATTACGAGAAATTTGCCTTTGGGCTCACCCAGTGGATGACTCGTCCCAAGAACGGCGTAGATCAGGGTCTGGGTGATCGAGCGTTCCGCTGGATGGGCGTTTCTTTCTGACGCTACGGCTCTCTATAATGGAGAAGGTCTCATCGGGTGCGTGGTGGTGCCAAGTTGGCGCGGTTTGTGAGAGGGGTGATTGTTTCAAGTGGGACAAAGTGGCTCAATTAATGCGCCTTCAGAAATTCTTGAGTTTTATATAACTATCAGTAAGGCAATGAGTTAAATGGGTTATGTGCCTTATGGCACGGTGATTGCATTCGTAGAGGTCACTATGAAACACATCAGATACAATCATCCCTTAAGTTCCTCGTTCAATGAGCTCTTCTCAGAGTTCGATCCGTTCTCGCGTCTCCTTGGCCATCGCTTCCGCGACCTGGTGAGTGGAGACTCTCGTTTGCCAGCTGACGTCTTTGAGGCGGACGACCACTATGTGGCCCGCTTTCAGTTGCCGGGTGTGCCAAAGAGTGACGTCAGCGTCAACCTAGAGCCGAATGGCGAACTCGTGGTGAGTTACGAACGTGAACAAGACAGTGAAGTCGCCAAGGCCGGTCGTCGGCTGTCGTTGCCAGAAGACGCTAACGCCGAAGAGGTGAAAGCGAAGCTGGAGGACGGCATTCTCACGGTAACGGTAGGCAAGGCCGAAGTGGCCAAGCCACGTGCGATCACTATAGACTAACGAAGAACTTATAAGGCTAACATTTGAATTCGAAAGGAAACCAAATCATGAATAACTGTTGTACTAACGATGAATCGACCGTGGCTTGCACGGATACTCAGACGAACGTCATCTTCACCAAGCCGCACTACCGAGCGAAGCAAGACGAAGCAGGCTACAGTCTGCGAGTTTATGTCCCAGGAGTGGGGAAGTCGGGAGTTACTCTGACTCTTGCCAAAGAGGTTCTCACGATCACGGCGAAACGCTCGGATGCAACGCCCGAAGGGTGGTCGTCACTGAGCCGTGAGCTATCTACCGATGACTATCAGCTCCGTCTACATCTCGATACGAAGATCGACTCTGATCGTATCACCGCGAAGCTCGAAGATGGTGTGCTCGATGTGGCCCTACCACTTAAAGAAGCCGCCCAGCCTCGCGTCATTGACGTGGTTTAGGAGACGCGGGTTCAATCACAACACAGCAACAACGAAACACTGTCGTGGCTTCGGCTGCGACAGTGTTTCTGTTTACAGCTCTAGCACCTCTTCGAGATCTTTGGAGGTAAGGCCTTGCATCATCGGCTGATCGTCATCGAGGGCAGCATCAATGACTTGGCGCTTGCGGCGTTGGAGCCGAAGGATCTTCTCTTCCACCGTGTCTTCGGCGATGAGCTTGTAGGCGGTGACCACATTCTGCTGGCCGATTCGGTGGGCGCGGTCGGTTGCTTGGGCTTCCACCGCGGGATTCCACCAGGGATCAAAGTGGATGACGGTGTCGGCAGCTGTGAGGTTTAGGCCGTAGCCGCCTGCTTTGAGGCTGATGAGGAAGGCGGATGCGTTGCCGTTCTGGAAACGATCGACCTCCTGCTGGCGACCAGTGGTTTGGCCGTCGAGGTAGCAGTAGTCGAGCTCCTGGGATTTTAACTCTTCACTGAGGAGTTTCAGCATGCTGACAAACTGACTGAAGATAAGAATGCGATGCCCACCAGCTGTTGTTTCTTCAAGGAGCTCGCGCATGGAATTGAGCTTGCCCGACGGATCGTTGAGCTTTGTGGTGTCACCGCCTAACAAGCGGACGTCGCAGCACACTTGGCGCAAGCGCAGGAGTGTGGTTAGCATGGTCATGCGGGCTACTCCTTCGCCTTGGTCGCGTGCTTCGAGCACTTTCTCTCTGCCAGCGCGGAGAATGCTAGTGTAGGTGTTGCGCTGGGTTTCTGTCAAAGGGCAGGTAAGCACCTTCTCGAGCCGATCCGGCAACTCTGTAGCCACGCGGCGTTTGGTGCGGCGTAGGATGAACGGATTCAATCGGCGGCGGAACCGATTGACTATTTCGGGAGGCGCGCCGCCTTCGCTTGAGAGAGCTTGCTCGTAGCGTTCCTTGAAAGTTTGGTGCGAGCCAAGATAGCCAGGCGCAACGAATTGCATGATCGACCAGATATCCCGCACACTGTTCTCAATCGGTGTGCCTGTCAGGGCAAAACGAAAGCGTCCGCCGACCTGGTAAGCGGCTTGGGCGTTCTTTGTCTTGGCATTCTTAATTGCGCTGGCTTCATCCAAGAAGATACCAAGCCAGGCTTCGGACTGAAATTTCTCTAGGTCTCGGACAAGTAGACCGTAGCTTGTGACGACGAGATCGGCCTTGGCGGCTTCCTTCCAAATGCGGTCGCGCTTGGTGCCGTGAAGTTTAACGGTTTTCAGGTCGGGCGTGAAACGCGCAGCTTCCTGGCACCAATTGTCCAACAGACTAGTCGGGCAGACAATAAGGCTCGTAGGGGAGTCATCTTCTGCAGCTGCATGCAAGGCCTGGATGACGGAAAGGCTCTGTAGCGTCTTTCCGAGGCCCATTTCATCGGCAAGGATGCCCGAGAGGCCGCGATTCGTGCGCGCGAGCATCCAGCAGACACCTTCTTTCTGGTAGTCGCGGAGAATATCTGCCAGATCCGAAAGCGCTTCGTTGGGAAAGTCAGCTTGGGGCAGTTCGCCGACATCGCGATTTGCAAACTCACCTAACGTTTGTCGCAGGAAGTCCTCTTGGCTCGTCGGGATGCGGTAGCGTCCGTATTCTTGGTCGGGCTCGATGTCTTGCAGGACGGCATTCAGTTCCTCACATGCTTGCAAATCGACGACTACGCGTTGCCCGGTCTTGAGCTTGGTGTGGCTTTGGCCGACTTGCAGAAGGCGCTGAATCTCGTGCTTGGGAAGGCTTAGGTCTTGTTCGCTGCTGTAGCCGATATCCACGTCGAGCCAGCCGCCGTCGGCATGGGGAACAGTCTGGATCTCTGGCGTGATGCGGGTGATGTCTTTCGTCACATGAGTGAAGCGTTCGCCCATGGTCACTTCCCAATCGCGTTGGAGGCGAGGGAGATCGCTGGCGAAGAACTTGAGCGTGGCCTGTTCGCCTTTCAGCACGCGTTGACCATCCTTGTTGGGCTCAGAAAACCCCGCGTTTTCCAGTCGTGCGAGCGCAGCGGTTTCTGCTGAGACATTGCGACCGTAAAGTTCCCATGGGCTGCCGTCGGCCGCGAAGGGAAATGCGCTCGATGCCTCACCTGGTTGAATTTGCAGTTTGTCTCCATCTCCATCTCCATAGACACAGGTGAGTTCGGCCGCGAGGTAGTTCAAGCTGCCTTCGAGAGCCAGCCGAAACGTTGGCTTGCCCGGACGTAGACTGGGCATCTTTGGCAGAGCCTTGGTATCGAGCCGAAACGCGTTCTCTAGCACTTCGGCATGTTGAAAGAACCAGCGCCAGGTTCTCTCAAGGGCGCGTCCGTTTGGCTCGGCGGTGGTGAAGAGCAGTTCCTGATCGGTTGCTGGCATCTTGGCTAGCTTGGGCACGCGGAGAATCAGTTGACGCTCTAGCAAATATCCCCAGGCGGCATCTTCGGCCACCGCGAGGGCGACCTTATCCGGCAAGTTTATCTTTAGGGTGACCTTCGTTTCGCTAGAAGGCTGTAGAGCTAGTGGTAGTCGCAAGGGGAGCGACTCCACGCGGAGTGGCTCCTGTCCGATGAAGGCGCGGGGGTGTCCTTGGAGCGCGGCGAAGAAGCCTGGTAGATGTGCCTTTTGTAGCATCAGCTGCGGCGGTACCTTGGTCTGGCCGAGCTGCTGGAGCCAAGCGAGGACAGGCAAGTCGAGCTCGTTGCCTTCCTCCGTGTCCGTTTCTTCCACGCTAACGCTGAGCGTGCCACGTCCGAAACCCTTTCCTAGATTCTTGGGCAATCGAAAGGCGAGAGCGGCGGATGGGGCGCTGAACTGGGCCTTCGGTTTCGCTGGTGTCTTGATTACTTTCTCGGCGTGGTGGCCGGAGGAGGGGGGGTGTTTGTGAAGGCCTCGTGCCACAGCGACTCCGAGAGCGATGGCATGGTGGCACAGGGTGCCGGTGCGCTGGCTCTCCCGGCAGTTGCAGAGATTCTCGACGTCCGTGCGGCCCTTGATGAGCATCCCGGACCGTTGGCTCTTCTCGCCGTCTCCAACGCTTCCTCGGACGAGTTTGCCATCAAAGGACACATCCAGGATGCGCCCCTGATCTACTAGCATTCGTGCCCTTTTCACTACCTGCCAGCCAGCAGTGTCCATGAGCCATCGGTCGTTGATTTCGAAATTCGCCACGAGGAGATTCTAAAGCTTGCTTAACTACCGCCCGGCATGCACTTATCAGGCCTACTTGGGACGGTGCGGGCCCGCCACATCCATGAAAATCATTGCCATTGCAAATCAAAAGGGAGGCGTTGGGAAGACCACCACGGCGGTGAACCTTTGCGCTTGTCTGGCGGAGCTTGGCAAACGGGTCCTCTTGGTGGATTTGGACCCGCAGGCCAACGCGACGACGACGATGGGGATGGCGCCAGATCCCGAGAATAATCTCTACTACCCGCTGGTCGACGACACGCCCGTCGAGGACCAGATTCGGGAGACCCATCTGGATCGGTTCTACATCCTCCCAGCGGCGCTGCAGCTGGCTGGAGTGGAGGTCGTGATGGCGCAGAAAGGAAATCACCATAGCCGTCTCCGCGAAGTGCTCGCGCCGCTTGGCGATTTGGGGCAGCTGGATTATGTCATCATGGATTCGCCACCCTCACTTGGCATTCTCATGACCTCGGCGTTATCGACTGCGGATGATTTGTTAGTGCCGGTGCAGTGTGAGTTTTTTGGGATTCAGGCGCTGGCCGGAATCTATCAGGAAGTGTTAGGTAGCATGCAAGAGGCTGGCCTCGCCCATGCGCGGATGGAGGGAATCATTCTTACAATGTATGATGGACGCACGCGTTTGGCGCGAAGCGTGATCGAAGAAGTGCGCACTCATTTCCCTGAGCAGACCTACAAGACGATCATTCCGAGGACCGTTCGTCTTGGAGAGGCCCCTAGCCATGGCAAAACGATCATCGAGTATGATCCCTCAGGGGTCGGGGCTTTTGCTTACCGTGCGTTGGCCGACGAGTTTCTCCAACGTCGCCGTGAGTATCGCATCACCTGACAAAAGCGATCATGATCATTCGCCGCGCTACCGAGTCCGACATTGATGCGTTGATCGCATTTAACCAAGGGATCGCCATGGAGACGGAAGGCGTGGCGCTGAGTGGCGAAGTCTTGCGGCAGGGCTTGCATGGACTGCTCTCGCAAGAACGGTATGGCTTTTACTCCGTGGCAGAGATAGATGGCCAAGTGGTCGGTTCGCTCATGATCACGTATGAATGGAGTGATTGGCGGAATGGCGTCATTTGGTGGATCCAGAGTGTCTATGTAAGGGCTGAAAATCGTCGCCAAGGCGTTTACACGGCGCTCTACGAGAATGCCCGGAAATCAGCTCGGGAAAGTGGCGATGTAGCCGCAATCCGGCTGTATGTGGAGAAGGATAATGACGTTGCTCAGCAGACCTACAGCAAGCTGGGCATGAAAGAGACGTATTATCGGATCTTCGAGACAGCATCAGTTTAAGATTCTGCCCTCCGTCACGGCAACCAAGCGGCGTTGCTGGGTTTCCTAAAACATGGCACGTTTCCATGCAATTCTCCTTTTCTTAGGTTTATCGATTCTCGTCTCGGGGGCTCAGGCTGAGCCGGTTAGCTACTACAAGCAGATCCGGCCCGTCTTCCAGGCGAATTGCCAAGGATGCCATCAACCGGCCAAGGCGAAGGGCGGCTATGTCATGACGACGTTTGAGCGCTTGCTTGAGGGTGGCGATGAAGGGTCGGCTATTGTTCCTGGCAAGCCCGATGAGAGTTACCTGATCGAGGAAATCGCCGTTGTTGATGGAAAGGCAGAGATGCCCAAAGGTAAAGCGCCATTGGAGAGTGCGGACATTGATCTCGTCACGCGCTGGATCACTGAGGGTGCCGTGGACGACACGCCGGAAAATGCCAAGATTCGCTACACGGCCGAGAATCCACCGATCTACTCGCGGCCGCCTGTCGTGACGTCGATCGATTTCTCGCCAGATGGGAAATGGTTGGCTATATCGGGTTTCCACGAAGTGCTCTTGCACCGCGCGGATGGTTCGGGATTGGAAGCGAGATTGGTTGGATTGTCAGAAAGAATCGAGTCGGTGGCGTTCTCACCCGATGGAACGCTGCTTGCAGTGACAGGTGGATTGCCAGCACGCATGGGAGAAGTGCAAGTGTGGGATGTGGCCAAGCGTCAGCTCACGCTTTCCGTGCCTGTAACCTACGACACCGTCTATGGGGCGAGCTGGTCGCCTAGTGGAGATCGCATTGCCTTTGGGTGTTCCGACAACACGGTGCGAGCCATTGATGCGAAGACTGGTAAGGAGGTGCTCTTCCAAGGTTCGCACACAGACTGGGTCTTTGACACCGTCTTCTCCGCCGAAGGAACGCATTTGGTTTCCGTAGGCCGTGACATGACGTCCAAACTGACAGAACTCGCCACGCAACGCTTTGTCGACAACGTCACCTCAATCACTCCGAAGGCGCTAAAGGGTGGCATCGCCTCCGTGGATCGTCACCCCAAGAGAGATCATTTCGTGGTCGGTGGTTCTGATGGTGTCCCCAAGATGTATAAGATGTTTCGCACGACGAAGCGCGTCATTGGTGATGATGCCAATCTCTTGCAAGAATTTCCAGCGCTCGAAGGTCGTGTGTTCAGTGTGGCCTTTAGCAACGACGGCAGCCGAGTGGCCGCTGGTAGTAGCCTAGACGGGCGCGGGGAAGTGCAGGTCTTCAGCGTCGATCCGGAAGCGAAGATCGAGGACGCGATTATCAAGATCTTGGAGAAGCCCACGCATTCACGGAATGGCGACGAGAAGAAGAAACTCCAAGCGCACTTTGACGCGAGTTCGGAGACCATTGCTTCACTTAAACTTGAGACCGGTATCTACAGCGTGGCGTTCTCTCCTGACGGAGAAACCTTGGCGGCTTCGGGAACTGACGGCATTATTCGATTGATTCAAGCCAAGGGTGGTGAGGTGACAAAGGCTTTCGAGCCGGTCACGGTGGTGAAACATCTTCCTGGTGAAGTGACAGCCTTAAAAGTGACGCCAAGTGAGATTCGGCTAACCAATCCTCATGCGTATGCGCAAGTGTTGGTAACAGCGCAGTTAGTCACCGGTGAGTTGGTTGACGTGACGCGTGATCTTGCGCTGCCGATGGTTGAAGGACTATCAGTGTCGTCCAATGGGCTTGTTCGTGGTGAGTCGGATGGTGATTACCAACTGACATTTGCCTATGCGGGCCAAGCAGTGGATGTGCCCGTCAGCGTAGCCGGTGTCGAGGGTGACTTCATCCCCGACTATGTGCGCGATGTTAATCCCGTCATTTCGAAGGCTGGCTGTAACATGGGCACGTGCCACGGCGCCAAGGATGGGAAGAACGGTTTCAAGCTCTCCCTACGCGGTTATGATCCGGTCTATGATCTGCGTGCGTTCACAGATGACATAGCCTCGCGTCGTGTGAACTTGGCAGCGCCTGACAGCAGTCTTATTCTCATGAAAGCGACAGCAGGCGTGCCCCATGAGGGTGGGCAAGTGGTCAAGCCGGGGAGTCATGCTTATGAAATGATTCGCAGTTGGGTCGCAGATGGAGCTAAGGTGAATTTCGATTCGCAGAAAGCGACCAAGATCACGTTGTATCCCGAGAACCCTGTCATTCAGTCGATCGGTGACCAACAACAGATCCGCGTGATTGCGAGTTACGCGAATGGCGAAGAGCGCGATGTGAGCCAGGAGTCTTTCACCCAGAGCGGCAATACCGAGATTGTGGAAGTCGATGATTCAGGGTTGATCACCACGCTTCGTCGTGGGGAGGCAGCTGTTCTCGTGCGCTACGAGGGCAACTACGCGTCGACCATCGTGACGGTGATGGGAGACCGTTCCGGCTTTGTTTGGGAAGAGCCTGACAAGTTCAATAAGATCGATGAATTCGTTGTCTCGAAGTTGAAGCGGACAAAGACGGCCTCCTCCGGCTTGTGTTCGGATGAAGACTTTGTTCGGCGCATTCACATTGATCTGACCGGCCTACCACCGTCAGCAGAGAAAGTGACAAGCTTCTTGGGAGACACGCGTGATTCGCAGACCAAGCGTAGCGAACTGATTAATCAACTAATCGGCAGTGAGCCCTTTATCGATCTCTGGTCTAATAAATGGGCCGATCTGCTACAAGTAAATCGCAAGTTTCTCGCGCCTGAAGGAGCCAAGCTCTTCCGCGAATGGATTCGTGCAGAGGTCGCTGCGAATACACCCTACCAGCAATTTGCTCAGAAGGTTCTGACGGCTTCTGGCTCTAACAAAGAGAATCCAGCAGCATCCTACTACAAGATTCTCCGGACGCCTGAAGACACGATGGAGAACACGACGCATCTCTTCATGGGGATACGTTTTAATTGTAATAAGTGTCATGATCATCCGTTCGAACGTTGGACGCAGGACAACTATTACGAAATGGCCGCCTACTTTGGGCAGGTCGGATTGAAGAAAGATGATGCTAGTGGCGACAAGAAGATCGGTGGGACTGCCGTTGAAGGGGGCAAGCCGCTCTATGAAGTCGTTTTTGATAAGAAGGAGGGTGAAGTCATTCACGACCGAACGAAAGAAGTCACTGCGCCAGCCTTTCCGTTCGAGGCCACGACGAAAGCGAGTGATGACGCGAGCCGTCGCGAGAAGTTGTCGGATTGGATCACGTCTGAAGACAACCAATACTTTGCTTCAAGCTATGTGAACCGGATCTGGGGCTACCTCACTGGAACGGGTTTGATCGAGCCGTTGGACGACATTCGAGCTGGCAACCCGCCGACGAATCCAGAATTACTTGATTGGCTGACCGAAGGGTTCATCGCGAGTAACTTCAATACGCGTGAGCTGATTCAATTGATCTGTCAGTCGCGGACCTATCAGTTGTCTATTGAGTCCAATGTCTGGAACGAAGATGATCAAATTAACTACTCGCATGCTAAGGCTCGTCGTCTCCCTGCGGAGGTGCTCTACGACGTCGTTTATGCCGTGACTGGAGCAGAGTCGACTATTCCTGGCGTGCCCAAAGGAACACGTGCGGCGCAGTTGCCTGACGTTGGTGTCGGGCTCGAGGATGGATTCCTAGCGAATCTAGGGAGGCCCGTGCGGGAAAGTTCGTGTGAGTGCGAGCGTAGTAATGAGCTTCAGTTAGGGCCGATTATGGCATTGGTCAGTGGTCCCACTGTCAATGATGCGATTAGTCAGAAAGAGAACGCTATTGCCGAGCTTGTGAAGAAGGAGAAGGACCCGGTTGGTCTGATTAACGCACTCTTCCTTCGTGTTCTCAATCGTCCTGCCACGTCTGAAGAAGTGAAGCTGGCGGAGCAGGCCTTCGAAGTGATCGATGGCGAGCACGAGGAAGTACTCAAGAGTCTTGCCGACTACAAAAATCTGATGGCAGGCGAAGTCGAAGTGCAAGTGAAGGCTCGCGATGAGGGGATCGTGACGGCCAAGAAAACACTCGCTGATTACAAGGTTGAGCTGGTGGGCATTGAGGCACAACGCGATAAGGAGCAGAAAGAGGAGGTGGCCAAGCGTGAGCAGGCGTTGCAGGAGCAGGAGACGGCTTTAGCCGCGAAGCTGGACGACTGGGAAGCCTCACACAAAGATACCACCGGCTGGATGACCTTGCCCCCGAGCACGCTGACAACGTCGAATGGAGCCACCTTGCGTCGGCAGGCGGATGGAGCCGTCGTCGCCAGTGGTCGGAATGACAAGGTCCGTTACGATCTCACTGCGCAGACCGAACTGACGCAGATCACGGGCATTCGGATTGAAGCGCTTGCGGATGAGAAACTGCCAAAGCGTGGTCCGGGTCGCGCGGATGATGGCAACTTCGTCCTGACAGAGTTCGAAGTGCTTGCCTCGCCATTGCCTGATCCAACGACATGGGACAAGCGAGTGACGTGGAGCTTCGAGGAGGCAGCTCAGGGCTGGGGCTATGAGAAGGACTGCAAGATCGGGGTCGCTGATGGTTCTCTAATGATTGAGACCGATGGAAAGACCCCATGGATCCGTCATAAGAAAGTTTCGGGTGAAGCCGGTGACTATGTGCTAGGCGTCACGGCAAAGTTCGCGGGACATATGGATGCTGCCCTTTACTGGACAACGGAGAAGACGAAAGAGCCTGATGGGAAGGTCGTTAGGAAACTTACCATCACTGGGAGCGACTCCGAGTGGACGACGCATTACTTTGCCTTCCATAGCAAGGAAGCGCTAACTGGCCTACGGTTCGACTTTGGCAATGGGAAGGCCAAGATCGCCGTGGATCAATTCGTGCTCTATCGTGGCAAGCTACCTGAAATGAAGGCGATTGTGCTTCAGAACGCCAAGGCGGACTTTAGCCAGGACAATTACGCGGTGGCTACGGCGATCGACGGCAAGCGAGATCAGAACAACAATGGTTGGGCCATTTCACCGCAAGGCGGTCGCGATCACATCGCCACGTTTGAGTTCAAAGAGCCGATTGGTTCGCTCGCCGGGACCCAGTTTCTACTCAAGCTCGACCAGCAGTACAGCGGCAAGAAGTACGGCCTTGGGAAGTTCCGTGTCTCGGTGACCAATGACGCACAGCCGTTGCAACTAGGTTTGCCGCAAGCGGTCTACACCAGAATGCAAACGCCTGCCGCACAGCGAAGTGAGGAGGAACAACAGACGATCTTTAGCTACTTTACAAGTCAAGACGATGAGTGGAACAAGCGCACGCAAGCTCTGGCCAAAGCGAAAGTCCCACGCGGGAAAGACGCGAAACTGACAGAGTTGGAAGGGGCGCTCGCAACAGCAGAGCAGCCGCTGCCTGTCGATCCGAAGCTAAAAGAACTCGAGCGTGCTGTTTCACTGAGCACGGAACAGAAGAAGGACAAGCGCCTAACGGGTGCTCAAGACATCACCTGGGCGCTCATCAACAGCCCGTCGTTCTTGTTCAATCGGTAGTCTAATCTGGATCGAGCAACTGCCGGGGAACACCGATTGGCAGCACTTTCACTAATCCAGTTAGCGAATCCGCACCCTCTGCATCGAATCCGATCTTGCGCGCCACGAACGTCGCTGTCTGTGTTGCCCGCACGCATACTCCGAGCGACTGTCCCGTGTCACAGTCCATCCCCGACGGCAGATCAACCGCCAACACTGGCTTGCCGGATTCGTTGATGGCTCGAATCGCTGACGCAGACGGCTCGCGAACTTCACCAGTGATGCCTGTTCCCAGCAAGGCATCGATGATCCATTCCGACTCCCGCAACCGCTCTTGGAATGCCGCATCGTCAAGGTCGGCAGCTCTGATGAACGGCGTTCCTGCCTTTGCCAACACGGCGAAGTTCGTTTCCGAATCTCCCGCAAGTTCATCCGGGTTCGCGAACAACAGCACCTCAACATCGACGCCGGCTGCTTCAAGATGCCGGGCGATGACATATCCGTCTCCACCATTGTTTCCTTTGCCGCAGCAAATGATAACTCGTCCTTTCACTCCTTCGTTGAGCAGCCAATCAGCACATCCGCGCCCGGCATTCTCCATCAAGACCAGACCAGAGAGGCCGAACTCCACCATCGCCCGACGGTCGACGTCACGAACCTGTTCGCGCGACATGGGAGATGAAGAAGTCATAGGTCGTTCGGAGTTGTTTGGATAAAACGATCAATCAGGGTTAGGCGAAGGCAAGAATGGACGTCGTCAGGCTAGTGAAGGTGTTTCTGGCATACCGGGTTGGCGACAATAGCACGGGATCGAATACTCGTAGAAAGGGATCAGATTTCTTTAGGGGAACCGCGGGAAGGGCTAATCGTAGACCACTCAGCCGATAGCATACTTCGATGGACTCTGTTGGGTGGTGCCCAGGCAAGGAGGTAGTAGGACTAAATCTTACTATTTCGTAGAATTGGGTTTGAAATCGCAATCATTTCGATGATTTTAGAATCATGGAAATAAAGAAGGCCGCAGCCATTCTCGCTAGCTTGGCGCAGCCTAGCCGTTTGCGAGTGTTTCGAATTCTCGTCGGAGCACCCGAGCGCGGACTTTGCGCTGGAGAAATATCCAAACGTCTCAAGATTCCGAAACCTACGCTTTCGTTTCATTTAAAGGAGCTGACCAACGCAGGGATCGTGGTGTCACGCAGGGAGGGCCGCTCACTGTTTTACGAAATCTGCGGCTCCCGCGTGCAGCAACTCATGGGCTTTCTAACAGAGGACTGCTGCCAAGGTCGGCCCGAACTTTGTTTGCCAAAACCCATAGCGGCATGCTGCGAGACTGCACAATAGGACTTCGTTTACAATTTAGATTATGCAATCCGACAACATGAAAACACGTATTGGAATCAATGGATTTGGTCGCGTGGGACGCCTAGGATTTCGCGCGGCGTGGGACAAGGATGACGTGGAGATTGTGCATGTGAACGAGCTTCACGGTGGATCCGAGACTGCTGCTCATTTGCTAGAGTTTGATACGGTCCACGGACGTTGGGACAGGGACATCGTTGCAGAAAACAACAGCTTCGAGGTCGCTGGGAAGCGCGTTAGCTATTCTAACAAAGCCGCTCCTGGAGAGGTTGATTGGGCATCGATGGGGATCGATCTCGTCGTCGAAAGTTCGGGCAAGTTTCGCACGCCTGAACTCTTACAGCCCTACTTCGACGGAGGCGTCACCAAGGTCGTCGTGGCTGCTCCTGTGAAGGAAGGTGCCCTTAATGTGGTGATGGGCTGCAATGATGACCTCTACGACCCTGCGCAACATCACCTCGTCACAGCGGCATCATGCACAACAAACTGCATCGCTCCCGTGGTCAAGGTGATGCATGAGAAGATCGGGATCGAACACGGACTGGTCACGACCCTCCACGATGTCACCAATACCCAAGTCATTGTCGATGCGCCTCACAAAGATCTTCGGCGTGCCCGATCAGCACTCAACTCTCTCATTCCTACCACGACAGGTTCCGCGACGGCGATCACGATGATTTACCCGGAGCTGAAAGGAAAGCTCAACGGTGTCGCTGTCCGCGTTCCGATCTTGAATGCGAGTCTGACGGACTGTGTCTTCGAAATGAAGCGATCGGTGACTTTGGAAGAGGTGAATGGCCTACTGAAAGAGGCATCGGAAACCTATCTGAAAGACATTCTTGGCTACGAGGAGCGGCCACTCGTTTCGACAGACTATGTGAACGACCAGCGCTCGGGCATCGTGGATGCCGCGTCGACGATGGTGAACGACAGCACCCAGATTAAGCTCCTTGTTTGGTACGACAACGAGGTGGGCTACGCATGCCGTATGATGGAGCTGGTGAGCAAAGTCGCGGCAAGTTTACCCAAGGCCTAGAGGATCGCCTCCATGGAAGTACGAAACTACGTGGTGGTCACCGCAGCCTATTGGGGATTCACCCTAACGGATGGTGCCCTTCGCATGCTCGTACTACTGCATTTCCATACGCTCGGCTATTCGCCGGTGCAGCTAGCCTTCCTGTTCCTTCTCTACGAGTTCTTCGGCATCGTCACGAACCTCTTCGGCGGTTGGATCGGGTCACGAATGGGTTTGAAGATCACTCTATTTGCGGGATTAGCGACTCAGATTGTGGCCCTGACCATGCTGTCATTCATCCAACCTGGATGGGTCGTTGCAATATCGGTGGCCTATGTGATGGCGGCTCAGGCGCTGTCTGGTATCGCCAAGGATCTCACGAAGATGAGTTCCAAGAGTGCGGTAAAACTGCTCGTCCAGACGAGCGACCATGACCCGTCAGCTTCTGAGCGAAAGCTATTCAAATGGGTCGCGATCCTAACCGGTTCAAAGAATGCTCTAAAAGGTGTGGGATTCTTGTTGGGAGGGGTTCTGCTAGGATGGATTGGCTTTGCTCCGTCCTTGTGGGCGATGGCTGGCGGCCTCACACTCATCCTCATTGCGGGACTGATCTGGCTGAAGCAAGATCTCGGCAAGTCGAAACAGAAGGTCAAGTTTTCTCAACTCTTCTCCAAGAGCCGCGAGATCAACATCCTCTCTGCGGCTCGCTTCTTTCTCTTCGCTTCACGCGACATCTGGTTCGTCGTCGGTCTTCCGATCTTCTTGAAAGTAACGTTGGGCTGGAGCTTTGCCAGCGTGGGCGGCTTCATGGCGGCTTGGGTGATGGGCTATGGACTGGTACAAGCCTCTGCCCCCGCATTCGTGAGGCGGGGCGGCGCCGCGGCCGGGGCCAGGACGGCGCTCATCTGGGGCATTTTATTGGTAGTCGTGACGGCAGCGATTGCTGCGGCAGTCCACTTTGACTACTATCCAAGGATCGCGATCCTCTGTGGACTGGCCATCTTCGGTATTGTCTTCGCCGTGAATTCCGCAGTGCATTCCTACCTGATCCTCGCCTACACCGACTCTGACAAAGTGGCGCTCAATGTCGGATTCTACTACATGGCGAACGCCTGCGGGCGACTCGTGGGAACACTTCTATCTGGTGTTCTTTACCTCAGGGCGGGGTTGTCGGGCTGCCTCTGGACAAGCACTGGCTTTGTCTTTATGGCGGCGATCCTAACCATCATGTTGCCGAAGAAGTTAACACCGCCTGTCTCAGATGCCTAAAACTGCAGATCCAGTGATTTAAGAAGAAATGTGGCAGATATCAACTGCTGACATCTTTAAGTGCCTGCGCGATGAGAGTCGTTTGAGGATTCTCCACCTCCTTAGCCAACGGCCGTTGTGCGGCTGCCACTTTATCGAAATACTGGGTTTGGATCAGGTAAAGGTTTCGAAGCTGCTCACATACATGAAACGGCTTGGGATGGTAAAGTCCACCTGTGAGGCCAACTGGACAGTTTACAGGCTTGCCGAGCCTGTAAACCCGATCATTGCGATGAACTTAGATTGTCTGGCCCAATGCAGTGCAGATGTTGCCAAGCTTCTCTCGACCGATTAAAGACAGCTTGCTCACGTCATGGCTCGCATTCGCCAGTGCGGGACCGACTGCCCAAAGCTTGTCATGGAGGGCTCGAATCCTTCCTAGGGCATTCCAATCAGACATCAACGAGCGAGTGATTGCTGTGACTCGAATTTAGTGAGAGCAGAGGTCTGTTTTGTCTCTGGCACTCGCCGGCATTTAGCAATTCTTCCTTTCGCAATGCCATGGCATAGGGTAGCCTGTTTGGAATCTGTTCAGAACAAGCACATTGAGGTCTAAAACTTGACCGATTGCCGACAATGTAATTGGTTCACAGTGAATGGCTTTGGGGCTGTAGCTCAGCGGTTAGAGCAGGGGACTCATAATCCCTTGGTCGCGGGTTCGAATCCCGCCGGCCCTACCAGACGGATGGGTAGGAGATGCGAACTTTTCGATATCGCTTTCTTGGTGGATTATAGGCGATGGATGTTCGCAATTCTCTGGGGGGATAATCCATCTAGCCACCATTTGGAATAGTGACCTCCAGTCCTCACCTAGATTGGTGCAAACTCCATGCGTTCAATCTGGACAAATCCCAGTAAACCGCGCTTCAAGATTTACGTTGGTCGATGGCGTAAACTCGCTGTCGGCACAGACGCTTTTCGCCGGCGGCTGGCAATCGGCTTCCTCAAGCACCCCGCACATCAACACACCAAGTAGGTGTGTTGATGTCTCGGCATGACGACCATTTAATGGGGTGCTTTGTGGGCCACCCCCAGGCAGGTGACAATCCCCTCGCTTTCAAGTCTTTTTAAGAGGCGGTAGGCACTCGAATGGTCACACTCGTCGATTCCTGGCAGGGACATTAACTCACTGACAGTCGTGGGTGAATGGCTTGTAGCCATCTCTGTGAGAACCGTACGCAGTAAGGGCGTAATTCTCTGTAACCAAGAGCAGAAAGCGGCTTCAGAACGACCTGAACCGTGTCTCGAACTCCCTGGGGGCTGGGGTTGCAGTCGGACCGAATCCGGGGCATATCTCGTGCTTCATTGACGAACTCTGATGACATCTACATGCTCTCTTCGCCGAGCAAATTTTTAGTTGTTAGGAACGGTCTTCACGCGGCCGGAGAAAACTTGGGCAATGCCGATGTGCATTGGCACGATTGCTTAAGACTATCTCCGCCGACGTAGGCATAGGCCCATTCCTAAAAAGAACAACAAGCCCGTCGATGGCTCAGGAATAACGTCAATGGCAGCACCAGAATCATCGTATTGCCAGCTATGGATGGTCCCACCATCTGTGTTGGGTGTGAACGTTACTTCCATCACTCCGTAGGCCGTTGGTCCGTTGTCGAGGTCCACTGAGAACCCGAGAAACCCACGCTCGCCCGACTCGAACTGACCGGGATCCATACCTACGTGATTGTTAGGACTACCAGAAGCCCCAAAACCCATGGAGAAGTCGGCTGTATTCACAGAAAATACGGTAGGATCTGGTCCAATCGTTGAACCAAACGGCACATTCAGTGCCATGTCGAGGAATCCTACGTCCGAGCGCACGAATTGAGCCGTGGCTACCACACCACCCGCGTCGTTGCTGATCCCCGATCCTCCGAAGAAGAAGTTGAGATCCGCATCCGAAAACGGTGCCGTGTCTGTCGTCCCTGTCTCCAGGTCTAGGTAAATCCCTTCGAAGGTGCTTGGAATGGGGATGTCCTGTGCCGCGAAGACCGCGATGGCTCCGTGCGCGATTGGCGTGAATGCCAGAGCGGTGATGGTTGCCGCTAGAAGTGTTTTCATAGTCAATCTATTCAAAGCTAAGATTTAATTAGAGAGTTCAGCAAGGACCCGAAAGAATTGGGGCTTGCGTCCGTTAGACATTGCAAAAGGGAAATCGACTTCAACCACCTCGTAGTCGCCTTGGGTGGCCACCATGATAGGTGCTTGATCTGTCGTTTCCCACTCAGACATGTCACGACTGAATTGTATGTTGTAGGTGAGACCAGCGCTTTCGGCATCCATTCGGCGGACAAAGCGAACCGTGAAGTTTACACCATCACCGACTGTCAACGTTGATAACACGGGCGTTCCGGTCGTTAGCGTTTGAGCATCTGCCACCACGAGTTCCGTGCTGTCGGGTGTATTCGGATCCGTTCCAAATGCGAATTCAAGCACGTTGTTGAGATCGTCCAAGTCAGGGTTGCCATCAACACTGGCCTCGTCACCCGGATTGGCACCAAAGTTGTCGAGCGTCCATTGCTCGAATGTTTCGTGCTCGTCATCATCGTGATGGCCGACTTCAAAGTTGAAGGTGGTTGGCTCACTCTCGACTGAGGTGCTATCTAACAGTGTCCCTTTCACAACGAAGGCCAACTCATAGTCGCCCTCGGCATCGAAGGTCCAGTTGACATGACCATGGCTTCCTGCCAGAACGGTTAGGCGGTCATCGCTCGTGATGCCATCAGCA